>WNGI01019403.1_pt1 | contig 10378 bp, 14 predicted proteins | sample 5400621 | NCBI WGS metagenome assembly WNGI01 (sample SAMN13153374, study PRJNA577476) | soil metagenome | isolation source: 20 cm soil or saprolite under Garry oak tree replicate 1 | place: USA:California | collected 2016-06-15 | reverse complement strand
AATCTTCGGTCGCTGCGCGCCGACCTTTCGCTCTTTCGGTTTTGCGTACGGATCCGTGAGAAAGCTTAGCGCTTCTTGTTCGCGATAAAAAGGACGGGAAGCGCTGCGAGTTGAAGGACAACTGAAAACAGCACGACAGCCAGAATCGACTTATCGTAAAGTAATCCCATGGTTACGCTGCCGAGAAACCACGCAATTCCGTATCCAGTATCAAACAGGCCAAAGGCCGTGCTTCGTTTCTCCGGTGGAATGACGCCGGTGAGCATCGCTTGAAACAGCGAACCCTGCGCGCTCATTCCGATTCCCCAAAAAATCATTCCAATTAATGCAGAGATCGATGTGCCTAGGAACACAAGCGGCGCAGCCGCAGCGGAAATAATAAACGCGAACAGCGAAATATTTGGACCGAACCTGTCAAATATGCGACCCAATGGGATCGACGCGAGCGCGCTACTTGCCATGGCGACTGCATAAAACACGGGAATCAAATTTCCCGGCACAGTGTTCGCCTTCTGAAAATGAAAACCGATCAGTGCGAAATCAGCGAACCCAGCGGCAAGCAACGCGCCCGCCGCAAGGTAAATCCAGTAAGCTCGCCCCAGATTGGTCGTCGCAAGCGTGTGCCCAGTGCCTTTCTCCAATTCATGCGGCCGCGGATGGAGCAGCCGCGCTGCGACCAAAATTGCAATACAAAGCAACGCTGGGATGAGCAGCACACCGAAACCGGTCCGAAACCCGCCATTAAGATAAAGAATCAGCGCCATGAGCAACGGTCCGATCGTCGCGCCCGCCTGATCAAGCGCTTCGTTCAGACCGAAAACCCATCCGGCGCCGATGGATTTTCCGGCGTAGGAAAGCATTGCCTCTACCGTCGGTTTGCGGATACCTCTGCCGACGCGTTCCGTGACGACCAGACCCGCCGCGAGCGGCCATTGCCCGGCGAGAGCGAGCGCAGGAACAGCGAGCATGTTGATGGCATATCCCAGGAATGCGAATGCCCAATGCCGGTGCGATTTATCCGCGAAATATCCCGAAACGGAGCGCAGCCCGTACCCCATCAGTTCGCCGAAACCCGCGACAAAACCCACAATCGCAGCGCTCGCGCCTAACGAGCCAAGGAACGGCCCGACGATCCCGCGCGCGCCTTCATAGGTAAAATCGGCGAAGAAGTTTGCAATCCCGATAATCAGGACGAAGTGGAGCGCCGATCTGCTTTTCATAACCGCCAAGGAACACTAATTGTCACAACTACCGGCGCTGGTCGGCAAAGAGGATGGGAAAATGACGAAACCCCAATGGCGAATGACGAATCAATGACGAAGCCAGATGGCCGCAGGTGGAATCGCCAGGGCCTTTCTCGACGTTTCTCGTTCGTTCGGGCTTCAACATTCATGTCCATTCAAGGCCACATGTCAGGCGCGCCTGCTCGCGAAGACTTTCGGCGTAGCTTTAGCGCAGGCGGATTCATGGTTAACAAATGAAAATTCTCGGAATCATCGGCGGCCTCGGGCCGGAAAGCACAGTCGAATATTACCAGAACATCATCGCGCTCTATCGCGAGCGGCAGTGCGATGGGAGTTATCCGCAATTCCTGATCAACAGCATTGATCTGAAGAAGGGGCTCGATTTCATGGACGCGAATAACCTCGGAGGCATGGCCGATTACTTGCTTGAGGGGATCGGCAAACTCGCACGCGCCGGTGCAAATTTCGGACTGATCTCGGCAAACACGCCCCACATTGTTTTCGATGCGGTCGCGTCCAAATCGCCGATTCCGTTGATCAGTATTGTCGAAGCTACGTGCGCAGTGGCCAAAGCGCGAAATCTGAAGCGGCTTGCTTTGTTCGGGACGCGTTTCACCATGGAGGGAACTTTTTATCCGAAAGTTTTCTCGCGCGAAGGAATCGAGCTCAGCGTGCCTGACCCTACAGATCAAGACTACCTTCACGACAAATACTTCAACGAATTGGTCCCTGGAAAATTTTTGCCCGAAACGCGAGCGGGATTACTTGCGATCGTCGATCGCATGAAAGCCAGGACCGACATCGATGCCGTTATTCTCGCCGGAACAGAGCTGCCGTTGATTTTGCGGGACGCAGACCACAACGGGATTCCGTTTCTCAATACGACAAAGATTCACGTCGAAGCCGCAGTTACCGAGATGCTTTCGTGAACGAAAATCCCAAGCGGCTCTTGACGCTCGTGCTTCTTGGCTGGCTCTGCTTTGCGGTCGGGCTGGCCGGCTGGTTCCACAACGCAAGCGCGCCAGATGTTGCCGCAACAGTGTGGACGTTGACCGCGCTTGTGCTGATCGCGTGCTGGAAAATCGGCCCAATCAGAGTGTGGGCACTAAATGTCGATCTTCGCTGGCTGGTGTTATTCCATCTGACGCGGTTAATTGCTGGCGTCTATTTTTTGGTGCTCTGCCAGCGCGCCACATTGCCCTGCGTATTCGCAATGCGCGCCGGTTGGGGCGACATCATCGTTGCCGTCCTAGCTTTGCCGGTCGTTGCCGCGATGCGCACTGAATTCGCGAAGGCGCTTCTCCTCATTTGGAACACGATTGGATCGATCGACATCGTGTTCGTTGTCTTCAGTGCGCTTCGTTTTGGATTAAGAGACTGGCAATCAATGCATGGGTTGCGGGAACTTCCGCTTAGCCTTTTGCCGACGTTCTTCGTACCGCTAATTATCGCATCTCACGTTTTGATTTTTGTTCGACTATCGAGGGCCGAGTCGAGAAAAACGGCGTGACAAGCAGGCAGGGATTGGCCTGCCGATGTCGCGCGCACATCGCGATCGCGTGAACGCTAAAGTCATGAAGGATCCGCGTTTCGCGAAGATGCCGAAGGAGATGCCTTTCGATGTAAAGCGCATGTTCTACGGCGGATTCAAGACGATCATAGAAGCCTGAGTTCCTCGGAAGCAGGAAGGCTTCGGTTGCGATTTAGTCAGGCAAAGTGGCCTTATCGACGGTTGTTGACTGGATATTGAACAAGATGTCCTAAAGCGCCTCTGTCGTTCGTCATAATATTGAAAGCGAACAAGACTATGTGCCCTGCGTGTATGACCAATTATTTGATGCTGATTACAGCCGGCACGACTTCAACCGGCGGACTGGCAGCGTTTGCCATGAAGAAATTCTTTTCTAAACCCAACCGAAATCATCAAACAAACGAAACTGGAGAAAGAGAAAATGAAAATCGAAACATTGGAACAGAAAACAGACAGGAGCGAAGTGAATCCTTCCAAAGTGGTGTCAAAAGCTGAGTGGCTGATTGCACGTAAGGATTTACTGACGCGTGAGAAAGAACTGACGCGATTGCGTGACGAAGTGAGCCGCCATCGGCGCGATCTGCCATGGATTAAGATCGATAAGCAGTACGTTTTCGATGGACCGAACGGCAAAGAAACGCTGGCTGAACTGTTCGAAGGCCGCAGCCAATTGATCGTCTATCATTTCATGCTGGGTGACCGAACGGCAAAGAAACGCTGGCTGAACTGTTCGAAGGCCGCAGCCAATTGATCGTCTATCATTTCATGCTGGGTCCCGGCTGGGAGGAGGGTTGCAAGAGCTGTTCGTATCTGGCGGATCATTTCGACGGCGCCAACTGGCATCTTCCGCATCGCGACGCGACGCTTGTGGTTGTCTCGCGCGCGCCGCTGTCGGAGCTCGAGCCATTCAAGAAGCGAATGGGCTGGCGTTTCAAGTTGGTCTCGTCGCAGGGGAACGATTTCAATTTCGATTATCACGTCTCGGCGACGGAGGAGGAGCGGGCAAAAGGCAAGATGTATTACAACTATAAAACGGACGAACTGATAGGTGAGGAAATGCCCGGCTTGAGTGTGTTTTACAAAGCTGAGAACGGTGACGTTTTCTATACGTACTCCACTTACGCGCGCGGGCTCGACATCCTGGTCGGCGCTTACAATTTTCTCGATCTCGTGCCGAAGGGTCGCGACGAGGACCACCTCGATTTTACGATGGAGTGGGTCCGCCACCACGATCGTTATTGATCGAAACGGTGCAAATTAAGCAAGCGCTCATCAGAAAGGATTAAATATGCCACGCGTAGTCCACTTCGAAATTTACACGGAAGATCCGGAAGTTGTCCGCCCATTTTACCAGGACGTTTTCGGCTGGAAGTTCCAGAAGTTCGGCGGTCCGCTCGATTACTGGCTTGTCACAACGGGCGATGACAAAGAGCCGGGAATCAATGGCGGACTCGCGCGTCCGCGGGAAGGCCAAAGTCCCGGCACGCTAAACACAGTTGGTGTTCCGTCGCTCGATGAATCGATAAAGAAGATTGAGCAACGCGGCGGGAAAATCTGCGTGCCAAAGATGGCGATACCCGGCGTGGGTTGGCTCGCTTACGCAGAAGATCCGGGCCGCAACGTGTTTGGAATCATCGAGCCGGATACAAACGTGAAATAATCAAACGACCACGTCAGCAACCTACAACCACACCGAAGGAGAAGAAATAATGTCAACAAACACAATCCGTCTTCACCGAGTGCTCCGGGCAACTCCGGACAAAATTTATCGGGCGTTTCTCGATCCCGAAGCGATGGCCAAATGGCTTCCGCCAAACGGATTCACCGGCAAGGTTCATCACATGGACGCCAAAGTTGGCGGCGGTCATAAAATATCATTTACAAACTTCACGACGGGCAAGAGCCATTCCTTCGGCGGAACGTATGTCGAACTGACGCCGCACGAACGCATTCGCTACACGGACAAATTTGACGATCCAAACTTCCCCGGCGAAATGCAGGCGACGATCACGCTGAAAAAGCTCTCGTGCGGAACAGAGCTGAACATCGTGCAGGAAGGCGTGCTCGATGTCATTCCCGCCGAAGCGTGCTATCTCGGGTGGCAAGAATCGCTGACGCTATTGGCGAAACTCGTCGAAGCTGAAATTCCCGACCAGCAGTGAAACTCTCTGTGAAGATTCCGTTTACCGGCGGCTGCTCGTGCGGCGCGATTCGTTACGAATGCACCGCTGAGCCGATCATGATGTTGAAATGTCATTGTCGCGATTGCCAACAAGTGACGGGCGGCGGATTCGCTCCCGCAGTGTTGGTGCCGCGCGAGGCGTTTCGATTAAATCGCGGACAACTACGCTATCATTTCACCCCGAGCCTTGCCCGCGGGAAACACAAACGTGGTTTTTGTCCCGAATGCGGGGCGCGAATTACCGGAGCCGAATCTGAAGCAGGCGATTCCCGATCTGTCGGAGTCCTGGCTGGCAGCCTGGATGATCCGAGTTGGTTTAATCCGCAGATGGACATTTTTGTTTCGGATGCGCAACCGTGGGACCGAATGGATCCCGCCATTACGAAATTTGAGCAATACCCACCAACACCAATAAAGGAGTAAGTGATATGCAAAAGATAACACCATTCTTGTGGTTCGATGATCAAGCCGAACAGGCCGTCAAGTTTTACGCCTCAATTTTCAAAAATTCGAAGGTCGGAAAAATTCTTCGCTATGGCGAAGAGACAGCCAAAGTATCGCAGAGCGGCCGACCAGTAGGGTCGGTGCTAACCATAGAGTTCGAGATCGAAGGCCAGAAATTCACGGCGCTCAATGGCGGTCCGGCGTTCAAATTCAATGAGTCGATCTCGTTTGTCGTGAACTGCGACACGCAAAAAGAAGTCGATTATTTTTGGGAGAAACTCACTGCTGACGGCGGACAGGAATCACAGTGCGGTTGGCTCAAGGATAAATTCGGTGTGTCGTGGCAGGTCGTTCCGCGAGTTTTGATCGAGATGTTGCAAGATAAAGATTCCAAGAAGTCCGAGCGAGTCATGAAAGCAATGCTTCAAATGCAGAAGATCGACATCAAAACGCTAAAGGCAGCGTACGCGGAAAAATGATTCTTATGGCTTCAGCCAAGCGAAAACCGAACACGATTGATGAGTACCTCGCAGGCGTGTACGCTGATCAAGGCGCGGCGCTTGAGAAACTCCGCGGGATTATCCGAGCAGTCGTACCCACAGCCCAGGAGTGCATCAGCTACGGGATTCCTGCGTTCCGCCTGAATGGATGTTCGCTGGTTTTCTTCGGCGCATGGGCGAATCACTGCGCGTTCTATCCGGGCAGTTCCACTACGCTGAAAAAATTTCGAGACGATCTGAAAGTTTTTCAGATCAGCAAGGGCACCATTCGCTTCTCCGCCGATAACCGATGCCGGTCGCGCTGGTGAAAAAACTGGTCAAAGCACGACTCAGGGAAAACCGGACTTAAAAGCTTATGCCGAAAATTAGCCCACGCCGTTTGGCACAACGATCGTACGAAGCTTTTGCAGCGGGCGATCGGAAATTTTTTGAGCAGCATCTTGCTGAGGATTTCGCTTTCTCGAGTCCATTAGATGTGGGGCTCGATCGCGCCGGATATTTTCGGCGATGCTGGCCCTGATCGGGGCAGGGTCAAAAGTTCAACTTTTTGCGGTTAATAGAACATGACGATGAAGTGATTGTGACTTACCAAATGACTAAACCGAATGGAGAGGAAGGGCGCAATACCGAAATCCTGCGCATCAAAGACAACAACATTGTCAGTGTAGAGGTCTATTTTGGTTGGGACGTATCGCCCGATACATTTGATCACCAGAAAGCATCTCATAAATGATGGTTGTCATGTTGAGCGAAGCGAAACATCTCGGTTTATTTCGGCGATGGACCGATTCAGAAACACTCAGAGATTCTTCGCTTCGCTCGGAATGACATCATCACATAGCTAGGAGAAAAGATATGAGTAAAGTTCGAGTTCTAGTTGGTACACGAAAAGGGGCGTTCATTCTCACAGCGGATGGTGCGCGCAAACGATGGAAAGTCAGTGGCCCGCATTTTGCAGGGTGGGAAATTTATCACATGAAAGGTTCGCCGGTTGATCCCGATCGCATCTATGCCTCGCAGACGAGCGGCTGGTTTGGGCAGATCATTCAGCGCTCCGATGATGCCGGCAAAACTTGGAACACGCCTGGTAGCACCCCCGAGGAATTGAAAAGCCCGGATGGCTCTCCCAAAGGCGAGAGCAATAAGTTCGTTTACGATGGTGTTCCAGGCACGCACCAATGGTACGATGGCACGCAGCATCCGTGGGAGTTCAAGCGGGTCTGGCATCTCGAACCGTCGTTAGACGATCCCAACCATGTTTACGCTGGCGTGGAGGATGCCGCGTTGTTCGAATCAAAAGATGGCGGAAAATCGTGGCAAGAATTATCAGGCCTGCGCCAACACGATACCGGACCAAAGTGGCAACCGGGTGCGGGCGGAATGTGTCTGCACACGATTCTTCTCGACCCGAAAGATCGACAACGAATGTTCGTCGCAATCTCGGCTGCGGGTGCGTTTCGCACGGATGACGGCGGAAAAACGTGGCGTCCGATCAATCGCGGGCTGCATTCAGAATATATTCCCGATTCGGCAGCGGAAGTTGGTCACTGTGTCCATCGCATCGCGATGCATCCGTCGCGCCCGAGCGCATTATTCATGCAAAAGCATTGGGACGTGATGCGCACTAACGATGCCGGCGATTCCTGGCAGGAAGTTAGCGATAATTTGCCGAGTGATTTCGGTTTTCCAATAGACGTGCACGCGCACGAGCCGGAGACGATTTACGTCGTGCCGATCAAAAGCGACTCCGAGCATTATCCGCCCAGTGGCAGATTGCGCGTGTACCGTAGCCGGACAGGTGGCAACGAATGGCAAGCGCTCACGAAAGGTCTGCCGCAACGCAATTGTTACGTGAACGTGCTGCGTGACGCGATGTCGGTTGATTCGCTCGAGCCGTGCGGCATTTATTTCGGAACGACCGGCGGACAGGTTTACGCATCGGCCGATGCAGGCGATAGCTGGAAGCCGATTGTGCGCGATCTTCCGGCGGTGCTGTCAGTTGAGGTTCAAACGCTAGCGTGAATCCAGATCCAAACAGCGCGCTGACACTTGACAGCTTTAAGCCGTCAAGTTTGTAAAGGACTCGAACATATGATTCGTGTTGTGCTCCCGCCTCATTTGCGCACGCTGGCGCGTGTTGATGGCGAAGTGGAACTGGAGGTCGCGGGTGCGGTGACTCAGCGGCGCGTGCTTGACGCGCTCGAAACTCGCTATCCGATGCTGCGCGGGACAATGCGCGACCACACTACTCAACTGCGCCGGCCACTCGTGCGGTTTTTCGCCTGCGGAGAGGATGTCTCTCATGAGCCGCCGGATGCGCCACTGCCTGACGCGATTGCGAAGGGGTCCGAGCCATTTGTGATCATCGGGGCCATTGCTGGAGGTTAGCACGCCTGGCGATGGCGGCCGGATTGGTTCCCTTGGCCGACTCCATTTGTAACCGCGGATTACGCGGATTTCACGGATTTTCGCTCGTGAATTTTCAGAAGCGGATTAGCTGCCCTTCCTGGCGTTCAAACGAGGGGCCAATTTCTTTTGCAAAGCAAAAAACCGCCACGCGTTGAAGCGTGACGACTCATTGCAAGGTACCGCTGTTTGTTAGGTTCCGCAGCTTTAGTGATTGTTGAGGACTATTTGCGGCGCAGGTTCGCTCGACTCGATCTGCGCGCTCACCTTCTGCAAGCCGGCAGTAAGCGTTTTAATTTGCTTTTGCTGTTGCGCGATAGTCGCTTCCTGTTTGGCAGCGGTCGATTTTACTTGGGCGATCCTCGCGTCTTGCTCTTGCACTTTGCGATGTTCCTTGAGGAACTCGTTGAGCAACATCGCGTTCACCGCCTCGTAGCGGACAGTCAAAACCTCGCCATTTTTATCGCGCCCTACTAGATCGGGGTTGATCTCGGCGACCAAGCCAAATTGTGGCGTGCCTTTTTTGTCGATCTTGTAGTGAAACGTTACCGGCTTGAGCGCCAGGATAGTTCGCTGATTTGATCCATCGGTTTAATCTCTTTCTTAAACCGCCGCGAGGAGAGTACCGTGTCAAGTTTGCCATCGGCGTCTATACCTACTGTCGTGATCATGGCAGGATCTGCAGATCGCGCAATCCGCGGTTGATTTGCCAGTGCGCTCTCTTTGGGGAGCGGATTTCAAACAAAAAGCCGCCATGCGGTGAAGCGTGACGGCTGATTGCCAAAAATGGCTGCTTGTTCGGCTCGGCAGCTTACTTGAGCAAGCCCTCGCTATTGTTTGGTCATGGTGCCGCTGTTGCTTGCTATCACGTGGGTACCGGGTGGGTCTGTAATGATCCACTTGAGCTCAGTGCCTCCGTTCACGATGTAAAAATCGCGGTGCTTGGGGCCGTTCATACCCGTCCACGTCATCGTCCCGTGGCCGTTCGCATCCACGGTATAGGTGCCGTTAGGATGGACCTCGAGATTTGTTCCAGCATTTCTTATGATCAAATCCTCGTGAAAGGTGCCGGTCGCGGGCGTAAACGTGACGAGACCGACCTGACTGATCGGGTCGAAGTTAACAACGCCATTGCCGAAGGCCCAGCCGTCGGCGAGCTCAACGTAGTTTCCCGACACGTCGTTGATGCTGAATGAACCAGCCCGTGCACTAGCCGAAAAGGCTGGCGCAAGGCCGATGATGGAAGCCGCTAACACGAGTAGCAGAGCGACTCGGATGCGGTTTTTGGTGATGTTTGAATTTCTCATAAACTAATTTCCTTTTGTTGTTTTGGCCTTGTTTGACTTCTCGTTTTGGGAGGTCCTTTCTAGCCGTTCACTCATATAAGCAAGAAAGGTCGATCAAAGTGATCATCTGAATTGAAATTTTTTCGGAGATGCTTCCGCGTGCAGGAAAGTTCTGAGGGTGATAGGATACGAGGAAGAGCTTATGGATACGGTTTCGTGGGCGGAGAACGTCGCGACCACACACTGCAAACGACGGCGCTGGTCAACGAGGCTTATCTGCGCATGGCCGGCCAAACCAATCCAAGCTGGCAGGACCGTGCTCACTTCTTCGCGGTAGCCGCCCGAGCGATGCGCCAAATCCTGGTTAACTACGCCAAGAGTCAGCGATCCCAAAAACGCGGCGGCGGCGCGCTCAAGCTAGAGTTGGACGAAGCAGCAATTGTCTCACCAGAGGAATCCAAGGAAATCATTGATCTACACGAGGCACTGGAGAGACTGGCCACGCTCGACTCAAGAAAAGGTCGCGTGGTGGAGCTCAAATATTTTGGCGGACTCAACCATGACGAAATAGCTGAGGTCCTGAAGGTCTCAACCGTGACGGTTCGACGCGACTGGGTCTTTGCCAAGGCATGGCTGTATGCGGAATTGCACAATGCGGCCTGATAGAAATGACGAAGCTCGAATGACGAATGACGAATGACGAAGGAATGACGAAATCGGAAGATCGAAATGCGCGCGTCGAGAACTCGTTTCGGGATGATGGCGCGGGACTTGTCCGCGAAGAA
>WNGI01047532.1_pt1 | contig 10379 bp, 10 predicted proteins | sample 5400621 | NCBI WGS metagenome assembly WNGI01 (sample SAMN13153374, study PRJNA577476) | soil metagenome | isolation source: 20 cm soil or saprolite under Garry oak tree replicate 1 | place: USA:California | collected 2016-06-15 | reverse complement strand
CTCGACAGCGCCAGCACCATCCCCGCACTGGCGGCTAGCGAGTATCTTTCGCCGGGCATCGTGACACAGCTTGCCAATGGTCTCTGTGCTGCTCCGGGCGTCTCGTTGCATTCGATATCGAGTAGTGGGAGCCTGACTTTCGAAAATCAGCTTTGGGGTTCCCCATCGTCTCCGCAGCTCCATTGCATCCAGGGACTATCAACAGCCGGCGACTCGGTGAATCTGACGGGAAATGTCAGCGGTGTTGGAATCATGGTAGTTAACAACGCCGACTTGATCGTAACCGGCTCGTTTCGTTGGGAAGGCTTGATCATCGTCACCGGTCAAGACATCGGTCTTAAGACGACTGGCTCAAGCAGTAAAGAACTGATTGGTGGGGTCCTGGTCAACGAAACCGGCACCCCTGACAGCGGTGCGGCAACTCTCGATATTCAGGGGAGTTTTCGCGCGTTATTCAGCCGGCAAGCCCTACGGGAAGTAGCTCAACTGGTGCCGAGTGCCGCGCTCGCCAGCACCTACTCTGCATTGCCTGCGCTTATTGCGCAGGATTACTGGCGCACCGTCAGCCCATAGCGAATATTGCCGTCACTTTCAATTTACAATGATCCGTCAAGATGCTAAATTATTAATCTACAAAGCTTTGGAAACTTAAAATACCGTTGTGACAGGTTGCTTTGAACGATTGTGACGGCTTCGGTTTCGGTGACTTACGAAGCTGGACGAATCCTGCCGTGAAAACCAATTAATCATGGAAGAGGCGCGAGAGGGAGCTAGCATGGATACAAAAAAGACCATAATGGTGGTTGACGATAACCCTGATATCATCACAATCGTCAAAACCATTCTGGAAGGGCGCGGCTACACTGTCTTTAGTGCTTCAAGCGGCCCGGAACTGTTAAACATGCTGCCAAATCAAAAGCCTGATCTGATCATATTGGATATTATGATGCCAGAAATGGACGGTCTGGAAGTGCTGACGCGTCTAAAAGGGAAGAATGAGACTGCTACGATTCCGGTGATCTTGCTCACCGCGAAGGTACAATATGAAGACGTTCTGGGCGGCTATAAGCTTGGCGCCGACTATTACATCACCAAGCCTTTTACGAGCACCCAGCTGGTCAACGGCATCAATCTGCTTTTGGGTGAAGGCAAAGCCTAAAGCGTCCGCTCCTCGCCGCCACGCGTCTTCGCATCGCTTCCTCCGGCCTCCGATTTTACTGTTTGCATCTTCCCGTCGTTTTCTCCATTCTTTTAGTTGATGATCCGGTTGATCACGTTCGAAGGTGGAGACGGAACCGGTAAGACCACGCAAGTCCGCGCCCTTGAAAGTTATCTTCACGGACGGGGTTGCGTTTGTTTGGCGACGAGGGAGCCCGGCGGCACGGCGCTCGGCGAGCTGATTCGCAAGGTATTGCTGGAAGTTGGCGACCACGAAATCGTCTCGTCCACCGAATTGTTCTTGTATCTGGCGGATCGGTGAGATCATCCGACCGGCGATCAATGCGGGTAAGGTTGTCCTATGCGACCGTTTCACAGACTCCACCCTCGCCTATCAAGGATACGGCCGTGGCATCGATCTCGCCTGGCTGCGCCAGCTTAACAATGCGGCGAGCGGGACGGTGCGCCCCGATTTAACATTGTTGCTGGATTGTCCCGTGGATGTGGGCTTGGCCCGTACTGCGCGTCGGCAAGCTCAATCGGCGGCCAGCAAGCCACAGGAAGATCGGTTCGAGCGGGAGAAAATCGAATTTCACGAAAAAGTTCGCGCCGGCTTTCTCGACATGGCACGCAATGAGCCTTTGCGATTTCGCGTCATCGATGCCTCCAAGACCGTTGAAGAAATCGCGGCAACGATTCGGCGCATCATCGATCAGGAACTGGAAAAATGAGTTTTGCGGAAGTCATCGGCCATCAAAAACAGCTGGCGAATCTCCATTCGGCCTTGACAGGGGAGCGGCTGCACCACGCGTATCTTTTCCTCGGGCCTGAGGGCGTGGGTAAGCGCACGATCGCGGTGGCGTATGCGAAAGCGCTGCACTGCTTGCAGCAGGTCAACGATTTTTGCGACCAGTGCGCAAACTGCGCGCGGATTTCAGATGGCAATCATCCCGACGTGCGCGTCCTTGAGCCCCTCGCCGAGAAGAAGGAGATCAGCATCCAGCAAATTCGTGAACTCGAGCGCGACTTGAACTTCCGTTCGTTTACCGGCAAGCGAAAGATCGCGATCATCGATCCGGCGACGCTGATGAACTCGTCCGCACAAAACGCTTTGCTGAAAACCTTGGAAGAACCGCCCCAGGAGTCATTGATTATTCTAATCGCTGCCAACGCCGGCGCGCTTTTGCCGACTCTGCGATCGCGTTGTCTGCGGCTCAGTTTCGCGCCGCTGCCGCGCCGGGAGGTCGCCGCGTACTTGTGCTCGAAGCACGGTAAGGCTGCCGAAGACGCCGAGTTTTTGGCGGCCATGAGCATGGGCAGCATCGGTGTGGCGGTCAATTTGGACAAGGATGACCTGACCGAGAAAAGACGAGTTTGGACGGGTATTTTGAGCTCACTCAAAGCGGGCGATTACCAGTCGGCGATGGCCGCCGCGGAAGCCCTTGCCGATAATCGCGATGAGGTGCTTAGATTTCTTAAGTGGGCGGAAAGCTGGTATCGGGATCTGTTGATTTATAGCATCACGAATGAGTCGGACGACCTGGTGAATTTGGACATGCGACCTCAAGTCGAACAGCAGGCAGCTGAAATGAGCCTTGAAGGGATACGTTCGGCAATCGTCAGAACGGTCGACGCCGGGGCAGGAATCCAGCGCAATTTGAACCGTCGCATGGTGCTGGAGAAATTTCTGTTCGGTGCAGTGCGAGAACGGTGATGGAAAGGATTTACATTACCACGCCGCTCTACTACGTTAATGCGGAACCGCACTTAGGTAGCGCGTATACAATGATCATTACCGATACGCTGGCGCGTTTCTACCGAGCCAACGGCTGCGAAACGTTTTATCTCACGGGGACGGACGAGCACGGCGATAAAATCGCTCAAGCAGCGGCGCAAGCAGGGCTTGAGCCCAAGGCTTTTACCGATCGGATTAGCTCGACATTTCGAGCTGCCTGGGATGCGTGCGGGTTTGCCTACGATCATTTTATTCGCACTACCGATGAGTACCATGTCCGCTACGTGCAGGAGCTGCTTACGAAGGTTCACCAAGCGGGCGACATCTATTTTGATCGTTATGGTGGCCTTTACTGTTTCGGCTGCGAGCGATTTTATACTGAAAAGGAACTCGTTAACGGCAAGTGCCCGGATCATTTGACAGCGCCTCAGCTCATTGAAGAAGAAAACTATTTTTTCCGCATGGGTAAATACCAAGATAAGCTCTTAAAGCATATCGAAGAGCACCTGGATTTCATTCGTCCCGAAGGCTTCAGGAATGAGGTCGTTGCGATGCTCAGGGAACCAATCGGCGATCTTTGCATTTCACGCCCCAAAAGCCGACTCACCTGGGGAATCGAGTTGCCATTTGATAATCGTTACGTGACCTACGTGTGGTTCGACGCACTCATCAATTACGTGAGTGGGCTCAAGCTTCGAGGCGAGGATTTTTTTCAGAAGTTCTGGCCCAATGCGGAGCATTTCATCGGTAAGGACATCCTTAAACCACACGGCGTGTTCTGGCCGACCATGCTAATGGCGGCCGGCTTGCCGCTTTACAAGCACTTGAACGTTCATGGCTTTTGGAATGTAGAAGGTCAGAAGATGTCCAAAAGTCTCGGCAATACAATATCCCCATTGGAAATGAAGGAAACAATCGGTCTAGACGCTTTTCGCTATTTCGTTTTGCGCGAGAGCGTTTTTGGACAAGATGCCGACTTTCGGCGTGACAATCTAACGGCGCGCTATAACGCGGATCTAGCAAATAATTTAGGAAACCTCGTCAGCCGCGTGCTGGCGATGCAGCAAAAATATTTTGCCGGTGAGGTTCAACCGTTGAGTGCGAATTGGGCGGCGGAAGACATTGACTTGCGGGACAGGTTCGCTCAAGCCGAAAGCGAACTAAAAAACTATGTGGCGGAATTGCAGTTTCACCGTGCTTTGGAGTCTATCTGGTCAGCGTTGGATCACGCCAATCGCTACATCGTTCAAACGGCGCCTTTTACGATGATTAAAGATCCGAACAAGCAAGCACGGGTCGGCGAGGTGTTACATCATTTGCTCGAAGTTGTCAGAACTCTGTCGCGGTTGCTGGCGCCGTTCATGCCTGATACTGCGGTTCAATTACGCGAATTGCTCGCTGTCGATGATGATCAATTGAAGACTCCTTGGGGTGAGGGTTTCACCGCGGGTCACAAAATCAACCCGCCGAGAGTTCTCTTCCCGCGCATCGAGACTGACGCAAAGAAGTAGTTTTAATCCTCTATTATGTTGATCGATAGTCACGCCCATATCCAGGGTAAGGAATACGCCGGCGAAGCCGAGGCGGTGATTTCGCGAGCGCACGCGGCTGGCATTGAAAAAATCATAGCCGTAGGCGGTGCCGGCGATATGTCGAGTAACACCGAAGCGATCGCGCTTGCCGAGTCGTTTGCCAACGTCTACGCGACGGTCGGCATGCATCCGCACGACGCCAAGGATGTGGGTGCCGATGAAATGGAAAAATTAAAGGCTCTGTGCACCCATCCTAAAGTCATTGCCGTCGGTGAGACCGGGCTCGACTACTACTACGACCATTCGCCTCGCGACGTGCAGCGCCACGTGTTTGCGCAGTTTATTCACATGGCGAGCGAGACAGGATTGCCCATCGTTGTTCACGAGCGGGACGCGGCGGGAGATGCGACCGAGTTACTAAGGGGCGAGGGCGCGGGAAAGCTTCGCGGCGTGATCCATTGCTTCACTGGTAACTACGACGCTGCATGCGCATACCTGGATCTGGGGTTCTATATTTCCTTCACCGGCATCATCACCTTCAAGAACGCCGATCCCTTGCGAGAGGTCGTGCGCAAAGTTCCTTTGGAGCGAATGCTTATCGAAACGGACTCGCCCTATCTAACGCCGGTGCCTCATCGCGGCAAGCGCAATGAACCGTTATATGTACGCTTCGTCGCCGAGACGATCGCGAAAGTAAAAGAACTTGCTGTCGAAGAAGTCGCGCGGGTGACCACTGAAAATGTCAAACACCTGTTTCGCATTTAGCTGCGCGGTCGTATCGTAACAGCGGCCCTAATATTCTCGCAGTGAGCTGGATCAGGGAGGTTTGGTTATGAAGGGGAGCCCGGATGTGATCAAAGTTTTAAACGACATCCTGGTCAACAGATTTTCACAGTGACAGCGCAGCGGCTTTGCGGAAGACTTCTTGCCTGTTTCTTTTTTCATTGCTGCGTTAACCGCAATTGCGGTGATTTTCAAAATCAGGATTGCGCGCTTCGCTGACGCCGCGCCGCGCGGGACGTCGCTTCGTTTTTGTCTTGAAATTTACTTGCCCACGCGCGTCCCAGCCAGATATGCCCATACAACAGCGGCAGAGCGCTCAATCCGATCGACCAATGAATTAAGCTCGTCCATGCTCGCGCCGAATCATCGGTGATGTAGTAAAGCAGCCAGCCGGTTAGCGCCAAAAGCGCGTTGATGCCGATGTTGAAGCAACCGGACAAACGATTGGCTTTCAATATCCAGCCGCGACGCACATGCGCCAGCAGCGTGCCGAGCATGGCAAGGAAGACGAGCATGGCCGCACCGTGAATTTTCATGCTCAGCGTCTGGAGCACGGTTCGCGCCGTACCAAGCTCAGGATCCTTGAACCACTCGATGAGCACCCACAACGCTCCGCTTCCCCAAAGAATCCCGAACACGATATAAAACAGCCGGCGATGAAATGGCGCAAGGCGCACTCTTTCCTGGAGGAGAGCGATGATCTTAGCGGTGCGGTCGGTGACTCGATCGTTCATGTTGCCCTCAATGCGGCATTACGTTGTTCCGGATGTCAGAGTGGAAGCCATTTGGATCGGCGCCGCCTAATTTATGGCGATAGATTTCACTCCGCTCCCCACGGGAGATGCGCATACCGCGCCGGTCGATAATCACCGCGCGGGCGCCGAAACGAGATAAAATCTTGGGCGCTCGCCGCGGCGCCAGACGAACCACCTTGGTCAACGCGTCAGCGATGATGCAACGCGGTGCAATGACCGTGACCCCCCGTTTCCACTTCAAACACGCGTTTCGTCGCGGCTCGACGAGCGGCTCGACGGCCACGCCGTTTTCGCGACGGTCGTTGTAGCATCCGCTGGAACTTGCGACGGCAGAGTCCATGATCACTCCAAACGGCATGACGAGCGCTGCATGATCCGGGTGGCGAATGTGGATCGGCTGGGGATCGCCAAAGACGTAGAGATCGCCGCCGGCATTGACGACCCCGCTGGCGACGCCGCATTTCTTAAGCGCCATCACGGCTTGATCTACTGCGTAGCCCTTGGCGATGCCGCCGAGATCGATCCATACGCCGCGCATCAGTGTCACTGCATCGTCCGGCAGCAAAACGACGTCTTCGAACGAACCGTTTTGGGCGAACAATTCTGCGCCGTGGGGTTTTGGGAGCAAACCTTTCGCCACGAGTTTGCCGCCGACAGTGACGTCGAATGCGCCGTTGGAAAGCAAGCTCATTGTTTCCGCGCATGAAAGGACTTCATACGTTCTGCGATCGATCTGTACGACTTCCCCAGGCGACGCGCGATTGATGCGTGACACGTCGCTGTTCGCTTCGTGGAAACTCATCAGCCGATGAACCGTTTCCACTTCGTGGAAAGCAGCGTCGATGCCCGCGGCGGCGTTGGGGCCGACGGCGCCGATCTCCACCAACGTGCCCAGCAGCGGCCGGGCGCGGCATATCTTATTTGATCGCGATTTCATAAGTCGCCAGGATGCGCTTCACGCCGTCGGCGATATGGCGGCATGACAGCGTCGCGCCGCTGATGTTCTTGATATCTTGATTGAGCTTAAGTGGCGCCGACGCGTTTTTACCGACAAACTGCGCGCGCCAGTCGGCGTTGCGCACTTCGTACCCGTAACTTTCGCGGTAGGTCATGATCTCGATCTGCTTGACCGTGCCGTCGGCGTTCAGGCCGACGGCGTAGGTGATGAACTCATGCTTGCCCACCACTTCATCGACTACGAAAAAGCCGCCTTTGTCTACTTTCCACAACTGTATCTCTTTGTGCCTGACGTTGGCGTCGCTGCGCCGCCCAATTTCCCGCACTTGCTCGTTGGTGAGCGTGATATTCGCCGGCGTGAGTTTTTGCCCGGGGAAAATCGTTCGTTGCGCTTGCTCCACCGTCAGATAGGTGGTGGCATACGCGGACACCGAAATCCCTGCGACCGGTAGGAATGCGGTAGGTACCCATATCCATTGACTTGTTCGCATACTCATCCTTCAAAAAGTAAAGCCAAGCTTGATTCACAATCGGTATTTTTCAAAGTCGTCAGCGTAAGTTCGACCGCCTCTAATAAATCCGGGCGGGGGGTTAGCAAAATCCTGGCCGCCGGGCAGCTGGGTGAGAAATGTTGCCGTCGCAAAGAATTTCTCGCCGCTGCGATAAAAGTTTGATGAAAAAACATCGAACAATCTTCTGCATGCATACGAATGTTACTGTTTCGTCCCGCGATGCGCGGAGTTCCGGAGACCTGAGGCAGGAAGGTAAAGGTGAACCACCAGCGCTCGGCGGCGTAGTGAAGATTCGGTCCAAGGAAATAGGCGGCGCTCTCCTTTTTTTTGAACTCCGGATATACCGAGGCGTATCGGCCTTCGATGCCGGCGAACCAGTGGGGCAAGAAACGGTAGGAAACGCCGACCGTGTGCTCGAGCTCTAATTCTTTCTCGTGCTCTCCGGTGGCTTTAAATTTTTTCCATTCTGGTTCGAGGGTCAGGTTGTAGGCGAGGGCAAGCTGATCGTCGAAGAAATTTTTCTGCAGGATCAGTTTGGATTCGAGACCAAACCCGTTCACGCGCTCGCCGGAAATCTTATCGATGCGCTGATATTCCGGTTCGATGTAAACGGACAAACCGAATAAGTCTTTGTAGACGCTGAGAACGTTATATTTGAGCTCGACATTAAAGCCGTCGAACTCCAGCCCGCGATGCAATTTTCTCTCGGGGTCTTCGGCCAGCGCGCCGCCGCTGATTTGGTGCGACCGGCCGTTTAGGTAGAAAGAAGCTTGAAAGCGATCGGTGAAGCCGTGCTCGAATTCCAGTTGAGTGTCCCAAGCCCGGTAATTGCCTTTGCCTTTTTGATTACGCGAGGTCGTCCAAAGGTAAACCTCGTTCGCGCCCGCCGGTAAAGTATCCGTGCCGTAGACATAACCCCATAGGTTTTCATCGGCGCGCGCCTGCGTCATAAAAAACAGCGTCGGAATCGAAAGCGCCGCGACAAGCGCCACGCGGAATAAAAACCTTTGCCAAAACAGGCCGTGCTCCTCTCTACGATACGGTTGACGTTTCGATGGCTTCATATTGCTCATTGCTTTAGGCCTCGCCCCGTTTGGTTTCATCATTCACTTCCCTAAAAATGCAAAGCCCGGCGCCAACTTTCATGGATTGCGCTCCGGGCTCTGGATTCAAGACCTCTGGCCGCTGGGATGTTCCGTCGAAGAATTTTGCAACCGACTTACATGCTTATTCTCACTGACCCCTCGGCATCGACCGGCACGATCACGTGACGCTTGCAGCGGCGGCATTTTATTTCGACGCCTTCGGCGACCACCCGCGCCAGCAGGTTACCGCAACCGCAACGGAGCGAGCGATCGACATCCGCTGCCCTCCGCGTCCCGTTGTGTTGAGATTGTGAACGCGACTGCATTTATGCTTTTTTCCGTTCTTGTGCCATCCAGTAAGAGGTCGCGATAAATGCCGCGAGCATCAGTCCTTGCGCCGCTAAAGTTTCCACAGTGGGATAGATGCCGAGCAGCGGAATCGCTTTAGGAACCCTCAGCGGCGTCGTTGGTACCCACAACGCGGCCTGCAGCTCTTTGATTCCGTTGCCGGCGAAAATGAAGGCAACGATATAGAGCAACGTTCCGGTGGCGCCGAAAAAGTATTTCAGGGGAATTTTTAGTCCCAGTTTCAAAATTGCAAAGGTCGCCAGCACCAACCCGCCTAGACCCGCGGCAAATCCCCAAAGGACGGGACCGTGATTGCTGTCATTCTGCAGCCACAGCGCCTGGTAAAAAAGCACGACCTCGAAAGCTTCCCGGTAGACGGCGAAAAAAGAGATTCCCATGAGGCCAAAGATTTTCTTGGTTGACAGGGCGTTTTGAACTTTGTCGTGAATGAACGCTTGCCATTTCTTCGCTTCCGAGCGGGTGTGCAGCCAATAGCCGACATAAAACAGCGCGACTGCGGCGAAGACGGAAATGAAACCTTCCATGCTTTCACGGTGCTGGCCGCTAAACGTCAGCACGGTCTCGGTGGCCAACCAGGTTAGAGCGCCGGCAACGAGAGCTAAAATCCAACCCAAATGAACGTAGCGGGCCGCTTCTTTCGCGCCCATCACACGCAGCATGGCGAGGATCGCGGCGAGAATCAGCGCCGCTTCGAGCCCCTCTCTGAGAATAATCAACGCCGAATTGGCAAAGGCATAGTAGCCGGAAAAGCTGTCATCTTGAGCGAGCATTTGCTCTGCCTGATCGAGCTTTGCTTCGATTTCAAGCTGGCGTTTCTGGATCGCTGCAGCGGACTCTCCCTGCTTGATGGCGGTGCGCAGCTGGGTGAACTGATTTTCCAAATCCCTGCCGAAAGCAGCGTCTTTGGCAAATAAGGTCGGCTCGGCCATCTCATAGCCGTCGAGGTAGGCTTCAACAGATTTTTGGTAGGCTTTTTCTTTGTCGCCTTGGTTGTACAGGTTGACGGCTTCGCGCAATAAACCTCGGGCAATCGACAAGGGATCGCTCGCAACGGTTTGCAGCAAGCCGCGCCGCAGGTAAGCGAGCATATTTCTCGCTTCGGCCTCCTGCCGGCTGAAGGTTTTGAGTTTCTCCAACAGCTGTTCATCGCTGACGGTCGCCAAGCTCGCCACGGATGTTAAGTCGCTGGACACCTTGTTGGTTTGCACCAAGCTCGCGCCCGCCTTGGCGTCAGCGTCCGAGAAGCGCAACGAGAAAATATAAAACGCCACCTGCCAGCGCTGTTCTTCGCTGAGCGCTGCAAAGGAAGCCATCGCCGTGCCTTCAATGCCAAAGCTCTCGGTGTTAAAAGCTTTGAACGGCGACAGGCCGCCGATGCGCTCAGGGTCGGTGAAGTTTGCCGGCGGCGGCGTTTTGGGATTCATCGACTCCCGCCCGGGTCCGTTGCCTTTACCCGTAGCGCCGTGGCATTGCGCGCAATTGTCGTCGTAGAT
>WNGI01016818.1_pt1 | contig 10379 bp, 8 predicted proteins | sample 5400621 | NCBI WGS metagenome assembly WNGI01 (sample SAMN13153374, study PRJNA577476) | soil metagenome | isolation source: 20 cm soil or saprolite under Garry oak tree replicate 1 | place: USA:California | collected 2016-06-15 | reverse complement strand
CGATTCCTACGAGAAAGCCTGGGAGAGAATCCCAGCACCGTCGCAACCGGCCATCGAAGCCGTGCTCGCATCCTCGGAGAATCCCAAGGCCAAAGGTGCCAAATGGGATCAATTCATCGATGACAGGTTCGTAAAAGAATTGATCGCGTCGGGAATGTTTAGGTAGGGCAGACCGATGTGTCTGCCCTAGCCAAGTCCACGTTACAAAGTCCCCATCGACTTTTATTCCAAATCATACGGCACGCCAAGTTGTTCGCTCACATCCCGCAAACCCTTTAGCACCGACGGCAGCAGCGGAATACCGCGCTCGGTTCGCTCTTCCGCCGTCTCAAATTCTATCTCGCCGGCGACGTAGACACGATTCTGTCCTTCTATCGGCGGCGTTGATTTTAATTCGCGAATCAGCCGATCCATGTCTTGTTTAAATTCCGCCAGCGGGCGAAACGCATCGATCCGAATTGCGCCGAAAAAATGGCCGCGCGGATCTTGATCGGCGTTCAGCGCGGTCATCGTGCCCGTAAGCACGCCGCAGAGAATTTCCACGACGATCGCCAGGCCGTATCCCTTGTGGCTGCCGCTGTCGCGCGAGCCGCCAAGCGGCAAAAGCCTGCGCGCCTTTTGCGCGATCCGGGGATCATCCGTCGCTTCGGCCTTTTCGTTTAACGCCCAGCCCAATGGGATCGCCTTTTCCATGCGCGCGGCGAGCTCCAATTTACCCGCCGCGGCGGTCGTCGTCGCCATGTCCAGGACAAACGGCAGCTCTTTATCGGCCGGCACCGCGAAGCACATCGGGTTGGTGCCAAACCGAGCTTCCCGGCCAAACGTCGGCACCACTTGCCGGCTCGCATTGGTCATCGCGATGCCGATCATATTCTGCCCCAATGCCTGCATCGCGTAATACGCCGACATTCCGTAGTGGCGGCTGTTGCGTACGCCGACCATGCCGATGCCAGACTGTTTCGCTTTGGCGATCGCTAGCTCCATCGCGCGGCGACCGATGACCATGCCCATACCGCGGTCGCCATCGATCAGCGCGGTGGACGGGCTTTCCGATATCACGCGAATGTTCGGCCGCGCGGTCATCGACCCTTCGGTCAGCCATTTGACATACCAAGCCTGCGGGTTGAAGCGAATCACGCCGTGGGTGTCGACACCGCGCAGATCGGCTGCCACGAGCGCATCCGCGGCGATTTGCGCGTCGGTGCCGGGCACGCCCAATTTTTCAAAAGCCGCCTGGACAAAATGCACGAGCCTTTCATGATCGATCCGCTTGCTCGCCTTCACATCCGTTGCCATGCTGGGTTCTCCCTTTTAGCGCCGGCGCTCTATCTGACGCCGAGATAATCATTATAGATCTTCATGTAGCGGTCATAGCCGCCTTCGGGCGCGATCACGTGAAAATTGCCGCTTTCCATCAGTTGATCAATTTCCGGCGACTGGCTTTTCACGCCGCGACGTAGCGGTATTTTTCCCGTCGCCGCTAGGCCGCGCTGTCCTTCCGCCGAGAGGTAAAAATCGATCAACAGCTGCGCCGCCGCCGGATGGAGCGGATTTTTGATCATGGCGACCGTCGAGATCGTCGCCAAGGTCGGCGCGCTCGGCAGCCAGTCCACCGGCGCTTCCTTGCGTTTCATGGCGTCAAGCTTCGACACTTGCATGAACGTCGTGAGCGGATACTCGCCGGCGGCCATCAAATTAACTGTATGCGTATAGCCTTCCACCAGCCGCAAATCTTGCTGCGAGAATTTTTTGAAATAGCCGATGCCCTGCTCTTCGCCGCGTAGAGAAACCATCCCTGTTAGCGGATACGGCACGCCGCGATTGACTGCCAGTTGGCCTTTGAATTGTGGTTTCAAGTAATCGTCGTAATTTTTCGGCGCCGCCGCGCGAGTGATCAGCTTGGGATTGAATCCGGTCACCAGAAGGTCGGTCGTGATCCCGGACCAATAACCGTCGGCATCCCAGGCGCCTTTCAAAAGATTCTTGGCTTCCGGCGCTTGGTAAGGCCCCAGCACGCCTTGCTGTTTGAAATAGAGCAAAGGCTCCGGACTGTTGCCCAAGACGTCGGCTTGCACCCGACCGGCGCGAAATTCCTGCATCACGCGCGCCGCCTGGCGGCCCGAGCTCAGATACACATGGCGAATATTCAGAAACGGATATTTTTCTTTGGCTGCTTTATTAAAAAGCTGGAAATCGCCCACCGTCATGGTGGTGTAAAGAATAACTTCGCCTTCTTTTTTCGCTTGGCTCAAAATTTCCGCCGTCTGCGCAAAGGTAAATGCCGGAACAAACATAGAAGCCAACAACAGCAGCATGAGTCTTAGCTTCATTTTGATTCTCCTGTCGCACGGCACCATCATGGTCCGCCGCGCAATGCGCAAACTCACCTAACGCTTGTTGACCTGCTCGATGAAACCCGAAGCCTGAATTTTCTGGACTACCGAGTTATCGAAAAACTCCTCGGGCTTCATCTGCTTCGCTTTGGGACTCTTAGCGACGTCGAGCACTGCCTTGACTTCGGCCGCGGTCATTAGTGGCGTGGTCGGAAACACATCTTTGTAGTCGTCATAAACTGATTCGAGCACCGCTTGATCCGTGGTTTTGAGAAACTTACCCATGGATCGCATGGTGGTTTCCTTGTCTTTGCGAATGACCGCCAAAGATTCGATATAGCCGCGCAGAAACCGGGTCACGGCTTCATTTTTTTCGCGGACAACTTTCGCCGATGAGAGCATGGCGGTAAAAAGAAACGGCACTTTGAGAGCGGTAATATCAACGATGGCTCGCAACCCCGCCGCTTTGGCGCGGATGGACGTCGGCGCCGACATGATGCCGGCCGCGGCATTACCCGCGCTCACGGAGGTTAACACACCATTGATATCCTGCGCGTAAAGTATCCGCACGTCCTTATCGGGCTCCAAGCCGTTGCGTTTGAGCACGATGCGCATCGCATAATCCGTCGACGCCGCCGGCTGGGTGACTGCGACGATCTTGCCTTTTAAGTCCGCCAGGGTCTTGGTCTCCGGACGCCCGTAAATCTGGAACACAAACACCGGCAAACCGCTGGCGACGTAAATGAGATCCGCGCCCTCGAGCTTGGCGTCGATGCCTTGGTTGCCGACGAGGCCGATTTCTTCGCCGCCGCCGAGCATGCCTTGAACCGCCGTCGTAGCCGCCAAGTATTTCAGATCGACGTTGACCCCATGCTTGGTGAAAAGTCCGGCGTCTTGGGCTACCCAAATCGGCGCCATGACACCACTTAGGGCATTGTAAACCGCGCGTAAGCTCATTTCTTGGGCAGAAGCCGCCCGTAGCTTAAGCATGAAGAACAAAACGACGAGCACTCGACGTAATTTGCTTTTACCCATCATAGTCCCGCTCCAGCGAAAAATTTCGCCCACCTTATCAACGCAAGCAATAGATTTCTAGAAGAATTTGCTGACTGAAATCAGCGCCGTCCGGCGTTCTCTTTGACCCGTCAAATCACGGCATCGACATTGCTTCTTACGGCGCGCGATGTCATAGCACCGAGATCAATGTCATAGCACCGAGATCATGAAAACAACATGTTAACCATCGGCCTTTCTTTGATTTTTATAATTGTCTTGGTCGGTCCGTTCTTGAACAAGAAGATCGAATCGAATCTCGAAGCCTTTTTGTTCCTAATGGGCGTGATCAGCGCGACCTTTGCAAACGCATGGAGCACCGAAGTCCTTCATGAGGGATTGATCGCGCCGATTAACATCACTCTCTGCGTGTTGGGCGCCGGCGTGCTCTTCCATTACCTGCGGCACTACATCGATCATGGCATGCGCCGCATCCTTATCACCATGCCGTTGTCGGTTATCGTGTGCAGCGGCATCATCATTCTCGGTCTCGTGTCGAGCGTGATCTCGGCGATCATCGCGGCCCTGTTGCTCGTCGAATTCCTCAGCGTGCTGCCGCTGCACCGCCACGCTGAAGTGAATCTAACGGTTATCGCTTGCTTCGCCATCGGTCTTGGCGCGGCACTCACCCCTCTCGGCGAACCGCTCTCGACCATTGTCGTGTCGAAGCTGAGCGGCGCGCCCTATCATGCGACGTTTTACTATTTGTTCAACCTCCTCGCGCTCTACGTGATTCCCGCGGTCGTGGTGCTGGGAATCGTCGGCATATTTCTTGTGCACGAGGCGCCGGAGGATACCGGCGAATCTTTGGCGGCCGAGGAAGAGGAAGGAAAGCTTGGCGAGGTGTTCGTCAGAGCAGGCAAAGTCTACATCTTTGTTATGGCGCTGATATTCCTTGGCGCCGGCTTCAAGCCGCTGATCGATACTTATTTGCTGAAGCTCCCTTCGCAAATTCTATTCTGGGTCAACATGGTCTCGGCCATCCTCGATAATGCCACGCTGGCGGCGGCGGAGATCGGCCCGTCGTTGAGCGAAGCGCAGATCAAAAGCGCGCTTTTGGGACTACTGATTTCCGGTGGTATGCTGATTCCAGGTAACATTCCCAACATCATTGCCGCTCATGCTCTGCACATCAAAAGCACTGAATGGGCAAAGCTCGGCGTGCCGCTCGGATTGGTGATTATGGCGGGCACTGCAGGGCTGCTTTGGTTAGGATTGCTGTGAAGATCGCTTTGGCCAAGGGCGCGAGGCGAAAGGATTCCGCTCAGCGTGTTACTGTTGCAAAGTCGACGACGGCTTGGTCGAAGCGATGAGCGCATGAAGAAGCTCGATGACATCGCCGTGACTAAGCAGGGTGTATTTTGCCAATGTCGCCGAGATGCCTACGCGGATCGTCACCGCATCGGCTGGCATGCTTTTGAACATATCTTCGTCCGTGGTGTCGTCGCCGATGCCGAGGATGAAATCATATTCGCCGTTGGCCAACCAGAAGAGCGCGGCGCTGCCCTTATCGACTCCGGCGTGACGGATCTCCACCACCTTGCTTCCAAGAACCACTTGCAGGTCGCCCTTCGAAGTTAGACTGAGCAAGTGATCGACAAGCTCGGGCGCGCGCAGTCCGGCTTGCTCCGGATCCGCCATGCGGAAATGCCATGCCACGGCGTCTTCCTTTTCTTCGACAAAAGCGCCTGGGAGACGGTCCGCGTAAATTTCCAGTATCGGCAGTAACTCCCGTTTCCAATCGGCGTTGACCGGCTTCGCCCGCTGCCAAGCTTGCCCCGACAACTTAGTCCACGCACCATGCTCTGCGACTAGACCAAGTGGCAAATCGCCAAACCACTCTTCAAGCGCCGGTCGATCGCGGCCGCTGGCAATGACAACCGTGTTATTGGGCTCCAACGCCAGGGTTCTAAGGATCTCGCGCTTCCCCTCGTCAGGTTTGGACATCGTCGGATGACGCGTCAGAGGTGTTAATGTGCCGTCGTAGTCTAGGAATAGCAAGCGACGGCGATTCGATCGATATCGATCGATGATCTCTTGTCGTGCTTGCGGTGACAAAAGCTTGGACTCGATGCGCGACTGGATTTCGCGCATGCCCATCAGCGTGCTCAAGAAATCCCGCGCCCAACGCGTTACGTTATAGCGCCGCAAGCGCCGTTGCATGAGACGATTGCGTTTTTGCTGCTCCTCCGCAGGCGTTTCGAGCGCCTCTTTTAAGGCCGCGGCAATTTCCACCCGGTTGTTCGGATTGACGATGATCGCTTCGGGAAGTTCTTTGGCGGCGCCGGCCATTTCACTCAAAATCAACACTCCGCCGCCGTCGCCTCTCGTCGCCACGTATTCTTTGGCAACCAAGTTCATGCCGTCGCGCAGCGGGGTCACCAGGCAGACGTCGCCGACGACATAGAGCGCCACCAAAGACGTAAACGGCACGTGACGATATTGATAAACCACCGGCGTCCAGCCGACCCGTCCAAAACGGCCGTTGATTTTACCGACAAGCTCTTCGATCTGACGCTTCATCTGTTCGTATTGCACGACACCGATCCGTGACGGAACGACGACCATCAACAAGGCGACTTTGCCATGATACTCCGGGTTGGACTCGAGAAATAATTCGTAGCCTTCCAAGCGGTTCAAAATTCCCTTTGAGTAATCCAGCCGATCCACGGAAAGAATTAGTTGGACTCCCGTCAGCGTTTCTTTGAGCTGGCGGACTTCCTCGGCGGTATCGCTGTTGGCCGCGGCGCCGGCGAATTTGTCGACGTCGATGCCCATCGGGAACGTATCCACACGGGCGACATGATCGGCGGCCACCACTTGTCCCAGGTGATGTTCGTATCCGAGAATGCGCAGCGCCGATTGAAGAAAATGGTGCGTGTACTCGTAGGTATGAAAGCCGATCAGATCGGCTCCTAGAAGTCCTTCGAGGATTTCCCGGCGCCATTCCCCGGGCAGCAGGCGAAAAACCTCAAACGAAGGAAACGGTATGTGAAGAAAAAATCCGACGGACAACTGCGAATGGCGCCGTTTCAACAGGCGCGGCAGCAGCATCAAATGATAGTCGTGCACCCAGACGATATCATCGGGCCGTAGAACCGTGTTGAGCGCGTCGGCAAAAAGCTGATTAATCTCTTTGTATTGATCCCAAAACGGCGGCTCGTAAACCGCGTAAGAGGTAAAATAGTGAAACAAAGGCCAGATCGTCGCGTTGCAAAAACCCAAGTAGAACTTCTCCATTTGCTCTTCGGTAAGAAACACCGGATAAGCCTGGAACTTGGTCAACGCTTCTTCGGTAACCCGATCCTTAAGCGCGTCGTCGACGCTGCTGCCCGGCCAACCCACCCAGAGATATTCGCTGGGAAGGGCCGAGGCATGTTCGCGGGATTCCTGGAACGACGCCAAGCCGGTAACCAGACCTCCGGCGCTCGGATGGAATGCGACGCTGCCGTTATCGATGCTGATACTAAACGGCAAGCGATTGGAAACGATCACCAACCGGCGTTCGCGCTGATCCGTGTGACCGTCCTTCTTTTGCGTCGAATGTTCCATCACCAAGAGTCCGCAAATTATGATAGCACTTGAGTTTAAGCCATCACACCGGGTCAGGCAAGAAATCGCCGGCTCTTTCAGGTCAGCTTGCCGTGCGATTTTAGCAAGGCTGAAAACTGCTTGTGCAACTTGTTGAGCTTCGGTGGAATCGTGTATTGGCAGTATCCCTGGTATGGATTGTTGGCGTAAAATTTTTGGTGATAATCTTCCGCCGGGTAAAACTCCGTCAACGGCTCCAAGGTCGTCACGATCGAGTTTTTATAGGTCTTTGCTTCGTCGAGTTCCTTAATGAACGCCGCCGCCTCGGCTTTCTGTTGCGGATCGGCGTAAAGAATCGCCGAGCGGTATTGCGTGCCGGCATCATTGCCCTGACGATTGAGCGTCGTTGGATCATGAGTCGCGAAAAACACCGTCATCAAATCGCGAAATGAAATTTGCGCGGGATCGAAATCGATTTTAATCACCTCGGCATGGCCGGTGCTGCCTGAGCAAACTTGTTCATAGGTCGGATTCTTCGTCGAGCCACCGGCATAACCAGAGATGACCGACTGCACACCGCGAAGTTCGTCGAAGACCGCTTCCGTGCACCAAAAACAACCGCCGCCGAACACCGCAGTTGCCGTTTTACCGTTGCTCATTTTACCCCCAATTCTGGATGGACCAGCGCCTTCTCGATGGAGCCACAAAGCAAGAAATGGAATCGTCAGAATGCGAGCTGGACGCTAGCGAAAATATTGGCTTGCGAGCGCGAGAAGGTCAAGCCCGGATTGTTCTAAGAGCATCACGATGAAAAGTCAGGGCGATGATCCGGCAAAAATTGTCATGAGAAAAATATGTTTCATTTGACATAAACCCCCCGCCCAAAGATTTAAGCCAAGCCGTCGTTATAGTTGCCCTTCGGCACGAAATTGAAGAAATGCCCAGATCCCTCGACGATGCGCTGCGTGTGTGGCGTGCCGGCGGGAATATGCACGCCCACCGGACTTTCGACGATTACTTTTTCGTCGCGAATCTGAAACTCTATTTTCAACCCGCTAAGCTCCGGTCCGGTGCCGATCGCGATGTGCTGGGTATCGCAATTGTGCCTGTGCACATCAACGTAATTCGCCTGCGTCGGCTTAACGTTTGCCACGCTACGAACGACTGTGTAAAAACCGGCCTCGGGTTTGAGCTTGCCGTCGACAAACACGTAGCGCACGCCCGGTGCCGCCTCGGTGTGATATTTGATCTCAGTCGTGGGACGAACGTCGGGCGGAAAAATATAACCAGCGTACTTGGCAAATTCACGCTCGCCCTTAGCCCCATTGAAAGGCTTATCTTCATGCGTGTAGCCGCGATCACGAAATAAAACCGTCACGGTGCCCGCGCCGGCGGTCACTTTGTACTCATGCACCGCGCCGATGGGAATATACACGCAGGCCGGTGCGATGATCTTGTGCGCTTTCCCTTCGAAGATGATTTGTCCTTCGAGGCCGGTGAGATCCGCATTATTGCCGATGAAGTAATAAAATTCGTCTGTGTTGTGACAGTGCGGCACCTGATAATCCGGCACCGGCGACGGCAAATCCTTCGCTTCATGGATCGCCACGTAAATATTCGCCTCCGGGTGTGAATCGCGGTTGATAAAAACATGGCGCTTGACCGGCAAAGCGCTTAACTGACGCAGCGGCCGTTTCTCTTCGTGCTTGCCGCCGAGAACCCCCGGCCGCGCTTTAACGATATATTTGGATAGATCCATAAATCGCTCCGTTCTTCGTATTTGACGTTCGTGGAAAAGCGAGACTAAAAGAATAAATTAGCCCGCCGCGATTCAACCGCGAGGTCTACTCACCTAAAACTTTCTTCATGCGCTCTACGATATCCGCCGGCTGGTGGATCACTTCTTTGGCTAACGCTTCGAGCTTTTCGCCGCTCACCGGATTTAACTCCCATTGTCTCTTGTTCGCTTCCGCGACGAACTCGGGATCCTTGAGCATTTTGCTATAAGCGGCGCGTAGAATCTTCACGCGCTCGGCAGGGATAGCAGGCGTGGCCAAAATGGGCCGGCCAAATGCCCCCGGGCCCAGCACCACGCGCGCCAATCGTTTCTTCGCCTCTGCGGCTTTTTCCTGTTCCATCAATTCCCAGATCGTCGGCGTGTCCGGCAAGCGACGATTTCGCTTATCGCCGGTTTGGACCAGAAACCGAACATAGCCGTTCTTCGCCCAGCTCTTGCCCGGCTCGCGACCGAAAAACGCGCTGATCGTCGTGCCGCGGCATTGAACCTCATTTTTTTCTACGGCTAGGTCGACATCGGCAGCGCCCGGATAGCCGGTGACCATACTGAGCTTAAAACCAAAAACTTCCTCTAACAACTTTGGGATGTAATACCCCGTGCTGCCGACTCCCGACGCGCCACAGCGCGGCGGATCGGTCGCTTTGCGTAAATCGAAAAGAGTTTTGTAAGGCAGCTCCGACTTGATGAAGAACAGTTCGTCATTTTCTTCCGGCGTGCCGATCCAGGTGAACTTCGCCCAGTCGAATTGCACTTCTTTGCGTCCGAGCAGCTGCGCGAAATAAATCGGCGCCGTCACGGCTCCGAGAGTCAGCCCGTCAGGTTTGGCGACGCTGTAGACGTAATTGGCCGCGGTCATCGATCCGCCGCCCGGCATGTTTTGCACGATGACTTCGGGTTTGCCGAGTATTTGTTTAGGCAGATGTTGCCCGACTACGCGCGCGTAAAGATCGCTCGCCGCGCCTGCCGAAGCGCCGACGACGATCTTGATCTGTTTGCCCTGATAAAAGTCGCTCTGCGCCTCGAGCCGGGATCCAAGCAAAATGACCGCGCAAACGACGACCAGATAAAAACGCATCTCACGACCTCCCCTTCCGCTTGGAGAAATAGCGAGCTTCCAACTTGGTGAGCTCAGTCATGCCCGTGGCGTCCCAGGGCAATGCCTCGCCGCCGCTGAACGGGGTATGCGGGTTGGCTTCAAGAAATTCGTACCAAGCGCGCATGTCTTTCTTCTTGAACGACTCGAAAAAACGCCATGCCGCCGTCTTTAGCACTTGATCGGGAAGAAAAGTGTACCAGGCGGCATTTAATCCGAGCTCGCGGTGCTCTGCCAATGTCAAAGCCCGCGGCAACTGTCCTTTCATCGCGGAAAACGGACCTTTGACGACTTTACGGGCGCGTTTGATCTCACTGACGGAATCCGGCGCTTCGAACTGCACCCAATCCGCGCGTCCATCGGTTTCATAGAGACGCAAACGCTTCAGCATCTCCGCCATGCCACCATTCACGGCGTTTCGCGCATAGCACTGCGCCATGATCACGAAGTTTTTGTCGATCTCGTTTTTCGCATCCACCGCGGCCCGGTAGCGCGTCACCGCTTCGTCGCGTGAGACGATCGAAATACCCGCCGCCATGGTGCGGCGTTTTTGTTCCAGCGGCTGATCGTC
>WNGI01006869.1_pt1 | contig 10379 bp, 9 predicted proteins | sample 5400621 | NCBI WGS metagenome assembly WNGI01 (sample SAMN13153374, study PRJNA577476) | soil metagenome | isolation source: 20 cm soil or saprolite under Garry oak tree replicate 1 | place: USA:California | collected 2016-06-15 | reverse complement strand
GGCGCTTGTACTCGGCGAGATGCAGCATGCGCTCGACCTTCACGACCGTTTCGCGATCGAAGCCTTGCTCGACGATCTTGGCGACCGGCTCCTCGCGCTCGACCAGACGCTCGAGGATTTGGTCGAGCACGTCATAGGGCGGCAGCGTGTCCTGATCGGTCTGGTTCTCGCGCAGTTCGGCGCTCGGCGCACGTGTGAGAATGCTGTCGGGGATCGCCGGGCCATCGGGTCCCAACGCGCCGTCGGGCTTCCAGCCGTTGCGCAGCCGGGCCAGCCGATAGACCTCGGTCTTGTAGAGATCTTTGATCGGATTGAAGCCGCCGTTCATGTCGCCATAGAGCGTGGCATAGCCGACCGACATTTCCGACTTATTGCCGGTGGTCACCACGATGACGCCGAACTTGTTGGAGATCGCCATCAGAATGGTGCCGCGCGTGCGCGACTGCAGGTTCTCCTCGGTGACGTCGCGCGGCAGCCCTGCGAAGACCGGCGCGAGCGCTTTTTCCAATCCCGCGACCGCGCTTTCAATCGGCACCACCTCGTATCGGACGCCGAGCGCCTTGGCGACCTGCGCCGCATCGTCGAGCGATTGCTGCGCGGTGTAGCGATAAGGCAGCATCACGCAACGCACGCGGTCGGCGCCCAGCGCGTCCGCCGCCAACGTGGCCACCAGGGACGAGTCGATGCCGCCTGAGAGCCCGAGCACCACACCCTTGCAACCGATCTTATTGATATAGTCGCGCAGTCCCAGCATGCAGGCGAAATAATCCGCCTGGTCGCCCTGCTCGATCGCAGCGACCGGTCCATCGACGCACCGCCAGCCATTGCCGGTGCGCTCCCAGCGCGTCGTCTCGACGGCTTCGCGGAACGCCGGGAGCTGGCAGGCGAGCGTGCGATCGCCGTGCAGGGCAAACGAGGCGCCGTCGAACACGAGCTCGTCTTGCCCGCCGATCTGGTTGACATAGATCAGCGGCACGCCGCTCTCGGTCACCCGCCCCACCGCGATGTTGAGACGAAGCTCGTCCTTGTCACGGGAATAGGGCGAGCCGTTGGGCACGATCAAGAGTTCGGCGCCAGTCTCGGCGAGGCATTCGACCACTTCCTCGTAATCGCCCCATTCGGTCCAGATGTCCTCACAGATCGGAAGGCCGAGGCGCACCCCGCGGAAATTGACGGGACCGGGCGGCGGCCCCGATGCGAACAGGCGCCGCTCGTCGAACACGCCGTAGTTGGGCAAGTTCACCTTCAGCCGCACAGCGGCGATGATGCCGCGATCGAGCAGGCAATACGCGTTGTAGAGCTTACGATCCTCGAGCCACGGCGTGCCGATCAAGAGCGCCGGGCCGCCATCCGCGGTTTCGCGCGCAAGCTCCTCGACCTTGGCGCGGCAGGCCGCCTGGAACGCCGGCTTGAGCACGAGGTCCTCGGGCGGATACCCGGACAGGAACAGTTCCGACAATGCCACGAGATCGGCGCCGGCGGCTTCGGCGCGCGCGCGGCGCGCCTTATCTGCATTGCCGGTGATATCGCCGACGGTCGGATTGAGCTGTCCGATCGCGATGGCCAAACGGTCGGTGGGCCGCGCATTCATGGCTTAGGTCTAGCGCGTCGTGCCCGCGCCCGGCAATCGCCGCACAGCGCCGGTCAGATCAGCCCAAATCGCTCGGCAAGGGCCAGCAGCCAGACAGCGCCGGCGATCACTAGCGCGAGGCCGACGGCGGCCGAGCCCATATCCTTGACCCGGCCGATCTGGGGGTCGATGGCAAGGTTGACACGGTCGGAAAGCTTTTCGATCGCCGTGTTCAAGAGTTCGACGACGAGGACCAGAGCCACGACCGCGATGAGCGCGAGGCGCTTCCAAGCTGCCTCCGCAACGAGGAACGCCACCGGCACCGCCAGGACGAGGGCAATCAGCTCCAGGCGAAAGGCCTCCTCGCTGCGCGCGGCCGCGAGCAGGCCATGCCAAGTATTGATGGTGGCGCGCAGCAACCGTTCCATCGCGGTGGGATTGAAGTCAGTCGGGTTGGGTGACGTTGCCTACGGCTCGGCGGTACGGATCGCGGCCGGGCCTGCGCTGAGCTTGATCGATCCCGCTGGCTTGAGCTCCTTGCCGTCGAAGTCAAACACCGTGATCTCCCGTTCGACCATGCATTGGACCAGAAGCTTGCGATTGTCCTTGCTCCAGGCGATCCCCTGGCACCAGTGGCCAACCTGGGCCTCGGTCAGCGGGACCAACTCTTTGCCTTTAACGCTTAGCACCTTGACCAAGCCGTAATCGTTGAAGAAGGGACTGGTCTTGGGCTTATTGGATCCGTTTACCACGTTCACAGCGGCAAAGGCGCCGTCGGGAGACAGCGCTATCCCTTCGGGCGTTTGGCCGACGGACACGGTATGGACGACGCGCGCAGGCTTAGCCTCAAGGTCGATCAAGCTGACTGTGTCGGCGTCGCCAGTGCCGGGTCCGATATTGGCGACGACCGCAACCTTCCCGTTCGGATGGATGCCGAGCCCGTAGGGTCGCAGTCCCGCTGAGATCTCGCGCTTGGTGTCCGCGACCTTGGTGCCGTCGATCGACAGCACGGAAATCTTGTTGTCGCCGTCGCGGGTCACCAGCGCCGTCTTGCCGTCCGGTGTAATAGCGACATGGCTCGGGCCGGATTTGTCATCGCCCAAATTTATCTTGCCGACAGGCGTGAGCGTATTGCCGGCGATGGAAAAGACGGAGACCGTTCCCTCGGAGCGGTTGGCGACCAGTGCCAGCGTCCCGGCGCGGTTAATCGACACGCCGGCGGCGCCTTTGCCGGCCTGCAGTTGCGCCGAGACCTTGGGCGGCGATGCCTTGAGGTCGATCACCGAGAGCTTGTCGTCAGGGGCGGTTTTCTTGGGATCGGCCGGGTCGAGCTTGGTGGCCCCCGTGACGAGCGCGAAACTCTCGTCCCGCGCGACCGCGACGCTCAAAGGCGGACCAACGACGCTGGCCGGAGCTTGGATCTCGGCGACCACCTTGGGCGGCGTCGCATTGAGATCGATGACGGCTACGGAGTCCGCCGACGGATTGGTCGGCACGGAATTGACACCATCGATAAGGACGGCCTTCCCGTCATTAGCGGAAAGCGCAAGCTGAGCGCTTGCACTCGACGTTATCGACATGAAGGCGGCAAGCGAAAGCGCGCCCACCCAAGGCATATGGCGATGCATGAGAACCTCCCGTTGCGCGGATCATTGGGACCTTGCGAAAGCGCCGCGCATCCGCATTTCATCATAACAAACGGTTGGGCAAAAAACTCCCACGCCGTTCCGCATGAGGAGGGGGCGGACGGAAATCGTCGCAGTTTCGATCAGAGCCCGGCGGCGGCCGGCAGCGGCCGCGCTCTCGCGGTCCGCTCCGCCTTGAGCAGGTCGGCAAGCAGAAACGCCAAATCGATCGATTGCTCGGCATTGAGCCGCGGGTCACACACCGTGTGATAGCGGTCCTTAAAATCCGCATCGGTGATCATGCGCGCGCCGCCGGTACATTCCGCGACGTTTTGTCCGGTCATCTCCAGATGCACCCCGCCGCCATGCGTCCCTTCGGCCCGGTGAACGGCAAAAAAGGTCTTCACCTCCGACAGGATGCGGTCGAACGGCCGCGTCTTGTATCCGGTTTCCGAGCTGATGGTGTTGCCGTGCATGGGATCGCACGACCACACCACGATCTTTCCCTCGCGCTGAACCCCGCGGATCATGGCCGGCAGCTGATCCCCGACCTTGTCCGCGCCCAGCCGCACGATCAGCGTCAGCCGGCCCGGCTCGTTTTCCGGATTGAGAATGTCGATCACCCGCAGCAACTCGTCGACCCTGGTGGACGGACCGCACTTGAGTCCCAGCGGGTTGATGAGGCCGCGGCAGAACTCGACATGCGCGTGATCGGGTTGGCGGGTGCGGTCGCCGATCCACAGCATGTGGGCCGAGGTGCAGCAGAAGGTGCCGGGACGCGTGGAATCCTCGCGCGTCATCGCCTGCTCGTAGCCGAGCAGCAGCGCCTCGTGGCTGGTGTAGAACTCGGTACTCTTGAGCTCGGGGTGGCTTTCGAGATCGAGGCCGCAGGCTTGCATGAAGCCGAGCGCCTCGCTGATGCGGTCGGCGAGTTCCTCGTAATGGTGCGACTGCGGCGAGTCCTTGACGAAGCCGAGCGTCCACTGCCGGACATTCGCGAGATTGGCATAGCCGCCGTGCACGAAAGCGCGCAGCAGGTTCAGCGTCGCGGCCGAATGGCGATACGCCTCGATCTGGCGTTCCGGGTCGGGACGGCGCGCGGCTTCATCGAAGTCGACGCCGTTGATGATGTCGCCGCGGTAGCTCGGCAACTCCTTGCCGTCGCGCTTCTCCATCGGCGACGTGCGGGGCTTGGCGAATTGACCGGCGATGCGGCCGACCTTCACCACCGGCAAGGCAGCGGCGTAGGTGAGCACCACCGCCATCTGCAAAAAGACGCGCAGGAAGTCGCGGATATTGTTGGCGCTGACGTTGTTGGCGCTGGGCTCGGTGAACGCTTCCGCGCAATCGCCTCCCTGCAGCAGAAAGCCCTCGCCCGCGGCAACGCGGCCGAGCGCCTTTTTCAGGCTGCGCGCTTCGCCGGCAAAAACGAGCGGCGGAAACGTCGCAAGGCGCCGCTCGACGGAGGCGAGCGCCTCCTGGTCGGGATATTCGGGGACCTGCACGATCGACTTTTGCCGCCAACTATCGCGCGTCCAACGCTCGGGCATGACCGCCCTCCACTACCCTCAAGCCCTCCTAGGGGCGATATTTTCCAGCTGAGCGCGAGCTTATACACGAGGCCCGGCAGCCCAAGCCAGATCGAATTGGATGCAGGGGCCCGACGCGCAGAGCCGAACTTCCGCCTATTCCGCCGCCTCGCGGCGATAACTGAGCGCCTTCTCCCGCAACGTCACGAGCTCCTCGGCGGCGGTCGGATGCACCGCCATCACCGCGTCGATCTCCGCTTTCGTCGCCTTCATCGTCACTGCGATTGCGACGAGCTGGATCATCTCGCCGGCGTCAGGCCCGACGATGTGACAGCCGACGACACGATCGCTCTCGCCATCGACGACGAGCTTGAAGAACGCGCGCGTATCGCGCGCCGCGAGCGTCATCTTCAGCGGGCGGAACGAGGTCTTGTAGACATCGACTTTCGCCAGCCGCTCGCAGGCTTGCGCCTCGGTCAGGCCGATCGCGCCGACCTCGGGCTCGGAGAAGACCGCGGTCGGGACATTGGTGTGATCGACCGCCGTCGGCTTGCCGCCGAACACCGTGTCGGCGAAGGCATGGCCCTCGCGGATCGCGACCGGCGTCAGGTTGACGCGGTTTGTGACGTCGCCGATCGCGTAGATGTGCGGTACCGAGGTCTGCGACTTCGGGTCGACGGCGATGCCGCGGTTGTCGGCGAGCTGCACGCCCGCTGCCTCGAGACCGAAACCGGCGACGTTCGGCCGCCGCCCGAGCGCGAACATCACCTTGTCGACCTCGACCGAGCTGTCGTCGGACAGCTTGGCGGTAAACGTATCTTGCGTGCATTGCACGGCGCGCACCGTCTTGCCGCAAACAATCTTCACTCCCCGCTTGGTCATCTCCGCATTGAGGTGCGCGCGCAGGTCGTCGTCGAAACCGCGCAAAATATTTTCGCCGCGGTAGACCAGAGTCACCTCCGAGCCCAGCCCGTTGAAAATGGCGGCGAACTCGACCGCGATATAGCCGCCGCCCTGGATCAGGATGCGCGCGGGCAATTCCTCCAGCTGGAACGCTTCGTTCGAGGAGATGGTATGTTCGATGCCCGGGATCGCTGGACCCATCCATGGCGCTGCACCGGTGGCGATGAGAATGTACCGGGGCCGGATCGCTGTCCCACTCGCCACCAGACGCACCGTATGCGCATCTTCCAGCACGGCGCGGCTCTTGACGACCTTGACGCCGGCGCGCTCGAGCGTGGTGGTATAGGCGAGTTCAAGGCGCGCAATCTCGCGGTCCTTGTTGGCGATGAGGGTTGGCCAGTCGAACCGCGGTTCGTTAAGCGTCCAGCCGTAGCCGGCGGCATCCTCGAAATCATCGGCAAAGCGCGAGGCGTAGACCAAGAGCTTTTTGGGGACGCAGCCGCGGATCACGCAGGTACCGCCGACCCGGTACTCCTCGGCCACCATGACTCGCGCGCCATATTCGGCTGCGATCCGTGCCGCGCGCACACCCCCCGAGCCCGCTCCGACGACGAGCAGATCGACGTCATGATCAGCCATATCGTCGGATCCGAAGCATCGCCGGGTGCCGCATCTAGATGTCGTGGCCTCGTTTCTTCATTTCGGCGCGTATCTTGGCGATGATCTCCTGCGACAGAGCTTCGGCCCAAGTCTGAGCAGTTCTCATGCTCTGATCGAGGATGTTGGGCTCCTCCGTCACCAACTTACGCCCCAGCGGGGACTTGTAGAAGGTAAGCGCGTCCTTGAGCTCCTGTTCGGTGAACCGCGAGGCATAAATCTTGGCGACCTCGGTCATGAGCTCGGCGCTGCGCGTCGCATAGTCCGCGTGCAACTTGGCTGCGACTTCGTTCAAATCCTTGCTGAGCATCGGGTTGGTTTGCAGCAAGACGATCTTGGTCCTCTCGATGACGCCGGAAACCAAGGGCCTATAGAGTCCGTCGGCGCCCTTGGCGGTGATGACCTCCTTCGCGGTCGCGACCGCGGTCGCCGAAGGCTGTTGCGCCGCGGCCGCGGCGATGCCCACAGTCAGCGTGAGCCCCAGCGCCAGCAGCGTGGTGGCGCAAAACGGCTTGGCGGTTGAATAGAAAAACATAAAGACTCTCCTCTTCGAGTGTTGGAGCTCAGCGCCGCTCGATCACGCGCACGCCGCTCGAGTCGGCGACTACCGCCGCGTGGGCGAGCCCAATGAACAGACCGTGTTCGACCACGCCGGCAATGCCGTCGAGACGCTCGGCGAGCGATTTCGGATCGGCGATCCGCTCGAATGCGGCATCCAGTATCCAGTGCCCTCCGTCCGTGACGAAAGCGTGGCCGTCCTTGGCGCGCCGCAGCAGCGCGGGCCCCGTGCAACCGACCACCGCGGCGGCCGCCTCGATCGCCCGCCGCGTCGCGCCCAATCCGAACGGCACCACCTCGACCGGCAGCGGGAAGCGGCCGAGCGAGGATACCCACTTCGATTCATCGGCAATGACGATCATGCGCGCTGAGGCTGAAGCGACGATCTTTTCCCGCAGCAGCGCGCCTCCCCCGCCCTTGATCAGGCTCAGATCGGGCGCGATCTCGTCGGCACCGTCCACGGTCAGATCAAGCTGCGGCGTCTCATCCAGACTGGTGATCGGAATTCCCAGCCGCTCGGCGTCGCTGCGAGTTGCCTCCGATGTGGCCACGGTAATGACATCGAGCCCGGCGGCGACGCGTTGCGCGAGGAGCTCGACGAAATGCTTCGCCGTCGAGCCGGTGCCGAGGCCAAGCCGCATGCCGGACCGCACGAATTCAAGGGCGCGGGCGGCGGCCGCGCGTTTTTGGGCCTCGAGGTCCATCGCGATTAAACCAATCGGCTCGGCATCGCAGCAAAAACGGGGGTCTATCTAGCGCCGTTCAGCGCGGGCGCATAGTCCACCCGCCGGGCGGAACACGCGTCAAATCTCTCCTTTTCAGAGGGACGAGCGGCAAGAGCTGTCTCAAGACGGTATCTCGCCAAGCGGCAGAGTACCGAGCCTTACTATTGGCCAATTTTCGGCTACCCATCACCAATGATGGGGGCTCCGACGGTCGTCTTCGATCTCGACGGCACGCTGGTCGACAGCGCGCCCGATCTCGTCGTCACGCTCAACACTGTCTTCGCCCGCGAGGGTCTGCCGCCGGTCGCTTACGAGACCGCGCGCAACTTGGTCGGCGGCGGCGCGCGCTCGCTGATCGAATGCTCGCTCAGAGCCGAAGGGCGCAAGCTCGGCGTGGACGAGGTGGACCGGCTCGTCAAAGAGTTCATCGCGCATTATGCGGCGCACATCGCCGATCGCTCCCGGCCGTTCCCGGGGCTCGAAGCCACGCTCGAAGAACTCGGCGCCGTCGGCTGTCGGTTTGCGGTCTGCACCAACAAGCTGGAATGGCTATCGGTGCGGCTGCTCGACGCGTTCGGCCTCTCGAAGCACTTCGTCGCCATTTGTGGAGCGGACACGTTCGGCTTGCGAAAGCCCAATCCGGAGTTCTTGCGGCGGACCATCGCGTGCGCTGGCGGCGAGATGGATCACGCGGTGATGGTTGGGGATTCCGGCACCGATATCGCCACCGCCCGCGCGGCAGGAGTTCCGGTCGTCGCCGTCGATTACGGCTATACCGAAACCCCGGTTGACGAATTTGTGCCCGAGCGGGTGATCAGTGCGCTGGGCGAGCTGCCAAGTGCCGTATTCGAGCTTTTGCGCGCCCCCAGCTCCACTGCCGTGGAGCAATGTTAATCCGTATTTTACCTTATGGGCGCCACACTTGGGGCAATTTAGCGCGCTAGCCACAGCCGTGGAGGCGCCCCCGGGTTGTGCGGGTTTGGCGTGCCTCTGTGGTTGCGTTCTGGGGAGTGGCGGCCGTTGCCGCCGGGGGTGGGGATCATGAGCCGAGTGATTGCCGTCGTGGCCTGTGGCCTGATGCTGGCCGCGTGTTCTGCAACGATGCCGAGCCTGGATTTTCTCAAATCCGCTCCGCAGTCCGAGACGCTGGCGATTGCATCCGAACCGCCAGGAGCGGAAGCGAAAACCTCGTTGGGCCAGAGCTGTCGCACGCCTTGCCAGCTCACGGTCCAGCCCGGCAGCGAGTTCTCCGTAACGCTTGCGCTCGGCGGCTATCAGTCGCAGACCGTGTCGGTCCGTCCGGAAGCCGATGGTGCTACCCCGCGGCTCGCACCCAATCCGGTTCACGTCACGCTGCAGGCGGTGAAGCCGCCGAAGAAGCCAATTGCCACGAAGAAGACGCCGGTGGCGGCAGCAGCCCGTCCCGCAGCACCGCCGCCGATGGCCTCGGCAGCGCCAACCACCACAGCGACGGCCGCGCCTGCGCTCGCCCCGCCGCCGTCCACCCCGGCCGAGTCGGCACCGTCCGCGACCGAGTACCCCTGGCCATCGCGCTAGTTCCGGTGGAACGGCGAGACCACGGTCGCTTGCCGGCAAGCTAGACGCTCTGGCCGATATCCGTCAGAATTCCCATATGAAAGGGCGGAACGCCGTGCGCTCGGCAGGCCGATGCGCAGGCTTCCGAAGGCTGACGCAGCGCAGGACCCATGTCGCCTCCGGTCATGATGCAGGACAATCTCGCCTTCGAGCGTCAAGGAAAAGCCCACGCTTCGCTGGTCGACCCCTTCGGGCGGGCGATCACCTATTTGCGCGTGTCGGTGACGGACCGCTGCGATTTTCGCTGCGTCTATTGCATGGCGGAGAACATGACGTTCCTGCCCAAGGCCGACTTGCTCTCGCTTGAAGAACTCGATCGGCTGTGCAGCGCCTTTATCGCGCGCGGCGTCAGGAAGCTCAGGCTCACTGGCGGCGAGCCGCTGGTGCGGCGCGGCATAATGACCCTCGTCGCCTCGCTCTCCCGCCATCTCTCGAGCGGAGCGCTCGACGAGCTCACGCTCACCACCAACGGCTCGCAGTTGCCGAAATATGCGGGCGAGCTCGCGAGCTGCGGCGTCAAGCGCATCAACGTCTCGCTCGACACGCTCGATCCCGACAAGTTCCGCGCCATCACGCGCTGGGGTGAGCTGGACAAGGTCTTGGCCGGGATCGATGCCGCGCAGGCGGCTGGACTGAAGGTCAAGATCAACGCGGTGGCGCTCAAAGGCGTGAACGAGGACGAATTTCCAGCCCTGCTGCAATGGGCGCACGGGCGCGGCATGGAGCTTACGCTCATCGAGGTGATGCCGCTCGGCGACGTCGGCGAAGGCCGCCTCGATCAATACCTTCCGCTCTCGATCGTGCGGGCGCGGCTGGCCGAACGCTTCAAGCTCGAGGATATCGACTATCGCAGCGGCGGACCTGCACGCTACGTCAAGGTTGCCGAAACCGGCGGCCGGCTCGGTTTCATCACGCCGCTCACTCACAATTTCTGCGAATCCTGCAATCGGGTGCGGGTGACCTGCACCGGTACGCTTTACATGTGCCTCGGTCAGGAAGATGCCGCTGATCTGCGCACCCCGCTGCGCGCCTCCGAAGGCAACGATCTGCTCGATGCGGCCATCGCCGAGGCGATCTCGCGCAAGCCCAAGGGCCACGATTTCATCATCGACCGCCGCCACCAGCGGCCCGCGCTCGCCCGCCACATGAGCGTGACCGGGGGCTAATCGAACAGAGACGAGCAGCCGAAACGTCCGCCGGCAGACCCGTCCGTTTT
>WNGI01008448.1_pt1 | contig 10380 bp, 8 predicted proteins | sample 5400621 | NCBI WGS metagenome assembly WNGI01 (sample SAMN13153374, study PRJNA577476) | soil metagenome | isolation source: 20 cm soil or saprolite under Garry oak tree replicate 1 | place: USA:California | collected 2016-06-15 | reverse complement strand
CTGAATACTCCGTATCCCGCGACGGCGTATCTGATGGGCTTTCTGCGCCTGCACGCAGCCGACCTCGGGCTCGAGCTGACACAAGCCGACGCCTCGCTCACGTTATTCTTACGACTCTTTTCAGGCCCGCTCCTGGCCCGCGCGGCCGATGTTCTCGGCCAGCGCGTGCGGACCGCCGCAAAGCGTGGCCCGGTGCCGCCGCCGATCGCTCACTTTCTCAAGCATGCCAAGCTTTACGTCGACACTGTGGGGCCGGCCATTCGGTTCCTGCAACGTCGCGATCCGAGCTTGGCATTTCGTATCGTCGGGCGCGCGTTTCTTCCCGAAGGGCCACGCTTCGAGCATTTGAGCCCGCCTCCCACGGGCGAGCATGCGGCGTTCGACGAGCAGCTGCTGTCCGCGTTCGGCACCCTGGGCACGACGGAGCAGGCTCGTTACCTCGCGAGCCTGTACATCGACGACCTCGCCGACGTTTGGCGCGTCGGCATCGACCCACGCTTCGAGCTCGCGCGCTATGGCGAGCGACTCGCCGCAAGCGCCACGTCGTTCGAACCGCTGCACGAGGCGCTGACGGGCGAGCCCACACTCGTCGACATCGTCGCCGTGACCGCGCCGTTTCCCGGCAATGTCTACGGCGCATTTCGCATGGCGCGCACGATCCGCGCGGCTGCACCGAAGGCAACGCTGATTCTCGGCGGCGGCTGGGTCAACACGGAGCTCCGTTCGCTGCGCGATCCGCGCGTATTCGACTACTTCGACTACGTCACTCTCGATGACGGCGAGCGGCCGCTACTAAATCTGCTGACCCGGCTGCGCGGCCGCCAAGCAGCGCTCGTCCGCACGTATGTGCGCAAAGGCGCGGAAGTCGTGCTCGAGAACGATCTAACCCAGCATGACATTCCACAACGCGACACGGGCATTCCGTCCGTCATGGAAATGCTAAACCCGATGCATCGCTTCTGGTCGGACGGCCGCTGGAACAAGATTACGCTGGCGCACGGCTGCTATTGGAAGAAATGCTCGTTCTGTGACGTCTCGCTCGACTACATCGGGCGTTACGATCGGCCGGGCGAGGACATCGTCATGCAGCGCATTCGAGCGCTGATCGCGGAGACGGACGAGACGGGCTTCCACCTGGTCGACGAGGCCGCGCCGCCGGCAGGCATGCGTGCACTCGCAAAGCGCCTCATCGACGAGAAACTCAGCATCACGTGGTGGGGCAACATTCGTTTCGAGAAAACTTTCACGCCCGAGCTGTGCCGCCTGCTCGCCGCAGCCGGCTGCGTAGCCGTGAGCGGCGGGCTCGAAGTGGCGTCGGATCGATTGCTCGAGCTCATGCACAAAGGCGTCACCGTCGAACAAGTGGCGCGCGTGACTCGCGCGTTCAGCGATGCAGGCATCATGGTGCACGCGTATTTGATGTATGGCTTCCCGACGGAGACCGCACAGGACACGATCGACGCGCTCGAGCGCGTGCGTCAGCTTTTCGCGACCGGCTGCATCCAATCGGCGTACTGGCATCGCTTCGCGGCGACGGCACACTCACCAATAGGTCTGCATCCCGAGGAATACGGCATCACACTGCGCCCGCCACGAAACGTTACGTTTGCATGTAACGACATCGAGTTCGACGACCCCGTAGGCACGGACCATGACTTCTTAGGCAGCGGCCTGCGCAAGGCTCTTTACAACTACATGCACGGTGTCGGCCTCGATGCCGACGTGCGTGAGTGGTTCGAGCCGCGCCCGGAAGGCCGTCGTCGCGGCGACCGGCATCACGGTCGCCGCGGTTCGCTTCTTTCCGTGCCGGTCACAACCGTGCCGCCGGACTTAATCGAACGCCTTCTCGGCTATTGATAATTCACGCGTGCTGAGCGCTTTCAACGAGCTGTTCGGTGTGATCTGCACGTTTCGCACCGAACTCGGCCGCCGCACGCTTGCCGACTACATCAACGTCGCGAACGTGTACCCCGCGGGCCGCTTCGATACCGACAGCGAAGGATTGCTGGCCGCGGCGAACTCAATGCCGCGGGAACGCCTTGCGCCGGGCGCGCATTCACAGCGTAAAGCGGGCAATACCCCTCACCAGCACAGGACGGCGATATCGCCGGAGGTCTCGTGTATGGGAAGCGGGTATCCATGTACAGAAATCTGACCCTTTCCGTGAGCCTGCTCGCGTTCCTCACGGCGGCAGCCGTTCACGCACGCACCCCGCAGGTGCACCGACTCGAAGCCACACCGGCCACCATCGCGTACGGCTACTACTGGTCTGAAGCGCCCCCGGCCTTGCGGATTGCCTCGGGCGACGTCATCGACGTCGATACACTACTGACCAACACGCCCGAAGGGCTGGCGAAGGCCGGGGTACCCGACGATCGCATCCAAACCTCGCTCAAGGAAATCGTCAGTCAGGTGACTGGTGATCGGCGTGGCCCCGGGGGGCACATCCTGACGGGCCCGGTGTATGTGGAGGGTGCAGAGCCAGGCGATGTGCTCGAGGTCAAGATTCAGTCGATCGACCTGGCAATCGACTATGGCTACAACGGCTGCAAGGGGGTATTGCCGGAAAATTGCGAGCCGAACGCGCCGGTGCGCATCATCCCACTCGACCGCCACCGGATGACCGCGCAGTTCGCTCCCGGGATCGTGATACCACTGCGACCTTTCTTCGGCAGCATGGGCGTGGCGCCTGCGCCCGAGGCCGGACGCGTCAGCAGCAATCCGCCCGGGCGTCACGCCGGCAATCTCGACAATCGCGAGCTGGTGGCGGGCTGCACGCTGTATGTCCCGGTCTTTGCCCGCGGCGCTCTGTTCGAGGTCGGCGACGGCCACGTCGCGCAGGGTGATGGCGAAGTCGATCAGACGGCGATCGAGACCTCGCTGCGCGCCCGCCTGCAGCTCACCGTGCGCAAGGATATGAAGCTCACCTGGCCGCGGGCGAAGACGCCGACCGACTACATCAGCATGGCCACCGATCCGGATCTGAACGTGGCCACCCGCACGGCAATCCAGGAAATGGTTGATTTCCTGGTGACCGAGAAGCAGCTGACGCATCACGAGGCGTATCAGCTGGTCAGCATCGCCGGGAACGTGGCCATTACGCAGCTGGTCGACAAACCGAACGTCGGTGTCCACGTGCGTCTGCCGAAGAGCATTTTCGTCCCCAGGTAGCCGCAATACGCGGCCAGCGCACTTAAGGAACTTCTCGATGAGCAAGCAGGTTGGCCAGAACACCCTGTGCGTGCACAGCGCCCACGCCCCCGAGTGTGACCGTAGTTCGCCCCCCGGAGTTTGCCGAAGATGTCGAGACCGAAGCGATCATCGAGAACGCACGCAGCCACTACGACTCCGAGCTCGGCAAGCTCCGCGCGCGGGCAAGCACCGCGGGCGTACAACCGGCAATGCACATTCGGGTCGGTCATCCGGCCGAGCAAATCATCGCGGCCGCCGAGGAGTGGAATGCCGACCTGATCGTCATCGGCCACCGTGGAAAGGGACTGTTTGAACGTTGGGTTGCTCGGCTCGGTGTCCCGAGTCGTCATCGCCTATGCGCGCTGCGCGGTGCTGGTCATACGGTGACGCGCCAATTGATGGGGAGGGACACAGATTCACGAGCGACTTTCGCAAACTGCCCGAGGCGGCGGTGAGGACGCCGGCGCAAGCCATGATCGAGAACCTGCACAAAGTCGTCATCGTTGTTGCGATTCTGAACCTGGCCTATTTTGGGGTCGAGTTCGCGGTTGCCGCGGCTACGGGTTCGGTCTCGCTGTTTGCCGATAGCATCGATTTCCTCGAGGATGCGTCGGTCAATATCCTGATCGCCTTTGCGCTCGGCTGGAGTGCGACCCGCCGGGCTCGCTTGGGAATGGCTCTCGCTGGGATCCTGCTGATCCCCGGGCTGGCGACACTGTGGACAGCTTGGGAAAAGCTTATGGCTCCGGTGGCACCGGCGCCCCTACCCCTGTCGCTGACCGGTCTGGGTGCCCTGGCGATCAATTTATCTTGTGCGTTCATGCTGGCGCGCTTCTGGGCGCACAGCGGCAGTCTCACGCGAGCGGCTTTCCTCTCAGCTCGCAACGATACGGTAGCGAACCTCGCGATCATCGCGACCGGGTTCGTTACGGCCTATACTCATTCGGCTTGGCCCGACTTGTTCGTCGGACTCGGCATCGCAGCGATGAACTTCGACGCCGCGCGAGAAGTTTGGCGAGCGGCGCGCACCGAACACAGGGCTGCCGCGGATCGGCCGTGAGCGCGTACCGCCGAACTTCCAGATCATCCCGTCTGTCGCCCCCCATACCTTGCGACCCCATCATCGAAATTGCCGTCATTCACCTAATCAGTAAGGTGTTGGCTTTATGGCGCTTCCCAGCTCGTGCGAACTCGCGATCCGCGGTCACCAGCGTAAGTCGCCTTCCCTACGTCTTGCCCAGAGAAACGGAGCCAGAATCACAACGAGAGTAAGCAATACCCGAAACCCAATGGCGGCTCCAATGTCGGGAAAGCGAAATCCAATACCCGCGGAGATCGCTCCTTTAGGGAGCGCGGGCGACCATTGAAAACTGGCATTAGTGTGGGCGCCCAAGAAGGCGATAAGGATGCTCCCGACGACTGGCCAGAGCGCTGAGGCGCGATAGCGCGCCGCGAAGTAGCAAGCGCCAGCGGCCGCAACCATTGGTGCAACCCACAGCGCGTAGGCCTGAAGAGCTTCACAGATCCACGGAACCGGGCCGGGGTGAAGTGGAGTCATCTCCAGGGTGTGAACGGAAAACCCGAAGATCGCGACGGCCGCGGCCATGGATAAAATAAACTGGACCGCCAAGCTCAACAGGGGGAGCACCGCAAAGGCCAGCCAGGGCCACCGCCGCGCCCATGAGCGCAGCTCCGGACGCGCGATAATACTTGCCGCGAGAACATCCTCCGTCCCGAGGCGAATTGCCGCTTGAGACTCGCTCTCGGCATGAGACAAGCCTGTCAACCGAAGCTCGGTTACCAGGTCCTCGAAGTGTGCTTCAAGCTCGGAGATTAAGCGCCTCACCCGCCGCGGGCTGATTCCGGCCCGCCGCAGCCGCTCCGAGAGACCCGCAAAATGCCCTCCCGGCATATCAGGTACCCGCAAGTACGGATTCGACGCCGCCGGCGATTCGGCGCCACTCCTGACTCAATTCGTTCAAGCGCCGCTGTCCCCTCGGCGTGATCGTGTAGTACACCCGCGTGCGCCCAGAAACCGTTCGCCGGCGCGCCCTCAAGAAACCCCGGCTCTCCATGGCGTGCAGGGCCGGATAAAGCACACCTTCACCAAGGGAGATGGCTTCCCGAGTTGTCTCGCGGATTGCGTGAGCAAGCTGGTAGCCGTACATCTCCCGAGCACTCAAAAAGCGCAGCACCAACAGCTCGGGGACGCCGGACATCAATGACGGGCTCTGCGTCACGGGAAGTCCTCTATACCTTGCATGGCGAGGTATGATACAAAAAACTCTGCTCTTGACAAGATCTGCAGCGGGCGGTCGCGGAAGCACGCAATTGTCGAGCCGACGCCGGAGTTGTCCGACGAGCACGTCTCAAGCTAAATAGCTGCAGCCCACGTTCCGTCGGGTAACGCTCGAGGTAGGTCTTCCGGCCAGATCGCGCAATTCTTGCGGACTCAATGACTTATGACGCGATTCGGCAGCGGCGCCAGCCGCCGTCGCCGTTAGTATCTGGCGGCCCGTCGCCCGTCCAAAGCGTTTACTGCGCGCGGCAAGTTCCACGTTTGGGCTCATTCGATCGCAGTGTCCATCCGGTGCCCCTCACGGCTTTCAATCTACCGGTTGCATGGCGTTGTTAAGAACATACTCACCGACCGATGCTCCGAGAGTCTGGCCATCGGTGGTCGCCGAGCGGAAATGAATGCCCGCAAAGATTCGGGCATTCTTTACTTCCTCAAGAGCGGCTGAAAAGCTGTCAAACTGTCGAACCACGCCCGGCATGACATCCGACGTCACACGGAAACGAGTGCCCTCGCCAAAATAGTTCGCCAGCACGACTCCAGCGGCACCGCTCACGCACGAATGGCCCGAGGGATATTCGGGATGCGCGGGCGTTGCAAACAACGGCAGCCACGTCGGATCGGCAGTCGTCTCGGGATTGCTATCGGTCGCAGCTAGGGGAATAGCCGTAACGGGTCGCCAGAAGACATAGGTATATTTCGCTTCCCAACACCCAATAGCGGCGTCGGCAATGGCCAGGTTCAACAGCGCCAGCAGCCGTGCGTTCTCCAGCGTTGCGGAACGGTGCTGAGAGTCACTATCCGATTCGCGATGCGTGCGGTCGATGAGCGAGAGTGCCACGTTGTTCCAGAGGTAACTGGCAGTGCTCGAGGCCCAAAACCAGGCGAAGATGGTTTGATCCGGAGTGCGCGTCGAGCTCGACAAGCTGCCCATGGTCTTGGTTTCATTGAAGTCCGCTGCATATCGATCGCTCGTCAGTGCCGGCGGACCCGCCGGGCGAAACTGTCCCGGTGCGCCGATCACCCACGGCGTCATGTAGGCGAACTGCGGCCCGGCACCGGGCGCGAACGCAGGTGGGGTGGGACGCCACATCCCGACACTCGTCCCTCCCAAGAAGGGCGGAGGCGGCGGTACAAAGCCGTCGGTGCTGCGCCACGCCAAAATAGCGTCGGCGACTGTTTGGCCCCAGGCGATTCCGCTCGCGATCGCAGCACTACTCTCACGAGCACCGATCGAGGTGAGCGAAACAGCGCGTCGCGCATCGAGCGTGCTTTTCTGAGCCTGGTACAGTTGAACCAGGGTTGCATACGCGGCTTGCACCGCGGCAGCATCTCGCGAAGCTCCCGCAGGTCCAGCTGACGGCACGTGAATCGGAGTGTAGCGCCGGTCGATGCCGTTTACGGCATCGAACATCGCCGCCTGGACGATCGCCGCGACACGGGTGATGACCAACGGCGTGCTGCCGCCCACGAGCCCTGCCCGGAACAGCATCTGGTTCCAATTGGTGATCTCGTCCGCGGGTGCCGAAGCCGCGGAGGCCGCGACGCCACCGCCGGCGGCCAGAACGGCTCCCACAATGAATGTTCGGAGAAACGTTCTCATAAAGCTCCCCTTCGCTAACGATGTTTTCATTGTCATCCCTTCGCGACCGCCGGGTGCGGCGCGCATCGGACCAATAAGTATGCGGCCCCCACCGCATTGGTCACATAGACGGGCAAGCCCTTACCTTCGGTTGCGACGATCTTTATTGCGTACGGACGCAACGATGACTCGGATATTACAACCGCCCGGCCGTTGAGGCCGCGCTCACGGCGCAGCTTCGGTAACGAAGCGCGCTTTTTGCCCTTCGCGGGGAAGGGATATATTCGCGGCTCACGGTGGGTCACAGGATGCACGTATGCCGTATCGACTCAATATCAATGGCACGAATCGGAAAGTCGACGTTCCGCCGGACATGCCGCTGCTGTGGGTGCTGCGCGACGAGCTGGGACTGGTCGGCACCAAGTATGGATGCGGAAAGGGACTCTGCGGCGCCTGCACCGTCCATGTGGATGGGGCAGCGCGACGCTCCTGCCAACTGCCGGTGGGCAGTGTCGGCCACGCCAAGATCCACACGATCGAGCATATCGGCGGAACAGCGATCGGCGCTCGATTGCAGCAAGCGTGGCTGAAAATTGATGTGATGCAGTGCGGCTACTGTCAGGCCGGGCAGATCATGTCCGCGTGCGCGCTGCTCGGGCAGACACCCCAGCCCAATACCGATCAGATTGACTCCGCAATGGCCGGTAACATCTGCCGCTGCGGCTGCTACAACCGGATTCGAAGCGCGATCCGGATCGCTGCGGGTATGGGAGAGGAGACTGGTCATGTCGCATGAAAACACCGCCGCCGGCCCCACCCGGCGGACTGTACTCAAGGCGTCACTGCTGGCTGGCGGCGGCCTGGCGCTTGACGTTCTGATCCCACTCCCCGCTGCAGTTTTGGACGCAATGGAGGGAAAGACAGCCGCACCGGCGCAGCTTTCGGCCTTCGTCTCCATCGCACTCGACGGGACTGTCACCATCGTGTCCAAGAATCCCGAAATCGGACAAGGCATAAAGACCTCGCTGCCGATGATGGTGGCCGACGAACTGGACTGCGACTGGAGCCAAGTACGCATCGCGCAGGCGGACGTCGATCAAAACCGTTACGGGGAGCAGTCGGCCGGCGGCAGCACCGCAACGCCCAAGAACTGGCTGCCGATGCGTCAAACCGGTGCCGCGGCGCGCGCCATGCTGGTCCAGGCTGCTGCGATGAAGTGGCACGTGGACACTGGCGAATTGAGCACCGCCCAGGGGCGCATCTTCCATCGCGCCACTGGACGATCTGTCAGCTACGGCAAGGTTGCTTCTGTCGCGGCCACACTGGCTCCTCCGGACCTGGAGACCGTACCACTCAAGGAACCCGGACAATTCACCATCATCGGCAGGCCGCTGGTGGGCATCGACAGTGCCAGGATCGTGGCGGGGCAGCCGATCTTCGGCGTTGACACGCGATTGCCCGGCATGCTGTACGCGGTCTACGAGGTCGCGCCGGCGCACGGCGGCCGACTTGTTAAGGCCGACATCGAGGCGGCGAAACTCTCGCTCGGTGTCAAACATGTCGTGCCGATCGTCGGCAATGGCGACACCGACACAGGCTTGGCCGATGGTGTTGCGATTGTGGCCTCCAACTGGTGGCTCGCCAATCAGGCCCGATCAAAGCTCGCAGTCGACTGGGATCTGAGCGCTGCGAAAGGTCATAGCTCGTCCGCGTATCGAGCCAAAGCCGATGCCGCTATGGCGGCAGGCGCGGGCACTGACCTGCGCCGTGACGGTGAACCGGACGTGAAGCTCGCCTCATCTGCAAAGCGAATCTCGGCACGCTACGACTATCCGTTTATTGCGCACGCGACGATTGAACCGCAAAACTGCACGGCGCGCTACAAAGAAGGCAGACTCGAGATCTGGGCGCCTAGCCAAACACCGCAGCGGGGACTGGAGACGCTCCACAACGCCCTCGGCATCGTACCCGATGCTGTTACCCTGCATTTGACACGTGCCGGGGGCGGCTTCGGCCGCAGGCTCATGAACGACTACATGGTACAGGCTGCGGCGATTGCAAAGGCGGTTCCGGGCGTACCGATTCAACTCATCTGGTCGCGCGAGGATGATATCCGTCGGGATTATTACCGTCCCGGAGGGTGGCACAGTTTCGAGGCGGGCATCGGCGCGAACGGCGACCTGGTCGCATTCAGCGATCACTTCGTGACCTTTGGTGACGGCAAGACTCCTGCCAGGGCCGCGGGCTTCAACGTTGCGATGCCTCCGGCCGGACTCATCCCGCACCTTCGTTACAGCCAATCCATGCTGCCGACCGTCGTGACTACCGGTGCGTTGCGCGCGCCTGGCTCCAACGGGCTTTGCTTCGCATCGCAATCATTCCTCGACGAGGTCGCGCTAGCGGCTGGAACTGATCTTCCGAAGCTCATGTTGAGCCTGCTCGACGAGCGCCGCGAGATTGCGGCGCCGGACAACCGTTCACCATCATTTGACACCGGACGCGCACGGGACGTGATCGAGAAAGTCGTGCAAACCTCGAGCTGGACGCAGAGGCCAACCGAGCGCGGCAGGGCCAAGGGGTTCGCTTTCTATTTCTCGCATCGGGGCTATTTTGCGGAGGTCGTCGAGGCCAGCGTCTCACGCGGCGATGTCACAGTTCACAAGGTATGGGTCGCGGGAGACGTTGGCAGCCAGATCGTAAATCCCATGGGCGCGGAGAATCAGGTCCGCGGAGCCGTGATCGACGGTCTGGCGCAGGCACTGACTGGTCAGGCAATAGAGTTCATCGACGGGGCAGTGCAGCAGAGTAACTTTGATGACTTCCCGCTCGCGCGAATTCCCATGACACCGGAAATAGAAATCGCCTGGGTCAAATCCGACAAGCCGCCGACCGGCCTGGGTGAACCGGCGCTGCCTCCGGTTATTCCAGCGCTCACCAATGCGATCTTCGCTGCCACCGGCACGCGGATCCGCTCATTGCCGCTGCGAAAATATATCTGACTAGGATGAGAACATGAAAAAACCGGGCGCGAGCCAAGGCCAGTCGGCATCGGAGCTCATCTCAAAGAGAATCGCCGAACTCGGGGACTGGCGCGGGGAAACCCTCAGTAGAATGCGCAAGTTCATCAAGGAAGCAGATCCGGACGTCGTCGAGGAGTGGAAGTGGATGGGCACTCCGATTTGGTCGCACGACGGCATCATCTGTACTGGCGAATCCTACAAGAATGTCGTGAAGCTTACCTTCGCCAAGGGCGCGTCTCTGAAGGATCCGGCCCGTCTCTTCAACTCGAGTCTCGAGGGAAACGCACGCC
>WNGI01022498.1_pt1 | contig 10381 bp, 9 predicted proteins | sample 5400621 | NCBI WGS metagenome assembly WNGI01 (sample SAMN13153374, study PRJNA577476) | soil metagenome | isolation source: 20 cm soil or saprolite under Garry oak tree replicate 1 | place: USA:California | collected 2016-06-15 | reverse complement strand
GCACGCCTATATGGTGGCGATGCGGCGCGAGGACGGCAGCTATGCCGTGCCGCAATTGAAGAAGCCGGCCGCCGCAGCGGTCACGCCGAACTGGATGTGGCCCGTCGCGGCCGTGTGTATCGTCGCCATCGGCGTCGGCGGTTTCCTGTATTTTACCAAGCTGGAGAAGCAGGACGGGTCCGGGGCTTCGAGCAACAACGCGGCGCCGGCGCGAGCGCCCTCGGCCGTTTCAGCTCCCGCACCAGCACCCACGAAAACCGTGGCGGCGCCTTCGCCGCCGCCGATGGCTTCGAGCGAAAAGTTCACGGCTGAGACGATGCCGTTCGTCAGCGACCGGATCCGTCTTGCGCTTTCGAACGAATATGCATCGGCGGCAGACCACAAGGCCCTGGCGGTCAACATTACCGGCACCTACGACTTCGTCACCGTTCAGCCAAGTGAAGAAGCCGCGAAAAGCGGGGCGCTCGAACGATGCCAGAAAAAGGCGGACGCCATTCAGTCACCGCGGAAATGCGAGATCTATGCGGTCGGCAACACCACCGTCTATCCGCATGGCAAGCCGCCGCTGCCGCCGCAGCCGTGGATCAGGCATGATCCGTCGACCGAAAAGCCTTTCGCAGCCAAGGAAATGCCGCTTGTGCGCGACACCGGCAGGGCGAGGCTCGAAAGCTATTATGCGCCGGGGCGAAAGACCAAATCGATCGCGATCGGTCCGGGCGGGCAATTCTTCTATAATATCGGCGTCGAGGCTGCCGAGGACTCGGCGCGGCGGAATCTGGAGTCTTGCGGCGCTCTTGCGGGCGTTGCGTGTCTTATTGTGGCGCTCGACGATACCTTTGTGGTGCCGGTACCGACCACGATGAAGGTCACCGGCTTCTTTCGCCCTGCCATCAGCTCGTCAATTGCTGCGGACGCGCGAGACGATGTGACCCATAAACTCGCAGACGCGACATCCGGATGGAATGCGGTCGCCGTCGGCGCGTCGGGACACCCGGGGCTGGCGCTCAAGGCGGCGAATGAGCAAGACGCGATCAACGAAGCTTTGGGCGACTGCGTCAAGCGCGACAGCGATTGCCACGTCATCGCGCTCGGGCCATTTTCGGTCGGGCCGAACTGAGTTCCGGTTGGCTGATCGATTTCATCCATGCTTGGGGCTTGGCTGGATGTCGGCCGAGGTGAACGGCTCGACGCGCAGGTTATTCGGCCGAATCTTCAGCCAGCGAATAGCTGGTACTGCGTCCGCCTCCGGCTCTCGTCAGAATTCCGCGCTCGACCAGGTCGGCGATATCGCGTAGCGCCGTATCGGGCGAGCATTTTTCGATTGTCGCCCACTTTGACGATGTCAGCTTGCCCTCGAAGCCGTCGAGCAGACGATTGACGATGTCGCGCTGGCGCTCATTGAGCAGTGCCGCCGAATGCTTCTGCCAAAAGTCTCCCTTCGCAAAGACACTGCCGAGGGTTTTCTCAGCGCCATCGAAGGCGCGGTCGAGGCATCCTAGAAACCATTCCATCCAAGGCGTTATATCGAGATCGCCCTTCTGCGTTCGTTCCAGCATGTCGTAATAGGCGTTGCGTTCGAGCCGGATTTGCGCGGACATGCTGTAGAAGCGCTGCGGGCTCTGTTCCGAGCGCGCCAGCGACATGTCGGCGATGGCGCGCGCGATGCGTCCGTTGCCGTCCTCGAACGGATGGATGGTAACGAACCACAAATGCGCGACGGCAGCCCTTAGGACCAGGTCAATATCATCCACGCCGTTAAACCAGTCGAGGAAAGCTTGCATCTCGGCGCCGAGCCGGCCGGCGACCGGCGCTTCATAGTGCACGCGTTCGCGGCCATAGGGACCGGAGACCACTTGCATCGGTCCCGAACTTACCGTGCGCCAGTCGCCAACGATAATTTTCCTCATGCCGCTGCGTCCCGCCGGAAAGAGCGATGCATGCCAGCCGAACAGCCGGTCTTCGGTGAGTGTTTCCTGGTACTTCTGCGTGGCGTCGAGCATCATCTCGACCACGCCTTCCACGTTACGGTCGGCGGACGGCAATGCCGCCGCTTCCATTCCAAGGCGGTGTGCGATCGAGGACCGCACTTGATCCTTGTCGAGGATTTCGCCCTCGATCTCGCTGGACTTGAGGACGTCCTCTGTCAGGGTCTGAAGGACGGCCTGTTCCCGCAATGGAAAACCGAGTGCCTGCATGCGGCCGATCAGCCGTCCCTGGCGGTGCCGGACAGCCGCAAGTTGCCCGGCGAGCCCAGACTGATCCCATTCGAATTTGGGCCAATTTCCCAGTTCATGGATGTATTCGACCATTCTCCGCACCTTCTGCGGAGAATATAGCGCCTATTCGCCGCGCGAGCAAGTCTATTCTCCGCATAATATGCGGCAAATAACGAGTTAACCTCCGCAAGGACCCGCAGGCTAGCGCACACGCCCCTCAACACCGTGCTATCGCCTTCTCACCTCGCGAATTTGGCAAAACGCTCCGCCACTGTGCGATACACCTCGCGCCGGAACGGCACCACGAGATCGGCGACGCGATCGAGCCGCTCCCATCGCCATTGGTCGAATTCCGCCGGCTGGCCGTTGCGCGGGGTCAGCGGATCGATTTCGTCATCACGGCCGGTGAAACCCAGCGCGAACCATTTCTGCCGCTGGCCGCGGAATTTCGCCAGCCGGTGCGAGGGCGGTACGGCGAATGGCGGAAACTCGTAGGTCAGCCAATCGGTTTCGCCGAGATAGTCGGCGTTCTGGACGCCGGTCTCCTCCCACAATTCACGCATCACCGCTTCGTGCGGATCCTCGTTGGCATCGATGCCACCCTGCGGCATCTGCCAGTCAAGGCCGGGAAGAATGATCTCCGGTCCGTCGTCCTTGAACCGCCGTCCGATCAGCACGTCGCCGGACGCATTGAACAATGCGATCCCCACATTGGGACGATAGGGTTTGTCATCGGGCACAGGTCAAAGCATTTTCAAGCGAAGGGGGCATCGTTTCGCGTCTGGAAAACGCGTCGAATTCAAACAACATTAGCTGCCCGCGAGCTTCGAGAATTCCTTCACCACGCGCTCATAGACCGGGCGCTTGAACGGAACGATCAGGTCGGGAAGATTCTTCATCGGCTCCCAGCGCCAGCTGACGAACTCGGCCTTGTGGCCGCCGCCGGGGCTCGCGACGTTGATCTCGGCATCCTCGCCGGTGAAGCGGACCGCGAACCATTTTTGCCGCTGGCCACGATAGCGGCCCTTCCAGGTCCGCCCGGCCACCATGCGCGGAATGTCGTAGATCAGCCAGTCCGCGACCTCACCAAGTTTCTCGACCGAGCGGACACTGGTCTCTTCGTAAAGCTCGCGCTTTGCCGCAGCCCACGTATCTTCGCCGGGATCGACGCCGCCTTGCGGCATCTGCCATACGTGCGATTGGTCGACATGCTCGATGCCGCCGGCGCGGCGACCGATAAAGACCAGCCCGGCTGCGTTAATCAGCATCATGCCGACGCATGTGCGATAGGGCAGGTCTTCGTAGCGCGCCATTCCGTGAAAGCCTTTTACGGTCATATGGGCGAGCACCGGCGAGTCCGAAAGCCGCGCCGGCCCAAAAAGGTGCTTCAGCCCGATTTTGATTTCAGCATCGCGGTTGTCAATGGCACAAGCATGATGCCATGACCCTCGAGCGCCTTGATCCAGGCGCCGATCCGCTCAATCGAAATTGGCAGAGCGGAGGCAACGCCGATGGCGGTTCCGCGTTCCTTCGCCAGACTTTCAAGCTTGACCAGCGCCCTGTCGATTTCCGCCGCGGTCGGTACCGCATCGATGCTGAAATCGGCCTTGGCGAACGGCATTGCCTGGCTTGACGCCAGTGTGGCGGCGACACTGCGCGGCGCCGAGCCGTCGTCGAGGAAGCCGAGCCCGCGCTTGGCGGCTTCGCGGATGATGGGCTGCATGGCAGCGTCGGCGACAACGAAGCGCGCACCCATGAAGTTGGCGATTCCGGCATAGCCCTGGAACCGGCTGAGGTGCCAGTACAGCCGGTCGATGTTCTGTTCGGCGGCCAATGTCGTGAGCAAGGTTTGCGGGCCCGGGTCGTTGTCGGGGTAATCGAACGGCTCCATCGGGATCTGCAACAGGATTTCGTGCCGTTGCGCCCGGGCGCGCTCGGCGAGCTTGGCAGGATCGGCGCCGTAAGGTGTGAATGCCAGCGTCACCGCAGCTGGCAGCTTCATGATCGCCTCGGTTGTCTTCGCCGCGCCGACCCCGAGACCCCCGACAACGATGGCAACGACCGGCATTTTCGCAGCTTTGGCGCGGTCGGCCTCGGCGGCATAGACGGTGAATGGCTTCAGTCCATCCGCCACTATCGGAATCATGCCGTAGCGTGATTTCTCCAGCAGGCGCTGATCCACCCCCGCCATCATGGTGGATGCAGGCGTCCCCCCGGCCTCGGCCTTATTTGGCCGGGGATTTTGGTGCCGGGTCGGAAGCGCCATGCGATGCTCCCGATGACTTCTCGCCGGCTTGATCGGCCGGACGAAGCGCGACGCGCGCGACCGGCTCGCCGCCCAACGGATTGTCATTGAAGAGCGCGAAGCCGACAAAAACGAGCAGAAACAGGCCTAACAGGACGGCCAGCGCCTGGGTACCGGTAAACGGCAGCCGAAATCGGCGGCTCTTGCGCACCGTCTCCTGTCCGAGCGGCGTGCTCAGATCGTCGGCCGTTTCTGCCATTCATCTCCCCGAATCAATCGGGGCGACGATACCACGGCCGGACAGGACCGCGACTAGATCGGGGCGAGATCGTGACGATCCACAATCGACCGCCGTTCAAAAAAGAAGGCGGCGTCGGGAGCTTGGTGAGCCATTTTGAACACCAACAAAAAGGACGACCCGTAGGTCGCCCTTTTCCTTCAATGATTGGCCGGAGCATGACCCGGAAAAGTGGGAACCGGTCTTCCGAAAAGCGTCATGCTCCAAGTAAAGAGTCGCGCCGGATCAGTTCGCCGCCTTGTTGGCGGGCTTATCGATCGCAGCCTTGTCGCCGGTGGCGGGCGCGGTGGCATTGACCTTGACGCCGTGCAGCAGGTCGGCCGCCATCTTCAGGGCCTTGTCGTCCTTGGCATCCGGCGGCACGTAGGATTGCGAGCCGGTCTTTTCGTCGCCTTCCGACTTCAGATGGCCCCGTAGCGAGGCTTCGCCCTTGGTGTCGGTCCGCGACTTCAACTCGTCGGGCACGTCCTGCAGCACCTCGATATCGGGAACGATACCCTTGGCCTGGATCGATTTGCCCGACGGCGTGAAATACCGCGCCGTCGTGAGACGCAACGCGCCATTGCCGGAACCGAGCGGGATGATGGTCTGCACCGAGCCCTTGCCGAACGAGCGGGTGCCGACCAGCGTGGCGCGCTTGTGGTCCTGCAGCGCGCCGGCGACGATTTCCGATGCCGAGGCCGAGCCACCATTGATCAGGACGATCACCGGCTTGCCCTTGGTCAGGTCGCCGGCATGCGCGGCACGGCGCTGGGTTTCCTCGGCATTGCGGCCGCGGGTCGAAACGATCTCGCCACGCTCGAGGAAGGTGTCGGAAACCGTCACCGCTTCCTCCAGCAAGCCGCCGGGATTGTTGCGCAGGTCGATGATATAGCCCTTCAGCTTGTCGCCGAGCTGCGTCGACAGAGTGCCGATTTCCCGCTTCAGGCCTTCAGTGGTCTGTTCGTTGAAAGTGGTGACGCGGATATAGGCGATATCATCGCCTTCAACGCGGGCGCGCACCGAGCGGACGCGGATGTTGTCGCGCACCAGCGTGACGTCGATCGGGTTGTCCTGACCCTTGCGAACGATCTTCAGCCGGATCTTGGTGTTGACGGGCCCGCGCATCTTTTCGACGGCCTGATTGAGGGTGAGGCCCTGCACGGCTTCGTCGTCGAGATTGGTGATGATGTCGTTGGCCATGATGCCGGCCTTGGAAGCGGGCGTATCATCGATCGGCGACACGACCTTGATCAGGCCGTCTTCCATCGTGACTTCGATGCCGAGCCCGCCGAATTCGCCGCGGGTCTGCACCTGCATGTCGCGGAAGCTCTTGGCGTCCATGTAGCTGGAATGCGGATCGAGGCCGGTCAGCATGCCGCTGATGGCGGATTCGACCAGCTTGCTGTCGTCGGGCTTCTCGACATAGTCGCTGCGCACCCGCTCGAACACATCGCCGAACAGATTGAGCTGGCGATAGGTATCCGAGGTCGCGGCGCGCGCGCTCGATCCCATCAGCACCGCACGGGGCTGGGTCACGAAGAGCGTCAATGCCGCGCCGGTGGCGGCGCTGAGGAGAATTACAGAAGTCTTGCGCATCATCCGCGAACCTTTTCGCCTTCATTTGCGGCCCACCATGGACCTGAATCAATTGGAGTGCCGTCCTTACGGAACTCGACATAGAGCACGGGCTGACTCGCGTTGGCCGCGAGGATTGACGCCACTTGGGACTTGGTCCCCATGGTGGCGACCGGCTCCCCCGTAAGTACAAACTGGCCGATGTTAACCGAAATGCGCTCCATCCCGGCGATCAACACATGATACCCACCACCGGCGTTGAGGATCAAGAGTTGTCCGTAGCTGCGAAACGGTCCGGCGTAAACAACCCAGCCATCACACGGGGTTGTGACCTGGGCGCCGGCCCTGGTCGCCAAAGAAATGCCTTTTTCCGCGCCGCCGGCGCCGTCGGAACCGCCAAATTCGCGAATCTTGGTGCCGTTAACCGGCAGCGCGAATAAACCCTTGGCGGAAGCAAAAGCAATGGCCGGGCTCATCCGGGCCGGGTCCTTTAGCGCGCCCAGATTGGGCTTGCCATTGAGGGCGACCGGGGCGCCCCTCATGCTGGCTGCCGCAGCCGCCCTCGCGGCGCTGTTCAGATCCTGCTCCATTTTGCTGATCAGGCCCTGCAGGCTGTCGACCTGGCGAGCCAGCGCGACCGCGCGCGCGCCTTCGGTTTCGATGTCTTTTTCGATCGAACTCTGTTTTCGTTGCCGCTCATCGACCAGCGCGGCCAGCCGGGTTTGATCATCCCTGAGTTTGTCGCGGTCGGTCGCAAGCTGGTCGCGCTCGGCGGCGATGACCTTGCGAAGCGAGACCAATTCGCCGAGGTCGGCGGCCAGTCTTTCCGCACGGCCGCGCAATTCCGGAACCACCGATCCGAGCAGCATCGCAGTACGGAGCGACTGCAGCGCGTCTTCCGGCCGTACCAGCAGCGCCGGCGGCGTGCGCCGTCCTGCCCGCTGCAGGGCAGCCAGCACCTCGACGATTTCCGACCGTCGCGAATCGAGCGAGGCGCGAATCTGCTGCTCGCGGGAATCCAGCGGCCGCAGCCGCGTTTCGGTATCGCCGATCCGGGTTTCGACGACGCGCACCTGGGTGGCGATATCGATCAAGCGCTGATTGAGCTTGCTACGGTCCTGACCGATCGCCGCCAGATCGGCCTTGAGCTTCTGCTGCAAGTCCGCGGCGCTTTGTTGTTGCGCGCGGGTGGCTTCGAGTTCCTGTTCGCGCTGCTTGATCGCCTCGGGTGAAGCGGTCGTCGTCTGCGTCGTCGCTTCCGCGACCTGCGCCGCCGCCGGCAACAGGCTCATGCCGGCAAAGCCCGCGGATAGCAAAGCGATCGACAGCGGAATCCGGACGGATGACGCCCGGCCGCGACTGACGGTGTCAGAGTAGGAACGAATGTCTGGCGTTGCCTGCATCGAATTCGGGTCGGCGTTTTCCAAAGCTTCCGCTGGCGCGGCTTATGCGCGGTGATAGGGATGGCCCGCCAATATGGTCGCGGCCCGATAAACCTGTTCCAGAAGCATGACGCGAACCATTTGGTGTGGCCAGGTCGCGGCGCCAAATGCAACGCTCAGCTTTGCCTTGCGCCGCAAATCGGGCGAAAGTCCGTCCGCGCCACCGATCACGAAAATTGTATTGGCCACCTGTTCATCCCGCCAGCGGCCAAGATGCCGTGCAAAAGCCGCACTGTCGATATTGTCGCCGCGTTCATCCAACGCCACCGTTATGGATTTTGCTGGAATGGCCGCTGAAATGGCCGCGGCTTCCTCGGCCATCCGGGTTGCGGCCTCGCGGGCGCGGCTTTCCGGGATTTCGTGAATATCGAGGCCGCGAAAGCCAAGTTTGCGGCCGATATCGTCAAATCGTTCGCGATAGCGCTCCGCCAGTTCCCGTTCCGGACCCTGCTTCAGCCGGCCGATGGAAATGACGATGAGGCGCATCAGAGCATTTTCCGGCAAAGCATGCCCTCGGGACGGGGTCCGAGGACGAAAACCGGTTCGCCGCAAAAGAGCGTCAAATCGATAATCTGCGCGCATTTCAAGGCGCGCATGCGCGCTACCATGCACTTAAGCCGATTCGCATCGGCTCGATCACCCTATTCGCCTACGCCGCCGTCGGGCCCTGCGTCCACAATCTTTCCAAATTGTAGAACTCGCGCACCTCAGGTCTGAACACGTGCACGATCACATCGCCGGAATCGATCAGCACCCAGTCGCAGTTGGGCAGGCCCTCGATGTGAAGGCTTTTGATTCCGTTTTCCTTGAGGCCTTTGGCGACATTCTCCGCGATCGCGCCGACGTGCCGGTTGGCCCGGCCCGAGGTGACGATCATGTAGTCGGAAAATGCGGATCTGCCGCGAAGGTCGATGGTGACCGTTTCTTCCGCCTTCATGTCGTCGAGGCGGGAGAGGATCATATTCAGCGTCTTGTCGGCGCCGGGTTGCGCCTTCAAGGCCGCGGTTGGTGTCGATGTTTTACGCGCTGTTTTAGGAGCCTTGCTAGGAACCTTGGGTAAAACAGACTGTGACAATACAGATGTGGCCAGGGACCATTCCTTTCACTGTATCGCGAACGCCGAATCCTTTGGCGCCGCAAACCATACTACGCATGTGGGGTTAATGGTTTCAATATTCCAGTGAACCCCGTCTCTTACTTCACCGCGACCTGTCACCTCTTTGCCTGCCAGCTGCCGTCCGGGTTCCGCAGGCCGGTCGAGGACAGGTTCAATTTCATGCCGGTCAGAAAGGTCCAGGCCGGCGCGCACTGATTGGCAAGCCTGCCTGCCTGATTTTCGGGCAGACGATAGCGCGCAAGCGCCTGTGCCGCGGGTGCGGCCAGCGCACGAAAACTTTGCGGCGGGCGGTCGATCACGGCAATCGGCACTTCTGAAGCGATGCGCCGCCAGTTTTGCCAGCGATGAAATTGCGCGAGATTATCGGCGCCCATGATCCAAACAAAGCGCAGGCCGGAAGCGCGGCGGCGCAGATAAGTGATGGTGTCGACCGTATACCGCGTTCCGATGACGGCTTCGAGACAGCTGACATCGATCCGGGGATCGTGGGCCATCCGGCGCGCGGCCTCAACGCGCTCGTCGAGATCGTGCAGCCCGCCACGATCCTTGAGCGGATTGCCCGGCGTCACCAGCCACCATACGCGGTCGAGCTTCAGCCGCTTGATCGCAAACAGGCTGATGGCACGATGGGCGACGTGGGGCGGATTGAAGGAGCCGCCGAGCAGGCCGACGCGCATGCCGTTGGTATAGAGCGGGATGGCTTGGGAAACAGATTGAGACGCGACCGAAACTCTCTTCAACGGAGCCACCGCCCGCGCGAAGCTTTCCTGTTCGATGCGGTTTCTTTGCGCGAACCGGATCGCGTCCGGGGCAGGCTTTCGCTCGAGAACGCTGTGTGGTTCACGGCCGCGTCTGCCCGGTGCCGTGGACGCGGTATTTGAAACTGGTCAGTTGCTCGGCGCCGACCGGGCCGCGGGCGTGGAATTTGCCGGTGGCGATGCCGATTTCCGCACCGAAACCGAATTCGCCGCCGTCGGCGAACTGGGTTGAGGCGTTGTGCAGCACGATCGCCGAATCCACCTCGTTGAGGAATTTGCGCGCGGTGCGTTGGTCTTCCGTCACGATCGCATCGGTATGATGCGAGCCGTGGGCGTGAATATGCGCGATCGCCTCATCGACGCCGTCGACCAGCCGCGCCGCGATGATCGCGTCTTCGTATTCGGTGTCCCAGTCTTCGTCGGACGCGGGTTTCACCCTCGCGTCGGCACGTTGCACGGCGTCATCGCCGCGCACTTCGCAACCGGCGTCGATCAGCATCGTCACCAGCGGCTTGAGGCTGGCCGCCGCGCCCTTGCGATCGACCAGCAAGGTTTCGGCGGCGCCGCAGACGCCGGGACGGCGCATCTTGGCATTCAGCACGATCGACTTCGCCATCTCGAGATTGGCGGCGTGATCGACATAGACATGGTTGACGCCCTCGAGATGCGCGAACACCGGCACGCGCGCCTCGGCTTCGACGCGTGCGACCAGGCTCTTGCCGCCGCGCGGCACGATCACGTCGACGCC
>WNGI01011016.1_pt1 | contig 10382 bp, 12 predicted proteins | sample 5400621 | NCBI WGS metagenome assembly WNGI01 (sample SAMN13153374, study PRJNA577476) | soil metagenome | isolation source: 20 cm soil or saprolite under Garry oak tree replicate 1 | place: USA:California | collected 2016-06-15 | reverse complement strand
TTGCCCCAGGTCCCGGAGGGCGTCAGCCCACTAACTCCGTCAGGACCCCGAAGGTAGCAGCGGCATGCGGTGTCTAGCGTTGCTCCGTCAGGCCTGGGGTACTCCCGCCTCGCAATGTCTCTCGCACTAGCCCGCAAATACCGCCCAAAGAGCTTCGCTGACGTAGCTGTCCAGTCGCACGTGTCGAACACGCTGCGTGGCGCCATCGCCAGGGGACGAGTTGCGCACGGCTACCTACTTTGCGGTCCGCGCGGGGTCGGGAAGACGACGCTCGCGCGTGTGCTCGCGATGGCTCTCAACTGCGAAAACAAGCAGGGCGACGGTGAACCATGCGGTAAGTGCATCTCGTGCCAGCGCATCTGGAGCGGCTCATCGAGCCTCGACGTCGTCGAGATAGACGCCGCCTCCAATCGCGGCGTGGACGACGCGCGCGACCTGCGCGAGAGAGCCATGTACGCGCCGTCGGGTGACGATCGATACAAGGTCTACATCGTCGATGAAGCGCACATGCTGACGCGCGAGGCGTGGAATGCCCTGCTCAAGATTCTGGAAGAGCCGCCGCCGCGCGTCATATTCGTCTTCGCGACGACAGAGCCGCAGAAAATCGCGCTGGCTGCAGCTCCCGTTCTCAGCCGCCTTCAGCGTTTCGACCTGAAGCGCATCGGAATCGCCGACATTATTCGGCGTCTTTCCATGGTCCTCCGCACGGAAGAAGTGCAGGTCTCGGAAGATGCGCTCGCCATGATCGCGCGCGCCGCCGATGGCTCGATGCGTGACGCGCTGAGCCTCGCCGACCAGGTCATTTCGATTGGCGAGGGGCCGGTTACCGCCGAGCGCGTGCGGGAAGCGCTCGGACTCGTGCCCGAGGACGAGTTCATCGCAATTCTCGACATCATCGCCGCACATCGAGCGGGTGATGTGTTCGCCGTCGTGAACAAGCTGGCGGACGCTGGTGTCGATTTCGGTGTATTTCTGTCCGGCTTTGCCGACATACTTCGAGCTCAGCTCACCGTCGTGCTGAACGGAAAGGCCGAGGGCGTTTCGATTGCGGCCGCGGCGGCCCTAAGGGACAGACGCGAGCTGTTCGCCGCCGGTGATCTTCTGCGCATGATCAGCGCCGTCAACGCGCTGGAGCCCACGTTCAGAAAGAGCGGGCAACAGCAGCTGCTGATCGAGATGCTGCTCATTCGCATGGCGCTCCTCGACCGTACGGTCGCGCTCGAAGATCTTCTCAAAGGGCTTGGAGCCGCGTCGGCGTCGGACGCCGCGACGAGTGATCCGGCAAGCGGGTCAGTGCGCACTCAGCCGGCCCCCGCCCCCCAGGCATCGGTTGCCCGCACGGCACAGCGACCGAGCACCAGGCCGGGATACCCGCCACAGATTGATGCGCCGAACGCGCCGCCCACCCCCACCACCGTCACGTCAAAGGCCGCGGCTCCCTCGGCCAATGAAGACCAGCTGCGCGAAATGAAGCGCGCAATGGAGACGACGGCACAGGATTCGAATCGGAGCCGTATGACGCCGGAAGCTCTCAAGGAGGAGCGAATCGGTATGCTTCGGCGCAAGGATCCCGCGCTGGGCGCCGCTATCGACGAGCTGGATCTCGAGCTCCTCGATTGATCCTGTAACCTACATCCCCGACTCATGGCTGATTTCAGCAAGATCTTCGAGCAGGCGCAGCAGATGCAGGCGCGCATGCAGCAAATGCAGTCCGAGCTGGAGAAGCAGACGGTGACCGCGGCCGCGGGCGGCGGAATGGTCACGGTCGAAGCGGACGGCAAGGGAACCATCACGCGCGTCAAGATCGACCCCAGCGTCGCCGATCCCAAGGACGTGGAAATGCTCGAGGACCTGGTTCTCGTCGCCGTCAACGAAGCGCAGAAAAAGGCAAGCGAGCTCGCCCAGACCGAAATGAGTCGCCTGACCGGTGGTTTGAACCTCCCCTTCAAGCTGCCTTTCTAGCGTGGGAGCCATCGACGATCTGGCTGGCGAACTGTCCAAGCTGCCCGGGATCGGGCGCAAGACGGCGCTCCGGCTCACCTACCATCTTCTCAAACAATCACCAGATCAATCCAAACGCCTGGCTTCGGCGCTTTCGACGCTGGCCGAGAAAGTCCGTCCCTGCCCCCAGTGCTTCAACCTGACGGAGGAGGATTTGTGCTCCATCTGCCGTGACGCCCGCAGGGACACGGGAGTCATCTGCGCAGTAGAGGAAGCCTCCGATATCGGCGCTATCGAGCGGTCTGGCGAGTTCCGGGGTGTGTATCACGTCCTGGGTGGTCGCTTGTCCCCGCTGGACGGCATCGGACCGGAGGATCTCACCATCCCACAGCTGGAGACGAGAGTGTCTGCTGGAGTCGTCCGCGAAGTGATAATTGCCACGAATCCCAGCATCGAGGGAGAGACGACGGCGCTGTACGTCCAGCGCAAGCTCTCTCGTTACCCTCTCACCGTCTCCAGGATCGCACGCGGATTGCCGGTCGGCGGCGATCTCGAATACGCGGACGGGGTGACGATCGCTCAGGCGCTTACAGCCAGGCGGGCAATGTCATGAGCAGACAAAAACTGAGCTTCGTGGCTGTCGGTTTCCTGGGTGGGATTGCCGCGGGCAGCCTGATGTGGACCCATTTGCAGCGCCAGTATCGCCGCGATCTCTTCAGCAAGTCTCCACTTCGTCGAGTGGCCGCACTGGGCTACCTTCGCGCGCGCCCAACGGTCAACACAGCGCAGCTCCTTCGCGAATACGTAGCCTGGGAGCCACGGGCGATCCTTCGCCAGCGGGGTGCGCAGATGCTCAAACGCATCGAGGCGACGCTTTGACCGGAGCACGATGACAGCCGGCACCGCCAACTGGTCGTTCACGCAGGACGACTTCACCTCGATAACCGAATCCCTGAAGCGCTTTCTCGGCGAAACCAAGTCGCTTTGCGCGCTTCTCGTCGATCGCTCGGGGCAACTCGTGACAACGGTTGGCGAGGCTCCGGGTCTCGACACCACATCGTTCGCGTCTCTGACCGCCGCCGATTACAGCGCGAACGATCAACTGGCAAAACTGGTTGGCGAGAAGGATTTCACGAGCCTGTTCCATCAGGGAGAGAAGGGCTCCATTTACGTCGCGGATATCGCGCGGCGGCTTCTGCTGGTCATAATCTTCGATTCACGCACGACCGTTGGACTCGTCCGCCTGAGAATGAAGGACGAGGTCGAGGAGTTGACGCTGTTGATCGATCGTGTATTCTCACGCGGTCGGGACGGCGCCGAGCCTGGCGGGCATCTGCTCGAAGGCGCGGACGACGAGATCGACAAACTCTTCAACTGGTGAGGAAGAGCTAGACGTGTCGATGATCAACTACGCTTCGCGCGAGATCAACTGTAAGATCGTTTACTATGGTCCCGGGCTTGGCGGCAAAACCACGAACCTCGAGCACGTTTACGGCAAGGTCAAGCCGGAGACGAGGGGCAAGCTCATATCGCTCGCTACGGAAACAGAGCGCACCCTCTTCTTCGATTTTCTGCCCGTCGACCTCGGTACGATTCGCGGCTTCAAGACGCGGTTCCATCTCTATACGGTTCCGGGCCAGGTTTATTACAACGCCAGCCGCAAGCTGATTCTCAAGAACGTCGACGGCATCGTCTTCGTGGCCGACTCCCAAGCGGAACGGATGGAAGCGAATCTCGAGTCGATGCAGAACCTTTACGACAACATGTCCGAGTACGGGTACGATCTGACGCAGATGCCGTTCGTGATCCAGTACAACAAGCGCGACCTGCCCAACGCTGCTCCGATTGAAGATCTCCAGGCCGCGCTGAACCCGGGGTGGGAAGTGGACGACGCGGTCAAGCAGCGCGTACAGCCCGATCCTTACCACGCCGGACAGAACCTGGTCGAGCAGGTTTCAGGCGGAGAGTGGGTGGAACGCGCGCCGTACTTCGAGGCGATTGCAGTCAACGGGGACGGCGTATTCGACACCCTAAAGGCGGTGAGTAAGCTGGTGCTGAAGGCGCTCGCCTAGCGGCTGGGAAAGTCACCCGGGTGAATCTCCCGAACCTGATCACGGCTGGCCGGATATTGGCCGCGCCATTCATCGCAGCGCTGCCTTTCATCGCTGCCCCGGGAGCCCGACTCATAGCCTTCGTTCTTTACATCGTTGCGGCCGTCACTGATTACTACGACGGCAAGCTGGCGCGCACCAGAAATCTCATCACGGACCTCGGCCGACTGCTCGATCCCCTCGCCGACAAGCTGCTTCTGTTCGCGACGCTGATCCCGATGTTCGTGTTGATGGCGCCGCCGACCGACCCACTAGTGCCGACCCGCGCTGAGAGCATCGATGCCGCGCGCCTCCAGTTCGTCACGCCGTTTGGAGCGGTAGGACTGCCGTGGTGGGTCGTCGCGATCGTGATCGGTCGTGAGATCTTCATGACCGTTTTCCGTCAGGCCGCGGCGCGACGTGGAGTGGTGATCTCCGCCATCGGTTCGGCCAAATGGAAAACCGGATTCCAGTCCGTGTGGGTGGGGTCGGCCTACTTCTGGTTCTTTGCCGCGACTCTTGCCAGAAGTCAGGCGTGGGCGAACGATGCCTGGCGCGCCTTCGCCAGCTTCAACGGTATTGTCGGGACGGTCACGATGATCGCATCGGTGTTTCTCGCGCTCTATTCCCTCGCCGTCTATCTCCGGCGCTACGCCGGCGTATTCGCCTTGTGAGCTCTCTCCGGGTCGAGCTGATCACCATTGGTGACGAGCTCCTCCTGGGCTTCACGATTGATACGAACGCCGCCCACATATCACGGACGCTCGCCGCGAGCGGCGTGGAGATAGTTCGCCGCACGACCGTTGGCGACGAGGCGGAGAAGATTGCTCAGGCGGTGCGCGAGGCGCTCGAAAGAACTGCCGCCGTGATCACTACCGGCGGACTCGGGCCCACGAGCGATGATCTCACCAAACCGGCGATCGCAAAAATTTTCGGGCGCGAGATGAAGCTCGATGAAGCGTTGCTGGCGAAGCTGGAAGAGCGGTGGCGCACACGGTTTCCCAACAGCCGGTTTCCGGCGACGAATCGCGTTCAGGCGGAGATCCCGGATGGGGCTCGAATCCTCACGAATCGCCATGGAACTGCGCCCGGCATTTGGCTCGAGGACGACAAGGGCCGCTGGGTGGCGATGATGCCGGGAGTTCCGCGCGAGATGCGCGGCATGCTGGCGGAGGAGCTTCTGCCCGCCATCAAATCGCGCGCAAAAGGCGAGGAGAGCGTCGTGCTGTCCCGAACACTGCGCACGACCGGGATTGCTGAATCTGCAATCGCCGAGCTGCTGGGGCCCAGTTTTCTGGGCGGGCCGGATACGGAGCTGGGCTCGCTGCCCCTCGCTTATCTGCCTGGCGTAGCCGGTGTGGACCTTCGCGTGACCGCCAAAGGATTCCCCCGCGCGCACGCCGAAAAACTGGTCAGCGAGGCGATTGTGAAACTGAAGACCCGCGTCGCGGCGTACGCATACGGAGAGGACGACGCGGATCTTGCCGCCGTTGTTCTCGAACAGTGTCGCGCGCTGGAATACAAGCTCGCGGTGGCCGAGAGCTGCACCGGCGGGATGCTGGGTGAGCGGCTCACGAACATTCCGGGCTCGAGCGACGTGTTTCTCGGCGGAGTGATCGCCTATCACAACGACGTGAAGGAAAATCTGCTCGGCGTGCGCACGGAAGACCTCGAGCAATACGGAGCAGTCAGCGAGCGGGTGGCGTCGCAAATGGCGTCGGGCGTGCGCGAGAAGTTCGGCGCCGATGTCGGAGTTTCGGTGACAGGAATTGCCGGGCCCGGAGGTGGCACTGCTGAAAAACCTGTAGGATTGGTGTGGATTGCCGTACATGCTTCAGAGGTCAAGGCACGGCGTTTTCATGTCGTGGGAGATCGCGCAGAGATCAGGCAGCGCGCGGCTCAAGCTGCGCTGGAGATGGTGCGGCGAGCGCTTTCAAAAGGTTAACTTAGACAGATGAGACATTCGAAGAAAAAAGGCGACCAGACGCCGACGGGGGAGCGGGACGTCATGGGCTCTGAGAACGACTTCGCACCCGGCGAGAATGCCGGCGGCGCTGAAGGCGGCGACCCGTCATTCGACGCCTCGGGCGGCACCGCGGCAGCCGATGGAAGCGGCGACGCTGGAGCGGCGAGCGCCGGCGTGACCGAGAGCGCCGACGTCGCGAGCGAGCGAGACAAGTACCTGAGGCTCGCAGCGGAGTACGACAACTACAGAAAGCGGTCGGCGAAGGAGCGCTCGGACGCCGGCACGCGCGCGCAAGCCGATCTCGTCAGACAGCTGATCGAGGCGCTCGACGACGTGGCGCGTTTCGCCCATGTGGATCCCGCTACGACCGATGCCGCGACGATCGTGCAGGGCGTCGATATGGTCGAGAAGAAGCTGCTCAAGTCGTTGGGCTCGGCGGGCCTCGAGATCATCAACCCGGTCGGCGAGACTTTCGATCCAGCGCTGCACGAGGCCGTCGCCACCGAGCCAACATCGGCCAGGGAAGACGATCACGTCGTCGCTCGCGTGTACCAGCCAGGATACCTGTTCAAGTCGCAGCTGCTTCGGCCCGCGCGCGTCGTCGTGAAGCAGTGGAACGGCTGAACGCCTTCGCGCGCTGAGCAGACATGGCACAGACGAAAGATTTCTACGCCACGCTTGGCGTAAGCTCCAGCGCCTCTCCGGACGAGATCAAGAAAGCGTATCGGAAGCTCGCCAAGAAGTTTCACCCCGATGCAAACGCGAGTGATCCGAAGGCAGGGGAGCGCTTCAAGGAAGTCTCCGAAGCGAACAACGTCCTCGGCGATCCAGCGAAGCGAAAGCAGTACGACGAGATGCGCCGGCTGGGCGCGTTCGACGGAGGAGGATTCGGCGGGTTTGGCGGTGGCGCGCGGCGCGGCGCTGGCGCTCGGGGGGCCGGGGGCGGTGCGCAGACCATCAACTTCGAGGATTTCGACATCGGAGGCCTTGGTGGTCTCGGCGATCTCTTCAGCTCGATGTTCGGCGGGGGTGAGACGCGACAGAGCTCGCGGACGCGTGGTCCGGAGAAGGGACAAACCGTCGAAGCGTCGCTGGACATCCCGTTCCGCACGGCTGCGCGAGGCGGCAAGGTCCCAATCGACCTCGAGGTGAGTGAGGAGTGCCCCACGTGTCATGGAACGGGCGCCGCTCCGGGAGCTCAGCTCAAGACGTGTCCGGAATGCAATGGCCGTGGCGTGATCTCGTTCGGCCAGGGCGGGTTCGCCGTGAATCGCCCATGCCCGGTGTGTCTGGGCAAGGGCCAGGTTCCGACCGAGCCGTGTCCAACGTGTCACGGGAGTGGGGAAGTTCGCGCCCGCCGGAAAGTGCTGGTGAACGTGCCTCCCGGAGTGGATACCGGTTCCAAGATCAGACTGAAAGGGCAGGGCGGAAAGGGAAACGCGAACGGCCCGCCGGGCGATCTCGTCATCACGTTCAACGTGCTACCGGACAAGTTCTATAAACGCGACGGTCTAGACGTGATCGCGACGGTGCCGCTCAACATCGCGCAGGCGACGTTGGGAACGAAGATCAGCGTGAAAACGCTCGACGGAAAAAAAGTGGCGATCAAGATTCCGCCCGGCACTCCGTCGGGGAAGCGTTTCCGGGTCCGGGGGCAGGGAATTCAGAAAGGCGACAAGAAAGGAGACCTTATCGTCGAGGTGTCGATTCTGGTTCCCGAGAAGCTATCCGAAGAGCAGGAGCGGATGATGAAGGAGTTCGCGGCGTCAGAGGGAATGAAGTACTAGAGGCCAACAGATTATTGCGGTAGGAGCCGAAGCACCTAGTATTGGGACAACTTCGACATGGAGGCTCCGATGCAGGTCCACCGGACGGCTCTCTTCGCTGCTGTTTGTGCTCTCGTCCTGACGGGATGCGGCGCTTCGTCCGCCGCGATAACCGAATCTGACCGTACCGCAATGCGATCGGCGGTCGACGGCTTCACCAAGGCCATACTGGCTGCTGACTTCGCCGCGGCTGCCGCTTATTGGGCGGAAGATGCGCGGTTCACGGCAGGCCTGAGATCCAAAAACTTTTCGCGGGCTTCGGCAAGACGACTGCTTTCAAGCAGGATGTGCTCGAGAGCGACGGAAGAGGGGATCTTGCCTACTCGCGCATGACCTTCGATGTAACGTTCACGCCGTCGGGGACTACGACTTCGATAACGGATAAGGGGAAGGGTATTCTTATCTGGGGCAAGCAGCGCGATGGGACGTGGCTCGTTACGAGAGGAACCTGGAATTCGGACCTTCCGCTGCCCAAATGATTTGAGCACCCGCTTTGAGTAACCCAGAGCCTGGTCCAAAAACCCGGCATGCACTCGCATTCATTGCGGTCACGCTGCTGCTGGATTCCATTGGTTTTGGACTCATCATGCCGGTGTATCCGAGGCTGCTCGTCGAGGTCACCGGGGAGAGCCTTAGTCGCGCCGCGGTGTACGGCGGATGGCTTGGCTTTGCGTTCGCGGCAATGCAGTTCGTGTTCGCCCCCGTACTCGGGAATTTATCAGACCGGTTCGGGCGGCGGCGCGTTCTGTTGTTCGCCGTCGGTGCGCTCGGCATTGACTACGTCATCATGGGATTCGCGCCGACGCTGGCGTGGCTCTTCATCGGCCGCGCCATTGCCGGCGCGGCTGGTGCGTCGTTCACGCCGGCCTACGCGTATGTCGCCGATATCAGTCCACCGGATAAGCGCGCTCAGAACTTCGGGGTTGTCGGCGCCGCGTTTGGAATAGGCTTCATCATTGGACCCGCGATCGGCGGAGTATTGGGAAGCCTCGGATCGCGCGCACCATTTTTCGCCGCCGCCGGGCTGAGTCTGATCAATTTCTGTTACGGGTTCTTCGTTCTGCCGGAGTCACTTCCGGCGGAGAGACGTCGGGCGTTCGAGTGGCGGCGCGCCAATCCTCTCGGCACTCTCGCTCAGATGAGAAAACATCCCGTGGTTCTCGGACTTCTGTGCGCGCTCTTCCTCTGGGGACTGGCAAATCAGGTGATGCCCTCCACTTGGGCGTTTTACACCAAGCTCAGATTTGGCTGGTCGGAGGCGACTATCGGAGCCTCGTTCGCGACCGTCGGACTCGTGATGTTGTCTAGCCAATTGATCGTCATGCGCCTGCTCGTGCCTCGATTGGGTGAGCGGCGCGCAGCTCTCATTGGGATCGTCTCAGGAATAGCTGGCTACGCCGGGTTTGGCCTCGCGACAGCGGGCTGGATGATGTTCGCGTGGCTCGTGATCTGGTTCTTCGCGGCGATCGTCATGGGCACGACGAACGCGCTCATGTCGCGCCGGATCAGTTCGGACGCACAGGGAGAACTAATGGGAGCCGTCGCGAGCCTGTTCTCGCTCGCCGCCATCATTGGGCCGCCGATCATGAGTCATCTTTTCGCGCGATTCACCGCGCCGGAATCGACGGTTCACGTTCCGGGCGCCGCGTTTCTCGCGGCGTCGGTGCTGGCGCTGGGCTGTTTAGTGATATTCTGGCTGTCTACGCGCGAGCCCGCGGCCGAGCCAGGTGCGGCCGCAGCGGAGTCGGGACTTACGGCCGCCTGAACCGCTCAGCCCCGCTCACAACCGGCGGATCCAGATATTCCGGTACCGCACGGGATTGCCGTGGTCCTGAAGGCGCAGCGACTCCTCCGGGGCGTGCGGCGTGTAAAGCGCAGGCCGGTCGTTGTAGGTGTTGCCGTAGATCTCGACGTTGTTCTGGATCAGGACGCCGTTGTGAAAGACCGTGACGCGCGCCCGGTCGGTCACCTTGCCCTGGTCGTCGAACTTCGGCGCGCGAAATACGATGTCGTAAGCCTGCCATTCTCCCGGCTTTCGCGACGCGTTCACGAGCGGAGCGTACTGCTTGTAAACGGAGCCCGCCTGCCCGTGATAGTAGGTCTTGTTGTCGTAGGAATCGAGAACCTGGATCTCGTAGCGACCCATGAGGAAAACGCCGCTGTTGCCGCGCTCCTGCCCCTCGCCTTTCGGCGCGGCAGGCGTCGCCCATTCGATGTGCAGCTGGCAGTCGCCGAACTTGTCTCTGGTTTGAATGTCGCCCGTACCCGGTGCGACTTCAGCGTAGCCGTCAATCACCTCCCATTTCGCCGCCGTGCCATCTCCGCTCTGCCAGCGAGAGAGATTCTGGCCGTTGAACAGAACGATCGCGTCCGAAGGCGCATCGGAATTGTTCTTTCCAGGCGTGACGATGGGCGGTTCCGTCTTTGGCGGAGGAAACGGTCCCGGCTCCTGCGCGGCCAGCAGAGTTGGCGCCAGGGCGGCGAGAGCCATAACGCCGACCTTGATTCGCATCAGCGTAATACTGCGTCGTCGCATTGGCGCAATCCTAGGCGGCGAGC
>WNGI01006864.1_pt1 | contig 10382 bp, 7 predicted proteins | sample 5400621 | NCBI WGS metagenome assembly WNGI01 (sample SAMN13153374, study PRJNA577476) | soil metagenome | isolation source: 20 cm soil or saprolite under Garry oak tree replicate 1 | place: USA:California | collected 2016-06-15 | reverse complement strand
ATCAAACAAAATTGCGCGGACAAACCGTGATTCGTTTAGGACTCGGAAATATTCTCACCACGGAAAAGCATCTGCGCGATGCATGGGAATTGATTCAGGAGACTGCCCGATCAGTTAGCTCGTCATCCCGAGCGTAACCGTCAGTCCGGCTCGGACCGAGGGATCCCGCAGCGTTACCTTTAAGCTTTCGCCACGGGATCCCCTCGGCTGGGCCCGGGATGACCGGGTTCGCATCAAAAAGGGGTTTGGCGAGCGAGCGAGGTGCGGTACATTCCGCGACGCAAAATTAATGATCACGATTCTTCGTAAGCATTCACGCTGGCTCATGATCGTCATCGCCATTCTGGCGATGCCGTTTTGTCTTTATTTCGTACGAACGGATTGGACGAGCGCTCTGCGGTCGAATACTGCTGGCAAACTTTATGGACGCGACATCTCGTCAATCGAGATTGAGCGCGGGGGACGGTTGTTCCAACTGGCGCGCAATCTGGGAATGAGCGAGTTTTTGACCGAGCTTTTGGGTCAATGGCATCCGCAACGGGCGAAAACGCAATCGGAAGCGGAACGCGAAGCCGGGCAGGAATTCGCTATTGATTTAATGATTCTACGGCATGAAGCCGAAGCCTTGGGCATCCGGCCAACTACTACTGAAATCGCCGCTGTCGTTACCAACATACGCGCGTTCCGTGGCGACGCCGGTAGTTTCGATCTAAAGAAGTACAACGATATCGTGCAGAATGCCCTGGGACCGCTTGGGTTCAGCGAGGCGCAGATTGAGGAATTGGCCGGCGATCAGATTCGTCTCGATCGCATCAAGGAACTCGTTAGCACAGGGGTGACCGTATCCCAGGCGGAAAGCAGGACCACTTTTGAACAGGTCTACTCCAAATTTGAAGTGGGTGTGGTGCGTTTCAAGACCAGCGAAGTCGCTAACGAGGTAACAATTTCTGATGACGAAATCGCGAAATATTACGAAGGGGCCAAAGAACAACTGAAAAGCGAGGAAAAGCGGAAAGTGCAGTTCGTTGCCATGACGTTATCGGAGGCGGAGAAAAAGCTAACGGGAAAAGAACGGATCGACGCCTTGCAGAAACTTTCGGACAAGGCAAATGACGTCGCTCAGGCGCTGGCGGAGAAGAATGCGGATTTTGCCGCGGTTGCGGCGAAGTTCCAGTTGCCGGTCAAGACTACCGGCGATTTCACCCAGGCGGCGCCGGATCCGGAACTAAAACAGGATTCGCAATTGATTCAGGGCGCCTTCCAACTTTCCAATGATGAACCGACGAGTGAGCCGCTCCAGGCGGCGGACGGGTTCTATATCCTGCATCTCGCCGGAATCACCCCGGCGCGACCGCTGACACTCGAGGAAGCGAAACCGAAAATTGTTGAGGCACTTAAGGCGAGAAAGGAGCGTGAGTTGATCACCACTCGGGCGGCTAATGTCGTGCACGATTTGGGCGAGGCGTTAAAAGCAGGCGACACACTCGCCAAGGCCGCGCAAAAGTTGAATTTGAAACTGGAAAAGTTGCCACCGTTTTCTCTGGCGGATGAGCTGGAGCCAAAAGCGTCTTCGGCGCTGCAAACAATACCAGATTTGCCCATGATCAAGAACGCGGTCGCCGATTTACACGCCAATGAAGTAGCGGCCCCGATTCCGACTTCGGATGGTGCGTTGGTCGCGGTAGTGGAAAAACGCGATCCGCCGGATCCGACCCAGGCTGCAGCCAATCGGGCCTCGCTCGACGAGCGCGTCTTGCGAGGAAAACGCGCGATGATGTTTTCCGAATGGTTACAGGAGCGCCGGCGGGTTGCCGGGGTTCAGGCGACTGTCCCGAGCTGATCTGACATGGAATCGCGCGACGAAATGTTCGACGACGCGAATGGTGATCTCGCGACCGGGGAATTGGAAAGCGCGGTCCAGAAATATCGCCGGTGCGTGGAGATCGATCCGGATTTTTTTGATGGCTGGCACGCGCTTGGAATGACGCTAATGAAAATCGGGCGATTTCCGGAAGCAATTGAAGCGGGAAAACGCGCCACGGAATTGCGGCCTAACGATCAGATCGGCTGGACCAGCTTGTCGCTTTTCTACAATCGCAACGGCGACATCAAGGAAGCCGAGGCGGCGGGGACGAAAGCGAAGATTTTGTCATGGGGAGGCAAGGTTGCGAAAGAGTGATGGAGTAATGGAGTGATGATGCAGCGTGTCATCCCGAGCGTAAGTCGAGGGATTCCGTTGCGTTCCCTTGAACTCAGCTTGCAAGGATGGGTCCATTGTGGGGCAGGCGTGTCGCCTGCCGGTCTGAAAAAAATCGCGACCAGGAATGGTCGCCCTACAATTCTTCAGTTGCGGTCCTTTAATCCATGCGCGCCGGATTCTTCGGCACAATGGACACAACAATAAATCTGGCCACCAGCTTCAACGCCGTGACCGATTACCTTGCAATCACAATGAGGACAGGTCGGTGCCAGCATGTGGATCGCGCATTCGAAGCTATCAAAGGTTCGAGTTTTTCCGGCCGAGATAATTTGGAATGACTTGTCGTAATCGTTTCCGCAAACATCGCATTTAGCCATAACGCCTCCTGATTGATTTAATCGGATTTCGTTTGTGCGCGCGAGATTGGCCGCCGCGCACACGAGATTGTAGGGCAGGCGCGTCGCCTGCCGTTCTGCGAAAGATGGCGACCAGGAATGGTCGCCCTACAATTCAGATTCGTTCACCAAATATTAACCTTCTTGTCCGCTGGCCGCACCATCGGACAATTATCCGGCAAATTGAACGCTTTCTGAAATTCCACTAAATCCGATAGCGGACCGTTCACGCGGTAACGGGCAGGCGAATGCGGGTTCGTGTTCACCATTAATTTCAGATCTTCGTCCCGCTGGACCGAGCGCCAGATTTGGGCGAACCCCAGGAAAAATCGTTGCTCCGGAGTAAAGCCGTCGATTTTTTCCTGCGGTTTTCCAGCGAGCGCTTTCTGTAAAGCCGCATACGCGATCTTGACCCCGCCGATGTCGGCGATGTTCTCGCCCTGCGTCAGCTCGCCGTTCACGTGCAAGCCGGGTAGCGGTTCATACTCGGAATATTGTTTCACGATCGCGCCGGAGCGGTCCTTGAATTTGGCCGCCGATTCCGGCGTCCACCAATCACGCAGGTTGCCGACTTCATCGAACTGGCGCCCTTGATCATCGAATCCATGCGTCATCTCGTGACCGATGACGGCACCAATGCCGCCGTAGTTAATTGCGTCGTCTGCCTTGGGATTGAAAAAGGGCGGCTGCAGAATCCCGGCCGGGAAAACAATCTCATTCAACTTCGGATTGTAATACGCGTTCACCGTTGGTGGAGTCATGCCCCATTCCCAGCGATCGACCGGTTTGCCGATCTTGTTCAATTCGCGATGGACATCGAACATCGACGCTCGGATGGCGTTGAGCACGAATGGCCCGCGGTCGATTTGCAACGCGGAGTAATCGCGCCACTTGTCCGGGTAACCGATCTTAACCGTGAAGGCCGCGAGCTTTTTCAAGGCCGCTTCCTTGGTCGCATCGTCCATCCACTCCAGCGTCTTAATCCGGTCGGCCAAGGCCGATCGCAAGTTGTTAACGAGATCTAGCATTCGCGCTTTTGATTCGGGCGGGAAATAATCGGCGACATAAAGTTTTCCCAGCGCTTCTCCGATAGAGCTGTCCGTCGATCCTACTACTCGTTTCCAGCGCGGCTTGATTTGTTTGGTTCCGCGCAAAGTCGTTTCGTAGAAGTTGAAATTTTCGTTTACGAAATCGGCGGAAAGTTCCGCGGCGGTCGCGTGCACGAGATGCCAGCGAAAATATTCCTTCCACACATCAACCGGCGTGCTCGCAAAAACTTTATTCGCGCTCTTAAAGAAATCCGGTTGACCGACGTTCAGATCACCGGGATCCGGCAGATTGCTTTCCTTGAAATAAGCATCCCACTTGAAGTCGGGCGTAAGGGCCTGAAGGGCCGATGTCTTCATCTTGTTATAATTCTTTTGCGGGTCGCGCAGCTCGACCTTGGTGCGCGAGGCTTGGGCGAGACTGGTTTCGAGCGCGAGAATCTTTTTTGCATGCTCACCGGCGGCTTTCGGGTCCTCGCCCAGCAATGTCAGCATCTTGGTAACATGCTGGACGTATTGGTCGCGGAGTTTCTTCGAAGCGTCGTCTGTCTTGGTGTAATAATCCCGGTCGGGCATACCCAACCCGCCCTGGTATGCCTGCGCGATGACCATGGTGCTGTTCTTATCGTCCTGGCCGGAAGTGAACCCGAAGAGAGACGTGACCCCAAGCGTGTGTAGATGCGCGATTTCCTTCAGCACATCGTTGCGATCCTTTACCCCATCAATTCGCTTAACTTCGTCAGCTAACGGTTTGGCGTGCGCCACCTCTACCGTCGCTTCGTCCATTCCACTGGCATAATAATCGCCGACCTTTTTCGCATCCGGATCTGTCGCGGTCGCTCCTTTAGCGGCGCGTTCGGCGACGTCATGAAGCGCGTCGTTATTCTTTTCGATTAGCTGATTGAAGCTGCCCCAGCGGGAATATTCCGGCGGAATCGGTGTGCGTTTGATCCAGCCGCCATTGGCATACATAAAGAAATCGTCCGAAGGCTTGACCGAAGTATCCATGTTGGCCGTGTCGAAGGGTGGCGCGTTCTTCTCCTCCGGCGTTGGGGTAGTGATTTCTCCCTGCGTTTGCGCAACTGGACTAGTGGGCGGCGGCGGACTTTTCTCGGCCGGGATTTTCCCGGCGTTTTGGACATTCGGTGGTGGGGTGGCGGTGGCGAGCGGCGGAGATTTTTGCGGTTCGGTCTGCGCCAGCGCAGTTGCAGCCGTGAGCAGGCCCAGAAAAGAAAAGCACGTTCGGTATCGCATTCGGCACGAAAGGCGAGAACGCGGCTATTGTCCAACGGGAAGCAGTCCCGTAGCGCCCTAACAAAAGGCGCCGTTTCGGTGAGATAGCGTTGGAATTAGTTTAGCATTTGCGGTGGAAGATAGGCATTTCTGCCCGTCTTGGCCGGCGGGCATCCTGCGCGCCAATGCACAACGGCGACAGGCTGGAAGCCTAACCTCCAACGTCGAACTCTCGGCGCCAAAAGGCCGCGCGAAAACCTACGAAAGTGCGATTATATTAGAAGACGAAAGCGAACAGGAAGCCCACTCCCATAACTACTGCTTAGAAATGCGCATACCACGGGCAAATGAGCCGACCAGCTACCAGCGATGGCATTCATCCTGCACCGTTTTTCAGGTGATGTGCTCACGCCTCCTCGTCTTGTGCGCGATCTGCGCCGGCTTTTTTGCCAGCGGTCAGGTTGTGGCGGCGAGAGTCGAATGGCAAGTCATCAAAATCAACGGCCGCGATTTTCTCAGTGTCGATAATATTGCGCAGTTCTATGGCTTCCCCAGCCCGGCCATCAACGGCAAGAATGTGGAGCTCAACAACGGCAAGAACGAAATGCAATTTCACATCGACAGCCGGGAAATGCTGATCAACGGGGTGCGCAATTGGTTGAGCTTTCCGGTGTTCGTCCATGACGGGAAAATCGTCGTCTCGCGCATCGATCTCGCGAAAACGCTCGAACCGCAGCTGCGGCCGAACATGATCCCGAAACTCGGCCGCGTGCAAACAGTCGTGCTCGATCCCGGTCATGGCGGTTTCGATAAGGGCGCGATCAGTGGCTACGGCTACGAAAAAGATTACGCCCTTGATCTGGCACGGCAGCTCCGGCCCGTGCTGCAAGCGAAAGGTTTTCGCGTGATCATGACCCGTGAAAGCGATGTCTTTGTCCCGTTAGAATTACGTGCGCGAATCGCCAATGCCACTCACGATTCAATTTTCGTTAGCCTGCACTTCAATGCTACCGATCGCGATCCAATTGCGACCGGTTTCGAAATTTATTCACTCACTCCGCGCGGCGCTCCTTCCACTTATGAGGATGGTCTTACTCTTGCCTCCATAAATATTCAAAACGGCACTGAAGCCGACGCCGCTAGCGTGGAGCTTTCCAGTTGCATTTATCATTCGTTACTGGGCCAAATTGGCGAATTCGATCGCGGAATAAAACGGGCCCGCTTCGCCGTCCTGCGCTTGACGAAAATTCCAGCGGTGTTGGTGGAAGGCGGCTTTTTGACTGAGCGCGGCGAAAGCCGGTTGATTGCCAACCCTGCGTGGCGAAAAAAATTAGCTGATGCTATCTGCACTGGGATCGACAACTTTCGCGCGCTCGCCGACAACAAGAAGCCTCCGTTAATTATGGCGGATTATCGCCGGCAAAAGTCCGGCAGCACTGCATCGGAAAAGGAACCGCTAGTAAATCCGGCAGCTCCGCCAACTTTGTCGCTCGATATGTTGTATTCTGAGCCGCCGTCGGAAAATCCCATCCCGCTTCAAACTCCAACGCCATCCCCGATCGGCACCGCGCCAGTCGAGCCGTAGGTTGTAGAGGCGCTCGCCGCGGCGAGCGCCTTTCCGAAGATTCGGCGTTTGATACAAACGCCGCTACAACAACCGACGCGCTTGCGCTTCCTGGAATTGTCCCGGCGATGACTTCGACGCCTGCTCTCTTTCTGAACAACAATAAGGCGCGGGAGCCTGAGTCCTAATGTGTTGACGCTGTCAATGAGTCTCTCTAGCCTCGAATTTGAACCTCAATCGAAAGCACTTATGAAAAAATACATGACGTATGCAGTGGCCGCATTCTTCGCGACAATCGCTATCTCGTTAGCCGCGCCGGACAAGGACGCCGTGATGGCAAAAGAACAAGCCGCCTGGCAGGCATTCAAAGACAAAAACGCCGACGGCTTCAAGAAAGTGGTGCACGCGGACTTCCGCGGCGTTTATGCCGAGGGCATTTCCGATATGCAAAAGGAATTGGACGATATGAAAAAGTGGGACATGAAATCCTTCACCATCAGCGATTACAACATCGTCTCTGTTGGAGAGAACACGATCATGAGCACATACAAGGTTGTTGTCGAAGGCACTTATGATGGGAAAGATTCCTCAGGCACCTTCAATGCCGGATCGGTTTGGAAAATGAAAAAGGGCGAATGGCAGGCCATTTTTCACACCAATGTGAAGGGGGAGACAGCAGCGAAGTAGTCCGAGCCGGACGAGCGATTTTCCGCACACCCACCTTTGCCCAGTTACGGCACGCCAGGCCAAGTCCACCAAGGCCACGACATCCCCTCGTGTTCCTTCGTGACCTTTGTGCTCGCTCGCGAACAATTCGCACCCCTGCGCGAAGGTGAAACCGTTTCAACGTTCAACGTTTCACCTCTTCTACGATTGGGGTCTAACGTCCCTGGCATTGACTTGCGTCGGGCCGGTCCTATCCTGAAACAAATAAATGCGGGGGAGCCGCGTGGCTGAGAGTCCGGTAAATTTGCCGGAGACCCCTTGAACCTGATGCGGGTAATGCCGCCGAAGGGAGGTCCGAGCCGGACTGGCATCTCAGCCATGCGACTTCAACCGCGGATTTCACGGATGAACACGGATCAAACACGCGCTGTCATCCCGAGCGCCGAATGCTTTCGGGGCGAGGGACCTCGCATACGCACGACACCCCTTCCGCACCAATGAGCATTCTCCCCCAAAACGATATTGTAACCGGGATCGGTGATCCCGGCCCCGAAAACGCGAAGACCGCGGCCGACGACCGCGGCTACAACCTGCCGAACTCGAAAAAGGTTTACGTCGCCAGCGAGATTCATCCTGACATTCGCGTTCCGTTTCGCGAGATCGATCTCGCGCCCACGAAAACGATGTCCGGCGAGATCGAGGTAAACGAGCCGGTGCGCGTTTACGACACCAGCGGGCCATGGAGTGATCCGGACTTCAGAGGCAATGTCGAAGAGGGTCTGCCGCTACTGCGTGCGAAATGGATTCGCGATCGTGGAGATGTCGAAGAAATCGCCGGACGAATCGTCCAGCCGATTGATGACGGATACCTATCAGAGAAACACCGAACGTCGAACGCGGAACGCCGAACATCGAATTCAAACGGGCAGACTGAAAAGCCATCCGCCATCCGCCATCCGCAATCGGCAATCGCACGCAAACCTTTGCGTGCAGAGTCGCACTCGGTCACGCAACTTTGGTACGCTCGCCAGGGCATCATTACGCCAGAAATGGAGTTTATTGCCATTCGGGAGAATGGCCGAGGAATCGAGAATCGAGAATCGAGAATCGGGCAGAACGATTCACGGTTCACGAATCACGAATCACGCGACTTGCTCGCATATCAACACCCGGGCGAATCGTTTGGCGCGAACATTCCGCGCGAGATCACTCCGGAATTCGTGCGCGCAGAGGTTGCGCGCGGGCGCGCCATCATCCCAGCCAACATCAATCACCCGGAAAGCGAGCCGATGATCATTGGCCGCAATTTCCTGGTGAAGATCAACGCCAACATTGGTAACAGCGCGGTGGCGTCGTCGATCGAGGAAGAAGTCGAGAAGATGCGCTGGGCCACGAAATGGGGCGCTGACACCGTGATGGATCTAAGCACCGGCAAAAACATTCACGCCACCCGCGAATGGATCATTCGCAACTCACCAGTGCCCATTGGCACGGTGCCGATTTATCAGGCGCTCGAAAAAATCGGCGGCCGCGCCGAAGAACTGAGCTGGGAAATCTACCGCGATACCCTTATCGAACAGGCAGAGCAGGGGGTGGATTACTTCACCGTCCATGCAGGGGTACTATTAAGGTACATCCCGATGACGGCCCGGCGCGCCACCGGAATTGTCAGCCGCGGTGGCTCAATTATGGCCAAGTGGTGCCTGGCGCATCATCAGGAAAGTTTTCTCTACACCCACTGGGACGAGATCTGCGAGATCATGGCCGCCTACGACGTCAGCTTTTCCATCGGCGACGGTCTGCGGCCGGGCAGTATCGCTGACGCAAATGATGAGGCCCAGTTTGCTGAGTTATATACGCAAGGCGAGCTGACCCAGCGCGCTTGGAAACAACATGTGCAGGTGATGAACGAAGGTCCCGGTCATATTCCCATGCACATGATCAAAGAGAACATGGAGAAACAGCTGGAGTGGTGCGACGAAGCGCCATTTTATACTCTGGGTCCGCTCACTACTGACATCGCGCCCGGCTACGATCACATCACCAGCGCGATCGGCGCCGCCATGATCGGCTGGTATGGCTGCGCTATGCTTTGCTACGTCACTCCGAAAGAACATCTCGGTTTGCCGAACAAGAAAGACGTGAAGGACGGCGTCATCGCCTACAAGATCGCCGCCCACGCCGCCGATCTAGCCAAAGGCCATCCCGGCGCGCAATACCGCGATAATGCGATTAGTAAGGCGCGCTTCGAATTTCGTTGGGAAGATCAGTTTAATCTATCGTTAGACCCCGAGACCGCGCGCGAATTCCACGACGAAACCTTGCCGCAGGAAGGCGCGAAGACCGCGCACTTCTGCAGTATGTGTGGCCCACATTTCTGCAGCATGAAGATAACGGAAGACGTTAGAAAATATGCTATGGAACGCGGCCTAACGGATGCGGAAGCAATCGAATCAGGAATGCAGGAAAAGAGAAAAGAATTCCTCGAAAAAGGCGCCGAGGTATATGCGAAGACGTAATCCGGAGCCGCTTCCCTATGCCCTGCCACGCCGAAATCTATGAAGGCGGGTCGAGGCGATCTTTAGTTGTACAAAGTCTTTGGTTCAGGACCGGCGAGGATTTTTTGAAAACGCGGATCCTTCCGTAACGGATCCCACTCCCAACGCTGCCGAAGGTCTGAAAGTGTGACGCTTTCGTCGGCATAATCGACAGCGAATGGTGTGGTGAGGAGGCGCTCGATTCGGCTGATCGCCTTGTCCACCTCCCCGAGGCGGGCACAGGTCAAAGCATAGAAATCTTCGACTATCGCACCCTCGATCACATCGTGGGTGATCGGTTTCAGCTCCATGGCTCGTTGTCCTTCCCGCAGCGCGTCTTCCTTTCGTCCGAGGAAGGCATAGAGCAGTCCGAGCTGCGCGCGTCGCGTGCCGTCCTGCGGACTGTTCACTACGATCTTTTCGATAGACGGTCGAGCGGCCTCGAACTCCGTCCGCGCTTTCGCCGCGTCGCCACGCACCAGATCAACGCAGGCTTGAAGATAACTTTTCGGCAGTGGGACTCCCGTCTGTGAAGCGATCGTATCGAGCTGGCAAGCGGCTAAGGCTTTTTCTGCAGTAACGACATCGCGGTCGATCAAGCTCACGTCCCAGCGCGCGAAAGTGACGGCGCCGGCAGGATCGAAATTAGGCGGCAAAGATTCCAGGGCGGCTTTAATTGGTGCCGTGCTGCCTTTCCAGCAAAACTCGATGTAGGCGCGTTGTATCTTTACGTTGAAAGAA
>WNGI01013404.1_pt1 | contig 10383 bp, 17 predicted proteins | sample 5400621 | NCBI WGS metagenome assembly WNGI01 (sample SAMN13153374, study PRJNA577476) | soil metagenome | isolation source: 20 cm soil or saprolite under Garry oak tree replicate 1 | place: USA:California | collected 2016-06-15 | reverse complement strand
AAAACGATCGTCTTACATATTATCCATATACCACTGTATTCCCCGTTAGAGAGGATTGCCAGAAGTTAGACGTACTTACCTTTATGTCGTTCCACCAGTCACTTCCGAACGTTCCTGAACACTCTATGAAGACAGATCAATCTGTATAACTAAAGCCTAACCCCTGGATACTGACCTGTAAAGTATATTTCCTTTGTCATGGTCAACGGAATGTCATGTGTATCTGGTAATACCAACCTTATCCGGAAACTGTTGAAAGAATTGGTCCTGCTGCGCAACATTTCCCTGAGCAGTTCACGGCATTGTGTCCTATGAAATAAGCAAGACTCGGACGTACTCTATAACAATGGAACGCCACACCATCAAAAGCGTCACCTGCGGTTTCCATCAACTGGACGGGGTAACCGCCCGCGGTGTCCCAATTATGCTCATAACCTGAAAAGTGATGCATAACTATCATTGATATTCATCTATTTCATACCGATCAACTTAATATCGGTTAAACCATTCTTCTGCATCGCTTCTCGTAGTGCCCGGGCGACCTGTCCTTCTACGACTGGGGCGAAGCTAGCTGTGGGGTACGTGGGATTACTATACTGAGGTTCATTTTGAACCGAAATTGCGTAAGGCCTGATCCCAAGAGAAATGAAGCCTTGAAGGCACTTCAAAAGGTACATGGCATCTAAAACGAGATGAATATGACTGGTGAGCGGTCGTCGTTTCCTCACATGCGTTAACTAGATCAGGCTTTAATGAGCCACCTTTCATTGATCCACTGTCCTTCATCCAACGGGGCTGACAATGAATCAGTGAATTTCGTTAGACACCGGCTGCGCTTCATACCGGAGACCAAGGAACGAGATGAACATGCAGAACTGCGCATTGATCAATGGACGGAAGACCAGTTAACTGATGCGCGCTCAACTTTTAGTTAAAGATTGAATGTCTTGCAGTACGGAAAAGAGATAGGGTGGCGCATTGTTCATACGGAACCCACTCATTTCTCGGTCCTCGTCCACATCGTCGAAGCTGTATTCTAAACGCCAAATATCATCCAAAAGAATGACATTAATGACCGGATCTGACCGACCTCTTGGCGAAAAGTCGGATGCACCTAACGGTATCCGCATATAACTCAGACCGGCGGCGTTGGCACCGTCGGTTGTGTCGAACAGATATTTGAGCAAATTCCAATAATTATCCGAATTCGTCGCCTTTGATGGAGTTTCGCATCACCATTAAGCGAACAGCAGAACGCTTACCTTGAGGTTGTCCAAGATGAATGCCGAAGAGTCGGCTATCGTGCCACATATGAGTGACTATATGCACTATTGTCGTAACAGTAGAATACTTACTGAGCGAACCCCCAAAGCCCAGAACAGTTTGATAAACAGTGGACTCGTCCAGGTTGATATTAGTAGTGCTACCATTATTGCTGAACGACATGAATTCAATGGGTTCTGAAAGCGAGAGACGAGTAAACAAGTTTGAACGATCCCATGTCGTCTCCCACTGAGCGAGGCGGTGTCAGTTAACATGTTGTCAAGAATGCATACAACGTACAATGTCCCATATCGCCTGGGCTGCTGCGCAATTAGACTGGGCCAAAATCACTGCTAAGATGGATAGTAAGCGCATCTCGATAACTAAGCTCTTGGGCTTGGCGGCCTTCTGAAAAGGGTAAACTCGAGAACACCATGACGTCTTTGCACGATCCAAAGTTTGTTGAACGGTCTCGGCCACGAGCTCGAGGACACACGCATGATGATTTCACTGATTGATGTTTTACACCATAAGATCGAACGCTAAGCGATAAGTATACATCCTGTCAAACCTAAACCGACATCAGAATTACAACACGATTGCAAGCCGTCTTACACGTACAACTCACAGGGAATCGATCCTGCCACATTAGGATTATGACGTCATCGCAGAATATTATCGCAATGGATCGCACATGTGTACAACAACATCTTACATTTGGCAGGAAACGAAACAAACATGGAAAGGTGGGTGTAGCTAGGGATGATGAACTGAATCCATTAGATGTACCGCCGAAGCCGAAGCCTCCGAGGGGATTACTGGTGGCAGGCGTCGCCGGAGCAAGGGAGGCACCTCCAAATATGGAGACGAGATCATCAAGAGGATTACTTGACGTCCCTGCAAGCAGATTGGCAGCAGCAGGCGTTTTTGATAGTATTTCCGTGGCGGCCAACCCTGAGGGCTGTCCGTCCGCGGAAGGGGTATCGTCAAAATCGCTAGAAGCGAATATTAAGTCGGTAGAATCTTCTGAGAGAAGAGATTGATGACTAACAGTAAGTTCTCAGCCTGTTGACCGGCGGCAACCGTCTGTAATGCCTTTTGCGTCGCAAGGCGGTCGTCGAAGCTGTATTATGCACGTTAGCCGCGTAATCAATTTCCTCGCTTAGTAAAGGGTCGTACTCTGTCCCCTTCCGTTGTACCGTGTCTGCACCAACGCGCCCGCGGCCAATGAATGTTTCTGGAGGTTTATGGTAGACGCTCGCCAAGCTAGATATTTCGCCTAGCAACTCTTCAAGCAAGGCTGGTGATACCGTAGTCCGACGTATTGAGATAGGCGGCCGGGATGCCAGCACGACAGCCTGACAGTGCCATCTTCGCATCATGACCAGTTTGCAATAAGTAAACTCATTGCCATACCTTTGCTGCGCCTGGGTCAGTTGATAGTAATCGCCAGTAAATATATGCCCGGTCCCGGACGTCAGGAAACAGGTACCGACAGAGTACACCGACCGGATATGATTCTTCTGTAAATGTGTCAACGAATATAGCCAATAGCTCATCAGCGTTATCAATCTTGCTAGCGTATTCTCCAATGATCCATATTAGGGATGCCTTTGCTTCTGGTTCGTCTAGTTCGTCGAGGTTCGCACACAGCGTAGGGATAACCCCTTCATATGTAGATGGGTATTTGCGAAATATATCCTGAGTTTGGTTAGCGCGTGGTGATACTTTTGCCCTCCGATGAACCCACTTTCATTACAACAACAGCTTCTTGCACGACATAACTAACGCGGGTCGCAATAAGGTCCAGCAGAACATTGACACATCTCTCGGCTGCGGCGTCAATCTTTACCGCGGTCTGACCAAGAGCCCTGATACTCTTCCTGACAAAGTCCACGTCCACCTCTGAAGCGTATCTAGAAATATGTCAGCAAGTTTTCCTCAAACACGATAGAAGCGCACTCTTTAAGTTCGCTCAGCAACGCATCAACATTATTTTCAGTCGCAAGTCTAACCATGATGTCCACCTTCTCTACCTTGACATACAATGGGTCGTTATATTTGCAGAAGAACACTCGCATTTCATTGGATAGTAATTCCGGTCGTTTTTGCAGCAACAAGTTGATATTTCGGAGAGCGACCCACTGAACCTCCGGTGGAGAAGATAGCAGTGTAACGAGTGGTGGAGCCATTTTGCGGACTAGCTGCTTAATGAGGTCTTCTCGATTAACGCTCCTCATATGAATCATGATGACCTGAAGGAGACGCGTCAATGAAGCCCTACGCAATATTCGGAATGAATTGACCTTGACCGCAGCAAGTACAACACTCCCATTGACGTGCTGGAACTGTGGCACGACACGCTCGCATATGTGTTCACTCTCCTTTTCATCACGGGTCTCATATCGTGCTAGAGCATTCAGAATAGCCACTCTTCCCCATTCTGAACATTCGTTCAGCGCGATCAAGAGCTTGGCAAGGATAGTCGAGGTGATGCTGAAATACCCTGGATCTGAAGGTGAGAGGGAAGGCTGCTGGGACGTGGCTGAGATGTGGATATCCGTGAGCGCGGTAACTGTATTGGCTACAACCTATCATGTTGGTCGGTACCACGGTCATTCGATGGATGGATGGACGCACCATTGGATTGCTATCTGATACCATCTCCTGTAGCTGATCCAAGAACCCATTCTCCAAAACCAGCTCTGGTTTCAAATCGTAAAGCTTGGCAACGCACAGCGCAGCTGTCTTCCGCACATAAGGATTCTCATCCCGAAGGCATTTTTGTAACGGGTCGCAAAGATAATCGATGATCTTCTCAGCGCGTAGACATCCCATTGTCCGAATAGCCAGCGCGCGCACGAGAGGGTTTGGATCATCGGTATCCTTGACGAACGTGTTGACAGCCAAGATAACGAGTTCCGGTTGAGTTTTGGCATAATTCATCAGATACAAGTACACGAGCTTCTTTTGTTCCAAATCCTCTGTCTGCATGTTCTTGAGCACGTCGGGAAAGAGGCCACTGACATCTAGAAACGCGATTCGGCAAAAGTGAGTAGTGTAGGTGAACGATACTCGCACCTTTCCCGACGGTCATAGAAGCAATCACCCGCTTTATCGCATCCTTACGCTTTTCGCGATATTCGCTATTTAGATCAACGCTGAGCTCATAGTTCTCGCCTTTTTTCGGTGCCCGAAAGCTCATTGATATCGGGATTCAGTTGACGGATCGCGGGTTTGCTTGTACTTGTGTTGTTGTTTTGATGCCATGCGCCATCACTGTGCTCTACGGTGTATGTACTCGTGATACTCAGCAATCCCCTTTACTGCGTGATCAGGTCCTCGATCAGCATGCTTGTGCCGCGCGATGTGTCCGGGGCCCCATCCCGGCCAAGTCCTTAAACAAAAACACGTTTCGGGGCACCTTTCAGCCATATTGCAATGGCCGCCATGTCCATTCAGCTCATGGGTGGAAGAAACGTACAAAAGCAGCTAGCGCAAGTTTGCTTTGTTCACAAAAGGGACTAGCTCATCCACTAACGATATTATATTGATCAGCTCCTTACGAGATTTGGTAAAGTGGTGCTCGTGCCGTTCGCCAAACTTCATGCTTCCTTCATCCACGGGGCTACTGCGGCGAATCTCCTCGAGCTGATTATTCGACACTTTCCGAAAAAAAAAAATACACTCCGAATAGAGAACGAGACACGGAGAGAAAGCTTGGCAGAACTCCTTAGAAGAGTCTTGAACATCCACTCTCTATCAATCACAGGCACCCTGACCATATTAACTTTAAGGGACACCCCAACTCGTGGGATCCGAACAAGAAGTCAGGCCATGACCGGTTTTGCAGCCTTTTAAACGCCACCAAGCCTGCCCTACTGCCGCTCCTTTCATCCGCCACGATCATTGGCAGAAAGCAGGGTCATCATGCGAGCGTTTCACTTTTCAGCCGTTTTCCTCCTCTTTTGCGCCTTTGTCTTGACTCTCGTTACATCTGTATCCTTGCCGTACCTCAGGACATTGGATATCGCACGCACCCACTTTGGTGAACTTCAAGTCACGATCAAGCACGATCCCACTGATCAGTTACGCGTAAGTTTACCCTTGTTCTCTATTTCGTACTTACTAAAGTATATATATCCGTATTTGATAGCTTGGGGTATGGTGAGCTCATACATTTCGTGTTTCCAAGGCCTCGAGTTAATTAAAGATAAGGGCTTACTGTTACTATGAATTAAATGGCGACCGTAGATGCTCGAGCATCGGTTCGTATTCGCCGTAAGATCCGTTTATGCCAGCTTATTTAACAATTGTTCTCAGGGTATGCTTACTCGGTTCTGATCACTGACGTTGCAAACAAGTCGAATACCTCCATTGGCCCCTCGTGGACTCGTGGCCTTGCCGTCCACCCAGTTAGTAAGTCTCTGAGCGGAAATGAATCGACGAATTGTGGAGACTGACTGCTAATATGACAGGTGCCATTGTCACCTTAGCAGCACTACTTGTTTCTTTGGTCCCCAATGTGTCCACGTTACTCATTGCAGTCGTGGTGGCTTTCATTTCGATGATGCTCTGTTTTGTTGCCTTCCTCGTTGATATTGCTTTATATGCGTATCTCAAATTCCGGATCGGCGACCATGCCAACGGCCTAACCACTCACACAGGCCCCGGTACGTCCATTGACTCATTTAACTAGATGCCTATCGCTGATATTTATCGTGTCAGGCTTATGGGTTAATTTCGCAGCCATGATTTTGACAGGGCTCGCGATGTGCAGCTTATTCATCCGACGCAGACGACAGCTTAAACATGGTGCGCGTGCTGCGCCTGTCATGAACCCCGAGAAGAAGTCAGTTTTTTCGAGGTTTAGAAGGACAAAGGGCAAGGCTTAAGGTGGTGACGGCACAATAATCCCCTGAAATGATCCCCGTTACATTTTTTTCTGCATTACGAACCACATGTGTTTAATGAACGTATTATGCTAGTCTTTTAACGTTGCTTGGCACGTTTTAGTGAACAGGTTGTGTGAGCACAGCCTTTCGGAAGTAACACATGGTCTGAAGCCTGAAGTGCGCGCTGCAACGGTGTTTCCAGATCTGTTTGGTGGTACAAACAACCGGTGTTTACGACGACTAAAACGTAAGAGGCGGGCGACCCGGTGCCTGATGAGACGATTGTCGTCGGCTCAAGAAAACTGAAACATGAGAGACTAACTCGACAGGGGCAGGGTGGCAGCTTAGCGGAGTCATGCCTGGTTTCTCCGAATAACTGTATTACTGTTTACAAATTCGTTGCCATTGACGCCCGACAAAAGGGTCTCTGGACATCACATCAAAGGTTATTATGTCCGAGTCGCTCAACCTATAAGTAGCCCACCTGTGCACCTCAATGCCTCATCAACTGCCTCGCCTCCCCTTCTCGAGTCCTCTCTATACCATCTACTATGTGCCACCACGAAATGTATGTCTATACTGCTACTTCCGCCTCTCCCTATATGTTGACGCCACTCCTAGCATTGGCGACTACTATAGAGGCTGTGGGGTATGTCTGATCACCCGAGTCATGTCCGCCGTTGACTCAATGATCGTGTTAGCATTTCCATGGCCGGTACTACACCGGGGAAACCAAAGACTGCGGTTCCACCGCTTGCAAGACGAGCGGCTCGCACAAACACAAGACGGCCCCGAATTGCGGTTGTCCGGAGGTGAGAGATCTCAACTGAGATGAGGTCCATTGAAATCACGCTTACGACGGAACTTCTCAGGTCATCACAGAAGAAAGGAAAATCCAGAACTTGTTTCAAATCCCATTCCCAGAATGTCAACGCGCTCGGTGATGAATTGACGGCCGCTAGCCTTCCCGCCCCTAGCTAGGGGCCGCGTGCATTAGCGCATGATATTCGCCGATGCGCCAATTCCCGGCTGCCATCAACGTGTTATTTTCCACAGCCCTGCTTTCACTGCTTTCGCCACTTCTGCTCCAAACTTATTATTACCGTACGATATCCACGCGTTCAAGCATAATATTTTAGTTCCTGAAGACCGGGAACCTTTCAAAACCTAATTTTACTGACGGCACACCGTAAATTATTACTGCTCGTTTCCTGTATGTAGCTTAGCACCTCTAATGTGTTATTATCCGCTCTTCACGTTTGTCCGGTCCGATAAGTGCGTATGAGGTGTCTGTGTATGTCAATATTGATCCGCGACTGACTCAATCTTACACCATCATGCCCTCGTGTAAGTCGCATTTCATAGTGACTTGGACAAAACCTAAAATTTGTCCGGTACAGTCGCGGAGCTGAAAGCAAAGGCCGCCAAGGCGAAGGATGCCGGCGTCGAGAAAATGCACAACGTCAAAGATAGAAATACGAGGTGAGAAACGACGCTCATCGGTCCTTGTCGCCTCCGAGACGATGATCATCAAGTGTCCCGATGAAAAAGACCAACTGGGACCCGTACAGTGGTAACCCGCCACCGCCGTTACCTCCACCTCGGGTGAAATCGAGATCAAAACCGTCCGAGAAGCCCCCGCTTCCACCACCTCCACCATCCAGAACGGGCAGTGCGGCTGCTGCTAGGACACCATCATCGTCGGCCGCCTCTCCGCCTCCTCTCCCTGGCAGAGCCGCTTCAGGTCCCCCGAGATTGCCCGCACGGACGCCGTCCTCGATCTCGTCATCTACGATACCACCGCCCCTCCCATCTCGCGGAGCATCTGTGTCGTCGCCCGCGCTTAGCTCGTCTCAAGGAACGCCCCCACCTCCTCCCATCGCCAGGTCAACGCGCCCAACGCTCACACATACAACGGAATCCTCGCCACCGCCACCACCCGTCGCTCAGGCTTTTTCGGCACCAGTGCCGGTGTACCCTCAACGAAAAGTTGAAACCCAATCGACGGGACAGAGTAATACGAGTTTTGGCGGCGGTCGGAGCCGATTTGGGACAGAACCCCGGATTGATTGGACGAACCTGTCCCATGAAGACAAGGTTACATTCTATGGTTGGTTGGATGAATACTTCTCGCGATCTTTGAATATCACGCTGTCTTAATCATTCATTCCCACATTGTCCGCTTTCCACATGTATAAAATAGGGTCTACTCCTCCATCACATGTACATGAAGTTAAACACCGTTAACGTTGAACGTTGGTGCAGGGCCACAGCAACGTGGCGAATTGATCCGAGCTTTGCCCATTGCAAGACTGAAACGTGGTCGAGAAGGGACCAGGAACCAGGGAAGGACATGTGAACTTGTGGGATGCACAGCAATCTGTCCAAGGCGCGTCACGGCTGATAGGCATTTGTAGTATGAAAGCCAGGACGCCGCTCTAGGTACTCGCGCGGCACTCACCATCTCGGTAGTCGTGCCGACGTTCCAACCCCGGAAGGCGAGAATCTATGAGAAATGAATGCCGGATTGGTGAAATGTAAGGAGGAGCCTGTAACTGGTGTGATACAAACGGCCAATCAGGATAACCAATTGACGTTACCTGAGAATGTCGTCAATGTCCATCTTAGCTGCGCGACTCTCCATAAGGCCCGCCTGCTCCAGCACCCTGTCGACGCGCTGTCCAATCGGAATGTCGTCTTCCGCCGTCTACGCATACGTCACTGTTTAGTCACCGTCATCCCCCGAAGACTGCGTACCTTTTCCTGCGCAGCCAACCACGTCCTCCGATTCTGCTCCAGCATTTTCATTACCCCCTTGGCCTGGAAATTTCCGCGTACCGTTTTGTTCGGTCTCGAAAAAATAATTCGGTTGAGTCCGTCAAACTCTTCAAATTTCACTAGTGGCGGTGGGTCAATCGGCACCAATCGGATCACCGACGACTCAACCTGAGGCGGGGGTCGAAAGTCATTTTTCGATACGTGCATCACATTGTCCACCTTGGCATATAGCTGTCAAAGGCGAGTCATATCAGCCATTCGAGTCACACGCATACAAATACAATAAAGGAGCAGTCCGGATTTAACGCGGCATTCTTTTGCTTACCTGGACATTGGCTGATAACCGCGACCATAGTCCAGACCCTGGCCTGGCTACAAGCCGCATAGCAAATTCCCTCTGAAACATGAGAATCGCTACGCGGAATAACGGGCGGTGAGAAAGTAGTCGGAAAACGAGCGGAGATGAGATCTGGTATGGCGTGTTGGAAATACAGGCTTCGAAATATGGTAGCTCGGCCTTGACAAAATCGCCTATGATTATTTCCAGTTTGCGTTGCTCGGGCCTGGAAGCAAGATAGGCATTAGGTCAGACATGTAATGACATGAAGACGCACGTTCCCTGAACTCTTTTGATCACTTCTGCTGCCATCCGAGGGTCCATCTCAACAGCCGTGACATGTTTGGCTTTTTCGAGGATTTTGACCGTCAGATTACCGGTTCCTGGACCGACTTCGAGTACCTTATCAGTTGGCTTTAGATTCGCCTTTCTTATCGTCAAATTCTGACACGTAATCTACGCAAAAAGCATTACACGTACAGCATCTACGATCCTTGTTCAATAATCAGCCTATCATTATTATCGATGACTACGTATTCAGACCTTTGTATAGTTTGCGTGTTTTTTAGAATATGCTGGCCAAATCGGGCCGTATTGAATATTGGAGCCGTGACATGTGCACCTCCTGATGTGGAACCCTTAGCGCCGTTCTTCTTGGGCGCTGGTTGGTGCGTCCGAGAAAACTTTTCGGACGTTGCTCGTGGCATGTGTTAGGAAAGCAAAAAAGGATGTGACATGATTGGCTGTGACTGTCTACTACTCCGGCTCACCGGGACGACTCCCGCTCCCGACGGACTACCGCTTGCTTCCCGCCTCGTCCTGGATTTCGACCCACCGCTTAGGGACGCCGCTGCTTGTGAAATAGTCGAACGCTGCTTTTGACTGTTTTCCATGAACTAAAATCTGAGTGCCGGCTTGTTTACCTGGGAGAGGCGAAACTGGTGAAGGGTGAGCCGACGGAGGCACACGACGCATTGATCAGGACTCACCCGATGTGGCACTCGCACAAACTTTTCTCAATTCGTCAGCTATAGTCTCCGCATCGGCGGTCAGGAACGGTTCGAACCCCGTAATCAGCGTCGAGGTTTTCCTTCCTTGGCGGACTTTAAC
>WNGI01007305.1_pt1 | contig 10383 bp, 10 predicted proteins | sample 5400621 | NCBI WGS metagenome assembly WNGI01 (sample SAMN13153374, study PRJNA577476) | soil metagenome | isolation source: 20 cm soil or saprolite under Garry oak tree replicate 1 | place: USA:California | collected 2016-06-15 | reverse complement strand
GTGGAACTCATGGAAGCTATGCAGTAGAAGGGCCTTCGCGAGGCCGCGACCCCGCCACGCCGGACGAACGCCGAGCGCGCCGATCCATCCGCCACCGGATCGCTCCGGGTCGTTGCGGGTGGCGGCCACGACCTCTTCGCGGGTACGCACCAGGAACCAGAGCGAGGGGTCGTGATCCGGCTTCGCAACCTGCCGTTCCCACCACTCCTCGAAAGGTTGTGACTCATACTCCCAGTGCTCGGCGAACGCCTCCTCGAGCGCAGCGTGGAATGCGGTCGCGAGCTCGGTAGAGAACGGTTCGATTCGGAGATCCTCCGGGAGAACGGGATCCGCCGGCGGTTCATCGCCAAGCTCGATCGTCATCTCCCAGAAGCGGCGCACCTCGCGATAGCCGCGGCGCACCAACAGCGGGCCTGCTGCGAGGTCGGGGGCGAGGGTCACCTGGTGGACTCGCGTCGCGCCGAGCGCCCGAAGCCGGTCCTCGCTACGGTCGACCAGCTTCGACCCGAGGCCACGCCCGCGCCACTGGCGATGAACGACGCCGACTGCCAGGCCCGTGTCGTCATGCTTCTCGACCCAGCCAAGGCCGACAAGGCCGCTTCCCTCCTCGAATAGCCACGTGTCGTGTGGGAGGTCCGGGCTCGAAAACCACGCCGTGACGTCCGGGACGCCCACCCGAGACGGCCGGCCGAAGAGATGGGTCTCGTCCTCGGCGAGAAAGGCGGCAAGTGCCGGGAAGTCGTCGGGCGTGATCGGACGGACGTTCACGACGGCGCGAGCGAGTCGAGGCTCTCCGCGAGGCCGGCCAGGCTCCGCAGCTCGACGTCGGGTTGGGGCTCGGCCTCCTCGCCGAGGCGGTTGATCCAGATCGTCCGCAGGCCGAGCGTCGAGGCCGGTGCGATGTCGTGGAAGAGGCTGGCGGCGACGTGGACGTGGCTCGCGCGGTCGGCTCCGCTGCGGGCGAAGAACTCGTCCCAGTGGGTCGGCGCGGGCTTGTACGAGCCGATCTCGGACGCGACGACGGTCAGCTCGAACTCGACCCCGATCCGGGCGAGCGACGCCTCGAGGAGGTCCGGGTCGGTGTTCGAGAGCACAGCCAGCCGCCAGCCGCGGTCGCGCGCCTCCTCGAGCGCCGTCGGCACCTCGGGAAACGGGTCCCACTCAGGCAGCGAGCGCCCGAGCGCGTCCTGCTCGCCGGCGGGAGCGCCGAGACGCGCGAGCGCAACGGCCATCACGTCGCGATAGCTCCGACTCGGATCCTCGCGCTGGATCTGCGGCTCGAGGTCGTGGTATGTGTGGAGGAGCTCGCCGCCGCGCGCGGCGCCGAACAGCCGCTCGAGCTCGCGCCCGATGCCGCCGTTCCAGTCGATCAGCGTGCCGTAGCAGTCGAAGGTCGCCCAGCGATGACCACTGCGCTCCGGCGCCGTCACGGCCGGCGCCTCCGCTTCTGTCGTGCTCCGTCGAGCCTACGCACGTGCAGGGAACCTATCGCGACGCCCGCTTACTCCTCGAAGCGCTTGAAGACGACGCAGGCGTTGTGCCCGCCGAAGCCGAAGCTGTTCGAGACCGCCACCTTGACGTCCGCGTCACGCGCCTCGTTCGGCACGTAGTCGAGATCGCAGGTCGGATCCTCGACCTCGTAGTTGATCGTCGGCGGCAGCTTGCCGTCACGGATAGCGAGCACCGAAAACGTCGCCTCGACGGCACCGGCAGCCCCGAGGCAGTGGCCGGTCGCCCCCTTCGTCCCGGAGACCGGTGTCTTGTAGGCGTTCTCCTCGCCGAGCGCGTACTTGAGCATCTGCGTCTCGGAGGAGTCGCCGATCGGCGTCGAGGTCGCGTGTGCGTTGACGTAATCGATCTCGTCCACGCCGACGCCCGCGTCGCCGAGCGCCATCTTGAAGGCCGCCACGGGCCCGGTCGGATCGGGATCGGTGATGTGCTTCGCGTCGGAGGAGAGCCCGTAGCCGGCCACCTCCGCGTAGATCTTCGCGCCGCGCGCCTTCGCATGCTCGAGCTCCTCGAGCACGAGCAGTGCGCCGGCCTCGCCCATCACGAACCCGTCACGCTTCGCGTCGAACGGACGTGACGCCCGCAAGGGATCGTCATTGCGCCGCGACAGCGCGCGCATGGCGCCGAAGCCGGCGATGCCCACCTCACACACTGCCGCCTCCGTGCCGCCACAGAGCATCACGTCAGCGCGGCCGAGTCTGATCGCGTCGGCTCCGTCGCCGATGGCCATGTTCGAGGCGGCACACGCCGTGCACTCGGAGAGAAGCGGCCCGCGCGTGCCAAGCTCGATCGAGACCCAGCCCGCCCCGAGGTTCGGGATGATCGCCGGAATCGAGAACGGATTGACCCGGTCCGGCCCGCGCTCGACGAGCACGGTATGGCACTCCTGAAACGACTGCAGACCGCCGATCCCGGTCGCGACTGCCGCGCCGATCCGGTCGGGCTCCTTCTCGATCTCGAGCCCCGAATCGGCGACCGCCTGCCGCGCGGCCGCGAGGATCAGGTGCGTGAAGCGGTCCATCCGCCGCGCGGCCTTGCGGTCGATCCACTCGGTCGGGTCGAAGCCCTTCACCTCGCAGGCGAAGTGCACGGGATAGTCGCTGTGGTCGAAGGCCGTGATCTCCCCCGCGCCGGACTCGCCTGCGAGCAGGCTCGACCACGTGGACTCGACGTCGAGCCCGAGTGGCGTCACCGCGCCCAGCCCGGTGACGACGACGCGCCTGCGTCCGTTGAGAGAACCGTTCCCCGTTGTCACTACATCCCGAGTCCGCCGTCGACGAGCAGCACGTCCCCTGTGATGAACGATGCCTCGTCGGAGCAGAGGAAGCGTACCGCGCCGGCCACGTCTATCGGCTCCCCAAGCCGCCCGAGCGGCGTGTTGCCGAGCATCGCGGAGGTCGCCTCCTCCGGCAGAACCTCGGTGAGCTGCGTACGCACGTAGCCCGGCGCGACGACGTTCGCGCGGACGCCGCGGCTGCCGAGCTCGCGCGCGAGCGACTTCGTGAAGCCGATGATCCCGGCCTTCGAGGCCGCGTAGTTCGTCTGACCCCAGTTGCCGTGCACGCCCACGATGGACGAGACGTTGACGATCGAGCCGGCTCGCTTCTTCATCATCGGCCGACACACCGCGCGACACGTGTAGAAGACGGACGAGAGGTTCGTCTCGATCACCGTCCGCCAGTCGTCGTCGGACATGCGCGCCAGGAGGCCGTCGCGCGTGAGCCCGGCGTTGTTGACGAGGATGTCGAGGTCGCCGGCCTCCTCGACGAGCCGCGCTGCCTCCTCGGCACTCGAGACGTCGGCCTGGACCGCGCGCCCTTCGATCTCGCGCGCCAGCGCCTGCGCCTCCTCGGCGCCGGTGCGGTAGCCGACGACGACGTCGGCGCCGGCATGGGCGAGTTCCTCCGCGATCGCGCGCCCGATCCCCTTCGACGCGCCTGTTACGAGCGCGCGCTTGCCCTCGAGACTCGCGAAGCTCACGCGTCCTTGAGCAGCTCGGGAAGCCGCTCGAGCGCCTCGATGCTGTTGATCGAGACGGCCTTGACGCTGCGGTCGATCCGCTTGACGAGCCCGGAGAGCACGTTGCTCGGCCCGACCTCGACGAAGGTGCGGACGCCGCCGCGCATGAGCTCCGACGCCGACTGGGTGAAGCGCACTGGCGCCGTGAGCTGGTCGACGAGGAGCGGCCCCATCCGCTGCGCCGATTCGACCCGGGCGGTCACGGTCGACATGAACGGCACGACCGGCTCCTGGAAGCGCACCTTCTCGATCGCGGGCCGCAGCCGGTCCGCGGCGCGCGCGACGAGCGGCGAGTGGAAGGCGCCCGAGACCTTGAGCTTGACGGCGCGACGGGCTCCCTCGCTCTGCGCCTGCTCGATGCACTCGTCGACCGCGAGGTGCTCACCGGAGACCACGATCTGCCCGGGACAGTTGTAGTTCGCGGGCCAGACTCCGAGGATCTTGCGGCAGAGACCTTCCACGACGTCGTCGGCAAGGCCGAGGATGGCCGCCATCGAGCCGGGATTGCGGGCCGCGGCCTCGGCCATCGCCAGGCCGCGCTCGCGCACGAGCGCCATCGCCTCTTCCAGGGTCATCGCCTCGGCCGCCGCCAGCGCCGCGAATTCCCCGACCGAGTGGCCGATCACGAAATCCGCCTTCACGCCGTGCTCGCGCAGAGCCGCGAGCACCGCGAGCGACGTCGCGACGAGCGCGGGCTGCTGCACCGCGGTGTCCACGAGCTCCTCGGCATCAGCGTGGAAGCAGAGCCGCTCGAGGTCGAGGCCGGTCGCCGCGCTCCCGCGCCGGAAGACGTCCATCGCGGCTGGCACCGCCTCCGCGAAGTCGCGGCCCATGCCCGCCTCGATCGAGCCCTGCCCGGGGAAGCAGAACGCGACCTTGCTCACGCCGTCGCGCTTTCGGTCCAGCGCATCAGCGCGCTCCCCCACGTGAGACCGGCACCCATTCCCGTCATGAGTACGAGGCTACCCGGCCGAAGCCTCCCGTCCGCCTGTGCATCGGCGAGCGCGAGCGGGATCGAGCCGGACGACGTGTTGCCGTAACGGTCGACATTGACCACCACCCGATCCGACGGGATCCCGAGCTTCTTGGTTGCGTGATCGATGATACGAACGTTCGCCTGATGCGGGACGTAGACGTCGACGTCCTCGACGCTCTCCCCGCATTGCCGCAGCACGGCCTCTGCAGACGACACGAGAACACGCGTCGCGAACTTGTACACCTCGCGCCCGTTCATCTTCACCAGCCGGTCCGGATCCTCGAAGCGGCGGGAGCCGCTGCCCGGCAGCCAGAGGTGCTCGCCGCCGGAGCCGTCGGCGCCGAGCTCGAAGGCGAGGAAGCCTGCCTCCTCCGAAGGCTCGAGCACGACCGCGCCGGCGCCGTCTCCGAAGAGGATGACCGTCGAGCGGTCGGTCCAGTCGAGGATGCGGGAAAGCACGTCGCCGCCGACCACGAGCGCGCGTCGCGTGAGGCCCGACGCCACCATCCCGTAGGCCTGCGCCAGCGCGTACATGAAGCCGGTGCAGCCGGCGGAGAGGTCGTACGCGGCCGCGTCCTTCGCGCCCAGCTGGTCGGCAAGGATCGCCGCGGTCGAGGGAAACATCATGTCCGGCGTCACGGTGGCGACGATCAGGAGGTCGACGTCCGTCCCGTCGCTACCGGCCTGCTCGAGCGCCTGCCGCGCTGCGGGCATCGAGAGGTCGGAGAGCGCCTGCGAGTCCGCGGCGATGCGGCGCTCGCGGATGCCGGTGCGCTCGATGATCCACTCGTCCGACGTGTCGACCATCTGGGCGAGCTCGTCGTTCGTGATCACCCGCTCGGGCGCGTAGGCCCCGAGGCCCGTGATCGTCACGCGGACGTCACTGCGGCCCTTGCCGATCATGAGTGCGCCGCCCGAGGGGTACGGTGCTGATCCTGGCGCGCGAAAAGCAAGCCAGGCAAGGACGCAGGGAGCGTGAATATGCGTACATATTCGCGCGACCGAGGACGCCGCATGGCGCCGCTTTGCAGCCGCCAGGGCAGTGCCGTATCCCGCGGGCGGCGCACTACCTCTCGCTCCCGACGAAGACCGTCAGCATGGCCTCGACGGCGACGTCGCCGTCGACGCTCGCGCGGCCCTGTCCCTTCGCGATCGGGCCGCGCACGCGCAGGAACTCGCACTCGAGGTCGAGGACGTCCCCCGGCTCGACGACCCGCTTGAAGCGACAGTCGTCGATCCCGGCGAAGAAGGGAATCTTGCCGCGGTTCGCCTCGTCGGCGAGCACGGCGACCGCGCCGCACTGGGCAATCGCCTCGATCGTCAAGACGCCCGGCATCACCGGGCGGTCGGGGAAGTGGCCCTGAAACCACCACCCGTCCTCGGGCACGAGAAAGCGCCCGCGCACCTTCCGGCCGGGCTCCAGCTCGAGCACCTCGTCCACGAGCAGGAAGGGGGGCCGGTGCGGGATGATCGACTCGATCGTCTCCCGCCCGAACGGCGGTTTCAGCTCCGGCACCGGCAAAGCCGGTACCTCCGCTTCAGCTCGGTCATGCGACGTCGCGCTGCTCGAGCCGCTCGCGCAGACGATTCCTCCCGCGATGCGCATGGCACTTGGCCGTCCCGACGGGCATGCCGGCCGCAGCCGCGATCTCTTCGAACGTGTAGCCGAGAGCGTCCTTGAGGACGATCACCTGCGCCTGCTCGGGCGAGATGTCCGCCAGCGAGTCGCAGAGCTCTCGCCGCAGCTCGGTGATGCGTACCCCGCGGGTCGGATCGTGCTCGATGTCTGCGCCGAGCTCCTCGGGCAGCGGGTCGTGGATGCGCGTCCGCTGCCGCTCGGCCACGTCGCGGCACGTGTTGACCACGAGCCGGTGCAGCCAGGTGGAGAACTGCGCCTCGCCGCGGAACTGCTTGAGGCGGACGCAGAGCTTCGCCAGCGCCTCCTGCGCGGCGTCGCGCGCGTCCTCCGGGTCGCGCAGAAGATGCCGCGCGAGCCGCTCGACCCGCGGCGCGTGCCGAACGCAGAGCGCCTCGAGCGCGCGGGCGTCACCGGCCTTCGCGCGGGTCACGAGAATCGGGTCGCTGAGGCTCGCGTAGTCGAGACTGCGCTCACGCAGCGGCTGCCTGATCCTCCCCACGGCAGCACTAGTCTAAATGCGAGTGTCGGATCTATCTCCCGGCTCTGTCGAGCCGTTGCTGCACGGGCGTCTGGGGCGCCCCTATCGCTTCGTCGAGGAGTGCGCGTCGACCCAACACCTGCTCGACCCGGACGAAGCAGAGGGAGCGACGGCGGCGACCGACCTCCAGACGCACGGCCGCGGCAGGCTCGGGCGAACGTGGGAGACGCCGCCGGGACGGGCACTTCTCTTCTCCGTGCTGCTCCATCCGCGGCCGCCGATGGCGCTCTGGCCGGAGCTCTCGCTCGTCGCCGGCGACGCTGTCGCCGCAGCGCTGCGCGAGCAGACCGGAGTCGCTGCGGAGCTGAGCCATCCGAACGACGTCCTGATCGAGGGGCGGAAGGTCGCGGGGATCCTGCCCGAGGCAAGCGTGGGCCGAGTCGTGCTCGGGATCGGCGTCAACGTCAACCAGACGACCGAGGAGCTACCCGCGGAGACGCCGAAGCCGGCAACCGCGCTCCGCATCGAGACCGGCCGGGAGTGGCCGCGGGCGCCGCTGCTCGCCGCGATCCTGCTCGAGCTCGACCGCCGCTACGACGACTGGCAGCGGCTGCACACGAACCGCTAGCCGTCAGCGGCCGTCGAGGCGCTGCTCGCGGAAATTGTGCGCCGCCTCGATCGCGGCGCCGAGGTTCAGGCCCTTGTCCTTCGCCTGCTTGATCAGCATCACGGTCTCGAGCGCGTCGATGTCGTAGATCCGCTGCTTCTTGCCCTTCGTGGGGATCTGCGCCTTGTTCGTCCAGTAGTCGAGCTGCATCTTCGAGATGCCGGCGATCTGACAGACCTGTCCGAGGTACAGCTCGACCTTGCCGAGATGCTCTGCGAGATTGATCGGTTCGAGAAGATCGACCTGCCGGCTGACCGCCATAACGCCCTCACCGCGTTGGGTGCCTGACCCCTGTCAAAGTTATAGAGACCCAGCCCTTCTTTTGGAAGGGGGCGCTGCGGTAAACCAGCGCCCGATTAGGCGCCGGCGAGCTCGGCGTCGGCCGCCTCGTCGCCGTTCGTCTCTTCAGATTCGACGACGGGCGCGAGCGCCGACACGGTCTCGTCGTCGCCGCGGAGCCGCATCACGATCACTCCCTGCGTCGAGCGGCCGAGCCGCTTGACGTCCTCGACCGGGACCCGGATCACGGTGCCCGCGGTCGAGATCAGCATCACCTGGTAGCCGTCGCGCACGACGCGCGAGCCGACGAGATGGCCACGGGCCTCGGTCAGCTGCACGGTCTTGACTCCCATGCCGCCGCGGCCCTTGACCGGGTACTCGGAGACGCGGGTGCGCTTGCCGTAACCGTTCTCGGTCACGACGAGCAGATCCGCGTCGTCTTCGGCGATGTTGATCGAGATCACCTCGTCGCCCTTGCGCAGCTTCATGCCCGCGACGCCGGACGTGTCACGGCCCATGGACCGGACGTCGGTCTCGTGGAAGCGGATCGCCTGTCCCTTCGCCGAGACCATGAGGATGTCGTCCTCGCCGGAGGAGTGGCGAGCGCCGACGAGCTCGTCGCCATCTCGCATCTTGATCGCGATGATCCCGTCGGCTTTGAGCGGCGTGTTGTACGCACCGAGCTCGGTCTTCTTGACCACGCCGTTCTTGGTGGCGAAGACGAGATACTTCGCCTCCTCGAAGTCGCGCGTCTGGATCACGGCCCGTACCTGCTCTTCTTGCCGGAACGGGAGGAGGTTGACGATCGCGCGGCCCTTCGACTGCCGGGAGCCGAGCGGCAGCTCGTGCACCTTGAGCCGGTAGACCTTGCCGACGTTGGTGAAGAAGAGGATGTAGTCGTGCGTCGAGGCGACGAAGAGGTGCTCGATGTAGTCGTCCTCCTTCAGCTCCATCCCCATCACGCCGATGCCGCCTCGCCGCTGCTCGCGGTACGTCGTCACGGGTAGCCGCTTGATGTAGCCCGACCGCGTGATCGCGATGACCATGTCCTCTTCCGCGATCAGGTCCTCGAGCTCGAGCTCCTCCTCGGCGGCGACGATCTCGGTGCGGCGGTCGTCGTTGCGCCCGTAGATCGACTTGATCTCGAGCAGCTCGTCGCGGATCAGGCCGTCGACCCTCGCCGGGTCGCCGAGGATCTCCCGCAGCTCGGCGATCCGCTCCCGCAGATCCTTGTGCTCGGCCTCGACCTCCTTGCGCGCGAGCCCCGTGAGTCGCGAGAGCCGCATCTCGAGAATCGCCTCGGCCTGGATCTCGGAGAGCTCGAACTGCGCGATCAGCTGCTCGCGCGCCTCGTCCCGATCGGCCGCGGCACGAATGAGCGCGACGATCGCGTCGATGTTGTCGAGCGCGATGAGATAGCCCCGGAGGACGTGCGCGCGGGCCTCGGCCTTGCGTAGCTCGTCCTTCGAGCGGCGGGTGACAACTTCGCGCTGGAACTCGAGGTAGTGCCGGACGAGCTCGAGGAGCGAGAGGGTGCGCGGGACGCCGCCGACCAGCGCGACGGCGTTGTAGCCGAACGTCGACTGCAGCGGCGTGTGCTTGAAGAGCTTGTTGAGCGCGACCTGCGGCACCGCGTCGCGCTTGAGCTCGATCTGGATGCGCATGCCGGTCCGGTCGGAGTGGTCGGCGAGATCCGAGACCTCGGTCAGCACCTTGTCGCGGACGAGATCCGCGATCTTCACGATCACGCCGGTCTCTCCGCCCTTCTTCACGCCGTACGGCAGCTCCGTCACGACGACGGCCGAACGGCCGCCGCGCAGCTCCTCGATGTGAGCGCGAGCGCGCATGACGATCCGGCCGCGCCCGGTGCGATAGGCGTCGCGGATCCCGCTGCGCCCCACCACGATCGCGCCCGTGGGGAAGTCGGGGCCCTTGACGTGCTTCATCAGCCCTTCGACCGAGATTCCCGGGTCATCAATCATCGCGATGACCGCGTCGATCGTCTCGCCGAGGTGGTGCGGCGGCATGTTCGTCGCCATCCCGACGGCAATGCCGGTCGAGCCGTTGACGAGCAGGTTCGGGAAGCGGGACGGCAGGACGGACGGCTGCCGCCGCGACTCGTCGTAGTTCGGCTCGAAGTCGACGGTGTTCGCGTCGATGTCGCGCAAGAGCTCGGTCGCGATCCGCGAGAGGCGCGCCTCGGTGTAGCGCATCGCCGCGGCCGGGTCATCGTCGATCGAGCCGAAGTTGCCCTGCCCGTCGACGAGCGGGTAGCGCAGCGAGAACGGCTGCGCCATCCGCACGAGCGTGTCGTAGATGGACGCGTCGCCGTGCGGGTGGTACTTGCCCATGACGTCGCCGACGCATCTCCTGCTCGAGCTCGCGGGCCTCGATCCGGCCCGGCCCTAACGCTCCCGTTTCCAACTCAGACACGTTTGCTTCCAACCAGCGTGCAGGCTTCGGCCGAAGGCCGAAGGCCGAAGGTCTGCGCGGGTTCCATTACACATCGAGGAACTTGACGTCCTTTGCGTTCTGCTCGATGAAGAGGCGCCGCGGCTCGACCGCGTCGCCCATCAGCATCGAGAAGAGCCGGTCGGCCGCGTGCGCGTCCTCGACGTCGACGCGGATCAGCAGCCGCCGGGCCGGGTCCATTGTCGTCTCCCAGAGCTGGTCGGCGTCCATCTCGCCGAGGCCCTTGAAGCGGCTGAGCTGGATGCCTTCCTTCGCGAGGTCGAGCGACTGCTGACGGAGTGCGTCGAACGTGAGCGCGGTCCCGCCCTTCTTGCCCATGGCGAGAACGTACGGCGGCGGACCGA
>WNGI01006862.1_pt1 | contig 10383 bp, 10 predicted proteins | sample 5400621 | NCBI WGS metagenome assembly WNGI01 (sample SAMN13153374, study PRJNA577476) | soil metagenome | isolation source: 20 cm soil or saprolite under Garry oak tree replicate 1 | place: USA:California | collected 2016-06-15 | reverse complement strand
CGCCGCCGGAGCGGCAGGGGGAGCGCCTGGGGTCCGATCAGCTGGCCAAGCTCCGGGAGCGGTTGGCGCGCGGCGGGCTCGCGCTGCGGGACCGGCCCGACTTCGAGGAGCGGCTCACCGAGCTGCGCCGGATGTACGAGCCGTACGTCGGGGCGCTGGCGCACTACCTCACGGTGCCCTTGCCGCCGTGGGTGCGCGAGGTGGAGCGACCCGACAACTGGCAGACGAGCGCCTGGGACAAGGTGGTCAAGTTGCCAGCCTGGGGGCGGGTGGCGGAAGATGATCACTTCTAGGGGTCGCGGCTGAAGCCGCGGCTCGGCGTTTACCGCTCAAGCGGCAGTAGCACGCCCGTTTACGGGCACATGCCGAGCCGCGAGTTCACTCGCGCACCCTTACGGTGGCGTGCTGCCCAGGCGCACCCCGACCTCGTCGAGGTGGTTTAAGAGGTCCGCCGGATCCTGATACACCCGGTACGCCCCGGCGCGCTCGAGCTCCTCTTCTCCATAGCCACCCGACAAGAGGCCCACGCCGAGCGCGCGAGCGCGGCGCGCCGCGAGCAGGTCCCACACGCTATCCCCAACGACCACCGACTCGTCGATCGGGACCCCCAGCCGCTCTGCGCCTGCGAGGAACAGATCGGGATCGGGCTTGGCGTGCTCCACCTGGTCGCGCGTTACGATGGGAACGCCGGCAGGAACGCCCAGCATGTCGAGGTTGGGTTTGGCGGTGTCCATCCGTCCGCTGGTGCCGATCGCCCAGGGAACGCCCGCCTTGGTGAGGTAGGCGAGCAGCTCACGCGCCCCGGGGAGGGGGCGCACCTGCGACACCTGACGGGCGTAGGCCTCGGCATGCACGCGCCGGATCTGCCCCGCCTGCTCGGGTTTCAGCTCGCGGCCGGTCTCGCGGAACAGGGCGTTCACGAACAAGCCGCCGCTCATGCCGATGCGACGGTGGATGCGCCATACCGAGAGTTCGATGCCCACGCTCTCGAGCGCCTCGCGCCACGCGAGCACGTGCTGATACACGCTGTCCACCAGCGTGCCGTCGAGATCGAACAGGAAGGCGGGGCCGGACGCCATGAAGGGGTAATGTAATCGTCGGGGTAGGGGCGCAGCATGCTGCGCCCCTACTTATTGCGCGACGTCTCTGCGCGACGTCTTTTTTATTTCAGCAGCATGTCGTGCGGCCGCGCCTGCCCCGTCGAAAAGTGATCGAAGTCCACGTCGAACTTGGGGTCGAGCGTCATCCCGGTCGGTCCCAGGTTCACGAGCCGTACCCGGTAGGGAACCTTCCCGTCCAGGTTCGAGAGCAACGAGTTGCTCACGTACAGGCGTTTGTTGTCCGGCGTGAGCTTCATCATTTGCGCCTGCGGAATGGCCACCGTGCCCACGAGCTTCGGCCCCATGGGATCGGCAATGTCGTACTGCTGCACCGCGCCGCCACCGAACAGCGACACGAACAGGAACTTGTTGTCGTACGAGATCCGCATGTCCGCCGGCAGCGAGCCGTCCGCCAGCTTGATCACGCGCTGGAACGCGAGCTTTCCGTCATCGCCGACTTGCCAATGCCACACGCTGTTGCCGAACGCGCAGTTGATGAACCCGCCGCGCGCCGTCGGGCCGTGCAGCCAGCGGACCTCGAGCGGTGACTTGTCGAGGTGCTCGACCTGCAGCACCTTGCCGGTCTTCCAGTCCCACGCCACGACCTCGTCCCCCACCTGATCCATCGGCGTGTTGCCGGCCTTCACGTGGTGGGGGTGTGCCCAGCTCGAAGTCACGATCAGATTCAGCTCCGGCTTGATCCCGACGTCGTACATGTAGTTGGGGGCGGGGAGCGCCTGCAGGAACTTGCCGTCGTTGTCGAGCTTCACCAGGGCGCCCGGCGCGCCACCATCCTTCGCCCCCAGCATCGCGATCATCACGCCCCCCGGCACGGCGTAGAACGTGTGCGGCCCCGAGTATCCGGTGCTGGCCGCGAGGTCGGGGATCGTCTTGACGAGCTTGGGATGCTTCGGGTCGGTGGCGACGTCGTAGATGAAGAGGCGGTCCGAGAACAGCCCCCCGGCGAAGATGCGATCGGCGTTCGCGGTGTAGCCGAAGTGGTGCGCTTCGTTCCCCGGCGATCCCGTGGGCGCCGTAGCGATGACCTTCCCATAGCTCGCGGAGGCCGGATCGGCGTCGAGTACCGACAGGAAGTCGGCGTCCTTCTGATCGGCGTCGCTGGTCCAGACGTACAGCACCGACTCGTGCTGGCCTGCCGGCAGACCCCGGACGAACACCGATTCGTCCGCGGGGCCGCTTGGGGCGGGGGCGATCACGAGCCCCACGGGCAGGACGGCGGACAGCAACAGCAAGGCTGTGCGGTTCACAGTGATACCTCCTCTTGACCGCTGGTCCCAGCGAAGCTACGCCCGGTGCACGAAGCTGCAAGGCATATATTACGGCGATGCGACTCGACTTTTCCGGTGCGCCGGAAATCGCGGCACCCCCCGACGAGGTGTGGAAGCGGCTGCTCGATCACGAGTTCGTGGCGTCGGTGGCACCGGGAGTCGAATCGGTGGAGCCGATCGACGACCGGCACTTCAAGGTGATTTCGGGATTCGGCGTGGGGGCCGTGAAGCTGAGGTTCCACCTCGACGTCGTGCTGTCGGATGTGAACCCGCCCAAGAGCCTCAAAATGTCGGCCCAGGGCAAGGCGCCCGGCTCGGGCGTCGAGGTGAGCACCACGCTCGAGATCGAGCCCATCCCCCCCAACCGGTCCCGCCTCAAGTGGAGCGCCAGCTCGGAAGTCCGCGGCACGGTGGCGAGCGTCGGGGCCCGGTTGTTGACAGGCACCGCCAAGAAGCTCACCGAGAGCTTCTGGGACAAGTTCGCGGCGCGCGTCGGCGAGGGGGCCGCGGGGCGCATCGGCTAGATTTCAGCGAATGAAACAGTGGCTTGAGACGCGCGAAGTCCTGGACTTCCTGGCTGCCGCCAGCGCCGCGGGGAAACGCGCCGCACTCGCGACAGTGGTGCGCGTGCGCGGCTCGGCGTATCGCCACGAAGGAGCGAAGCTCGCGGTCGCCGAGGATGGCACCACCGCCGGCAACGTCAGCGGCGGTTGCCTGGAGCAGGACGTGCGCGAGGTGGCGCTGCAGGTGATCCGCAACGGGAAGCCCCAGCTCAAGAGCTACTGCTCGAGCGCCGACGAAATCGCCGCGTGGGACTTGGGCGTCGGCTGCGAAGGCCAGGTGGATGTATACGTCGAGCGGGCGGAGGCGCGGCCGGGTGAGCGGGCCCTGCTGGATGGCCGCAGCGCCTTCGTGGTCTGTACGCTGCTCGACGGGAAACGGCAAACGGGAAACGGGACAGAACTTGTCGTTACCGCCGGCAGTGCTGAGGGCGACCTTGGCGCGGCCGACCTGCATCGGAAGGCGACGACGCGAGCCCGGGAGCTGCTCGGGACCGGAGACTCCGGGATCCACGAAATCGCCGGTCAGTCAATCTTCTTCGATGTGCTGGTTCCACCACCTCAACTGGTGGTCTTGGGTGCGGGCGACGATGCCCGGCCATTGGTGCGGTTTGCCGCCGACGTCGGGTTCCGCGTGGTCGTGGTCGATCGCCGGCCGGGCTACCTCACGGTCGATCGGTTCCCAGCCGCGGCGGCGCTCATTCAGAGCGCGGGCGACGAGCTCGGGGCGGCGCTGCCGCTCGACGCCGAATGTTACGCCATCGTGATGAATCACAACTTCGCGGACGATCAGGGATACGTGCGGGCGCTCTTGAAGACGTCCGCCGCCTACGTGGGGATGCTGGGCCCGCGCCAGCGCACCGAGCGCATCCTCCGGAACCTCGCGGCCGAGGGGCCGATGGACGAGGCGCGGGTGTACGGGCCCGTGGGGTTGGACATCGGGACCGACGGCGCGGAGCAGGTGGCGCTCGCCGTCATTGCGGAGGTGCTCGCAGTGCGCTCCGGGCGTCGGGCCCGGTCGTTGCGGGAGCGCCGCGCCGCCATCCATGCCCCGGCCGACTGAGACGCTTCGCGCCGCGGGGGTGATCCTGGCGGCCGGCGCGTCGCGCCGCATGGGTCAGAACAAGATGCTGCTCCAGCTCGACGGCGAATCCCTCGTCCGGCGGGCCGCCAGGCGCGCGCTCGGAGCCGGACTCTCGCCGGTGGTGGTCGTGGTGGGCCACGAGGCGGACCGCCTGCGCGCCGAGCTGAAGGACCTGCCGGTCGAGTTCGCTGTCAACGCCGATTACACGGGTCCCACGAGCGGGTCATTGCACCAGGGCTTGAACGCCCTCGGCTCGGATGTCGCTGCCGTCGTCGTGATGTTGGGCGACATGGTGCGGGTGACCGCGCAGACACTCGCGATGTTGATCGCGGCGGCGCGTGGGACCGACGCCCCGCTCGTGGTGTCGCGCTACGGCGACGTCACCGCGCCGCCGCTCTTGTTCCGGCGTGCGCTGTTCGGCGAGCTGCTCGCGTGGACGGGGGAAGGGTGCGGCAAGGCCGTCGTGCAGGCTCACAAGCACGAAGCCATGTATGTCGATCGGCCGGAAGCGCTGTTGGTGGACGTGGATACGCCGGAGGATTTCGAGGCGGCTCAAGGCGCCGCCGGGACTTGAGTCGTCGCCTGTGGTTCGTGGCGCCGGCGCTGCTCGCGGCGACATGCCTCGGAGCACAGGGTAGGCCCGACGCCACGCTTTTGTGGGGTGGCGATGCCGAGGGCGGCGCCCCGTTCGTCGAAGCCGACCCCGCCGATGCCTCCCGGGTCCGCGGATTCGATGTCGAGGTGGCGGAAGCGATCGCCCGGGGCCTGGGCCGCCACGCCCGCTTCATTCAAGTGCAGTGGTCCTCCATCGATCAGTCCGTCGAGCGCGGCGACTTCGCCATCGGCCTGTCGGGGATGGAGGACACTCCGGCCCGGCGCGCGCGGCACGCCGTCACCATTCCCTACTTCGAGTTTCGCGAAATCCTGGCCGTGCGGCCCGAGGACCGAGGCCGGTTTTCCGACCTCGCGGCGCTGCGCGGCCGGCGCGTGGCGACCCTCGGCGCCACCATGGCGTACGACATCCTCCTCGCCGCGCGCGATTCGATGGGTCTCATTCCCGTGTCGTACGACGACGACGTCCACCCCTACGCGGACCTCGCGACGGGGCGCGTCGACGCCGTCCTCTTGGACCATATTATCGCCGAACGCGCCCTGCGCCGACTGCGAGGCGGCCTCGTCATTCAGCCGGAGCCTGTGGCGTTCGGCCGCTACGTCGGCGTCCTTGCCAGGGCCGACTCCGCGCTGCGCGATTCGGTGGACGTGGTGCTCCGCGCGGCGATGCGGGATGGAACCCTGGAGCGCATCTTCCGGCGGTGGAACGTGTGGGATCCGCGGCAGGGAGAGCTGTTCCAGAGCATCGCGGGCGAGGGACCGACTCCGCCCGGCGAAGCGACCGGCAGCGGCGCTAGGTCCGTGTTGGCCTATCTGCCGTCGCTCGGACGAGCGGCGGCGGTGACGGCGATCTTGTCATTGCTGTCCATGACGCTGGCCGTCGCGGTGGGTCTCCTCGTGGCCTCGGGTCGGGTGTACGGGCCGGCGCCGGTGCGCGCGGTGATGACGGCCTACGTCGAGCTGATCCGCGGGACGCCGCTCTTGCTCCAGCTCTTCGTCCTCTATTATGGACTTGCGGGCGTGGTGCGTCTGCCGGCGTTTCTCGCCGCCGTGCTGGCGCTCGGACTGAATTACGCCGCATACGAGGCCGAGATCTACCGGGGTGCGCTCGAGGCGGTGCCGCGCGCCCAGCTCGAGGCGGCGCGTACGCTCGGCTTTTCCGAGACGCAGATCCTGCGCCTGGTGCGCGGGCCCCAGGCCCTCCGCTACGCGCTCGCGCCGATGACCAACGATTTCGTCGCCCTGTTCAAGGACTCGTCGCTCGTCTCGGTGATCACCGTCGTGGAGCTGACGAAGCAGACGGCCATCTACGCGACCAACGTGGGGAGCTGGATGGTCCCCGGCGCGCTGTGCGCCGTCGTTTACCTGGCGCTGTCGTTACCGCTGGCGCGCCTCGCCCGGCGGCTGGAGCAGCGCTGGAGCGCGGCGTGAAGGAGGCGCTGCTCCAGGTCTCGGACCTCCATCTCGCGTACGACGGGCGGCAGGTCCTCTCGGGGCTCGCGATCGAGGTGCGGCGGGGAGAAGTCGTCGCGCTGATGGGACTCTCGGGCGTCGGCAAGACGTCGGCGCTCCGGGCAGTGGCGGCATTGCAGCGGTTCGAGGGCGGTCAGATCCTGGTCGACGGCTTCGCGCTCCGGCCCGGACCCGTGCCGCCCGAGGCCCGGCTCAAATCGTTGCGGCGCCGGGTGGGGCTCGTGTTCCAGGGGCACGCGCTGTTCGACCATCTCACGTCGCTCGAGAACGTCACCCTGGCCCTCACGCATGTGTTGGGCCGGCGGCGTGAGGAGGCGCTGGACGCCGCGATGCGGCTGCTCGCGTCGCTCGGCGTGGGTGGCCGCGCGAGTGCGCGGCCACGACAACTGTCCGGAGGCGAGGCGCAGCGGGTGGCGATCGCCCGGGCGCTCGCTCCCGATCCGGCACTGCTCCTCATGGACGAGCCTACAGCAGCGCTCGACCCGGCGCGCCGCGGCTCGCTCGGCCGGACGCTCCGCCGCATCGCCGTCGATGCAGGCGGGCGCGGCCTCCTGATCGCGACGCATGATGCCGAGTTCGCGCGCGCCCACGCGGATCGCGTCGCGATTCTGGCGGAGGGGACGGTGGTGGAAGCGGGACCTGCGGCGGCGGTGCTCGACCGACCACGCCACCAGGCAACGCGCGCGCTCCTGGCCGAAGGTGACGGGAGCTGATCTAGCGCGCTTGCCGCCAAGCCTCCCGCGGGCTAGTGTGGGGTGTGCAGTGTGTGCAGGGACATGCCGGCGCCGGTGCGTGGTGGCCGTGGTTGAGGCATAGGGCAGTGGTTGGAGGCCATCACATGACCATCGAGTCCAGCGACTTTCCCAGTCTGCTACGCGCCCACGTGGAGCTCCAAGGCACCACGCTTACCGCGGAAGAGCTATCTCACGTGGGGGAGTGTTACCCACGGTGCCGCGGGAAGGACCTGTGGGATGTGCGGGAATACGCCAGCGCCACGGCGGTCGGGGCCCGCGAATATCGCGTCGTGCGGGGCAGCAGCACCCAGGATGTGTACCGCACCACCGAGCGGGGCCACGCGTCCGCCGTACGAGCGGCGCTCAACGAGCTCGAGTCCAACGGCCGCACCGAGAAGCCGCCTCAAAACAGCTCCAGCTGATCCGCCACCAGACTCCTGAGTTTCTCGAGCAGCTTCACCATCGCCCAGGTGTCTCGCTGGCAATAGCGCAAGAGGTCCTGCCGCAGGGCGGCCCGCCCCGCGGCAGCCATCTCAGCGCCCTGGAACATCAGCCGCTGCAGCTCCACGGTCGCCACTTCACCGTCCTGCACCTTCAGATCCGAATACGACAGTCCGGGCACCAGCGCCGGCAGCGTCTTCTTGATGCTGAACCCGCCCGCGAAGTCCGGGTGGTACACGTGGCGCCGTATCGCGGGCAACAAGTCCACCAGGCGCCGCTCGATCCGCTCGAGCTCCTTGGCCACGCGCGGCACGCCCTCCCGCAGGCGCTTGATGCACTCGCGCTCGAAGCTCGCGTGGTACGCCACGATCTTGCGCGCGCCCGCGCACACGTCGACGAGCGCCTCCGCCAGGGCGGGACGCGGATCCTCGGGCCCCTCCGCGATCCACTCATGATGCACCAAACCGCCATCCCGTTCCTCGACATGGGCGCTGAATTGCACCGGCACCTGTTGCCACGGCCGGCACCCCAGCCAACGCGGAATCGCGAGGCTCACCGTCTCGAAATCGAGAAATGCGAGCGGCGACGTGAATTGGGCGAGCGCCTTCGGGAGCGTGGGCTCCACCACGATCCGCCCGGTCTGCACGGCCTTCACCTGGCGCGCATGGATCACCGAGAGCTCCAGGTCGGACGGGAGATCGTAGATCGTCGCGTACCCGTCGGCCTCGAGCTCGAGCGCCCGCTTGCGCTCGATGCGGTACAGCTTGCTGACGTGGTGGTCGGGGAGCTTGGGCCAGCAGCGCTCGATGAAGGGGCATTCATAGGGGTCGGTGCAGTGCTCCCCGATGGAGACATCCGGCAACGGACCCTCGAGCATCCGCTGCTGCGCCCGCAGCTCGTCCGGCACGCCGATCAGCGCGGCCTCGACCAGCGCGGTCACATCCTCACGTATGAAGAGATTGGGCAGATCGGGGAAACGGCATTGCGGGTTGAGATGCATCACCTCGGCCCGTTCCACCTGGAGGCCCGCTCGCCGCAGCACGTGCACCTGCACCGCGGCATCGGGCAAATGCTCCGGCTTGCGGCGGCTCGACGACTTCACCTCGATCACCGTGTGGCCCCGCGACGTCCGCTCCAGAATGTCGACCCCCACGTAGGTCTCGTCCGCCAGAAACCAGGCCTCGTAGATCGCGGGCACATCGCGCTTTAGGGCCTCGCGCGTGGCCGTCACCTTATTGTCGTACTGGTAGGGTGGGAGATCGATCAGCTCGCCCCCGGGGACGTGGCCCCGCGCGCGAACGCCTACTTCACGCCCTTGCGCGAACAGGTTCTGCTGCCCCGGCGTGAGGGACAGCTCCGGCGCGTCGGGTTCGTGCACCCGCCACCACAGCTGCTTGCGACACTGGAGGCCGGAGAGATAGCGCGACTTGGAGAGGCGCGACGGTGCGGACGCCATACGTGAACAGTAACCGATAACTCCCTACCGGACGCGTACTTCCCGTTTCCGGTGACGCCGGCCGCTTGACGCCGGGCCGGGTCGCTCCCTATAGAGGAGCGCGGGACTCGGGGAGGAACGATGTCGTTACGTGTGGTGCTGGCCGACGATCACGTCGTGCTGCGGCAGGGCGTGCGCGCCCTGCTCGAGCGGCACGGCTTCGAGGTGGTCGCCGAGGCGTCCGACGGCCGGGCGGCGGTCGAGATCGCGCGGCAGCACGAGCCGGACGTCGCGGTGCTCGACATCATGATGCCGCTCCTGAACGGCATCGATGCCGCGCGCCAGATCGTCGAGGCGTGCCCCGGGACTCAGGTCGTGATGCTGACGGCCCTCGAGCAGGAGCGCCTGGTGACGGAAGCGGTCCACGCGGGCGTGCGGGGGTTCGTGCTCAAGACCCAGGCGGGAGAGGACCTCGCCCAGGCGATCCAGCAAGTGTCGCGCGGCGGGTTCTACGTGGGGGCGGGCGTCTCCCAGGCCGTGGTGGATGCCTGCCGCGCCGCCGCGGCGGAGGACCGGGGCCGGTTGACCTCCCGTGAGCGCCAGGTCGCCCAGCTCGTGGCCGAGGGCAAATCGACCAAACAGGTCGCCGCGCTGCTCGCGATCACGCCCAAAACCGCCGAGTTTCACCGCGCGCGCTTGATGAAGAAGTTGAACGTCCACGACGTCGCCGGTTTGGTCCGCTACGCGATCCGGGAAGGCCTGATCACTCCCTGACCCGGGTCTTCTCCTGGACGTAACTAGGGTTTTGCCGGGTTCTCCAGGGCTGCGCCGTCGCCACATTCACCCCACCATGCCGCCTCGGACGCCCTTCAGCCGCTCGCCGGTCGTGCTCCTCGCCAACACGGGAACATGGCTCAATCAGGCGCTCGAAAGCATGCTGGAGCCGCTGGGGTATCGAGTCCTGTCCGTGGGGAGCGGACGGGAGCTCCTGGACCGGGCACCCGCCGCGCGGCCCGACATCATCCTCATGGACGCGAACCTCCACGACCTGGACAGCGTGGCGGTGTGCCGCACTCTCCGCCAGCGTCGAGCCGTCTCCTGGCACACGCCCATTTTCATGATCACCTCGACGCCGGCGACCAAGCAGCAACGGCTCGCCGCCCTCCAGGCGGGAGCATGGGACTACCTGAGCCTGGTGATCAACTCGGAGGAGCTGGCTCTGAAGCTCGACGCCTTCGTGCGCGTCAAGCTCGAGACCGATGGGGCCCTGGAGGAGGCCGCCGTGGAACCGGCGAGCGGGTTGTACACGATGCGCGGGCTCGAGCGACGCGCCCGCGAGCTCGTCTCGGACGCGTTCCGCCGTCACGCGCCGCTCGCCTGCCTGGCGCTCGCGGTCGAGCTGGAGTCACACGACGCCCGCCCTACAGCGCTCGCGGCGCCACCCGTGGCGGTCGCGTACGCCGGGGAGATCCTCCAGGCGCGCGGGCGCACGTCCGACGCGATCGGTCGCCTCGGCCGGAGCGAGTTTGCGGTGCTCGCCCCCTCGACCGCGCCCGATGGGGCGGCGCGGATGGCCCGACGCCTCACGCAGGCGCTCGAGACCGCGAGCCCAAGACCAGCGGGGCTACCGCCCTTGCTGGTTCGGGCCGGCTACG
>WNGI01006859.1_pt1 | contig 10383 bp, 7 predicted proteins | sample 5400621 | NCBI WGS metagenome assembly WNGI01 (sample SAMN13153374, study PRJNA577476) | soil metagenome | isolation source: 20 cm soil or saprolite under Garry oak tree replicate 1 | place: USA:California | collected 2016-06-15 | reverse complement strand
ACCGACCGCTACCAGGATGTCCTCGAGACGCACACGCGCATCCTCCGCGACGCTTTCAAAGAGGGCGGCGTCGAGATCCGCGTCGAGGGGGACGCGCTCTTTGTCGTCTTCCCTGTGGCGGCGAAAGCCGTCCGGGCGACCGCCGCGGCGCAGCGCGCGCTTGCCGCCGCGAGCTTTCCTCATGGCGCGACCGTCCGCGTGCGTATGGGCATGCACACCGGCGAGGGCCGCCCCGCGACAGCCGATGCGGGCGCCGACTACGTCGGGATCGATGTGAACCGCGCGGCGCGGGTCGCCGCCGCGGGTCACGGCGGCCAGGTGTTGCTGACCGACGCAACGGCGACCCTGGCGCGTCCGGATCTCGGCGACGGCGTGTCGATCCGCGACCTCGGTGAATTCCGGCTGAAAGATCTCGCGAATCCGGAGCACCTCTACCAGCTCGTGATCAGCGGGTGCGCTCCCGACTTTCCGCCGCTTCGGACACTCGATCGCGCCGCGACGTTCCTGCCGGCGCAGCCGTCGAGCTTCATCGGCCGCGAACGCGAGATCGCCGAAGGGCAGCGGCTCCTCGAGAAGGCGCGACTCGTCACGCTGACCGGGCCCGGAGGGACGGGAAAGACCCGACTGTCGCTGCGGATCGCCGAGGAGTCGGCGGCGGCATTCGGCGACGGCACTTTCTTCGTCCCGCTCGCGTCGATCAGCGATCCGGAGCTCGTTCCGTCGACGATCGCGCACACCCTCGGTGTGCAGGTCAGCGGCTCGGAGATGCCGCTTTCGCGTGTGCTCGATCACATCAAGGGAAAGCGGATCCTGCTCGTGCTCGACAACTTCGAACAGATCCTTCCCGCCGCTTCGATCGTCGGCCAGCTGCTCGGCGCGAGTCCCGCGCTCAAGGTGATCGCGTCGAGCCGGGCGCCTCTCCGCATCGCCGGCGAGCAGGAGTTTCCGGTGCCGCCGCTGGATCTTCCGGACCCCGAACGACTCCCGGCGCTCGAGGTGCTCGCGCAATCCGACGCCGTCCGGCTCTTCGTGGAGCGCGCGATGGCGGTGCGGCCCGACTTCCGCGTGACTGCGGACAACGCCGCACCCATCGCCGAGATCGTCTACCGGCTGGACGGCCTTCCGCTCGCGATTGAGCTCGCGGCGGCTCGCGTAAAGGTCCTCACGCCGCAGGCGATGCTGCCGAAGCTGCGGCTGGGGTTGGACGTTCTTGCCTCGACCGCCCGGGATCTCCCCGAACGCCAGCGGACGCTCCGCGGCGCGATCGAGTGGAGCTGGAATCTTCTCGAGGTCCCCGAGCGTCGACTCTTCGCGCGGATCGGTGTCTTCGTCTCCGGTGGAATGCTCCCGCAGATCGAGGCGGTCGGCTGTCCCGGAGGCGAGCTCGGGCGCGACATCCTCGAGGTCCTCAGCGCGCTCGTCGAGCAAAGCTTGGTGCGCCAGTCGGAAGTCGGAGGCGAGCCACGCTTCCGCATGCTCGTGACGATCGGCGAGTTCGCGCTCGAAAAGCTCGCGGAAAGTGGCGAGCGCGACGAGATCGCGGAGCGGCACGCCCTCGCATACCTGGCCCTGGCCGAGGAAGCGCGGGCGCATCTTCAAGGCGAGGGCCAGAAGAGGTGGCTCGATCTCCTCGAGGCCGACCACGACAACATGCGCGCAGCGCTTGATTGGGCCATCAGCCGTGGACGTGCCGAGCACGCGTCGCGGATGGCGTTCGCGCTGTGGCGCTTCTGGCAGGTCCGCGGTCATCTCACCGAGGCGGCGCAGTGGTGCGACCGCGTCCTCGCTTTAGGTTTCGAGAACGTGCCGCCGCTCGTACGTATGCGAGCGTACGAGGCCGCGGGCGGCATCGCGTACTGGCGCGGCGACATTCCGAAAGGACTCGACACGTATGCGAAGGCGCTCGAGCTCGCCGATGCGCACGGTGATCTGGAAGACCAGGCGAACGCCGCGTACAACCTCGCATTTATCTACGGCGTCCCGTTGCGCGATAACGACCGTGCGCTGAAGCTCCTCGATACCGCCCGCGAGAAGTGGAAGCGCGTTGGCAACGCCGCCGGTCTCGGCCGCGCGAGCTGGGGTGTGGCGACGTTCCTTCAGCTCGGCCGCCGTGGAGAGATCAACCCGAGTGTCCTAGAGCGTGCGCTCGCGGCCGCCAGCGAAGCGCTCGCTGTGCACCGCACCGGCACGAACCGCTTCGACCTTGCCTGGTCGTTGCATCTGACCGGGATGATCCACTTGAAGATGGGCCAGTTCGCAAAGGCGACCGCCGACTTCCGCGAGGCCGCGTCAATCTTCGCGGCGGACGACGACCTGACCGGCCTTGGCATCATCGCGAGCGACTCTGCGGAGCTGGCCGGAGCGCAGGGGCAGCGCGAGAAGCAGGCGGCCCTCATCGGACTTGCGTACGCGATCTCGCGTCGGGCCGGCACCGGGCTCCTTGGTGATATCTCGCGCGAGGACGCCCGTACGAAACCGGAAGACCTCGCGCCGGAGCTGCGGCCTGCCTTCGACCGCGGCGGCGCGATGGATCTCACCGCGGGCATCGCGTACGCGCTGAGTGAGTCATGAGCATGCCGGCGCAGACGAGCTCACCAAAGGCCGCCGGGACTAGCGAACGACGGCCGATCACTGTGCTCTTCGCCGACATCGCGGGATCGACGGCGATCGCCGAGCGTATGGATCCCGAGGACTGGACCCAGATCGTGAGCCAGGCGTTCGCGCGCATGAACGCGACCGTCACGCGGTACGACGGGACGATCGCGCGACTGATGGGGGACGGCGTGCTCGCGTTCTTCGGCGCGCCGGTCGCGCATGAGGACGATCCGCTCCGCGCGGTGCGCTGCGGGCTCGACATGGCTCGCGCGGTCGATGATCTCGGCAGCGAGCTCAAGGTCGACCTCAAGATCCGCGTCGGCATCAACACCGGGCCCGTCGTCGTCGGGATGGTTGGTACGCAGGCCGCGAGCGAGTACACGGCGATGGGCGACGCGGTGAACGTCGCGTCCCGGATGCAGGCGCTTGCGCGTCCGGGCACCGTGCTGGTGAGCGGAGCGACCCATCGCTTCGTCGCGGCGCTCGTCGAGTCGGTCGACGTCGGCGCGCTCGATCTCAAGGGCAAGACGAACGCCGTGCAGGCCTACGAGGTGACCGCACTCCGGACCGGGGCGACCGGGCGGGGACTTAGCGGTCTTCACGCGCCTATGGTCGGACGCGACGCGCACCTCGCGCGCCTCCGCCACCTCTTCGCCGTTGCGAAGGCCGGGCAGGGGCGCGTCGCGGCGGTCCTCGGCGAACCCGGTATCGGCAAGAGCCGCCTTCTCGCGGAGCTCCGCGATGAGATCGAGCAGTCCGACCCGTCCGCGCGCTGGATCGAGGGCCGGTGCCTTTCATACGGCCATTCGCTCCCATTCCACCTTGTCCTCGACGTGTTGCGCTCGCTGATCGGCGTGAACGCGTCGGCCGGCGAGGCCGAGGTGCGTCAGGCGCTCGAGCGCACGTTGCGCGACCTCCTCGGCGAGGCCTGGGAAGACTCCTATGCCTATCTCGGTCATCTGCTTTCCCTTCACCTCGATCCGAGCATGCAGGCGCGGGTGAGCGCTCTCGAGATCGAGTCGGTCAAGCGCTACGTGTCTTCGCTGGTGCAGAGCGTCCGCGCGCTAAGCGTGCGAGCGCCGGTCGTTCTCGTCTTTGAGGACCTGCACTGGGCGGACGCGGCGTCGGCGGACGCGCTCGTCGCGATGATGCCCCTGCTGGCGGAGCTCCCGGTCCTTTCGATCATGACGTCGCGAAACGACCGCGATGCTCCAGGCTGGCGGCTCGTCGCGGGTGTGCGTGATCTCTTCGGCGATGCCCTGACGGAGATCCAACTCGATCCGTTGTCGAGCGCTGAGACGCGAACGCTCGTCGCGAGCCTCCTCGAGATCGAATCACTGCCGGCGGCGACCCGTGATCTCATCCTGGCCAAAGCGGAGGGAAATCCGTTCTTCGTCGAGGAAGTGATCCGTATGCTGATCGACCGCGGCGTGATCCAGCGCGAGGCCGACCTTTGGATCGCGAGCCCCAACGTCGCGAGCGTGGAGATACCAGACACGCTGCAAGGTCTCCTGCTCGAGCGCATCGACCGGCTGCCCGAAGAGAGCCGCCGCACCTTGCGCGTCGCATCCGTGATCGGTCGGCAGTTCGGACTGACGATCCTCGAAAGATTGCTGGAGGCTCCACCGAAATGACGACGAAAACCGAGCTCGTGACGCTCGAGCGAAGCGGCCTCATCCAGGTCGCCGCGGTGCAGCCCGAGCTCGAGTACCTCTTCCGCCACGCGCTCGTGCAGGACGCCGCGTACAGCTCACTGCTCAAGCAGGATCGCCGCGCGCTGCACAAGCTCGCGGCCGAGTCTGTACTCCAGGTCTACCCCGACCGCCGTCGCGAGCTGGCCGGTGTCATCGCGATGCACTTCGAGCTCGCGGGCGATCCCGCGAGCGCCGCGGAGCACTTCGCCGTTGCCGGTGAGCATGCCCTGGAGAGATTTGCTCAGCGCGAGGCTGCTTCTTTCTTCAGGCGCGCGCTCGATCTACTTCCGGCCAACGACGGCCGCGTCGATCTCCGCATGCGTGCTGCGATCGGTCTGGCCAAATCCGGGTGGACTTTCTCGGGGCTTGGCGGCGCGGTCGAAGAGCTCGAGCGGGCCATCGATGCGGCGGGGGAGCACGCCGATCGTCGGCTGCTCGGCGACGCGTACTTCTGGGTCGCGTTCATGCGCCGCGTGAGCGGCGAGTCCATCGAGACGAGCCCACGGCTCCGGCAAGCGCTCGAACAGGCCGAGCAGATCGGCGTCGAGCTCGGCGACCCCGCCGCGAACGCGATCCCGAAGGCGTTCATGGGTGTGGGAGCGATGTTCACCGGACAGCTCCGCGAGGGCGCGACGCTGTTGAGCGAGGCCCTCGAAGCGCTCGAGGGGCGATCGGATCCGCTCTCGACGGCCATTCTGTCGGGGTTCCTCGCGATGACGTACGCGAGGCTCGGGGAGTTCGATCGGGCCGAGCGTGCGCTCCAGCGAGCGGATCGCTTCGCGGCGCAGGGCGACGAGATTGCCCGCCTCGACTCGAACATCGCGCGGACGTCTATCTTCCTCGAACGCGGCGACGTCGCGAGCGCGTCGACCCTCGGATCGCATTGCGCGGACCAATCCGAAGCCCTCGGGGCGGTGTCGTGTGCCGTCGCGGCGAACGTGCTCCTTGGCCAGAGCCGGCTCATCCTCGAGGACGCCCTCGGCGCGAAGGCGCCGCTCGAGCGCGGCCTCGAGCTCTCCCTCGTGACGGAGATGGCGCCGTTTCGAACGCTCGCGAAGGGGATGCTCGGGTCGGTGCGGACGCGCCTTGGCGATCTGCCGGCCGGCGCCGCGAGCTGGAACGATGCTCTCGCGACAGCCGCGTTGGGCGGCGACCGCTTCGGGGAGGCGGTCACCCTCTGGGGCCGCGCCCGCACGCACCTGCGAGAGGCAACACCTGACCCGCGGGCGGCGCTCGCCGATCTGGACAAAGCGTTCGAGCTGTTCGAGGAGATGGAAGCGCGCCCCTCGACCGCGCGCACCTTGCGCGATCGTGGCGACGTGCTCCGCGCGATGGGTCGCGCGGCCGAGGCGGAGGATTCGCAGCGGCGCGCGAACGCGATCGCGACGGAGCTCGGGCTGAAGGACTTCGGCTAGGACGGGGCCGCTTCTGCTCCTCGCGTCGTGCTCAAGACAGCGGCGACGATCGCCGCGACCGGGAGCGCGAGCGCGGCGCTCGCGATGAACGGCAGGAGCGGATCCGCCTCGTAGAGGAAGCCCGCGATCGTTCCTCCGGCGCCGAATCCAAGAGCAAACGCGACCTGGTACGTCGCGTAGCCCTGCGCCGCGCGCGCCGGAGGGATGATGCGCTCCACGGCGGAGGCGACGACCGGGTTCGCCGCCTGGGTCGCCCCGAGGAGGAGCGCCGCGATTCCGACGAGCGGCTCCGCCCTCCCCGAAAGTGCCATGAGCACACTCGCTGCGGTCATCACGCCCGCGGCGCCGAGCAGCGCCGGCACCGCGCCGGCCGCATCCGCGAATCGGCCCGCGGCCACCGCGAGTCCGGCGGCGCCGACCGACACGAGGCCGAGGTAGATGCCGAGGCGATCGAGCGGGATCGCGGCGACCTCGCGCAGATACACCGGAAGGAACGCGAGCGACACGATCGAGAGCATCGCCGCAAACGGAGTGATCGCCAGAAGAATCCAAAACGCGCGCGGTGGCCGGAAAGGTCCGCGTTCGATGTGTGGTGGGACGGGTCGCAGACCGAACGTCAGGGCGGCCGAGCCTGCGAGCAACGCGGCCGCGATCGCGATGGCCGCGCGGAAGCCGACGGATGCCGCGAGCACCCCCGCGATCGGCGCGCCGATGATGTTTCCGGCGAAGTACGCGCCGAGCACGATTCCGAGCGCGCGACCGAGCTCCCGGCGCGGTGTGGTCGATGTGACGTAGGCGATGATGAGCGGCAGCCCGGCGGTCCCGGACCAGTAGAGCGCCGACCCGACGAACGCGCCGTGCCAGTCCGTGAGCGGCACGAATGTCACGACGCCGAGCGCCGCGCAGAGCCACGCCGCGGTGATGACCGGCTTCCGACCGATGCGGTCGGCGAGATATCCGGCGGGCAGGAAGCAGAGAACGGCGACGAGATTTCCGGCTCCGAAGACGATCCCGATCTCCTGCGCGCTCGCGCCGAGCTCCCTGAGGTACAGCGGCCAGACCGCTGAGAGGAGCCCGAACCCGCATCCGAACAGCACCTGCGCACCGGTGAGGAGCCAGATGTCGCGCGAAAGCTTCAGCTGCGGCCTTTCACGATCCCGCGCGCGCGCCGCTCCTCGAACTCGCTGCGCGCTTTGCGGAGGACATCGGGTTCGGCCAGCACGTCGATCGCGGTGAGCGCGAGCGCCTTCGCCGCGACGAGCGCGTTTTCGTGTGCCTCCTGGCCCGCGACGGCCTCGCGAAACGCGATCGAGTGACCGGGGATCGACTCCTGCGAGATCGCGATGTACGGGTGGATCGCAGGGAGGACCTGCATGACGTTCCCCATGTCGGTCGAGCCGACGCGCTCATCGTCGCGCGCCTCGAACACCTGGACGCCGAGAGATCGCATGTGATGCGTCCAACGGTCCGCGAGTGGTGTGGAGAAGACCATGTTCTCGTACCCCGCGTTCTCGTTGACGGTCAGCGTGAGCTTTGTTCCGGTCGCCTTTGCCGCGCCCTCGGCGCACGCGGTGAAACGCCGGAGCACCTCCTGCTGGTAGCGGCGATCGAGGGCGCGGATCGAGAAGCGCGCGGCCGCGTAGTCGGGGATCACGTTCGCCGCGCTGCCGCCGTTCGTGATGATCCCGTGCACCCGCGCGTCCGGTCGCAGCTGCTGCCGCATGGCGTTCACGTTGTTGAAGAGCTGCAGCACACCGTCGAGCGCGTTGATCCCGAGGTCGGGTTGCGATGCCGCATGCGCGGATCGACCGCGGAACTCGACCATGACGCGGTTCGACGCGAGCGAATGCCGGCCCGCGAGCGATCGGCCGGAGGTCGGATGGATCATCATCGCCACGTCCACGTCGTCGAAGCCGCCCGCGCGAATGAGCGCGACCTTCCCGCCACCGCCCTCCTCCGCCGGGGTGCCGATGGCCGAGAGCTTGCCCGGGAGCTGGTCCATCACCGCGCGCACCCCGACGGACGCGGCGACGCCGATCATCGCGATGAGGTTGTGCCCGCAGGCATGCCCGATCTCGGCGAGCGCGTCGTACTCCTGGAGGATCGCGACCGTTGGCCCGGGGGCTCGACCCTTCGCGTCGCCGCGGTACGAGGTCTCGACGTTCTTGTAGCCGCGCTGCACGGCGAATCCCGCCCCCTCCAGGAACTCGGTGATCCGGAGCGAGGCCTCGCGCTCCTCATATGCCAGCTCCGGTTTCGCGTGAATGGCGCGCGACAGCGCGAAGAGCGCATCGCGCCGCTCATCGATCGCCTTGATCGCGCGCAGCGCGAGCGCCTTCGGGTCGCTCAAGGCGACTGGTGCCCTGCGATGAGCGCGAGGATCACGCGATCGAGCGCACGGTCCGCTTCCTCGAAGAGGAGCGCCGCCTGTTCCGAGACGAGCCCACGCCGGCGCGCGACGTTCGCGATCTCAGCCATGAAACGCGCGCGGAAGAACAGGAATGCCTGAGTGCCCTCGCCGAGCGACAGTCCGTGCCGGCGCGCCTCGATCCCGTACTCGCGTCCGAGCACCTCGGCCTGTGCGATGAGCTGATCGCGCCCGGCCGCGCGTGTCGTGTCGAGATGCCCGAGCAGGAGGTCGCTCATGCGCACGCCGCGCTCGCGGAACCACCGAAGCGAGTCCTCATCGAAGCGCCCGTACCAATCCTGATCGGCGAGGTCGACGCGAACGCGCTTGCGGAACTCGGCCGAGACGCGATCCGGGGCTTCGCCGAGAGCCGAGAGCGACTGGCGGCGCGCTTGACGAGGGCGGGGCAGCATGGCGTCGATCGACGAGCGCATGAACCGACGATGTCCGCCGGGCGTCGTGAAGACCTCGATCTTTCCGGAGTCGGCCCACCGCCGGAGCGTGTCGGGGTCGACGCCGAGGATCCGGCTCGCTTCCCCCAGCGTCAGCCAGTCACCGCGCTCGAGTGTCGAGGTCTTAGAGATACCGCAAATCTAGGCGAATCTGACCGCAGACGCCCGCGGTAGTGGGCGTTTTCAACGTGGCCCAAACCCGAGTAGGCGCAAAAGGACGAAGGTGAGGGAGGTAAGGGTGAGCGAAACGAGCGCGGCGATGAGTTTCGGCCTAGTGAGCCTGAAATCCAACCACATAGCCCTCAGCACGTTCTTGCCCCCGGCGAGCCGGTAAGTGACAACCCACGACGTGACGAGGACGGCAAACAAGACAGGGCCGAATATCAAACCGGGTTCCGAGTCGGTCACACTTCCTCCATGTCTAAGCGCTCACGAACCGACCCGAAGATCATCGCTTCGCGGATCCTGGCCGACGCGACCGACGAGAAGAACCCCGTCCCACCGTTGCGGTCGGTCAGCTCGGCGGGCTGAAGGACGGAAAAGCGCGGGCTGAGAACGGCGGGCCGAAATCGACGCCTGGGACCTTTGGATCGCACCAAGGAGGTTAAGTTTGTGGCGGGAACAGTTTCCGTTTTTGCCGCTGGCTTCCACGCAACACCGAAGGCGTGTCTAACCTCACGCCCGGCTGGGGCGGAGTCGAAGGCTACTTGCTGGGCTTCGGCTTTTCGGTGCTGGCTCCCGAACAGCATTTCCCGCAGCAGGCTCCACAAGCACATGCCATGACTAAATCCCTCCGCAGCTTCCGGTGCCGTCGTTGGCGAGCCCCATGGCCGTGAAAAGGGCCATGCCGGCGGCGATCAAGACGAGTTGGACCGAAACGACGAGCAGCACCATTCGCCAGACGCGGCCCGCCTTGGCGGGGAGCGCGGCGGGTTCGGACGTCGCGGCGGTCGCTTCGATCACGAGGGCAGTCTAAGCAGCAAGAGCAAGGCCATAGCGGACGGTCAGGACGCGACGCCCGCCGCCCTCTTCATCTGGCCGATCGCGCGGTCCCGGTCCTGCTTCGTGAGCAGGCGCTTGCGGATGCGGTAGGCCTTCGGGGTGACCTCGAGGAGCTCGTCGTCGGCCAAGAACTCGACCGCGTCGTCGAGCGAGAGCTCTCGGATGCCGTCGAGCTTCGCCGCGATGTCCGAGTTGCTGCTCCGCATGTTCGTGAGGTGCTTCTTGCGCACCACGTTCACCTCGAGGTCGCGCTCGCGGATGTGCTGGCCGACGACCATCCCCTCGTAGACGTCGACACCGGGATTGAGGAAGAGCTGACCCCGATCCTGCGCGGCGTTTAGCCCGAACGTCGTGGTCGTCCCGTCCTCGAACGCGATGAGCGAGCCGAGCTCGCGCGTGGCGATCGTGCCGGCCAGGGGGCCGTAGCCCTCGATGAGCGTGTTCATCACGCCCCGTCCGCGCGTGGCGGTGAGAAACGCCTGCCGGAGCCCGAGCAACCCGCGCGTCGGGATCTTGTACACGGCGTGCACCATTCCGTCGTCCCGGTACTTCATGTCCTTGAGCGTTCCGCGACGACGCCCGGCGAGCTCGACCACCGCGCCGAGCTCTTCCTGCGCGACCTCGATCTCGAGCTGCTCGTACGGCTCCTGCGTCTCGCCGTCGACTTCCTTGAGGATGACCTCGGGTCGCGAGACCTGGAACTCGTAGCCCTCGCGCCGCATCGTCTCGATGAGGATCGCGAGGTGCAGCTCGCCGCGGCCGCTGACCACGAGCGTGTCGGCGGAGTCGCTGTCCGCGACGCGCAGCGCGACGTCGCG
>WNGI01006858.1_pt1 | contig 10383 bp, 7 predicted proteins | sample 5400621 | NCBI WGS metagenome assembly WNGI01 (sample SAMN13153374, study PRJNA577476) | soil metagenome | isolation source: 20 cm soil or saprolite under Garry oak tree replicate 1 | place: USA:California | collected 2016-06-15 | reverse complement strand
ATCCGCGTCGAGATAGCGGTTTAGCAAATAGGAATCGCGATGCATGAGGCCGACCTTCAGTTTCATCATTCGCAAACTCGATGCCGCCTCACATGCGAGCAGTCCGCCGCCCACGACCATCACAGTCTTCTCCAGGTTCGCCATTTCTTTTAACGCGAGCGCGTCACGAATGGTTCGCAGATAGATCACATTACCGAGACTGACTCCGGCTACCAGTGGTCGCACCGGACGACTTCCCATGGCTAGGCACGCTTTGTTGAATTCAATGCTTTCACCATTAGCAAGCACTGCCAGACGCCGGTCGATGTTGAACTGCGTCACGACCGTGCCGAATCGCGTTTCGATCTTGTGCGCCTGGTACCAGCGTTCTTCGGGTTCCTGTAATTTTTTGAGTTGAGGATTCTTTTCGCGCAAAAAGCTCTTCGAGAGAATCCAGCGTTTATAAGGAGGAGACACCTCCGCGCCGACCAGCGTAACGCTTCCGCGCTTGTCGTGGCGGCGAATCCCTTCACAGGCGCTCGCGCCGCCGATCCCGCTTCCGATGATGAGATAGTCGCGTTGAATCATTTGTGAAAAGTCGCACGATAAAAGAACAACTCACCGGCTGGCGAGGGAAAAATTAATCTAGGGCGCGACCCCTAGGCGCGCCGTCAATCTAACCAAGCACCGCCCTGCAAATAATCACTGAAGCGACCACCCCTGTCAGATCGGCAAGCAAACCCGCGGGAATAGCGTGACGCGTCTGCTTTATTCCCACAGCTCCGAAGTAAACGGCCGCGACGTAAAACGTGGTCTCAGTGCTTCCATAGATCGTCGCCGCAGTCAGACTGACGATGTTGTCTGGCCCAAGACGATGCACAATGTCCGTGAGTAGAGCTAGCGTCCCGCTCCCGCTGAGCGGACGCATTAAAGCAAGAGGGAGCAGGTCCGTCGGAAATTGCAGCGGAGTCAGAATTGGTGAAAGCAGGCGGCTCAACAAATCGATGCCGCCGGCGCCTTTGAACATCCCGATCGCCACCAGCATCGTCACGAGAAATGGAATGATCTTGAGAATCACGCCGAATCCTTCCTTCGCGCCCTCGACAAACTCGTCATAAACTTTCACGCCACGCGCCGCGGCATAGAGCGGAAAGAAGCTAAGGAGAAACGGTATTGCCAGGATCGACAAGGCGTTCACACTGCGAACAAAAACATTCTGCCCTGCCGCGTTTGGCGCAACTGGGACACCAAACAAAGCAGGCGCCACCATTCGAACAAATAACGCGATGAAGAGAACAACCAGCGCACTCAGCGCCATCAAACCCCAGATCGACAATCGGTTCACCGGTTCCTGCGGGGCGACGCCGCTGTAGCCGGGATCGGTGACCCCGGCAGAATTCGTCGGCTCGACAGAGTCTCGCCCCACCGGATTCGGCAATTTCGCCGCGCGCTCCAGAGTAGAAACATTGGAGGGCGAAATCCGAAAAGCCGGCAATTTCTCTAGGAGTTTTACGGAAATGATTGCCACGCTCGCTGCGCAAAGCGTCGCGAGCAGCGCAGTGCCGACAATTGCGGTTGGTCTTGTCGATCCCGACGCGACAAGGATTGCGATTGCGGTTGCCGGAATCAATTGCACAGAGCTGGTGTTGATTGCCAGGAACGTGCACATCGCATTGGTCGCCACGCCGGGTCGTGGATTAAGCGATTCCAGATCGCGCATTGCGCGCAAACCGAGCGGTGTAGCTGCATTGCCGAGACCGAGCATGTTAGCCGACATGTTCATTACCATCGAACCCATCGCCGGATGTTCGGGTGGAACATCCGGGAAAAGCCTGCGCATGATCGGGCGCAGACCGCGCGCGATCCGTTGCACAAGGCCTGCACGCTCGGCCAAGCGCATCACGCCCAGCCACAACGCCATGATACCGATCAAACCCAGTGCGATGGTGACCGCCGTCTTGGCGCCATCAAATGCGCCTTCGGTTACATCTTTCAAACGATCGTTCCAGCCGCCGATCGCCACCGCGAGCAAGACCAGCGCAAGCCAAATGTAGTTCAGCACGCTCGCTGTTGTAGCCACGTTGCTGTGCAACGTCCAGTCTTAGACGCGCCACAGGCGCGTGGCTACAGCCGATATTATGATTGCATGGTCTCTCTCTCTTTCGGCAGACTGGCTGCGCGTTGAATCAAGCCATCACTCAAATCCAGGATACGACGGGAAATCCCGCCCCGCTTGGGCTGCTCGGCTTCGGTATGACTACCGTGTTGCTCAACCTGCACAACGCTGGTTTCTACGAACTCAATAGCATGATTCTGGCAATGGGGATTTGCTATGGTGGCGCTGCGCAGATCATCGCCGGCATCATGGAATGGAAGAAAGGCAATACCTTTGCCACCACCGCCTTCGTTTCCTACGGCTTGTTCTGGCTGTCGCTGGTCACGCTGGTTGTCCTGGCGAAGGCAGGATTGAGCGCGCCAACCAATGACACGGCGATGGCCGCGTATCTCGCAATGTGGGGACTGTTCACCGCCGTCATGTTTCTGGGCACGCTGCGGCTCAACCGCGCGTTACAAGTCGTATTTGCCACGCTGACGATTCTTTTCTTAATGCTCGCCATCGGCGATTTTACCGGCGCAAGTCCCGGCTTCAGATATCTCACCGGATATGAAGGAATTTTCTGTGGTTTTTCGGCGATTTACGCCGGACTTGCGCAGGTGCTCAACGAATTGTTCGGCAAAACTGTGCTCCCGCTCGGCCCGGTGACGAAATAAATTCGCTGGATTTTTCCGCCTTAGGCGGGGCTGAGCGAGTATCTCGACGGACGCCGCAACCAGACGTCATTCATTTCACAATCTGCAGCTTCACCGTCTCGACTAACAAGTCATCCACGTAGAACTCCGCGCGATAATCGCCGGGAGCCCAGCCATCCTCGGGCCGCGACAGCGTAAACGCTCCGTGAGCCGTTGGGCTTTCCGCGATCGCAACAGCTTCATCGACCTTGTAGTTCGGCGGAGCGTCGTCGCCGATGTTCTCCGCGATCCAGACCACGCGCACTTTTGCTCCTTTTCGCAGACGATGTCCCCTCCAGCGCACATAAATCTGAGGCGCATCCGATGAAAAAGTCGTGGAAGGCTTGGCGAACTGGTCCTTTGCAAAACTCACGGAAAGTTCCTTCGGCGTCGCATCGATTTTCACCTCTGGTCTTTTCGTAATCCCCGGCCGTTCCGCCAATTCGAGTGAAATCCGCTCGAGCAAGTCGCCGTTTGCAGCGCGCATCGTTGTGACATCCTTGACGATTCCAGTGCCAGTCGCGAACCAGCGGTCGATCGTCATCAGACTCGGTGATGTTTGTTCGCCGTGGATACGGAACGCATGGAATTCTCCCGCCGGCACTTCGACATCTTCCTCTCCGGCTATTTCGTAGTGCTGATGCACCTTGAGATCACGGGCCTGGCCGTTGAAATTCCAGCTCGTGCCCCGCTTGAGCGGCATGGCGATTATCGTTTGCGGCGGATTAAGTTTGACGAATTCGCCGTGCACATTAATCCGCGCCCAACAAATTATTCCGCGTTCGTCTACAGTCAGGAGATCTGTGTTTGTAACCACGCCGGCCCGGTGCATCTCAAACTTGAGAAGCTCCTGTCCGTCCACGTTATCCGTTCCTCCGATGCGGTACAAAACCGGGAGACGAATTTTCCCGTCACCGTCTGCTTTTGCATCGGGCACCCTGAGCCCTTTGCTCACTTCCTGCGTCATGTTGTATCGCCACCCGGTTCCGTCCGCAGTCGGAATCGACTGCCCTGCCCAGGCGGAAGCGAGCGGCGCTGCGGCAAGCAGGAAGCTTACAATTTTCATTTTGCGCTTGGGAAAGTGCGAAAATTCTCGCAGCGTCAACGTGGTCTGATCTGCATCGACACGCATTCTGACACGAGATGGCAATTTTCGTTCAACCACCCTGCGATGAAGCCGTCATTCGTTGGCGAGCCGCAGCCGCGCCGTGCACGAAGGCTTCCGGGCCATGGATTCTCGCGGCGACAATCCTCGGATCGAGCATGGCGTTTATTGACGGGACCGTTGTTAACGTGGCGCTGCCCGCGTTACAACAGAGTTTGAACGCAACCGTTGTCGATGTTCAATGGGTCGTCGAAGCCTATTCGCTGTTGCTTTCCGCATTCCTGCTCCTGGGAGGTTCGTTGGGAGATCGTTACGGACGACGTCGCATCTTTATCCTCGGCGTGGCAATCTTTTCTCTCGCCTCATTGTGGTGCGGATTCGCGCGTAACATTCACGAATTGATCCTCGCTCGCGCGATCCAAGGCGCGGGCGGCGCTCTTCTCGTACCGGGAAGTCTTGCCATCATCAGCGCCTCGTTCCGCGAAGAAGATCGTGGCCGCGCGATCGGCACGTGGTCTGGTTTTACTGCGATCACCGCGGCGATCGGTCCGGTGATGGGGGGATGGTTAATCGAGCAAGTATCGTGGCGCGCGGTGTTTTTTATCAATGTACCTCTGGCGGCGATCGTATTGGTTATCTCCGCATTCCGGGTCCCGGAAAGCCGGGATGAAAACCAAAAGGAGCGACCCGATTGGGTGGGAGCCGCACTCACGACGATCGGCCTTGGATCGCTTGTTTACGGCTTGATCGAATCCTCGCGGTTGAGCTTCGGACATCCTGCGGTGCTAGCGGCGCTGATTGGCGGGAGTTTTTTTCTGATCATGTTCCTGCTAGTCGAAACGCGCGTGAGAAATCCGATGTTGCCACTCGCCCTCTTTCGTTCGCGCGATTTCACTGGCGCGAATTTGCTCACGCTGTTTCTTTATAGTGCGTTCGGAGGCACGCTCTTCTTCCTGCCGTTGAACCTGATTCAGGTTCAAGGCTACACGGCCACGGCTGCGGGCGCCGCGCTGCTTCCTTTTATTCTGATCATGTTTTTCCTATCACGCTGGTCGGGTGGACTCGTGGAACGTTACGGTGGCAAGCTTCCACTGGTTGTTGGTCCAACTATTGCCGCGATCGGGTTTGCGCTTTTCATTTTGCCAGCGGTGGGAGCGAACTACTTGAGCACGTTTTTTCCGGCGACGGTCGTTCTTGGCTTGGGTATGGCAATAAGTGTCGCGCCATTGACGACCACGGTCATGAACGCGGTCCCGGGAAATCGCGTCGGGATTGCCTCTGGAATCAACAATGCTGTCTCCCGGGTAGCCGGGCTGCTCGCCATCGCGGTGTTCGGTATCGTGATGTTTGACGTCTTCAATCGTTCGCTTGACTCGCGTTTATCCAGTCTCGAGCTCCCCCCGACGGCGCGACGTTCGCTGGAGAATCAACGAATCAGCCTGGCAGCCGAGAAAATTCCGGGAGAGATCGCTTCGCCGACGCGCGAGGTTATAAAAGAGGCGATCAATGAATCTTTCGTGAGAGGATTTCGGCACGTTATGCTTGTCGGCGCTGCACTGGCCCTGGCGAGCAGCATCGCTTCCTTACTGCTTATCAACGGCGGCGACAAATCTCCAGACCGCCGAAAAGGTTAGCATTTCTTTGACGGTTTGGATTCGGGTATGATTCGCGCAATGAGAATTGAAATGAAACGCGTTTTCGCGGTGTCGATCTTGCTCGGAATTGTAACGGTTTTTTGCGTGTGCCAGGCGCCCGCCCGCGAAACGCCGCTCCCTTCGCGACACATTCTTGTGGTTGTTTGGGACGGGATGCGGCCGGATTTCGTCAGCCAGGAAAATACGCCCGCGCTTTGGAAGCTGGCGCATGAGGGAGTCATTTTTCGCAATCACCACGCGGTTTATCCGAGTGCGACGAACGTAAACGGAACAGCGCTGGTCACTGGCGTTTATCCGGGCCACAGCGGCGTTATCGCAAATCATGACTACCGCCCGGAAATCGACCACAAACACTCAATCGACGTCGAAATTCCAGCGGTAGTGGAGAAGGGCGATGAGTTATCCGATGGAAAATACATTTCAGTTTCGACGATGGCCGAGCTCGTGCGACGCGCGGGAGGACGCACTGCGATTGCCGCTGCAAAAACCGTCGGCCTTTTATTGGATCGACATCCGTTCGACTCCGCCGCGCTTCGCTCAGGACAGGTTGTCGATCATGGGCGTGGCCAAAATTGCGTTACGCTCTTTGCTGGTAAGTCGCTCCCGCGCGAGGCTCTCGCTCCAATCGCCGATGCGCTCGGTCCATTTCCGTCTGCTCATTTGCAACAGGACGCCTGGACAACAAAAGCTCTGACAGATTTTCTTTGGAAAGATGGTGTGCCGGCCTTTTCGGTTCTTTGGTTGGGTGAGCCGGATCTTACGCAGCATGAATCAGCGCCCGGCGCGCCACCGGCGCTGGCCGCAATCAAATCCTCTGATGAAAATCTCGCCACTGTTCTTTCGGCGTTGGATCGACGAGGAGAGCGCGAACCAACAGACGTGTTTGTCGTCTCGGATCACGGCTTCTCCACGATCGAGCGGTCGGTTGATTTGCGGAAAATCTTGAACGGTGCGGGCTTCACCGCAAAGACCGAATTCACTGACGAGCCGAAAGCCGGAGAGATTATGCTGGTTGGAAACGGCGGCTCCGTTCTTTTTTACGTTGTGCAGCATGACCCAGCGACCACGCGTCGCCTCGTGGAATTTCTGCAACAATCAGATTTTGCTGGCGTCATTTTCACAAAGGAACTGATGCAAGGGACATTCGGTCTCGATCAAGCGAAGATCGATAGTAAACACGCGCCAGACGTGGTGATGGCTTTTCGCTGGAACGATTCGAAAAATCCATTTGGTATTCCAGGAATGATTGACGCGGATTGGCAACGCACGGCAGGGAAGGGGACTCACGCCACCCTCAGCCGATTTGACATGCACAACACCTTGATCGCAGCCGGGCCGGATTTTCGACGCGGGCAACTGGATGACTTACCAACCGGGAATGTCGATCTTGCACCGACCATCCTGCGCATTCTCGGAATCACAGCGCCGCAGCAATTGGATGGCAGAATCTTGTCCGAAGCGATGATCAACATCGATATGCCGGCGTTGAAACCGGAAACCAAAACGATCGAAGCTACAAAAGATTTCCCATCGGGGACATGGCGCCAATCGCTTCAAACTTCACGCGTCGGCTCAACAATTTATCTCGACGAAGGCAACGGCGCCTTTGCTGGCAAAAAATAGGCGTTCCGCAGTGCAGCGCCGCAGGTTGTACAAAAGAAGATTGCCTGTGGCTATGGCTGAACCATCAACCCAAAACGCGCGAACTTCTGTTCGCCCGCGACTTGCGTTTGGCTGAACAGCCGAAAAAAGCCCGCCTTTGGACTATAGAATTGAAATTCAAGCCCCGGTCCGCCGCGATCATTCGGCGTAAGCTGCCGTGTGCCTTTCGGATGGATGTGCAACACGGTTTTGCCGTCCGCGTGGAAGGCGACCAGATGCGCAAACGCGCCCATGATAGGTTGAAGGTCTTTCATCGGTGTTCCGTCCTCTCGTATGATCAGCAGTTTTCCGGTAATCGATTCGCCGGCTTTGATTGACGGCGATTCGAAGCTCAACCTGTAGCGCAGTCCATCGGCTGAAGCGGTCAAATTCTCCGCTGTATCCATCAGCCTTTCGCCGGTTGTTGGTGCCGCCATTTCAGCGGCAGCGTATTCTTGAATTCCCGTGAGATAAGGTTGTACGTCCACCCAAACTCGATACGGTCCGGGTTTTTGGGGAGTGAAACTAAACGTGTATTCACCCGAGGTCTTGCCAGATTCCGGATGCTCGTGATGATAATCGCTCAGACTCTGATCAACTATGAGCAGATGGATCTTTTGGGTGTGCACCTCCCGCAAATCCGTAGGCAAAACCGGTTGTCCGAGGAGGGTCGTAAGGTAAAGGTGCGCCTGTGCTTTCACGCCGACTTGCAGCGGCTTGTCCGTGTCCACGGTCGCTTTGATTATCCTTGCAGGCGTCGCGCCTGCGGGTAGCACGAAAGGTGAGAGTCGCGCCAGAGTATCGAGCGGCATCCCGCATTTCGGGCAGAGATCATTTTTCTTACCAATTACTTCCGGATGCATGGGACAGCGAAACCGATGCGCCAAAGTGCGTGCGGCTTCGAGCACATCAGCGCTGTAAAACTTCTGCAGGTCCGCAAACGCGCTCCGCACTTTTTGCAATTCCGCTTCCGAACCCGCTTGATCGAACGCGTCGCCTGCCGCGTGAAGTGCGGCTACCTCTCGCGTAAAGGCGAGCAGTCTTACGCCTGCTTCGTCATTTTGCACCGAAGGATTTTTTTTGTTTTCGATCAGCAACATTGAAACTGCGGAGCTCGACGTCGCGTCGTCGTTATGAATGGAGCTCAGCGCCTTGTTCGCGACATATTCCTCGAAGCGCTCCACGACCTGGAAGAGAATGCCCCACGCCTTTACAACTGGCGCAGGCTGCGGTTCAGCCGCCGTGCGCTCTGCAGACAAATGCTGTGATGATGAAAAGAACAAAATGATCATGGCGCAACGGCCGAAAAATCTGCTGGCCTTCATCAGCATAAAGAAAAGCTGTATTAGCGCGGGAACTCCAGGCGCTTTTTTGCGTGAGTATTTTAGCCGCAATTGTCGTCTTCGGTATTTTGACGAAGAGGCTTGCGTAATGCATCAGCTCAGATCACGGGTGCGCCGTCCTCGGTTGACTTCACACAACCCGGCGACTAGCCTCGCGATTGTGCTTCGATGCGTCGGCCGGATTGCAACGATTGTCGCACTCTGTTGCGCCATCGGGTTGCATTGGATCGCTTTGCAGTCGTTCGCGTGGACGACGATGATTATTGATTATTCGAAGAATGCGCCGTTGTGCCAGGCGATTACTCAGACGTTTGACGGCGCTCACCCGTGCTCGCTTTGTCATGCCGTGAACACAGGGAAGAATTCGGAAAAAAAGTCAGACCTTCAATCTTCGACGCCAAAGATCGACATGATCTGTGCGGCCCGCGCTCCCCGCTTGCTGCCGCCTTTCAGACCGTTCGAATTCGCAGCCGCCAATTTCCTCTTTAACTGAACGGCGGCACTCTCCGCCGGTGCCTCCTCCGCGCTCGCTGCCGGGTTAACTGACTCTGGTTCGGCTTCGCTGCGCCGTGCGTGTGCACGGCCCCCGCAGCTTTCCCTTTCGCAACCCGGGAACCGTCACGCCCTAGCGCGGACGCTTTCTCATCACACTGGAGGAATATTCATGAAACATTTACCTTTGCTTTTTTGGCTCGTTTGCGTCGCATGCGAGTTGGGCGCGACCGGTTGGGCGTACGGCCACGGCTTCGCGGGCGCGCGGTTTTTCCCGGCGACGCTTTCAACCGACGATCCTTTTGTCGCCGATGAGTTTTCCATGCCAACTATTTCCAGCATTGTCACGCCGGACGATGGGGGCACGCGGGACACGGAGATTTCCTCCGACATCGCTCTGCGCATCACGCCGAAATGGGACATCGAGTTTGGCGAGGCGTTCATCACGCTCAACCCTTCACAGGGCAAGGCCGTGAACGGCTTCGACAATCTCTCCATCGGCTCGAAATACGAGTTCTTTGAAAACGACGAACACGAAGCCGTAGTATCCCTCGGCCTCGACGTAGATGTTGGCGGTACGGGAAGCAAGGAAGTGGGAGCAGATACTTTCAGCACGTGGACGCCGGCGCTGTTTTTCGGCAAAGGCTTTGGCGACTTGCCGCAAGGACTGTCATTGGTGAGACCACTTGCGATTACCGGCCTCGTCGGCGTCGCCATACCGAGCAGCGCGAGTACGGATGGATCGCCAAACCCAGCCGTATTGCAATTGGGTTTTGCATTTGAATACAGCCTTATTTACTTGCAGGAGCAGGTAAAAGACATCGGGCTGCGCGCGCCATTCGACCGCTTGATTCCGCTGGTAGAGATTTCTCTGAGTGATCCACTCGACCGCGGGCAGAACGGACTTATTACCGGCACGGTCGATCCAGGCATCATCTGGTCTGGCAAATACTTTCAAGTGGGTGCCGAAGCGGTGATTCCCGTCAATTCGCGCACCGGCAACGACGTCGGCTTCATTGCGCAGTTGCACTTCTATCTGGACGATCTTTTTCCACACAGCCTCGGCCGTCCGCTCTTCGGAGGAAACAAATGAAACGCACGATCGTCAGTTTATTTCTGATTGTTTTGACTGGTACGGCGCGACTTGAAGCGCACGCCTTTCTCAAGGACGCGGAGCCGGGCGTGGGTAGCACGGTCCAGACGTCACCTAACGAGGTTCGAATCCGGTTCACGGAAAACATTGAACCAAGCTTCAGCAGCATCCAGGTCTTCGATGCGTCTGGGAAGGAAGTGGACAAACGCGATGTGCATCTGGATCGCTCGGATCATGCGCTGCTGCAGATTTCTCTGCCGCAGCTGAAAGCGGGAATCTACAAAG
>WNGI01010967.1_pt1 | contig 10384 bp, 9 predicted proteins | sample 5400621 | NCBI WGS metagenome assembly WNGI01 (sample SAMN13153374, study PRJNA577476) | soil metagenome | isolation source: 20 cm soil or saprolite under Garry oak tree replicate 1 | place: USA:California | collected 2016-06-15 | reverse complement strand
GACGGCGCCAAATTTATTGGAGCGACACTGGCAGGGACCGTCACGCTTTGCTTGGCGAAATTCTTGGACTGCTCAATGCCGAAAACTGGCGCTACTCCGTCGATACCGGCTGGCAGGAATGGGATCTCCTGATCTACGGAAATTTCTGGTGGAGCATTGTCTTGCAAACTGTCACCGAATATCACGGCGGCGAGAAATGTCTGAACCGCGTTCGGCTGCGTTATCGTTATGTCACCACAACGGTCATTGTGAATCTCATTGTGGTTAGTCTGCTTGTTTATCATTTCCTCAATACGGGACACGTCTATTTGCCTTTCGCGGTTCCTTACGGAGCCTTTGTCGCGTTCCTCGCCTTTCGCGCACAACGGTTAAGATCGCGGGTGGCCGAACTGGTCGGTCTCGCGGCCTACCGCCTCGAAATGCGGCGCCTTTTTCGGACGCGTTCGGTGAAACGCGGCTCCGGCACTGTTGCGCCGCACAAGTGAAGTTTCGGTTTTGGATCGCACTGATCGCGGAGCTGGCCCTTTTTGCCTCCCTCAATCTCTTTGACGATTGGGCGCTGCAACTGATGCCGGTCAAGTTCGTCGCGGCGGCTATTGCTTGCGGTGTCGCTTACCTCCTGGCAACTGCCGAATTTGCTGCCACCGCAAAAAATGCGGTGGCGCTGTTTTGGGTCGTAACAATCGCGCTGCGTCTGCTCGCTTTACCTCTTGAGCCGGCCAATGAGGTTTGGCGTTACCAGGCTGATGGCGCGATGCAGCGCGCCGGTCTGAATCCGTACAAAACTTCGCCCGTCGATGCGGGTGATGCGGTCAAAGTCGCCGATATCGCTCGGGTCCCGCGCAACGATGAACCGACGGCTTACGCACCGGGCGCTGAAATCCTTTTTCGCGCAGTTCCCATGTCGGAGAGCGCTCTATCCTATAAGGTTATTTTTGCCGTCGCCGACCTGCTGGCCGTCGGGCTGTTGCTGCGCTTGGTAGATGTTCGCACGGCGGCCTGGTTCGCTTGGAATCCGCTGGTGGTATACAGCTTTGCCGGCGCGGCACATTTCGATAGCACCGTTTTGCTTGCGATCGTGACAATGCTTGCTGCCCTAACATCGTTTGAAGAAAGCGGAAAGATTAGGTCGCGCTGCATCTATGCGATCGGTGCGACAATTGCCTTGGGGCTCGCGATTTCAGTCCGGCCAATCATGATTGTTCTGCTACTGCCGACGGCCTTCGCGCTTCGGGGGTATGCCGTGACACTATTGCTTGGAATTCTCGCCCCGCTCGTTGCTGGTGTCGCCGTCGGAATTCCCAGTTTCGCCCGGTGGAATTTCTTCGGCGACTACGCCCAGGTAAATCGGCTGAACGATTTGTCTTGGTGGATTTTGGAAGACACGCTTTGGCCAAACTGGCATCAGCAACATTATCGTTACGACGTCGTGATCGGCATCGTCTCCACGATCATCGCATTGGTATTCGTGCGAAATTGGAAACGCGGACTGCTCTGGTCGCTTGGCGCCACAATCATTCTTTCGCCGGTCCTGCATGCCTGGTACGTGACTTGGATCTTGCCTCTCGCGACGTGGCGACGCGCCTTTGGCTGGCATCTGCTCAGCGTCACGATTTTCGCTTATTACCTGTTTTTCAATCAACGAGGCCTCTTTGCCATGGAATTGCCATGGCACGCGGATCCTTGGCTGCGCGGGATGATTATCTTGCCGGTCGTGTTCGCCCTGGCGATGCTGGCACGGCAAAGGTTCTTGCGGAAAGAATCAAGTTAGGGGCAATAGCTCGCGCATCGCGCTTTCGAAATCTGCCGGTACGTCCGCCTCAAAATCCATCCGCACTCTGGTTCGGGGATGATCGAACGCGAGTTTCCACGCATGCAACATGGGCCGCGGAAGATTTCCGATGCGAGCGCCATACTCTCGGTCCCCTAAAATGGGATGGCCGATATGTTGCAGATGGACCCGAATTTGATGAGTGCGTCCACTGTGCAAACAGCACTTCAGCAGGGTCGCAGGCGCAATCGCCATCTTCGTCCGGTGAACACGATGCCTGCCGATCGCGGCCTTAATGCTCCCGGAATTCCGCCGCAGTTTTCCGGCGACGAGCGCGAGATAAATCTTCTCAACCGTGCGGGCGGCGAATTGACGGGAAAGATCGAGATGAGCGGCGTCGTTTTTCGCGACGAGCAGGCAGCCACTTGTTCCTTTATCGAGCCGATGAACGATTCCGGGCCGTTGCTTTCCGCCGATCCCGGAAAGATTTCTGCAATGAGCGAGAAGCGCGTTCACTAGAGTTCCGCTATTTCGACCGGCGCCGGGATGGACCGATATTCCGGCTGGCTTATTGAGCACAATCATATCGCCATCCTCGAACAGGACAGACAGAGCGATCGCCTCAGCTTGGAGATCGAGTAATTTAACAGGCGGCTCAACCAGCATGACGCGATCGCCCATGCGAACGGTGTCGCTCGGGCGCGGTGCCGCTTCGTTTAATTTAACGAAACCATTACGAATAAAGCTTTGGATTCGAGCCCGTGAAAACTCCGGCGCATGCCGCACCAGGAACCGGTCCAGCCGCAATCGGCCGTCCATAGATGTGACGGTGAATTCGCGAGTTTTTCCACTTTGCGCCAGCGTCATTGCCTTGAATCGGGCCGATGTTCTTTTGATGCAAACGCGTCATCCGGGCAGCGGTCGCCGTTTACAGGTCGGGCGCGAGTGTTAGATTTTCGCTTTCATACCATGGAGCAAAACCCACCCTTTCCCTCGCCGGAAGAACTGAAATCGAAACTGGCTGAGTTCATGAAATCGAACTTCGGCGATCGGGTTGCGTTTACGACGATGACGCAACCGGAAACAGCTGAGACCGGCGCCGAAGAAAAACCGCCTCGCGAAGAAAGTGATGATTTCGATTTCCGCTTTCTCCCGCGCGATATAAAGGCCCATCTCGATCGCTTTGTAATCAAGCAGGACGAGGCCAAAAAGGTGCTTTCGATTGCAGTTTGCGACCATTACAACCACGTGCAGTACGTGCGCCGGCTCGAAAAACAGGACCGATCTCGCGCGGAAGAGACGGAGTATGCTAAGCAGAACGTTATCCTGGTCGGCCCAACCGGCGTCGGCAAAACCTACCTCATCAAACATATTGCCGATTTCATCAGGGTGCCGTTCGTCAAGGCGGATGCGACAAAATTCAGCGAGACCGGTTACGTTGGCGGTGACGTCGAAGATCTCGTCCGGGAATTGGTCCACAAAGCGGATGGGGATGTGAAGCGTGCGCAGTTCGGGATCATCTACATCGACGAAATCGATAAGATTGCCTCGGCTGGGAACATGATCGGGCGGGATGTGAGCGGTCGGGGCGTGCAGACCACATTGTTGAAATTGATGGAAGAAACGGAGGTGCCCTTGCGGAGCGCGATGGATTTGCAGGGTCAAATTCAAGCCGCGCTGGAATTTCAAAGACGTGGCAAATCCAGCCGGCAGACCATCAGCACCCGGGACATTTTGTTTGTTGTCAGTGGAGCTTTCGAGCGATTGAAAGGGCAGGTTTCACAGCGAATCGCGCGCGGTCAGATCGGATTCAGCGCAGAGCCGATTCGCGTCATGGACAACGAGCTTTTCCAGCATGTTACCACCGAGGATTTCATTGAGTTCGGCTTCGAACCGGAATTCATCGGGCGTTTACCGATCCGCGTCGTCTGTGAAGAGCTGTCGGCGGATGATCTATTCAGCATCATGAAGTACTCCGAAGGTAGCTTGCTTCGCCAGTACGAGCGCGCGTTTCGTGCTTACGGTATTGAAATCAGTTTCGAAGACGAGGCGCTGCGTTTGATGGCTGAGGCAGGCGCCAAAGAAAAAACCGGTGCTCGCGGGTTGCTGACGGTATGGGAAAAATTATTCCGTGATTTTAAATTTTATCTCGCCGGATCAGGTCTCAGCCAGTTGCGAGTCACGGCCGAACTCGTGCGTGAGCCGAGACTTGCGCTCGATCGTTTGCTTGCCGAGGGACATAAGCACGAGGCTGTCGCCCTCGATCATCAGATCGACATTTTCGCGGAGGCGTTTCGTAAGCGGCACGATCTCGAGATCGTATTTGAGCGGCAGGCCCGCCAACGGCTGGTCGAACGGGCCCAAGCTGAAAAAATGTCTATGATCGATTTGTGTGCCCATCTGTTTCGCGACTTTCAATTTGGTTTAAGTCTCGTCCGCAAAAATTCCGGTCAGAATAGGTTTTCCCTGCCTGTTTCTGCGATCGATTCGCCGGATAAATTTTTGAGCGATTTGGTTGTCCAATCGTATTATCCTGCGCACGCGGAGAGCCAACCTGGATGAGACGTTCGCTCGTTTTCACCTTTGCGATCGCGATTGTAGTCGCGATTTTCGTCACGGTCCTGCACGCCAGCGGAATTTTACTAGCGCCGGAGAGTTGGATCTCGAATTTGGTTACCCCGTTAGCGCCGACGCGCGCCGTTCCGGCCGCATGGCAATACGCGTTTGTGTTCCTGCTCGGAGTTGGTGTGACTTGGGTGACGGTCGAAAACACCCGGCGGAATCGCATTGGATGGATCATCATTGCAATCAGCGGCGAACTGCTTGCACTCATGTGGATATGCGCGCTTTATCGCGTTTCATTCCAACCCTTGCCGTGCATTCTCGCGGCCGGTTTAAGTTATGCCGGAGCCATGACTTACGTGACTTTATTCGCTGGACCACGCGTTTGGGGTCTTTTCGCGGCGATTCAGGGCAGACTTTCGGATGATCAAATTTCGCGCCTCCGCTCGGGCGAGATCGAAATCGAACCAGTTGCGCAGAGTTTCGAGGCCAGTGTGCTCGTGTGCGATATCGCCAATAAGTACGACCTCGCCGATGCGTCAGAACCGGGATCGATCGCGCAGACAAGCGAGATTTTTAATCGGCACGCCAGCGAAATTTTGCTGAATGCGAGTGCATATTTGCACGCGGCCGACGGCGAGGGTGTAGTGGCTATATTTGGTTTTCCCGGTGCCGCAACGGATCACGCGGAAAAAGCAGTGCGGGCTGCGTTCGATTTGAAGCAGCTTTTCACGATTCCCGCGCAAAGCAGCAACGGCGAAAATCCGCTGAACATCGGCGCGCATATTGGCATTAGCTCAGGCTCCATCATCGCCGGACCGACGACAGAGAATCGTGATATTTTCGTAATGGGAGAAGCGATTGAGCTGGCGCGCCGGTTTTGTGTGGCCAATCGATTCTACGGCTCGCGCATTCTTATCGGCCCACGTACGTTTGAGTTGGCCAGCAACTTTTTCGTCGCCCGCCCGATTGATTTTCTGACCGGTGTGAGCGCACAGGAGCGTCACGAAATTTATGAGCCGCTCGCCGTGGCGGCCGACGCACCCGGCGATTTGGTGGCACGGCGCGATTCCTTTTGGAATGGTGTTGTTTTATACCGCGAGAAACGCTGGGCTGAAGCCTACAAAGAGTTTCAGAAAGCGCGCGGGCCAGCCGAAGAAGAAGACGCCCCGCTCAACTTGTACTTGCGCCGCCTCGAGCCGCTTGCCTTGCATCTCATGGAATCGCCGCGGGAAGAGCGGTTTTGAGAAAGGTCGAGTACCCACCCGCCCTGCGCGAGCTAATCGTGCAATTGCGCCAAATGCCGGGCGTAGGGCCGCGCTCGGCCGAACGAATCGCACTCTGGATGGTTCAGTCGCGCCGCGATCAGCCGGAACAAATTTCAGAGGCCATCGCAAATACGCGCCAAGCCGTTCATCCGTGCAAACTCTGCGGTTTTTTTGCGGTAGAAGAGCTTTGCGAGATTTGCCGCGACACCTCGCGTCCGCGCGATGTTCTCTGCATCGTCGAACAAGCCACTGATATTTTGCCATTAGAGAGAACGAGCGCATTTCGCGGGCGTTATCACGCACTCGGCGGCCGCATTTCGCCGCTCGATCATGTCGCCCCGGAGGATTTGCGGATCAGAGAGCTGCTCGATCGGGTTGAGATAGAAAAGTTCGCCGAGATAATTTTTGCGCTCGCGGCCGATGTCGAGGGCGAGGCGACCACCAATTATTTAGTCGATTTATTGAAAGATAAGCCGCTGACATTGACCCGCATCGCGCATGGATTGCCGGCAGGCGGCGGCTTGGAATCAGCTGACGAGCTGACGCTTTATCAAGCCCTGACCGGCCGCACAAAATTGTGACTACAGGCAGTCATGCTGATCGATTAGCGAGACTGGAATCTACAGGGCTATTACGGCAGCGTTTTTGCTTTTGGATATCAGGCAATTACCATTGAGCGATGCCGTGCGCCAAGATTGATTCCACATTACACCAGGCGCAAAAACCGCCTTGGATCAAAGTCCGATTGCCATCGAATCCAGTTTTCTTTTCGACCAAGGCGCTAATTGCCGATTTACGGCTGCATACTGTTTGCGAGAGCGCGCAATGCCCGAATCGGTGGGAATGCTGGAGCCAGGGAACTGCGACCATGATGATCGCCGGCGAACGATGCACCCGCGCCTGCGGATTTTGCGCAGTGACAACGGCGAAACCATTTGCCCTCGAAGAGGACGAGCCGCAACGGGTGGCCGAGGCGGTGAAGCGGCTCGGTCTTAAACATGTCGTCATCACTGCGGTCGCGCGCGACGATCTGAAGGATGGAGGCGCGAATCATTTCGCGCGCACCATTGCGGCGGTTCGAGAAATGGATGCTTCGGTCATCATCGAAGTACTGGTTCCGGATTTTCACGCCCAAGATTGGTGTATCCAAATTGTTCTGGATGCAGCGCCTGACATTTTTAATCACAACATGGAAACAGTTGAGCGCTTGACTCCACTGGTGCGTTCGCGCGCGAAATACCGCACCTCCCTGCGGGTCTTGAAACGCGCAAAGGAATTGTCGCCGAAGATTGTGACGAAGAGCGGCGTGATGCTTGGATTAGGCGAGCGTGAGCCAGAGCTTTTTCAAACCATGGACGATTTGCGCGAAGTTGGCTGTGAGGTGCTCACGCTTGGCCAATACCTGCGTCCGACGCCGCGCCACCTGCCGGTGGTCGAATACATCGAGCCGGATCGTTTTTCGAACTATGGCGATATCGCGCGGGGCAAAGGATTTCTGCACGTTGCATCCGGCCCTCTTGTGCGCAGTTCCTATCACGCGGCCGATTTTCATCCGGTTGTTCCGCGGTAATGGACGGCATTGGGGACCGTTTGAGAGCCGCTGCGGTCATTCCCGCCTACCAGGAAGAGAAACACGTCGCCGAAGTCGCTCGTCGTGTTCGTGCTCAACTGGAACACGTGCTCGTTGTTGATGATGGCTCGACCGATGCAACGGCGGAGAGCGCGCGACGTGCCGGCGTGGACGTCATCGTGCATCCACAAAATCGCGGGAAAGGGGAGTCGATCAAAACTGGGATGCGCTATTGGCTCGACCGCGGCATCGATTATGTCGTGTTGCTCGACGCTGATGGTCAACATTTGCCCGAAGAAATTGTCCACTTCATCGACGCAGCCGGGCAGAACAACGCGAAGATTTTCGTTGGCACCCGCATGAACGATGTCACTTCGATGCCATGGGTGCGCCGCGTCGTGAATCGCTACATGAGCGACAAGATTAGCCGGGCCTGTGGCCAGCAGATTCCCGACACCCAATGCGGCTTCCGGATGTTGCATCGAGATCTCATTCCGGAACTACTCGGCGGAACAAATCGTTTCGACTACGAAACCGAAATGCTGATCATTGCCAGCCGCAACGGCCATCGGATTGCCGCCGTCCCGATCACGACTGTTTACTCAGACGAAGTAAGCAGCATTCATCCGGTGCGTGACACACTTCGGTTTTTTAAGCTGATGCGCCGATATGGAAGCGCAAAAACGGCCTAAAGCAGCCCGCGCCGCTGAAAGTCCCCGAGATTGTTTCCGGCGGAGCGCTCGATCATATCGACCGTAAACTTAAGCAAGCAAACTTCCCAGGCCTCATCCACGCCCTGGATGATGGCGCCGCGCGGATCAGCTCCGCTCTCGACCGCGCGACGCGTCCGGTCGATGACGGATTGTAATGACGCGCTTACCGTTTCCTCGGCAACCGCGGATTTGCGGAACTGAAAACCATAGCGAAGCACCGCGATCTGCCGCGCACGCTCGCGTAATCGCTCGACGTACTGTTGTGCCTTCTCCCCAAATCCTTCCAGCAACAGCCGCGAAAAATATTCGGGGCTGAGTATTTGCGGACGTTCGGCATCGATTCGTCCGGTGCGGACGCGGACCTGATCAACGCGATCCATCAACTCCGAGATCAAATGAAACTCGAAACTGGTGGTGCCAAAGGTCGCGATCTGCCGTTCCGGCGCGAGAATTACCTGGGTATTCTCGAGCGCGTATTCAATATCGTCCTGCTTCAAAGTAGCGCGGGCGAAGATACGATGGGATGGCCAAGACGCAATCCCACTCTCGCCTTTCGTCCCAAGCGAAGCTGGGAAAGCTCAGACTAGCTATTTAAGCGAAGCGATATCGCACCTAAAAGGAGATCCTTCACCTTCGTCGTGGCCCAGGATGACGGCTAGTCAAATGGTTGGTTCGACCCGAGGCGGCTCCGGGAGGACAGCGGACGCTGCGCCTACATTTATTCTCCACCGCAATACGGCTTCGGCAGAGACAATTGCGAGAGCGATCCAAATGAGAAGAAAAGTGATCAAGTGCTGGCGCGTAAATGGTTCGCGATAGGCGAAGACGCCTAGGAAAAAACTGCCGGTCGGTGCCAGGTACTGAAGGAAGCCGATCGTAACCAACCGGAGATTGCGGGCGGCATATCCGAACCACACCAGCGGCATGGCAGTGACCACACCTGTGGCAACGAGCAACAGAAAGAGCGACGGATGCGCCGGACTGAAAGCTATTTTTCCGCGTTGAGCGAGCCAGAGGAGATAGCCGAGGGCGATTGGGAACAGAAAGATGCTTTCAATGAAGACACCGGAGATGGCTCGAGTGCCGGATTGTTTTCGCAGCAAACCGTATACTCCGAATGTCAGACACAGCGCGACGGCGACCCACGGGAAGCGACCGTACCCAAATGTAAGAAATAGCACGCCAGCGGAAGCAATCAGAATCGAGGCGAGCTGCCAGGAAGAAAGACGCTCACGCAAGACCAGTGCACCGAGTAGCACGTTCAAAATCGGCGTCATGAAATAACCAAGACTAGTTTCCAGGACGCGTCCGATAATGACGGCCCAGATAAACAATCCCCAAGTCACCCCCATGATGAGGCCGCTGCTGAGGCAGAAAAGCGAGGCTCGGCGTGAGCGAAGATTTTGCAGCACCTCGGGCCAGCGTCGCTGCCAGGTAAGCAGCATTCCGAGAAAGACCACGGTCCAAATGAAGCGGTGGGCGAGGATTTCAAGCGCTGGCACCGTTTTGAGCAGTTTCCAATAAGCCGGTGCCAGACCCCACGCGACGAACGCCGATGTGCCGGCGAGAAGGGCACTGCGTTGGATGCGTCGCGAATCCTCTGCCTGATGCATCCCCGCTCATATTTCACTTGTCGTGCCCGCACGCAAACGCGCGCATTTACTTGCGCACTTCCGGCATCGCGATAACGAATGCAGGGTTGAATCCGAAGAACTTTTTCGCGGAACTGAAGCGCCGAAAGGTCTATCGCGTTGCCGCGGCCTACGCCGTGGCGAGCTGGTTGTTGATTCAAATCGCGACTCAGGTATTTCCGTTCTTCGAAATTCCGAACTGGGCAGTACGGCTGGTTGTCCTCGTGCTCTGCCTTGGATTTCCCATTGCGGTCATTTTGGCGTGGATTTTCGATATTACCCCGCAGGGCATTCGAAAGACTGATGAGATCGGTGCGGAACAAAAGAGAACATCAGTAGGCGAGACACAGATCCGGCAAAAAAGTATCGCTGTTCTGCCCTTCCAGAATTTAAGTGATAACAAGGAAAACGAGTATTTCGCGGCCGGTGTGCACGACGACATTCTTTCCAGCCTGGCCAAGGTTGCCGATTTAAAGGTTATTAGCCGCACCTCGGTGCAGCAGTTCAAAAGCGGTTCCCAAAACCTTCGTGAAATCGGCGCGGCATTGGGTGTCGCGCATATTCTGGAAGGAACAGCGCGCCGCGTGGGCAATCGTGTCCGAGTCAATGCCCAGCTCATCGACGCGTGCACCGACGGGAATATCTGGTCGGAAACCTTCGACCGTGAAATCACCGATCTTTTCGCTTTGCAAAGCGAATTGGCGGAACGGATCACGCAATCCTTGCGCGCGAATTTGTCGCCGCGCGAGAAGACGAGCATGCAAGCTCACCCGACGCGCGATATCGACGCCTATGAACTCTATCTGCGCGCCCGCGGTCTGTTTCACTGGGCTGGCAGCGGCTATTCCCACGACAAGGGGGCGGAAGCC
>WNGI01015916.1_pt1 | contig 10385 bp, 10 predicted proteins | sample 5400621 | NCBI WGS metagenome assembly WNGI01 (sample SAMN13153374, study PRJNA577476) | soil metagenome | isolation source: 20 cm soil or saprolite under Garry oak tree replicate 1 | place: USA:California | collected 2016-06-15 | reverse complement strand
TGGCCGGCGATAACCCTATTCTCATGCTGACCGCACCTATCCCCGCGACGTTTAAGGTACTTGAGCGGGCTGGCCTGACGCTGGAGCAAATGGACCTGGTTGAGATCAATGAAGCATTCGCCAGCGTCGTACTTGCCTGGCAACGTGAGACGGGAGCGGATTGGCAGCGGGTCAACGTCAATGGTGGAGCAATTGCCGTCGGCCACCCTCTGGGAGCCTCCGGCGCACGGCTTACTACTGTTCTCCTGCACGAACTGGAGCGTAGGGGCGGCCGCTACGGCCTGCAGACGATGTGTGAAGGCGGCGGTATGGCCAATGGCACGATCATTGAAAGGATTTAGTTCTATGCTCAATTTTGCTCCCACCGAAGAGCAAGAAGAGATACGCAACCTGGCACACAGCATTGCTGTCGAGCAGTTGCGCATCTCGGGACGCGGCGCCGAGAAGAGAGGCGATATCTCCCCTGAGCTTATGCGCACGCTGGTGCAAACTGGGCTAACCACCCCATTTCCCGAAGCCTATGGCGGTTCGGGCACTATCGACGCCGTTACCTATACGCTAATCGCAGAGGAGCTAAGCTTTGGTGATGGGGGCCTGGCCATGAATATTATCGGCTCGCTGGCGGGACCACTGGCTGTGCTACTGGCAGGTGATAAGAGCCAGCAGGAACACTACATTGCCCCATTTTGTGATGAGCGCGAGGGGGTTCTAAAACGAGGTAGCCTGGCCTTTGCCGAGCACACTGGCGGTTACACCTTAGGAGAAATTAGTGCAACGGTACGCGAAGAGCATGGATGCTATATTCTCAATGGCACGAAGCGCGACGTGATTCACGGAGGACAATCAAGTCCACAGGTGGTGCTGGCACGCCTTGAAGGGACAACCGGAACTGATGGGTTATGTGCCTTGATGGTCCCGGCGGAAACGAAAGGCCTGCGTGTCAGCAATGATGTGCAAAAATTGGGGTTGATCGCTGCCCCGAGCGCATCGTATATCTTCGAGAACGTAACGATCCCCGAAACATGTATGCTGGGCAAGCCAGGGAGCAGCGGAGTGATACGAGCAGCAACACTTTATAGTATCCTGCGTGCTGGCGTTGCTTGCGGTACGGCTCGCGCGGCCCTTGAATACGCGATGGATTATGCCGGGGGACGTATTGCCTTTGGTCGGCCTATCGTCTCATACCAGGGCATCGCCTTTATGATTTCAGAGATGGCGATGAAGCTTGACGCGGCCCGCCTGCTGGTCTGGCGTGCGGCGGCAAGCTGGGACCGCGACATTGAAACAGGCGACGACAAGGGCAGCCCCTACATCCAGGAAGCGGAGGCAGCACAAAACCAGGCCGTCAAGATCGCGAAGTCCGCAACGATTGATGCCATTCAAATCCTGGGCGGCGCAGGTTTTATGCAAGATCATCCCGCCGAGATGTGGATGCGGAACGCGGCAGCGATGGAGTAAAGTACGATGATTGATTTTACCCTCAGCAAATCACAGCAGGCAGCACGTGACTACGCTCACAAGGTTGCTCTTGAAGAGATGCGGCCCATCTCGCTGGAGTGTGACCGCACTGAGAAAATCTCAGAAACGTTCTTCTGGAATATGCAGCGGCGGTTTTGGGGCGGAGCAGCAGCTCAGGCACGTTCACAGGGACAAGAGGAGAATGAGAAGCAAGATAATGTGCTTTCGTTGCTTGCCCAGGAGGAGATGGCGTGGGGCGATGCGGCGCTCTCCACGGCGATTCCTGGCCCTGGGTTGGCGGCTCCCCCCATTCTTTCACAAGGAACGCCAGAACAGCAGATGAGATTTCTTGGCCCATATATGGATGGACAACTCCACTGGGGCGCCCTGGCACTGACAGAGCCCGGCATTGGCTCTGATGTGGCCGGTATGTCTACAACTGCCGTTCTGGACGGTGACGAGTGGGTACTCAACGGCCATAAGCACTACATTACCAATGGGGCGCGAGCAGACCTGGTAGTAACGTTTGCGACCATTGATAAGAGTCTGGGACGAGAAGGTATCCGCCCCTTTGTGGTGCCCAGAGGTACGCCTGGATTTATCGTTGGGCGTATCGAAGAGAAAATGGGCTTACGCGCCTCGCAGACGGCTGAATTGATCTTTGAGAATTGCCGCATCCACAGGGATAATCTTCTCAGTGGACGCGAAAGCAGCAAGAAGGCGGGCTTCAAGGCGGCGATGGGAACGCTGGATGCAACACGCCCGATGGTGGGAGCGCTGGCGATAGGTATTGCACGGGCAGCCTACGAGACAACTTGCCAGTGGATACAAGAGGAGTTACCGAAGGGATATCCGGCGCAGAAGCGCCGGGAGATCGAGGCTGAACTGGAAGAAATCCGGCAAGAGTTAGAGATGGCCCGCTTCCTGGTCTGGCGTGCAGCCTGGATGGCTGACAAGAAAATCCCCAACTCAAAAGAGGCCTCGATGTGCAAGGCTTACGCCGGAGGATTGGTGATGAAGGCAACGGCAGCAGCAGTGCGCATCACGGCTCCTGGCGAAAACTCCGAGTACAGGCAGTTTATTCAGAAGTGGTTCCGCGACGCAAAAGTTTTTGATATCTTTGAAGGAACGGCACAGATTCAACGCCTTGTCATTGCACGCCGCTTGTTCCCAGAGATAGACATCCCATAATTGAGATATGCTTGAGGTGAATAGGATGGTCATCCTGTTCACCTCAAGCATATTTTACTTTATCGCTTTTTTTGCCAGGACTTCATCGTCCTCATCTAAAAGGTAATCTTCTTGATCTAGCTGCAGATTCAGCAGCGCCATACTGCGATTCTCACGCCTGTTGGGACGGCGGCGCTCCAGCAATTCACGCTTGGAATTGTCGCGTCTCATTTCTACGCGCTTATCACGTAGCTTCCCTCTCATGCTCTCACCTCCTCTCCTCTGGGGTAGGGATACACTGCACGTGGGCATACGGACGTAATAGGCTAAGCAAGTTCGTTGTGCCTTTCTTTTATTATGCGAACACGTCCTGAACAAGTAGACTCATTCATAAGACGCACAAGGAATGGATATTTCATGCCTTTTCTCTATAGGTGAAGTTTGGGTATTTTCATGTTGAGGTAATCCAGCGCAGGGTGAGGAAGTTCGGGGGCAAAAGAAAACGCCCGGATGTAGAAAGTTGTCCGAGCAGCAACATCCACCAGCATAGAAGTATCTACTACGCTCCAGTGTTGCTTAACGGATGAGTTCCATCGCTTCGTACACATAGCGCCAGGCTTATAAGCACTTGCTGCATAGAACTCACCTCCTTTAAATCTTTGTCTAATCATATCTGCTACAAACTAACTGACGGTAAATCTGGTATGAGTGTACTCGTAGATTTATGTGCCAACCATAGCAAAGTTGAAGCAATCGGTAGCCAGAATCGCTGCAACGTCTGCGAGGGGTGCATCTGAAGTGTCTGGCTCGAACCACTGGAAACGTTCAATGGCGTGTAAATAAGCAATGCCTCCGGCCAGCACCTCTGCTGCATCGTCTCGCTCCTGCAATAATGCTTCCAGGTAGTCAGCACAGACATCGTCTTCGTCTTGATAGGAATCCTCAAAGGCAGCTGTTGGCAGCAGCGTTACAAGCCCTTCTGCTGACTCGGCCAATTTACGTGCATACAAGGCAGTGGCGTGGGCGTTTGTCAGCGAGCAAAGCAGCAGGTGAGTGGCATAGACAGCGTTTACGGCCCCCTGTGTTCCTGCACCGGTACGCTGAATAATCACACGTCCACGAATATCGGCGGCAGCTATCAGAGATGGAGAGTTGTTGAAGTCGAAGCCATCGATCAGGCGTCCACCTATCTCGCCGGCTAGCAGTGCCTGAGGGTTCTTAGCGCGTAATGCATGCGCCTCTTCTACCGTGCGTACCAGCCAGAGGCGAGATGCGCCTCCAGCAAAGGCATATGCTGCAACAGTGAAGGCGCGAATAACATCAATGACGATGACCACACCGTGTGCTTGCGCTGCTTGCAGAGGAGTTACCCGGCTAATTTCCATCGAAATTTAGCCCTGGTAGTTCCCGGCTTGAGTCATGAATATTTTGACCAGGCCTCTAATGATGAAAGCGGCAATAGCTACCTCAAGAATGATCATGACGATCCACAACCAGACAAAGCTGTGTGTCTGGGCAGTGACATCAAGCGAATTGGCAAAAAGTGGTATCAAAATAATAAGTGGCACAGCCAGTAGAGCAAGACATAAAAGTATTACAAAAGCAGGTAGAATGATACGCCACGTGCCTGAATCGCGCAGATTTTCCGTTTTCGCCGTGCCATAGACCTGTCTGTGTTCCGTGGCAGTTACTTCCGTCGATTGAGAAATGGGTGCCGCTATGCTCATCGAAGCACCTGGAGTTGGCCCGGTAGCTGAGGTCGCTGGTACCCGAGCAGTTTGTTGAGGGCCTGATCTCTCTGCCAATATCTGGGCATTTTCTTCGGCAGGCGTTCCCGGGTGTAATCTCTCAGGGCTTGAGGTTGACTCGTCCATGGTCTATGATCTCCTTTGATAATGATGGCTACTTTAGTATATCATAAACTTTGGAGTGCAGAAAATAAACTAATGCACTGGAGCAAGTAAGTGAATAAAGATAGTATCCTGCGCGAGTTCCAGCGCGTTACTCAGCAAGGTTTAGATATTCTCTTTCCTCCACAGTGCGCAGGCTGCAAGAGAGGAGGGACTGTCCTATGTTCATCGTGTATGGCGCATTTTGTGCCGGCGATGGCGCCGCTGTGTCAACGTTGTGGCTCGCCTTTGTCAAGGATGGGAATGTGCCAGTACCATCCTCTGAGCCTGAGTGGATTACGGGCGGTCAGTAGCTATCAAGAACCATTACGTTCGTGCATTCATGCGCTCAAATATGATGGGAATACACGCCTGGCAGAGCCATTAGGACGCTTGTTGGCCCAGGCCTACCGGTATTATGGCTTGCAAGCTGATGCTATTATCCCCGTACCCCTACATAGCGAGCGACAAAAGCAGAGGGGCTATAACCATGCCTATCTCCTGGCAGAGGTTTGTGCTGCGCAAGTCAATGTATCGCTCTATGAAGATATGGTGGTACGCTACCGGGCTACACCTGCCCAGGTGGGTTTGACGGCAAGTGAACGCTTGCAAAACGTTGCCGGGGCTTTTCGCTGTTCACCTGCATTTGCAACTGGTGCACTCTATGGACGTAAAATACTTATAGTCGATGATGTGTATACGACAGGAGCTACGTTGGAGGCCTGCGCAGGGCCACTCTTTGCTGCCGGGGTGAGAGAAGTGTGGGGATTGGTACTGGCACGACCTGCATGAGCGACTTTTGTCCTATACGAGATTGGTGACCGAGTGTGTTATAATAAGCCACGAAAGATTCAGAGGTGAATGCCAGGTAGTACACTTCAAGTTAGATAGCGAACCGGGAGAAGTGCTGCTTGCCATAATAGTAGAGAGGAACCGTGATGTCGAGCAATGGGAAATGGGTCAGAACGAGCTTTTTCTTACTCCTGTTTGTGCTGGCCATTGTCCTGGTTGTGTTCATGTTCCGTTCACCGTCCGATACAAAAACAGTCAGTCTATCCACCCTCCTAGCCGATATTAAGACGGATATGCAAAAAAACCATCAAGATACCCTGACTGTCAGCAGTGATCACATTACGTTGACTAGAGGTGGCCCGGCGGATACGCCTGAGGAAGTGACAAATATCAACGATACCTTTGACACGACCAAGGTTCTTAAGGACAATGGTATTGACTACACAAACCATTTGTTGGTACTTCAATACGAGCCGCCCAGTGCAGTGGGTGCCTGGGTGAATGTTCTGATTAGCTTCGTTCCTTTTATTCTGATTGGTGGCCTGCTGATCTTTATGATGCGCCAGGCGCAAGGAAGCAATAACCAGGCATTGTCCTTTGGTAAGAGCCGGGCGCGGATGTTTATGGGTAATAAGCCAAACGTGACCTTTGCAGATGTAGCCGGCGTTGAAGAGGCAAAGCAAGAACTCCAGGAAATCGTAGAATTTCTGAAGTATCCTGAAAAGTTCGTGGCCCTTGGCGCACGTATTCCAAAGGGACTTTTGCTCGTTGGCCCTCCCGGAACAGGTAAGACGCTGATTTCACGCGCTGTAGCGGGTGAAGCAGGGGTGCCGTTTTTCAGTATCAGCGGCTCTGAGTTTGTGGAGATGTTTGTTGGAGTGGGTGCTAGTCGCGTCCGTGACCTTTTTGACCAGGCCAAACGCAATAGCCCTTGTATCGTCTTTGTCGATGAAATTGACGCGGTCGGTCGCCAGCGTGGAGCTGGACTCGGTGGCTCACACGATGAGCGCGAACAAACGTTGAACCAGATTCTGGTGGAGATGGATGGCTTCGATACAAATACCAATGTTATTGTTATCGCAGCCACAAACCGGCCCGATGTGCTTGACCCGGCCTTGCTTCGTCCGGGCCGCTTTGACCGGCAGGTAGTGCTTGATCGCCCGGATATTCGTGGACGGATCGCCATTTTACAAGTACACGCTAAAAATAAGCCATTGGATAAGAATATCGCGCTGGAGACGCTGGCGAAACAGACGCCAGGCTTCTCCGGCGCTGATCTCTCCAATTTGCTCAATGAAGCGGCCATCCTGGGAGCGCGCCGCAATAAGCGCAGCATCGGTATGAGCGAGCTTGAGGAGGCCATTGACCGCGTAGTGGCCGGACCTGCACGCAAGAGCCGCATTATCAGTGAGCGAGAGAAGGCGATTACGGCTTATCACGAGGTGGGTCATGCTCTGGTGGCGCGTATGTTGCCCAATACTGATCCTGTACACAAAGTCTCAATTGTGGCCCGAGGACAGGCTGGCGGTTTCACAATGTTGCTGCCGACGGAAGATCGCTACCTGTGGAGCAAGCCGCAGTTCGAGGACATGCTGGCTTATGCCCTCGGTGGTCACGTGGCTGAGATGATCATCTTCGGCGAGGTTACGACAGGCGCATCAAACGATATCGAGCGGGTGACAAAGATTTCTCGTTCGATGGTGACCGAGTACGGCATGAGCAGCCGCATCGGTCCCATGGCTTTAGGCCATAAGGAGGAGCTTGTTTTCCTGGGACGCGACTTTGGTGAACAGCGCAATTATAGTGAACAGACCGCGCGTGAGGTTGATGAAGAGGTGCGGCGCATCATTCAAGAGGCTTTCGATAAAGCCTATCATATTCTGCTGCAGAATAAAACGCGTTTGATTATGATCAGTGAGCGCTTGATTAAAGAGGAAACATTGGAAGGTCCTCTCTTCGAGTCGCTCTTCAACCAGCCCATCAATGATGAGCAGTACGAGTCGCCGTCTATCCTGGCGGGCATACCGAGCATACACATGCCTGGAAAAAATGAACAAGGGAAACTTTTGCCAGAGCCTGGAGTGACATATCCGATGGCACAGCAGTTCCAGCCGCCATATAATGGTGAGGCGAGCGCGTAATTTTCTATAGTTAGGCAGGGTTGATTCCCCCTACCTATGCCGTGGTTGCCAGAAAGGAGGTCACACTGGCAGTTATCCCTGTCTGTACCTGCAAACGCACTCCACAATAGCCGGATTGTAGATCACTGTTTGTTGCATTGACCATCCAATTTGATGGCTCTGTTGTACCTGTCTGCCAGACTTTGGCAAAGAGGGTTGAACCGACTACCCGAAAGCGCAGCGTGTATGATGTCCCACCCTGGGCAGCAAAAGGGGTTGAGCCGAGGGTGGTGTATGATCCGTGGACCTTTTCCTGGATCACCAGATTGACGCCGTCGATATATGCCTTGTACCAGTTGATGGTATCATTCCAGCGCAGGACGGCTCCTATGTTGGAGATGTTGAATTTGCCGAGTGATCCACTAAAGAGGACTTCAGCATTGCTGGTCGATGGACCAAGGATTGCGTCATAGGCGCCATTTCCTCCCGAGACCTGGCCTGTGTTGTTAGAGATGGAGAAGATGCTCTGGTTACCGGCATCTTCAATCCAGGCGTGGCCATTGGAGGCCGTTCCCCAGTAGGTCTGGTTTACACGCTGGAAAGTATCCTGCGATATGATACTCCCTGGCGTTGGCGATGGAATTGGTGTGGGCGTCGGTCCTGTTCTCGTGACATATCCCATTCCATACCTGGTCGTCGTAGCAACCGGTAAACCATTTGCCCAATCAATTTCAAGATGCTCCCTTGAGTTGTACAGCGTTGGGAGGTTGATGACACTTTTTCGCGTTGCAGTATCGATCACATCTCCCGCATCACCGACATAGACGAACCGTCCATCTCTACTATGTTGAACCCATCCTTCTCGCTGGCAGGAGTACGCGCAGGGAAATTGAGTCCCCGTCATCAGCTTCGTCAAAGGAATATCGGCAACTTGCTTAGGTGCAACACCTGGAAGGCCACTGACGTCGAAGACGTGAACGTAACTATTGGGCGTGTCGATGACATACACTTCCTTTTCATCGGGCGATAATGAAATACCATGGCTTGGAGCGTCTGAAGAGCCAGAAGCTGTGAATCCCTTTACAGGAACGGTGTAGAGGACTTTACCCGAGAAAATATCACTGACCTGAAAACCAAGGAACCCCGTGGCAGTTGTGAAAGCAAGCGTCTCGGTGCCATTGATCGTGAAAGGTCGGACTCCCGCCTTCAAAGGGCCAATCTTCTTAATGATTTGATTAGTTGCGGTATCGGCAACTAAGAGATAGATGCTATTCAACCCACCCAGGTAGACATGAGTGCCACTCAAGTTTACGAGGGTATTATGAGGACTGATGCCCGCGCCTGCATTGATACTGCCAAGAACGCTTCCATCGTTCCCGTTAAGAATATGCCATAACCCATCATATTGGGCAGTTCCATCGGGCATGTAGATCTTCGTCCCATCAGGGGTAATCGCCATACTATCGATGCCGAAGGGATAGTCTCTGGTCCAGATGACGGTATTGGTCAACAGGTTATATTTGAGGAGAGATCCATTTCCATTAACACCACCATCACCGCCATAGCTGACGTAAAGCATGCGAGTTGCCGGGCTTGCAGCCACACCTCGCACACCTCGAGTTGTCGGCAGATTGACATTTTTCACGAGACGGTGACCATTGTCCATATCATAGATATACATGCCCCCATCGGGAAAGACATACTCGTAGTGCTGTGTCGCAGGGCTTGCTTTCGCAGAAAGAATGTGATTTGTACCCAGCGGTGTCCTGGCACTCGCTGCATACTTTGTTACGAGAAATACAGGTGCCAGGGCAAGAACCAACAAAAATAATGCAAGATACGGCTTTTTGAATTTATTCAGAGCAGACATAGAACTTAAAACTCCTTTCTCTCTAGATCAACGTATCTCTGGACATCTTTGGAAGGAAATCTATAGCAGTGTATTTGCCTTTAAAAAGACAAAACCTCGGGGGTTGTGCTTAACTGGCTCCACATTGTACAATGAAGGCAAGCAACGAGTTCCTCGTTCCCAGTTTTCGGTTCCCAGCATTGATTGGCAACATTCGACTGGGAGCAATTTCCGGGAACCAGGAACTTCTTTCCATATGAAGAGGAGGTTCTTGCATTGCCTGATATTTTTCGCGAGATTGATAACTGCGTAACCGCCCCACAGGGCTTCCGTGCGGGTATCACTTCTTGTGGCATTAAGTCTGATAGTTCAATTCCTGATCTGGCTATTTTAGCATGCGATGTGCCCTGCGTTGCCAGCGGCACGTTCACGCCCAGTAGCACACGCGCCGCTCCTGTCCTGGTTTGCCAGGAACGTCTGAAGAGTGGCAAGGCCCAGGCTGTGCTTGTGAACAGTGGCAATGCGAATTGTGCTACAGGTGATGTTGGCCTGTTGAACGCGTACCGTATGACTGAACTGGTGGCAAAGAAGCTGAAGCTTGAGAACGAGATGGTGCTCTGTTCTTCCACCGGTATCATTGGTCGCCAGCTTCCAATGGAGAAGGTCCAGGCTGGTGTGGCCGCTATCGAACTGAGTAGGGACGGGGGAAATGCCTTCTCTGAAGCCATTATGACGACAGATACACGGCCCAAACGTATGGCCCTGGAGTTTCAGATTGAGGGTCGTACCGTTCGCTTAGGTGGAGTGACGAAAGGTGCAGGCATGATTTATCCAAATATGGCTACCATGCTCTGCTACCTGACCACCGATGCCGCTATAGAACATGCGTGGATAAAGGCAGAGTTAAAAGCGGCGGTTGACGATTCATTCAATATGCTATCGATAGATGGCGATATGTCAACCAACGATACATGTATACTGTTCGCTAATGCTTTGGCCGGCAACACGCCCATCAACGGGCAACATCCCGAGGCGGATACGTTCCGTGAAGCATTGCGGCGAATGACAATCTACCTGGCACGAGAGATGGCTAGGGACGGTGAGGGC
>WNGI01006856.1_pt1 | contig 10385 bp, 7 predicted proteins | sample 5400621 | NCBI WGS metagenome assembly WNGI01 (sample SAMN13153374, study PRJNA577476) | soil metagenome | isolation source: 20 cm soil or saprolite under Garry oak tree replicate 1 | place: USA:California | collected 2016-06-15 | reverse complement strand
CACCTCAGCCTAAAACTTGCAAAGTCACAGCCGCAAATGGTCTGAACGTCCGAGCTGCGCCTACCAGCCAGTCAGCCCTTATTGCCAGCTATCCTCCCGGCACCGTCCTCAATTATATCGCGGTAGTGAATGGAGAGAACGTGGCGGGGAATCCGCGCTGGGGGCACTCAGAACAAGGGCATTACTTCTGGATGGGCGGGACCGACCACCCGAACGGATAACTCACAATGCCTTCTCAAGATTCGATCGAAAGGTGTGATTCATGCAACAACGACCATTCGCTCTATTTGGTACCTACGCGCTCGAAGAAATTCCCCAAACCTACTCCTGGTTTGACGAGATGCGCGAGCACAATCCGGTATTCAAAGACGAGAGAACGCGCTTATGGCAGGTCTTTCGTTATGAAGACGTGTTAACAATTTTGACTGATTACTCTCGCTTCTCTTCGCAAGCATATGAGTTCACGGGTGGCTTTTTAAAAAATTCGCTGATCGCAAAAGACCCACCAGACCACCGCAAATTGCGTAACCTGATCAATCAGGCATTTACTCCAAAAGCAGTTGCCCGCCTTTCAGATCGTATCACCCAGATCACACAAGAGATGTTGAATGAGGTACGACTCCAGGGTAAGATGGATATTGTTTCAGACATCGCCTTTCCGCTACCGGCCAAAGTAATTGCAGAATTGCTCGGCGTGCCGTCTGAAGATTGGAACATCTTTCAAAGATGGGCACGTGTAGATGCTTCGGATCCTGCAAGCAGTCGGCAAGAGTCTGGTCAATCAATGCAGATAGAAATGTTTAACTATTTCTCCGACTTGCTGGAGGAGCGACGCCGTGCACCTCGTGAAGATCTGATCAGTTCACTGAGCGTAGCTGAAGTTGATGGCGAACGGTTGAGTGAGCCTGAGTTGCTCAGTTTCTGTACATTGCTACTTGCTGCTGGTCAAGAGACCACTAAAAACTTGATTACCAATGCCATTGTATGCTTGACCGATCATCGCGAATCAATGGAACGATTAATCCACGAGCCAGCATTGATGACAACAGCGATTGAAGAGATACTGCGCTTTCTACCACCAGTCTGGTTTCTCTTCCGCCAGACCAAAACAGATGTTGAACTGGCAGGGCAGCATATTCCGGCCAACCAGGTCGTGCTGGCCTGGACTGCATCAGCCAACCGCGATCCAGCGCGATTCCCGGATCCAGATCGCTTCGATATCGAGCGTGAGCCAAATCGCCATCTGGCCTTTGGACATGGCATTCACTTCTGTGTAGGCGCTCCACTGGCACGTTTGGAAGCCAAAATTGCCTTGCCAATGATGCTACACCAGCTCAAAAACCTACAACGAGTAGAAGGAGTTCCGATCATGGTTCATGCGGGGATTGTTTTTGTGATCAGATCACTACCAGTCACTTTTCAGCCGTATTAAGCAGTGATCAAGGGGGAGCGGATCACTAAATTTCAGCACTGGGTCGAAGTTGGGATGCCTGGGTAAGGGTTGTGCCTTGACCCAGAGCTTTCCGATTTACTCGATTACCACTATAAATCGATGAATTTCTATCTAATATCAAAAATACCGCTCACATAGCGCTCATTTTGCACGATAGTTTTAAGCCCAACCATTGCATTTGTTGCATTCAGTTTTTGGTTATTAGGGGGCGATCTCTAGCAGCGTGTCGGAGAGAAAGGTTCCATCAATTTTTCACCTTTCCTGGTTACAATTGTGCGGCAAAACGAGTATAAGATGCAATAGATAATAATCAGAATAGCGCTTTCCGAAACTGCGGAATGTGGGATAATTGTTGTGTATAGACTTGAAGCGGTTCAATCCTGTAGCCACCACCTCCCTGCTTGTTTGGTTCCGAGATATAGATAGGAAACGGATGAGTCACGAATAAGGTCCTCTAGAAATATCCTATGGTAATTATTATGAATGTTCTAGAAGAAATGAAGATTATTGGCTTACCTATATGCGAAGCTCAGGGAGGGTAGCACATGATGAAATGTCATAAATGAAAGCTTAAACCATGCTGACTTGAGAGAAATCCTGGGCGATAGGTTCCATTCATTATATTGATAAGCTCAAAGGCAAAAAGAGCGAAATTTGATTCTGACCAATCAAACATACAGACAGTATGGTTACCGGGCGATGTCTCAATACTATCAGACCATATCCCATCTTCTATATTTGTAAGTGTTCTCCCCTCTATCTTCGCGAGGAATAGAGGCATATTTCCTATTGATTCATAATAAAATCTGGCCGTGTTTCCTTGATGTGATCCTTCAGCAGATAGGATAATTCCCCCATGAAAACCTCTCAGGAGATTGGTTGGCATGAGCTTGTTCAGCAGTTCAAGGTTTTTTTGTCCCATCTTTGGAAATTCAAAAAATACTATTCCCATGTAAAAATTGGCTGGTATATATTGTTTATAATGTTCGTTTAGATCGTCGATCTTGAGGAAAGGAGCCAATTCATCGAGTTTTTTAAACGCGTCTGCTATCGTATTGGCATTAAAGGTAGATTTGACTTCCAGCACAGCGTGAACATATTCGGCTGGAATTGCTCGAATACTTCCTGACTGCGAGTGATCGGGACTGATTTCAGTCCATAATACAGGAGAGTCCAGCCTATTATAAATGATGACATCATAATGACGTAGCTTTCCTTTCAGAGCAATCCTTGGTAAAAATGAGTCTCTTTGGGAGATAATATACCCAGATGTGACACCATATCTTGCCGGAAGAAACTGCTCTAACCATTTTCTAAATAATGCCTCAGCATATTTTCCTTTATCCGTTGCAGTTGGTCGATTCTCGGACATATCTTTGAATATTCCGAAATCGCTTACCATCTTCCTTTTTTGGGTATTAAATTGCGGCCAACCACTCCGCAAGGAATCTTTTTTGCCCTCGTCTTTTTGACGCGCCATTAGCTTGCAATCCCTTTCTTGCAAAAGAAATACCATTTATTGCATCGGTGGGTTAGACGCGATCTTTTTACCTAACTTTCGTCCAAAATAGTGGCACAATGCTTGTAACAGAGTGCGGCACTGCTTTTCCAGACCTAAGTGGTGTCCAAACAAACGGCAACGTGTGCTGAAGCCAGAAGCGCGGCCAGAGACTCACGTAAGAAAGGAGCCAAAGGCGCAGCGAAGTTGAGAACAATCTGGCTGAGGTCACCGGAAGCATCGCGGACGAGAAAGCCACTGAGATGAAAGACATCGCGGACCATGCGCATGATGCCATAGTGGGTGAGTTTGGGAGCAGCGAGCCAGCGACGCGCCCAGACAATGACGTTGTGAGCCAGCGTCCCCAGCAGCATGACCATTTGTTGAGCGGGAAAGCGTTTCTTGGAGCGTTTGGTGATGCCCAGCCCCTGTTTGTCGCCTTTGAAGGAGGTCTCGACGCCCCCACCGCGCTGGTCGTAGAAGGCGACATAGGCCAGCAAGACGCCCGCTGGATCGCTATCGGGGCCTGCATCAGGCTGAGTCAACATCAGCACCTCGCTCGGAGCAAGGGTCACGATCAGGACGCTGATGCCCCACTGGCCGTTGGCTTTGCGACAGCGCACGGCGAGGCGGCGCACGGGGCGGACATAGTCGGTGGTCGGTGTGTGCACCCAGCCCACCTGGCGTCCGCTAATCTTCGGATCATCAGCCCACCACGTCACACTTTGTGCCAATCGCTCAGCCCGTTGCGTCGAATAATCCTTGCTGCTGACCTGATAGCCTCGGGCCAGCAACCAGTTGAGATCATCCACACTGCCACCACCGGCGTCCACGCGCACGATGGTGCGTCTGCGCTTGGCTTCATCCAACCCCAGCGTGCGTTCGGCGGCTTGCATCAGGGGCATGAGCGCCCGATTCAGTTGCACCGTTCCCTCAAAGAGTCGATCGACGACCACCTCGTCATACTGGCTGGCTAGCACACGCCCCAATTGCCGTCCGCGCCGATTGCGCTGCGAGGCCGTGTAGCCTTTACTGGCAAAGGCGGCGGTGGGGCCACACGGCATCCCGCTCAGATCCACATCCAGGATCAGATACTGTCGCCGGAAGTCGTGCTGGCAGCCCTGGCTATGCTGCCGATAGATCTCATCGAGCGCCTCCTCCATCTGCTGCACATTCTCCGGCGTACAGGCATCCAGGGTCTGTTGCACCACCGATTGCTCCGCACACCGGCTCCGTCCGAACGCCGCTTGCAATGCCGGCTCGGCCCGCAACCGACTGTTGATTTCCACCAGCCCATGCGCTCCCGCCAGCATCGCAATCCAGCCATCATAGATTTTGTCGATGGGCTGATCCTTCACCGTTTTCTGGGCGATTTGCACCCGCCGACGGATCGGCTCAAACAGGTTCATCTCGTTCAACTTCACTCCCAGCGCGGCCAAACTCGCGCAACTCGTATACGTTTTCGTTCCTTCTGTGCTACACTCGTGCATGATGAGCCTCCTATCATTCGGTTACAATCCTTCTATGATAGGGATGACTCATCACTGCTCGTTTGACAACCCCTTTGGCAGCATCCTGCCGCTAATTCGGACGAAATTTAGGTTTTTAAGAAGTGGCTTAGGAATCTGTGGATAGAGCATGTCTGTTTTCGTACCGGAGATATAGATGTAATACTTCATAGCGACCCGTTTCCTTATCAAATCTCATTATTCATCACCGAAGTAATCCAAGTCTATCTTTTTCACGATATATCTAGACTCTTCAGTAACTCCAATGTCATAATCTATCATTAACTGAGCGAGCTGCTCGCCGTCAATTAAGATGATTTTCAAATTCTCAGTGCCGCTCGCAAAGGTTCTCGCTTGAGGAGAGAAATTTGAGGTGGTAATAAATACTCCCTTGCGTGCTTTCTTTCCGATCAATGCACCTGCAAAACCCTGGACTATGGGACCTCCAACGGTGCCTTCCCATCGCTTTGCTTGAAGGTAGATTGCATCGAGGCCAAGTTTATCTTCTTTGATAATGCCATCAATTCCACCATCTCCAACCTGACCAATGGCTTGACCAGCATCTTTTCGAGAACCACCATAGCCCATTGCAACAAGTAAATCTACAACCAGGCTCTCAAAGAATCTCGGGGTGTTATTTTTAATTCGTTCTAGAAGTTCCTGAGCCAGCGTTTGTCTCAAGTTTTGATAGCTTATCTCTAAAATTTCTTGCGGCGTTTGGCTGGTCTTTTCTACAATTTCTTGTGATGAAGAGGTAGTTCCATTCGTTTTACCCTCTTTACTATTTGTAGCTGTATGGAATGCTAAAAATTCAGGGAATTGGTTCAAAAATTTTATGTTGATTGTAAGTGGGTTATTCTTTAGTATCGTGATGCCTCGTTCAGTTATACGAAATCTTGATCTTCCTGTGCTTGATAATAAAAGAGCTTTTTGTAGATATGTCTTCGTCCAATTCACTCGATTATCAAATTTTCGCTGTTTTCCACTGGGTAGCATTTCATCTCTGTCGCCCTCAACTAGTCCAAATTGCTGTGCTAAAGACTCTAAGACTTCAGAAGTAGTGTGCTCGTTCCCATCACCCGCGATTTTCAACAAAGGGAGCATGAGACTTTGGAAATCTGGAACTGGCATCTATGGCCTCCACTACAATTTATTTCTCAGCAGTATAACATGTTTGACAATAGTTGGAGTAAATATAAGTTTCTCTAGTAGAGATACATTCTACCCAGAAGACATACAATGTCCCCATCTAAATTATGACGCAGCATTTTTATTACGAGTCTCTCTCCCGCTAGCTCAGGCCCTACAAGGAAAAGTAACACTGAAGGTGAATTACGCCAATCTTTGATTACCCAATCAGAGTAATCTGCTGTCCTTATGGGAAACTTAGCGGTGAGGTGTGTAGACGATGATTCCTCGAAGAGAAGCGCAAACGGAAGAGTTGACGCATTACGAAGTAGGATCATAAGGAATTAAAAACACAATACAATACACGAGAATGCTCCACTCGGAAGAATGTCGACACCGGGCTTATACGAGAGTTCTTCCCTAACCAGGAAGATTCAAAAATGCTAGATAGCATATTCGGCTCTTTTAGGTAATTTGGTTTAGATCAGGTTAAGAAACGGTTGAATTTCTAGGACTTCAGTATCATTTAACTCATAGATTCTAAGATCAGATGAACGTTCCTTAACCTGATCATGGCAGAGGCCAAGAGGATAGTATTGTACAATTGAAACGTCGTTTATTACTAATATCCAACAGAAGTAGGCACTATCTCCTCTTCACCAAAACCATCACCTCACCCATAGGTCTCAACGTCAGGTGATGTATTGGATCGGGTACAATCGTCTGTCCAGCGACGAGTGAAAAGTTAACGCGCTGGGCAAGGGTGGCAAGCAGCAAATGGCCCTCCATCATAGCAAAGTACATCCCGATGCAGATGCGCGGGCCTGCGCCAAATGGTACGAAAGCATAGCGGGGAAGCCGTTTTTCTCGTTCAGGGGTGAAACGCTCGGGATCAAATTTCTCCGGTTCCGGGAAGTATTCCTCTCTACGATGCAGGGTATATGGAGCATAAAGCACAACCATATCCTTGGGGACACGGTAGCCATCGACCTCGACCGTTCGCAATGCACGCCTGGACAACAGGTATGCAGGCGGATAGAGTCGCATTGCTTCCTTAAAAACTTGCAGGCAGTAGGGCAAACGTGCCAGGTCATCATAGGTGGGCGTTCGACCCTGCAAGACACTATCGACTTCCTCTTGTACCTTCTGATACATCTCAGGGTGTTGGCAGAGTAGATACCACGTCCAACTCAGAGCGGTAGCTGTTGTTTCATGTCCTGCGCCAAAGAGGGTCAAGCACTCAGCCATCAACTGCTCATCGCTCATGGGTTTACCATCTTCGTCTCTGGCTTGCAGCAGGATAGAGAGAAAGTCATTGCGCTCTGTCGGGTTACTGCGCCTCTCATCAATGAAGCGTTGAATATAGTCGCGTAACACGTTTGCAGCTTTGTGAGTGCGAAGATTACGCGGCAGTGGCCAACTATATGGTGGTGGGAAGAGGACCGAGGTTGCATGCGCAATGTACGCAAGAGTAACGGTCATAGCCGCGCCGAGTTCGTCGGTTTCGGTGAATACATCAGCATCAAAAAGAGCATTGCCGATTACACTCATTGTGATGTTAGTCATGTGCTGGTTGATATCGATAACGCTATTATCGAGCCAGGTTTGCTGAATTTGTTCGCCGTAGTTTCCCATAGCCTGGGCATAGCTGGCAATATGACGTGGCTGGAAAGGTGGGGACATGATTTTGCGCTGATGGCGGTGGAAATCACCTTCGCTACTGAAGATGCCATCACCGATTACGGGGCGAAAGGTATTATGAACTGCCAGGCCTTTATCAAAGTCATAGGCATGTTCGACTAGAATGCTATGGATATGCTCTGGTTTATTGAATAGAATACCGGGGAACGGCCCGAAATGCATGCCACAGACGTCGCCTTCGCGTGCCAAACGTCGTAATAGGTCCAGGCGATCTTTACGAAAATCGAGCAGGTTTCCGACAAATGGGTAGCCGCGGATGTAATGAAACGTTTTGGGAATATCTGTTTTTGTATTTACTTGTGTTGCCATGATGTGTTCCTTGTAAACCTGGCTAGTAATACTTGAATATTTCGTCTCTCTTGTTGATCTAGACGTTGGATATCTATTTTTTATTACTAACAATTGTAACTACTCTAGTATTATACAGCGTTCAAAACCATTTCCTCATGAGTACAGAGCCTAACGTTTAGAGTTCCCAGATAACCTGTTGCTTATCTCACCATTTCTGCCCTATGATACATAGTAGCAAACTTTGAAACAATCTGGCACCAGAGGAAACAGAACTTTATGGCAACGAATATACAAGAACGACAAGCAAGTAAAGCAGTGCTTCCACCAGGCCCAAGTAGATTACCCTACATTGGCAACCTGCTCTCATTGAGACTTGACCCACTCGGCTACCTGCAACGGCTTCAACGCACGTATGGAAATATGGCAACGATTTATTTCGGCAAGAATCCCGCCGTTCTATTGTTCCGACCAGAACACGTCCGCTATGTGCTGGTGGAGCATCCACGTGATTTTTCCAATCGTGGCGTGCTGAGGAACGATAACGATGATGGTTTTGCAAGCGAAGGATTGCTGACCATCGATGGTGAAAAACATCGCCAGCAGCGCCGCGCGGTACAACCAGCTTTCCATAAAAAGCAGGTTGAAGGCTATGCCAGTATCATCAATCAATATACTCAAGAATTGCTCAAAACGTGGTACCCCGGTGATAGGCTTGACATGTCTCGCGCCATGCAGGAGTTGACGCTGAGGATCGTGAGCAAGTGCCTCTTCAGTATTGACCTCTCTAGCCAACTTGGCCCCCTTAGTGATGCATTCGATGGTGTCATTGGAAGCTCAACAAGTATGGCCGAAGATTTGCTGAATATTCGCATCGACAACCCGATTACGGGCTACGGTAAACGTATGGCTGCTACACGCCAGCTAGATATGCTGATTTATACACTTATAGCGCAGCGTCGTGAGGATGACCGCGATTACAATGATGTTCTCTCCATGTTAATGTCTGCACAGAACGGAGAAGAGCCGGATACGAAACTTACCGAGAAACAGATTCATGATCACATCCTGACATTTCTTGCCGCGGGTCATGAAACGACGGCGATTACCCTCGTCTGGACGTTTTACCTGCTTTCACAGTATCCGCAAGTTCGTATCAAATTGCAAGATGAGATTCGCTCCGTGCTGGCTGGTCGAGAGCCATCCACCGATGACCTTGCCAGGATTCCTTACCTTGATTGGGTTCTGGACGAATCGATGCGCCTTTATCCTCCGGCCTGGCTGCAGATGCGTTTCGTAGCTAAAGAAACCGAAATTGATGGGGTGAAGCTACCGGCCGGTACGCTGCTCATCTTGAGCCAGTGGGTTATGCATCGCCTACCCGAAATCTGGCAAGACTCCGAAGTGTTCAAGCCCGAGCGTTGGGATCCGGCAAACGAGCAGCACATTCCGCTTGGAGCGTATTTTCCCTTTGGCGGAGGCCCGCGCACCTGTATTGGAATGCCACTCGCGCAATTGGAGGCCATGATTATCCTCGCGAGCGTTCTCCAACGCTACACGCCTCAGCCCATCCCTGGATATACACCAGGGTTCCAGCCTGCGATTACCCTGCGCCCAAAACGGCATCTAGAAGTTACCTTGATGCCTGCTTCAAGCAGCGACTCTGACACTCGATGGAAGCAGATTGTAAGCACTTCTGACCCTGCTTTACGGCAAGGATTGGAGCGCCAGGGATGCAGGAACGCGCTTATGAGGTTATTTGGAATATAGCGGTTAACAAACCTTATCTTGAGGGCAAACCGGGTATAACGCAGCCTCCATCGGACTGTGACCAATATGCCTGTACCTTGACACCGTCCAACGTATCGCTATCACCCTCACACACGTCACCGATCTCATGCCAGTTGTTTGGGTCGAGAGGCGTGACCTGGAAGCCATTGCCATCAGGATTGGTACATGCTTCCACAAGTTCGTGTGAGAATATGGTTGTAATGGAATCAAGCGTCCCATCGTTCATCACCCAGGCAAAGAGAACTTTGTCCAGGTCGACATCGAGCGGGAAACTGTAGCTGACGTTGTAGATAAAAGTGTGTATGCCGTTGATATTTGGTTGATTGAAGTTCACTCCAACTGGCAAGAACACACAGTACAAAATTTGTTGATCATCCTCTGGTTCAGTCACTTTGCCTGCTGCGATCAGACTTAAGATGCATTGCGCGACATCATTGGTTGAGAAAGGATTTGGAGGGTTGGAGGGATTAACGACCAGATTGCCGAGCACTGTACCTTTCCCGATTCCACGGTATTGAGAGAGCTTCGACATATAGGGCCCAGAGAGGATACTTTGCGCTGCATTGAATATTGCGTTAGATGATGGAGAGACATTCCCTGCCCAGGCGGATCCCCAAAAGATCAGTTGAACTTGTACTTTGTTAAGAATCATGCCATTCAAGTCAACAATACTTGTACCAGCAGCGCTGCTGCCAGGTACTTGTGGATGGGTGAGATCTCTCACGATCCCCGAAAGCTGGGCTAGTGTATATTGTAGGTTTGTCGGTAGCTTGAAACTATCCATTGCTTATTGCTCCTCTCCCAATTTGGATGTAGCTGCGCTGAATTTTGGAGTTGCTTGAGTTGTAACTTATGTTTCTGTAAGCATGGTTTCGTTTCCTATTGTATCATTCGCCCAACTATCTTTTCTACATCTGTTGCTACTAGATTAGATCTTATGGAGTAAAAAAACCTACTCAAATCGTATATATGAAAGATACGATTGACATCTAGGTATGTAAGAGATAAAATCGCACTT
>WNGI01014259.1_pt1 | contig 10386 bp, 7 predicted proteins | sample 5400621 | NCBI WGS metagenome assembly WNGI01 (sample SAMN13153374, study PRJNA577476) | soil metagenome | isolation source: 20 cm soil or saprolite under Garry oak tree replicate 1 | place: USA:California | collected 2016-06-15 | reverse complement strand
GGGGAGGAATTACCGGAATCAGCACTGCATATCTCTTGAAGCAGAGAGGTCTCACCGTTGTGCTGATTGAACGGGCGCGCCTGGCGACAATAGATACTGGCCACACCACTGCCCATCTGACTTACATCACCGATACCCGGCTCCATACGCTGGCGAAAAATCTCGGCATCGATCACGCTGGGGCTGCCTGGGATGCAGGCGCGGCGGCGCTTGATGAAATCGAAGCCCTTGTCCAGGGTGAGGAGATCGATTGTGAATTCACACGGCTTCCCGCTTATCTGCACGTCCCGCTCGACAGAGCGAAATCAAATGAAACAGCGAAATTGAAAGAAGATGCCGATCTCGCTCAAAAGATGGAATTCGACGCGGCCTATCTCAACTCGATCCCGCACTTTGGTGTGCCGGGAATTCAGTTCGCCAATCAGGCGAAATTTCATCCGCGAAAATATCTCGCGGGATTAATCGAAACGATTCCGGGAAACGGCTCGCACGTTTTCGAAAAGACAGCGGCGGGCAAATTCGACGCCGAAAAGCGCCGCGTCAAGGCGAATGGACATTGGATCAGCTTCGATCGCGTCGTGATCGCAACAGATAATCCATTAGTTGGCTTTGCCAGCATGACGGCAGCGACGTTGTTCCAGACCAAGCTCTCACTCTATAGCAGTTACGTCTTCGGAGCGCGCATTCCGAGCAGTGCTTTGCCCATGGCCATGTTTTTCGACACCAAAGAGCCTTATGATTACATGCGGATCGATCGACACGAAGATTTCGATTACGTGATTTTCGGCGGCGAAGATCACAAGACCGGTCAGGCCGAAGCGGAGGACAATTGTTACAACAACCTGCTTCTCCGGTTGCGCAGGATTTTGCCCGACGCCCACATTGAAAATCGCTGGTCCGGTCAGGTGATCGAAACGAACGATGGCCTTCCCTTTATCGGCGAAAACGCCGATCGACAATTCATCGCTACCGGATTTTGCGGCAACGGTATCACCTTTGGCACTGTTTCCGCCATGATGGCGCGCGATTGGGCAACTGGCAGGAAGAATCCGTGGGCGGATTTGTTTTCGCCCGACCGCAAAATTATTCGTGGCGGCGTGTGGGATTATCTGCGGGAGAACAAGGATTATCCCTATTATCTGATCAAAGATCGGCTGGCCCGGCCCGAAGCGGATTCAGTACGCGAGCTAAAACGCAACGCAGGCATGATCGTGAAATCAAAAAAAGGTAAGGTCGCTGCTTATCGGGATCCTGAGGGAAACGTGCACAAACGTTCGGCGGTTTGTACGCACATGGGATGCATTGTGCGTTGGAATGGGGCGGAGAAAACGTGGGATTGCCCGTGTCACGGCTCGCGTTTTAAAGCGACCGGGGAAGTAATTGCAGGACCGGCTGAAGCACCGCTGCCAGCGATGTGAGGCGGCTGCTCAGCCGCTTGGAACGCTTGGCACAGGCGCCTCCATGTCTAAACTGATTTGGCAATGAGTTCAGAGGTCCGTGTCCGTTTCGCCCCGTCGCCCACGGGTTATTTGCACATCGGCGGTGCGCGCACTGCGCTTTTCAACTGGCTCTTTGCCCGACATCACGGCGGCACATTTGTTTTGCGAGTCGAAGATACCGACCGTGTGCGCAACACCGAAGAAGCGGCGGCTGCGATTTATGACGGTCTGCGATGGCTCGGATTAAATTGGGATGAAGGCCCGCACGTTGGCGGAGATTTCGGGCCTTATTTCCAAAGTCAGCGTAACGAAATCTACGAACGCTATTTAAAAAAATTGCAGAATGCCGGTCACATTTTCGAAGACCAGGGTGCGCTCCGATTCCGTTCGCCGCGCGAGCATGTGATTGTTGATGATCTCGTTGCCGGCAAAATCGATTTCGATCTTTCGAACGAACAAACCCATCCCGACATGACGGTGCGCCGCCCCGACGGCTCGTGGATTTTTCATTTCGTCAACGTGATCGACGACCTTGAAATGAAGATCTCACACGTCATTCGTGGCGAGGATCATCTTTCGAACACACCGAAACACATCGAGCTTTTTCGCGCTCTTGGCGTCGAACCACCGCATTACGCACACATCCCGCTTATCCTTAACCGGGACGGCTCGAAAATGAGCAAGCGCGATCAGGGTGCGAGCGTAGACTATTATATTAAGAGAGGCTTTTTGCCGGAGGCAGTCCGCAATTACCTTTGCCTGCTCGGTTGGTCGCCCAAAGACAATCGGGAAAAAATTCCGATCGAAGAAATAATCCCGCTGTTCGATCTGAACAAGGTCGTACGCGGCCACGCCACTTTTGATCCGGACAAATTGCATTGGCTCAATGGCGAATACGCGCGCGAGTTGCCGGATGACAGGTTTCAGCAGCTGGCCAGGAATGCTTTGCGCGCAAGCGGGGTGAAGCTGGAGAATTTTTCCGATGATTACATTCGGGCCGCGCTCGACACCTGCAAAGGAAAGATCAATACCTTTGATGAACTAGTGGCTTACTGCGGTTTCTATTTCACGGACGACATCGTTTACAGCCCGGAAGGCGTCGCCAAAAATCTTACGGCCGAAAACAAGCCACGACTGCAAGCCGTCCATGAAGCGTTTGCCAAAATCGAAAATTTTTCGGCAGACGAAATTGAAGCTGCCATGAAAGCGACCGCGAAAGAGCTTGGTGTGAAGGCGGGTGCGATTGTGCATCCGACCCGTTTCGCCGTAACCGGGAGCAACGCCGGCCCAAGTCTCTATCATTTGCTCGAAGTTCTCGGAAAAGAAAAGGTGCTCGCACGAATCGACCGCGCGCTAAAGCATCAAGGAGCGGCGGCTTCCAAGCCGCCGACTTAATAAAGCGGCGGTCTGGAGACCGCCGCTCCTTGTTTCAAGGGCGTTCCCTCGCTCTTTGATGGAGGGGCGAGCTCTGCGAGCCCGGTAGGTGGCGTCGCAGGAGCTCCGCCCTCCAAGAATTGTGAGCGCTATGACCTTTTTGATTCCTTCGCCCAGGTATCCTTCAGCGTCACCGTCCGGTTCCACACTTGTTTCATCGCAGTGGAATCAGGATCCAGCGTGAAGTAACCGAGCCGCTCGAATTGATAACGCTTCTCCGGCGTCGCGTCAGCCAATGCTGGTTCGCATTTCGCGGTCACAACTTCAAGCGAATGTGGATTGATGAACGATTTGAAATCGCCTGACGCGTCCGGCTCGGCGGCAGTGAAAAGCCGGTCATAGAGTCGCACCTCGGCGTCATGGGCATGGGTCGCGCTTACCCAATGAATAGTACCCTTTACTTTGCGATTGGAGGTCGCGCCACCCGACTTACTATCGAGATCGACCGTGCAATGAAGCTCGGTCACATTGCCAGAGCTATTTTTCACTACTTCTTCGCACTTGATGATATAGGCATACTTGAGCCGCACTTCGCCTCCCGGTTTCAAGCGAAAGTATTTTGGCGGCGGAGTTTCCATGAAATCAGCGGCGTCGATAAATAGCTCGCGGCTCAATGGCACCTTTCGTCTTCCAGCATTCTCATCTTCCGGGTTGTTGATAGCCTCCAGCTCTTCCACTTTTCCTTCAGGATAATTCGTTAGCACCACCTTGAGCGGGTGAAGAACGACGAGCCGTCGCTCGGCCATGCGATTGAATTCGTCGCGAATGGTGTGATCGAGGACAGCCATGTCAGTCATGCTCGGATACTTCGTGATCCCGATGTTGTAGGCGAACGAGCGCAAGGCGCTGGCAGTAACCCCGCGCCGGCGCAGTCCGGCGATCGTGATCATGCGCGGATCATCCCAGCCGTTGACCAACTTCTCGTTAACCAGCTGAATCAGCTTTCGCTTGCTCATCACCGTATAAGTAAGATTGAGCCGGGCGAATTCGTATTGATGCGGAACTGGCGGCGGCAATTCCAGCGCCAGCAAAATCCAATCGTAAAGCGGTCGGTGCACTTCGAACTCGAGCGTGCAAACCGAATGGGTGATACCTTCGATATAATCGCTCAGGGTATGGGCCCAGTCGTACATCGGATAAATGCACCATTTGTCCCCGGTATGGTGATGAGAGGCGTGCCGGATACGATAAAGCACGGGATCGCGCAGCCAGACATTGGGCGCGTTGACATCGATCTTTGCTCGCAACGTTCGTGTCCCGTCAGGAAATTCCCCCGCTTTCATTCGCTCAAATAGATCCCGATTTTCTTGGATGGGACGGTTGCGGAACCGGCTTTCCTTTCCGAGACGGCGAAACTCGTCGGTCTCTTCCGCCGTCATGTCATCCACGTAGGCCTTGCCTTTAGCAATGAGGTCGACCGCGAATTGGTAAAGTCGATCGAAGTAGTCCGAGGTATATAGCGGCGCGCCACCCAGATTCTTGTCCGCCCAACCATCGATAAGCCAGTGCACGTCCGCCATGATGGAATCGACGTACTCCGTTTCTTCTTTCGTTGGATTGGTGTCGTCCATCCGGACGTTGCAGATGCCATTGAACTCGTGCGCAATCCCGAAATTCAGGCAGATCGATTTGGCATGACCGATATGAAGATAGCCGTTTGGCTCGGGTGGAAAACGAGTCACGATCTTGGTGTGGTTTCCCGTCCGCAAATCCTCCGCCACAACTTCGCGGATAAAATCGGATGGAGACGGAGCGACGGCCAGTTCGGTCATTGTAATTGTGCGACAGTAGCAGACGAAAGCGCTGATCGACAACTTTTGCGCCGATAGCTTAAATGCTAATGCGTGTCATCCTGAACGAAGCGAAGGATTCGCTTAGTTGATGGATTACGCTAGCTAGATTGTGTAACGGAGCAGCTTGGGCGAGGTCCCTCACTCCGTTCGGGAAGACATGAAGAAGAAGCCCGCGAAAGAAGTTTACACCCTGGCTGATCTGCGAAACTGGGAAGAGATCGATCTCCCCATCCGCCTCGGTGTTTTGGGCGATCCAGTGGCGCATTCGCTTTCGCCGCAAATGCAGAACGCAGCCTTGAGGTCATGCAAGATCGATATGCAATACGCGCGCTTTCAAATTTCGCCCGACGAATTGCAAAGCGCGCTCGACCTGATTAGCGAACTGAACTTTGTCGGAGTGAACTTAACTACGCCGCACAAGATCGTTGCTTCCAAATTGATGGAGGAAGTTGATGACAACGCAAGGCGCGTCGGCGCGGTCAACACGATAAAGGTCGATAACGCAAAACTTCGTGGCTACAACACGGATGGCAAGGGATTCGCCCGCGCGATTCGCCACGAATTCGCGGTCGATCTTCGCGATTTGCGGGTGATGATCCTTGGCGGTGGTGGCGCAGCACGGGCGATCGCCTTGCAATGTGCTCGGGAAAATTGCGAGCGCCTCGTCATTACCAACCGCAATCTCGCTACGGCGCAGAAGCTGGCGGAGGAACTGCGAGAATATTTTGCGGGTCCCAGGGTCTTGGGTCCGGTCCCGAGATTGCAGGCGATTCCGTGGGAAGAAGCGGCCATTCGATTCCAAGTCGCGCATCTTGATCTGATTGTGAACGCGACACCGCTCGGATTGAATCGCAGCGATCCCTCACCAATTCCGGCGCGATTGCTTGCCCCGCATCTGATGATTCACGACACGGTTTATGGCGAAGGCCGCACGCCGTTTGCGTCAGCCGCGATCGAAGCCGGCGCCCGCGCCGCCAATGGATTCTCGATGTTGCTGCATCAAGGCGCGCTCGCCTTTGAAATTTGGTTTGAACGCGAAGCACCGATAGGGGCGATGCGTGGGGCGTTGATGTAGCCGCTTCGCCCTGCGAAGCGTCGCGTCGCGCAGAGCGCGACGGCTACAAATTCTCTCGTGCCATTTCCTGACCGCGTTTTGTCGCAGCTTCCACTGCGTCTGCGACCGCGGCGGCGACGGAGCATTCTTCCATCACGCGCAAACCGGCGGCGGTCGTCCCGCCCGGCGTCACCACCATCTTAATTAATTCCTCCGGCGATTTTCCGCTCGTTATCATCATTTCGGTCGCGCCGAGCGCAGTTTGGGCAGCAAGTTGCAGTGACACCTGTTTGTTCAGCCCCATCTTTTCGCCACCGCGCGCCAGTGCTTCGATCATAGCATAAACAAAGGCCGGACCGCTGCCGGCAAGTGCGGTCACCGCGTCAATTTGTTCGTCTTCGACTTCTACTACGAGGCCGATGGCACCGAACATCGTGCGAATTTTCTCGCGATCCTGCTCCGTCGCGCGCGGTCCGGCGGCAAACGCACTTGCCGCGCGTCCGATTGCGCTCGGTGTGTTCGTAAGCACGCGCATAATTCGCGCGGGCGTTACCTCTTCCATCTGCGCGATGCGAATGCCTGCCGAGAATGACACCACCAGCTTGTCCGTAAGCGCAGCACCAAGTCCGCGCAAAACTGGGAGCACCATTTGCGGCTTCACACCGAGAAGAACAATTTCCGCTTTCGCAGCGATCTCGCTGTTCTCTGTCGTCAACGAAATGCCGAGCTCGTTTTGCAATTGCGTACGCGTCTCGACATTTGGCTCACTCGCCACGATCGCGCTCGGTGCGCAAAAATTCTTCAGGAGCAATCCGCGAATGACTGAGCCAGCGAGTTTGCCGGCGCCGATGAAGCCAAGAGCGTATGGTTTCACGCGGGTCTCATTCTGAGCGAAACGAAGAACCTCTCGCAAGTCGATTGCTCACGCTGGAGGGGCGAGCTCCTGCGAGCCCGGAATTTCCCCTTCGGCGTCGCGGGAGCTCTGCCCTCCATCTGAGTGGCGCGGTGATCGACGGTAGTTTGAGCACGGCTCAATTTGTCTGATATTACTGGAATGGTTACCGCAGGTGTAAACTATGGGCTGGATTTGGCGGCGGACATCGCGGAATTGAAACGCGAACGTAACGCCGTCATCCTCGCACACAACTATCAGGTGCGGGAACTTCAGGAAGTCGCCGATTTCGTCGGCGATTCTCTCGGGCTCAGCTATCAGGCAGCGAAAACCGACGCCGAGGTCATTCTCTTCTGCGGCGTCCACTTTATGGCTGAGACGGCCAAGATCATCAACCCAACCAAGCGCGTCATTCTGCCCGATCTCGACGCCGGCTGCTCCCTTTCGGAATCCTGTCCGCCACCGGCACTAGCCGCGTTCTTGAAAAAGAATGCGGACAAAAATTATTACGTCATCGCTTACATCAATTGCAGCGCAGGCGTGAAAGCGCTCAGCGATGTTATCTGCACCAGTGGTAATGCCGAGAAAATCGTCAAGGCCGCCCCGCCCGATCGAAATATTCTTTTTGTGCCTGACCAAAATCTCGGCGCCTGGGTAATAACGGGGCGCAAAATGGATTTATGGCGGGGGACTTGTTACGTGCACGTCGAGTTCACGGCCCGCAGCATTCGAAAAATTCGCGAGCAACATCCCGGCGCACCTCTCGTCGCTCACCCGGAATGCACCGCGGCCGTGCGAATGCTGGCCGACGAGGTTTGTTCGACCGAAAAAATGGTCACCTTTTGCAAGGAATCACCGGCGCGAGATATCATCATCGTGACCGAAGCAGGGATGCTCCACCGCTTGCGTCGCGAAATTCCGGGCAAAAATTTTATTCCCGGCCCGACGGAACATTGCGCTTGTGCCGAATGCCGGTTCATGAAAATGAATACTTTGGAGAAAGCATTTAACGCGTTGCGCGATCTCGAGCCCGAAATCATTTTGCCCGAGCCGTTGCGTGCCCGCGCGGAATTGCCAATCCGGCGAATGCTCGAACTCAGCCGCTGAGCGGACCCTTGCCCGAAACAAAATTCCGCCTTCCGCGTTTACGTGCCTGGCACGCGCCGCGAAAGGCGGATAATCCCTACGCTAGCCAATCTTAGTCCTCGTCGAGGATAACGCGGTCGACCATCATCTGGTCGCCCGTGCCCACATAGTGGACATGAACGGGTACGCCGACTCTGATGCGTGTCTTGACCGTGTCTTCGTCAAGCGTTTTGCCGCTCTTGGTCACATAGGTAACAGTCTTGCCGAAGCGATAACGGCGCGGGCCACTGGTTTCTTTCAAAACAATGGCGCTGCCGGGTGTAAACTCGGTGATTGTTCCGCCGCCTTCCGTGGTCGTGGTTGTTGAGGTCGTCGTCTCCGAGACCTGGGCCCACGCAAACGGAGCAGCCGCGGCCACCGCAATGCTCAGTAGTAGTTTCTTCATCTTTTGGCTTTCTTTTTTTGGTTTGCGAGCAGGCGCACCATGCCCCGTGGAAACGGAGATAGCCGGCTGCTCTAATTATCATAAGAGTATCGCGACGCTCCCGATTGACGGCTGTGTCACATCAAAAACGAAAAGTTATATTTCGCTGAATAAATCAGGCACCGTCCCGTCAGGGGCGACTTTCCGTTTTCCATCACGCCTTGGCGGCGGCATATTGTCGCCAATGGAACCAACCATGGGCGACGGGGCCGAGGAGTTGCTTCAGACCTACACCGAAGATGGCGGCATTAATTATCTCGCTGCGGCCGCCATGCTTCCCTCGCGTTCTGTCATCGACGACGCCTGCGCCGAGCTGATGAGCCTGATGTTCCCCGGTTTTCGTGGAGAACCCCTGGTGGATTCGAGCGATCTGCCGGAAGTGACAAGAAGCCGGTTGCGGCGTTTGCAATCGCGCTTGAAGCCGGAGTTCTGCAAAAGCCTTGGTAAATATCCTCCAGACGCCACAGTAGAAAAACGCGCCGACGAGCTGCTGGCGGGATTTTTTTCTCAGTTACCGGCATTGCGCAAAATGCTTTGGACCGACATCGATGCGGCGTACGAGGGCGATCCGGCGGCGAAAAGCTACGAAGAAATCATCCTGGCCTACCCCGCGCTCGAAGCCATCGCCATCCAGCGCATGGCGCACGAACTTTATTTGCAGGAATTGCCTCTCATCCCTCGCATTATGACGGAGTGGGCCCATAGCCGTACCGGCATCGACATTCATCCCGGCGCGAAAATCGGATCGCATTTTTTTATCGATCACGGCACCGGCGTGGTGATCGGCGAGACCTGTGAAATCGGGACGCGAGTGAAGTTATACCATGGTGTGACGCTTGGGGCACGCAGCTTTCAGAAGGATGAAGACGGCAAAATCAAAAAAGGCGGGAAGCGTCATCCGACGGTGGAAGATGACGTGACCATTTACCCGAATTCGACTGTCCTCGGTGGCGAGACGGTCATTGGTGCGCGAAGTACGATTGGAGGTAATGTTTTTTTGGTGCAAAGCGTGCCGGCCGATTCGCTCGTTTCTTACGAGGAAACGCAATTGCACATTGTGCAAAAGCGCCCGCGTCTACGCGGACAAACCAACGGCAGTTTCAACGGGTGATTTATCTCGATTACAATGCGACCACGCCGCTGTGTGAAGCCGCACGCACGGCGATGTTGCCGTTTCTCGAAGGGAAATTTGGCAATCCTTCGAGCGTTCATGCTGCTGGACGAGAAGCGCGCGCCGCGATTGATGATGCGCGCGATGGACTCGCGGATTTGCTAGGCGCGAAACCGCACGAGTTGATTTTTACCAGCGGCGGGACGGAAGCGAATAATCTTGCGATCCTTGGGCTTGCTCGCAGTCGCACAGCGCGCGGAAAGCATTTAATCAGCGCGAAAACAGAACACCACGCTGTTTTGAACACGATTGAGCATCTGGAGAAACGCGAAGGTTTCGAGGTGACCTGGCTCAATGTTTCGCAGGCCGGGCAGATCGATCTCGATCAATTAGCCGATACGATCCGAGAAGATACCGTGCTGGTTTCCATCATGCATGCGAACAACGAGACTGGCGTGATTCAGCCGCTGCGCGAGATCTCAGAAATCTGTCGCGAGCGCGGCGTTCTTCTGCACAGCGATATGGTGCAATCGTTTGGAAAACTTGCGCCCGTCATCCCGAGCCAAAACGCCACTCCGGCTCGGAGCGAGGGGTCCCGCCATGAAAGCTTCAAGGTAACGCAGCGGGATCTCTCCACTCCGCTACTCTCCGGTCGGGATGACCTGCGGTCGTTGGTCGATGCCGCCAGTTTTGCGGCGCACAAATTTTACGGCCCCAAAGGCGCCGGCCTTTTATTTTTGCGCGGCGGAATTCCGATTGAACCAGTTCATTTCGGGGGCGCGCACGAAAATCAGCGGCGCCCCGGGACAGAAAATGTTGCCGCAATTGCGGGGATGGCGGCGGCGGCGGAATTTGTGGAACGCGATCGTGAACAGGAGCAGGCACGCGAAGGAAATTTGCGGGACCAACTTTGGCAGGAAATCTCCGCGCAGATCTCGCCAGTGGTTCTAAACAGTGACGTTCACCGGCGATTGGCAAATACCTTGAACATTAGCCTGCCCGCGCTCGATTCGGAGACAATGCTAATGGCGCTCGACCTTGAAGGCGTTTGCGCATCGAGCGGCTCAGCTTGCATGGTGGGGAGTGTGGTCGC
>WNGI01006855.1_pt1 | contig 10386 bp, 7 predicted proteins | sample 5400621 | NCBI WGS metagenome assembly WNGI01 (sample SAMN13153374, study PRJNA577476) | soil metagenome | isolation source: 20 cm soil or saprolite under Garry oak tree replicate 1 | place: USA:California | collected 2016-06-15 | reverse complement strand
CATCGGCGTCGCAGCGCGCGTTCGTCGATCGCAACTCGAAGCTGGGGGATCCCGCTTTCGTCAAAGCGCCAGTCGCCGAGCTGACGAGCAAATCGTACGCGCGTACAGTCGCCAGAACGATTTCGCGCGATCGCGCCGACCCGACCCCCCGACTTGCGGCAGGGATGCCCGAGGGAAACGAGACGACGCACTATTCAGTCGTCGATCGAAGTGGCAATGCAGTCGCGACGACCACCACGCTGAACGACTTGTATGGCTCGGGCATCTACGTGAGCGGAGCGGGCTTTTTTCTGAATGACGAGATGGACGATTTCACGAGCAAGCCGGGCACTCCAAACATGTTCGGATTGATTCAGGGCGAGGCAAATGCGATTGCGCCTGGCAAGCGGATGCTGAGCGCGATGTCCCCGACGATCGTGCTCGATCCGAAGGGGCAGCTGTTGCTGGTGACCGGCGCGCGCGGCGGTCCACGGATTATTTCGGCGACATCGCAAGTGATCCTGAACGTCATCGACCACCGAATGTCCATCGCCGACGCGATGAATGCTCCGCGTCTGCATCATCAGTCGCTGCCTGACTCAATCCAGCTCGAGCCCGGCGGGTTCGATTCTGCCGTCGTGGCCCGACTGAGGGCTATGGGTCACTCCGTCTACGAGCAGGGAGGCGTGGCGTCGGCGGCTTCCATCATGCGCGTGAAGGGCGGCTATCAGGGTGTCAGCGATCGGCGGTCTCGCGGGGGAGGAGTGGCAGGCTACTAGCAGCTATCGAAAGGCAAAAAAGAAATCCGGCGTGATTTCTCACGCCGGATTTCCTTCAGTTACCGCGGGGCTCTCTCAGATGTTAACCTGAGTCGACGAGTTGAGCGTAGCGGTAATTCGGCCGCCCGAGTTGACGCAGCCTTCATAGTTGGCCGTCGCGGCGGCAGCACCAGCACCAGCAGCCGCCCCAACCGCGCCACCGATCACGGTAGCTTTGGTGCTCTTGCCAAGGATCTGCCCGGCAATCGCACCGATCGCAGCACCGCCGATGACTTTCTGTACGTCCTTGCCCTTCGGTTGATTCTTGACCTTCGTCACCTGCGCGTCGGTCGTGGTTGCACTAACCGGGTATGTGTGTCCGGCAAAGGTTACCGAAGTCACGCGGAATCCCATCACCACGTTGTCATTGGCGTTCTCACTGCGCTTCAGCTCGGTGACTTCGACGTTAGCCGTTGCGCCGGCCGGGATCACCGCCCCGTTCGAGCCGCTGACCGCGTTGGTCACCGAAGCGGTGAAGTGCTGACCGACCTTGAACGTGTTGGTGCAAACCTTCTCGTTGGACGCGAGCGCCAGCGTCGCGCCGGCGGGAATGGTTCCGACTCTCGCCGCGTTCCCACCCGAGGTGCGAGTGACGGTGTTGCCGCTGGACGTGACCGAAGTCGTCGGTGTTCTGGTAGTTGTTGTTGGCGTGCGCGATGTAGTCCGCGTGGTAGTCGTCGTCTTCTTGGTCGTGGTCGGCGTGGTAGCGGCCGGTGCGGGGGCCGTGGAGCTTGCCGGCACGTCGGTTAACGCAGGCTGCGCAGCGGTGTCGCGGTTGGCGAGCTGAATGTCCTTGTTGAGGGCCGAATCCGCGGCGGCGTTGTTATCAGTCTTTGTCGAGCACGCACCGATTACCAGTGCGAACGACAACGCGAGCGTTGCGTTTAACCGGGGAATATATTGCACCATGAAGCCTCCTCCATGTTGTGAGGGCTTGGGTATAGCCAAGCTCATGAATAGATGTGGACGGCAATCCACATGCCAAATATGAAGAACCTGCGGACAGCCGCGCCATACTACAAACCGTACTGGATTTCATTTTCGGTCGGACTCCTCATCGTACTCGCGTCGTCGGCGATCACCAGTGTCATTCCCTGGTTGCTACGACGCGCCATCGACGCGATCAGCGCCGGTGCGCCAATGCGCACCATCTGGATGCTGAGCGGATTCATCGTGCTCGCGGCCATCATCGGCGGCGCATTCAGATATGGAATGCGCGAGCTCATGAACGGCGTCAGCCGCTGGATGGAGTACGACCTGCGCAACGATCTCTTCACACATCTGGAGACGCTCGACCCGGCCTACTTTGCACAAACACGCACCGGCGACATCATGGCGCGTCTCACCAACGACCTGGGTGCCGTGCGAATGGCGCTGGGTCCGGCGGTGATGTACCTGACGAACACGATCTTCGGCGGGTTGTTCGCGCTCTACTTCATGCTGCGGATCGATGTCAAGCTTACGCTTCTGGCGCTGTTGCCGACGCTCTTCCTGCCCATCCTCACCATCAAGATGGGAAAGGCCATCCACGATCGGTTCGAAGCCGTGCAGGAGCATTTCTCGTCGCTGACGACGCACGCCCAGGAAAACCTCACCGGAGCGCGGATCGTCCGCGCTTATCGACAGGAGGAGGCGGAGATCCAGCGATTCGGTGCGCTGAACGAAAAGTACCTGGCGCTCAACATGTCACTGGTTCGACTCTGGGGAACCCTGAACCCCCTGTTCGCGTTCTTTGGCGGACTGGGTGCGGTGATAGTCCTTGGCGCCGGAGGCGTACTCACGATCAGGGGCACGATCACCGTCGGCTCATTCGTCGCCTTCGGGATGTATTTGACGATGCTCACCTGGCCGATGATCGCGCTGGGCTGGGTCGTGAACCTGTTTCAGCGCGGTGAAGCGTCGATGGGACGGCTCAACGAGATTCTCGACGTCAAACCCAGGATCGTCGCCGATGAGCCATTGCAACATCTTCCGTTCACCCGCACGGGACGTACGATCGAGTTTCGCAACGTCGGATTCCATTATCCGTCGGCGGGTAACGGAGAGCCTCGGTGGGTTCTGCGCAATGTCAGCTTCACCGTGCCCGCCGGCTCGACGCTCGGCGTGGTTGGCGCGACCGGAAGCGGAAAGAGCGCGCTCATCGACCTCATTCCACGCATGTACGATCCGCAGGAAGGCGAGATTCTCGTTGACGGAGTTCCGACGAGGAACATCCCACCTTCGGAGCTGCGCGAGGAAATCGGTTTCGTCCCCCAGGAGAGCCTGCTCTTCAGCGAGACAATCGGATCCAATCTTTCGTATGGCACGAGCGGCTTGACCCAGACCGGCGAGTGGGCGGCAAACGTCGCGCAGCTCGATAAGACCATCGCCGAGTTTCCCGGGCGTTACGAAACGATTCTCGGCGAGCGCGGTATCAACCTATCCGGTGGGCAGAAGCAGCGCGCATCGCTGGCGCGCGCATTGGCGCGCAAGCCGAGCATTGTGCTGCTCGACGACGCGCTGTCTGCCGTGGACACTCACACCGAGGCCGAAATTCTGCGCGCACTGCGCGACGCTTTGTCGGGGAAGACTGCCTTGATCGCTTCACACAGAATCAGCGCAATTCGGGACGCAGCCTGGATCATCGTGCTCGACAAGGGCGTTCTCGTCGAGCAGGGACGTCACCCCGATCTCATGGCGGCGCGCGGTCGCTACTGGTCGTTGCTGCGCCGGCAGCAGCTGCTCGACGCGGTCGAATCGGATACGTTGGCAACGGATGTGACCGCAAGTACAATATGACCATGTCCGGCCAGCACGACGTCGCCGCCCTCAAAAAGCGGCTCAAAACGCTCGAGGAACAGGCAAAGAACGCGCGTCGCGCGATCGACGAGCTCAATTCGCGCGACGCACTGAAGACGCAGTTCCTTTCCAACATCTCGCACGATCTGCGGACGCCGCTGGCTGCCATCATCACCCACGCCGAGATACTGCGCGACGGAATGCTCGGCGACCTCAATCCGAAGCAGCGAGACAGCGTCACCGGAATCGTCAACGGCGGGCAGCAGCTGCTCGACATGATCGACGAGATCCTCACTTATGTGCGAACCGCCAGCGATCAGGCGGCTCTCACGCGGACGGAATTCTCCCTGCCGGAGCTGGCGGATCAGGTGCGGACGCTCAATCAAGCGCTGGTCGCGAAGAAGCGACTGACAATCGAGCGGCTCAACGGTGATGATCTGCCGCCCGTCTACGCCGACCGCGACAAGATCAAGCACGTGCTCGGCAATCTCATTGGCAACGCGATCAAGTTCACCAACGATGGCGGGCGAATCTGGGTGTCGTTCTCGCGGCGCGGCAGGAATGGCAAGGAGATAGTTGTCGAAGTCGGCGACACCGGTCGTGGCATCGCCCGCAACCACTATGACCTGGTGTTCCGGGAATTCGCCCAGGTAGATGCTTCCCCGTCGCGCTCGCACCATGGTACGGGACTCGGCCTCGCCATCGCGCGCAAGCTCGTCGAGCTGCACTCCGGCACGATTTGGGTGGAGAGCGAGTTGGGCAAGGGGAGCAGGTTCTTCTTCACACTCCCTCTCACCAGCACTCCCGATTAGTGGCGGCGCGGATTCTGATAGTCGAAGACAGCGCGTTGGTGACGGATGCCTTTCGCGTTCTGTTCACCGACGCCGGCTACGAGGTTGACTCGGCGGCGACGGTCGTCGAGGCGATCGAGCGCGCCACCGCCGGTAGAGTCGACGTGATGCTGCTCGATCTCTCCCTGCCCGACGGCAACGGGCTGGAGATCCTGGACGCGCTTCGCGAGCGCAATTCGCTGCCTCGCACGACCCTGGCAATGACCGGGCACAACGATTCCAGGTCGCGGCGGAGCTGCCTCGACGCCGGCTGCGCCGATGTGCTGCTCAAGCCTGTCCCGATCGGAGAACTGTTACGCCAGATAGAGCGCCACCTGGCATAGCGGAGCGGCGGGCGCGTCCGCGCGCCGGCCCCCTTCTGCGATGGTACTATCGCACGAAGTACCGGCCGTTCGCGCGCGAGAAGCGACCGCGTCCGCCACAGCGTGGGCTCATCATGCTGCAGATCGATGCGCTCGCCTACTCCGACCTGCGTCGCGCGCTGGAGCTTGGCCTCTGCCCGACGATCTCGCGCCTGCTGCGCGAGGGATTCGCGCTGCGGCGTTGGTTCTGTGGACTGCCCTCGGCGACGCCTTACTGCCAGGCGGGAATGTTCCACGGCGAGAACGACGGCATCCCCGCGTTTCGCTTCTACGACAAGTCCGCGCGCAAAGTCATCACTTGCAACGCGCCCCACGGAGTGCAGTACATCCGGGACCGAATTCATTCTCCCGGCGCGCTCGCCGGTGGCTCGAGCTACGTCAATCTGCTGGATGGCGACGCACAGACAGTCGCGTTCACAGTCGCCACGCGCGAGAAGATGTCCGTGTACCGCAGGCTTGGCGGAACGCGGATGGCGCTGCTCATTCTGCTCCACCCCATTCGAATGCTGCGCATGGTGTTCCAGGGCGTGTTCGAGTGGCTGCTCGAGGAGTGGGAGCGTACGCGCGGCGAGCTGGCCGGCAGAGTCACGCATTCGGAAGGGATTTTCCCCTTCATCCGCATCCTGAGCAACGTCGTCGTGCGCGAGCTGCAGACGATGGCGATTTTGCTCGATGTCTATCTCGGCGTGCCCGTCATCTACAGCACGTTCATGCAATACGACGAGCTCGCGCATCACTTCGGCCCGTCGAGCAAGCAGGCGCTGGCCGACCTGCGCCGGACGGATGCCCGCATCGCCGAGATCTGGCGGATGGCGCAGCTGGCGGGTGGGCGTGGATATGACCTCGTCATCCTGTCCGATCATGGCATGACGCCGGCGCTGAGTTATCGAGTCCAGTACGGCGAGTCATTGGGGACGACGGTGCAGGCCATTCTCGATGAGACGCAGATGCGTGGAGCGACACCTCGCTCTCTGACCAGCTATGCGGAGGACACCGAATACTCCGACATCGGTCCGGAGGTCGTGGAAGCCGTCGCGCAGCTGACGCCGACATCGTTTGGAGCCAGAAGCAGCGTTCTGAGATTTCGCGACTGGCTGCGCAGTCGATACGGACTGCGCGAGATCATATTTCCGGAGAAGTATCGCGTCGATCGCACCAACGATGTGGTGGTCACTTATAGCTCGTGTCTGGCCCTGATTTATTTCGCGGCCACGGAGCAGCGGTTGTCACTGGAGCAGATCCGCGCGGACCAGCGCTGGGCGCGGCTGTACGACCGGCTCGTCGCCCATCCAGGAATCGGCCTGGTCGCGACGGTGTCGGGCAACTCAGTCGATGTTGCCAGCAAGCACGGTCGTGCGATTCTTCGCAACGGCGAATTGGAGGTCGTCGCCGGTGAGAACCCGATCGAAGTGTTCGGCACCGAGCCCTACGTGTTGCGCGCCATCGAGTCGCTGGTGCAACAGCCGAACGCCGGAGATTGTGTGCTTTTCGGATCTTACGACGGCTACGACATCGTGTCCTTCGACGATCAGGTCGGCGCGCATGGATCGGCGGGCGGCGACCAGGTCTATCCGTTCCTCATCTCGCCCGAGAGGCTCGGGCTTGGCGTCGAGGCACTCGAGGACGCGCGCGACATCCATCGCACGATTCTCGCGCGGTACGCTGCTGCCAATGCCGAGAACGCTCCCTCCGAGGCGGCGCGTCTTACTCCTGTCGCTCGGGGCGCAGCAGTCTGATTCTGGTGCCGGTACGTCGGACGGGTGTTCTCTCCGGCGCTACGCTCGCTTGGTCGGAGCCCCTAACTACGCTCCCTCGCTCCGCTCGGTCGCGGGTCTCCTCCTCGCGCTCGCTTTGCAAAGCGCCTACGAGGACACCCGCCCGACTCCCCGAGAGTTCCGACCTTGCGGCGGTCGCCTTCGTGGCGTCTCCGCGCGGCGGGCCGAGCGTCGTTCAACAGTGTCCGCTTCGCCCGCGCGAGATGGATCCCACACGCGGGCGTGCGGCGCTCCGCGCCGCTGCAGTTGCGATACTATGTGGGGAGGCGAGGGTGTCCTCGCAGGCAGCGTGCTCGCGTAGCAAGAGACCGGCTGGGTGCCCGCTCGCGAGCGCAAGCCGCGAGTGGGCTGACGGGCTCGCAGCGTGTAAGCGAGCTAGCTGCCGAAGGGGATACCCTCGCCGACCACAAGCAGCGATGCCAGTCGTAGGCGAGGCGGGGCGCAGTTACGCCGGCAGCCCGCCTTCGACAATCGTCCGAAACGCCGTCGCCGAGATCTTCTCGGGCTCGAACGGCTCCCCCGCGCGTTTCATTACGCCGCGCACGACCTGATCGAGGGTCACGAGCGGCGCGTCGGCTTCCGCCTGGACATCGACTTCCCACTTTCCGCGGTCCGGACCTTTGAGTGTGTGGCGATAGCGAGCGGTGAAAACCGTGTGGCGGTGGACGATGATCTCGCGGTCCTCTTCCTCGATCGGCAGGAATTCGTCCCCGGCGCTTTCGCTGAGTGCCTCGGGGGGCTCGTCGGGCGCGTGCGGATGCTCGGGCTCTGGCGGTAGCGGGAGCGCGGCGACCACCGCGACGCCGGTCTCGACTCCTGATTGACGAAGTGGCGGGAAGAGCCTGACTTCGTCGACAGCCTGCAGGCCGATGCGCTCGGCGATGTCGCGCAGGAATCTCTCCGTCGTCTCGATCACGCCGGCACCTTGGACGGCTGTCCGGCGGCCTTGCCCGTTGTCCTGTCTATCAGCTCACGTTCGACGTAGAGTCGCAGAATGTGCATGAAATCCTGGGCGTTGGTTACCACTCCGAATGCCTGGTGGGTGCCGCGGTCCTTCAGCTTGCTCACCACGAACTCCGAGGAGTCGACGCAGATCGTCGGCAGCTCGCGCATCGAGCCGTCCTTCTCGGTGACAAACGCAGGCAGCATGTTGCCAGTGGCAATGGCATGAAGCGCCGTCGCGATCAGCACCGCCATTGTGGCGCGCGTGGTGTGGCGCTTCATTGCGTCCTGCGCGGCCAGGGTGTCGGTGATCACTTCCGGTAATGGACCGTCGTCGCGGATCGATCCCGTCAGGACGAATGGCACACCCTTCAAGACGCAGGCGTGCATGATTCCGTCCTTGATGATCCCCTGCTCGACCGCTTTGCTGATCGAGCCGGCCGCCCTCACCTTGTTGATGGCGCGCATGTGGAGTCCGTGCCCGCCAGTGGTCGCTTCGCCGGTTCGGGTCATGCCGAGGGTAGTGCCAAAGATCGAGGCCTCGATGTCGTGCACGGCGACGGCGTTGCCGGCAAGCAGAGCGGCGACGAACCCGTTCTCGATGAACCACACCATGTCGGCGCGCGCACGTGAGTGTACCAATGCCGGTCCGGTGACCCAGATCGGATACCCGCCGCGGTCGCGCTCTGCAATGAGAATGTGCGCCATCAGCGCGTAGTCGATCGGCTTCTCGCGCGACACCTCGCTGGTCATGAACTTGAACTCGCCTTCCTCGTCGCCCAGGAAAGACGCCGTGTGTACGTAAATGCCCTCGCTGCCGTCTTCCTCGCTGCCGACGGCGACCATATCGCCCTTTTTCAGACGGCGGCCTTCTCTGACCCAGAGTCCATCATTGTCGAGGACGAGCGCGGAGTCCATCCTCGGCTCACGCGGCATCAGCCACGAACCATTGATCTTGACGTAGGTCGGGAGATTGGTCGTGGAAAAGAAATGCTCAGGCAGGACGCCATCCGCCGGCGCCGCGACAAACTTTGCGTCCGGGGCGTTCTTTAGCTCGGGGGCGTTGAAGTCGGGATGTCTGAGAGTCGTCACGGCTTAAAGATAAGCATCAGGGTGAGGACTGCGGACTGTGAGGGTTGAGGCGTATGGACCAACTAACCAGTGCGGACTGCGGACTAAGTGAGGATTACGCACTAATTGCGGAGTGCGGACAGCTGCGGTCTTCAAGCCTCGGCTTTAGGTCCCCGGTAGCCCTCAATCCGCAATAGGTCCGGACTCCTCAATTAGTCCGAAGTCCGTACTAGTCTGTTAGTCCGTACGCCTCAATCCGCATAGTTCGCATTCCTCGCTCGCTAGGAGTCTAGAGGAGGGCCACCGGATCTCGATCAAGAGTGACCCTCAGTTGAGCGGTTGAGGGCACCTCGAATCTCTCCATGAAGTACCGGCCGACTCGCGTAAGTTCTCCCGGCTGGTCGGATTTGAGGAGGATGTGCCACCGCCAACGATTCTTGATCCGCTCGATCGGGCACGGTGCGGGTCCGACGACCGTGATCTCGTCGCCCGCGCGCGTTGTGATGAGCTCGCGCAGCCATTCGCCGGCGTGGATTGCCAACTTCGCCGTGGAGTCCTCAACCAGTCCGCTGAAAACGATGTTCACGAGACGCACGTTGGGTGGATACAGTGGGTCAACCCTCCCCTGCATCTCCTCGTGCACGAACGACACGTAGTCGTGCGCGACCGCGTATCGGACCGCGTGGTGGGCGGGCAATCGCGTTTGAATCAGGACGCGTCCTCCCTTCGCGCCGCGCCCCGCCCTGCCCGACACCTGGCTCAATAGCTGGAAGCAGCGCTCGGACGCTCTGAAATCGGGCAGGTTGATGCCAGTGTCTGCGTCAACGACTCCCACCAGGGTGACATTCGGAAAGTCGAGGCCCTTCGCGATCATCTGCGTTCCGAGCAGAATGTCGACTTCGCCGGCGGCAACGCGGTCGAGGATGCGGGTGTGGGACCACTTGCCGCTGGTTGTATCGATGTCCATTCGCGCGACGCGCGCTGATGGGAATCTCTCGGTGAGCAGCCGCTCAACCTGCTGAGTACCGAGCCCGCGCTGCTTGAGATTGCGACCGCCGCAACGCGCGCAATCGGCGCGCGGCTCTTCCTTGTGCAGGCAGTAGTGGCAGACCAGGCGCTCGGGATTGCGATGTAGCGTCAGCGTGATGCTGCAGTTGGGGCACGTTGAAACCGCGCCGCAATCGATGCACTGCATGAACGACGAGTACCCGCGGCGATTGAGAAGGAGGATGCTCTGTTCTCCGCGATTCATCGTCTCGACGATCGCATCATGCAGTGGCTCGCGAATGACGGCGCCGTAGTCCACGCCGCCCTGGGCCATCGCCGTGTAATCGACCGCCGCTCGCCGCAGGTCGATGACCTCCACGCTTGGCAGCCTTCCGCCGCCAACGCGGTCGGGCAGCGTCAACAGCGTGTACTTCCCCGATTCCGCGTTGGACCAACTCTCGAGCGACGGCGTGGCGCTGCCGAGTACCGTGATCGCTCCCTGAGCCTTTGCTCTGACGATCGCCACTTCGCGCGCGTGGTAGCGCGGCGTCTCGCCCTGCTTGTAGCTGGACTCGTGTTCTTCATCGACGATGATCGCGCCAAGATTCTCGAGTGGCGCGAAGACCGCGGATCGCGCACCGACAACGATGCGTTTGTCGCCACGCTTGAGGCCGAGCCAGGCATCGTAGCGCTCGCCTTCGCTTAGCGCCGAGTGCAGGACGGCGATGCGATCGCCGAAAGCTGCGCGGAAACGATCAACGGTTTGCGGCGTCAACGCGATTTCCGGTACCAGCACGATTGCCGTCTGGCCGCGCTCGTCGAC
>WNGI01006853.1_pt1 | contig 10388 bp, 5 predicted proteins | sample 5400621 | NCBI WGS metagenome assembly WNGI01 (sample SAMN13153374, study PRJNA577476) | soil metagenome | isolation source: 20 cm soil or saprolite under Garry oak tree replicate 1 | place: USA:California | collected 2016-06-15 | reverse complement strand
GCGAGAAGCAACAGAAGCAGCGGTTCTAAACGCTCGCTACATTGCTCACGGCCTCACTGCCGATTTCGAAAAGCCTTTTGACGCTCCACCGATGCACGAGGTGGTCTTCACAGATAAGCGCCAGGCGCGCAAAGGCGTTCACACGCTGGATATTGCAAAACGCTTGATAGATTACGGCTTCCATCCGATGACTATCTATTTTCCCCTCATTGTGCAGGGTGCAATGTTGATTGAGCCGACTGAGTCAGTTGGCAGGCAGGAACTTGATCAATTTATCGCTGCGATGAAATCGATCGCCGGCGAAGCACTTGAGGATCCTGAGTTGGTTCGAAATGCACCGCACAGCACTCGAATAGGTCGTTTGGATGAAGCTGCAGCCGCTCGCAAACCTGTGCTCCGCTGGAAACCGAAAGCGAAGGCCGACAGTGCTTGAAGAGAAAAGAAGGAGTCGATTTTCCATTTTCAATTTTCGATTTGCCATTTTCGATTTCCTTGAAATCTACGCGGCCATCTTTGTTTGAACCCGCGCGGAAGACATCTTGCTTGAACAATACGCAGTGACGTTTCACACTCTTCTGGTTTAAATGACCAAATGGAAAATGGAAAATGGAAAATAACTAGGCGTCCCAGTTGGTTCCCTCAGCGCCTGACACCAACGTCGTGCCTTGAGCCGGCACCCTAAGCAGAGCCAGTCTTTCCACCGTGCGACCGTTTACGATATGTTCTTCCACTATCTCTGGTACGTCCGAGGCACGCACCTGCGCATACCAGATGCCATCAGGATAAACCATTACTGCAGCACCTATAGCACAGAAGCCAACTGACGAACATTCTGTCAGCACCACGCTGCCCTTCGGATTCTTACCCTTCTTTTCCTTGCCAAAAAGGATGCCGCGCGCCAGGAGTTCACGTTCGAACGCTGCCTTCACTTCAGCGCTCTCGACCGCGGAACACGACTTCCCAGTGCAAACGAAAACATGGTGCCGGATAGGAGCGGTGATGACAGGTGCCAGATCGGCTAACTGCTTACAGTCTTCTATCAGATATTCCTTTGACATGGTTCGACGCTTCCAAGCTTGCCTGACTGAGAGTCAATGCTAGCACGAATACCCCGGCATTAGAGTGCAGTTTGGCACGAGAGAGGCTTCATCGATAGCAGAACCGGGGGCGGTAGCGACCGGGTTAGTGCGGCACCACTCAAGTCGTACGGAAACAGATTTTCTAGTTGGTTGAAGGTCGCGCAAGTGAACCCGGTCGCTACCGCTCCCGGTTCTGCAATTGAGTGGCCTTCTCATTCGCGATCAGCGGTCGTTACCCTCAACCGTTTCTAAGTGTGGCTATCACGTAACGAGTGAAGGTATCTTCCACGTTAACCTTTTCAACGAGTTCATTGTAGAATAAGCACCCGAGGGCGACCGATCAAACGACCGCATATAGGGTTAGGCGGTCTGCTTCGGGCGCCCGATTTATTGTAAAGGACTTAGATACTTAGCTACTTATGGCAACAGGCCTGGTTATCCACATCTCCGCAGGAGATGATCGACACACTGAGATACTGACCGATGAACAGGTGCGCATTGGCACGTCTGACGACTGCGATCTTCGGCTCCGCTCCTCCAGCTTGCCAAAGAAGGTCTCTAGTGGCGTAGTTCTGCAGTTAGCCCGTTCTAATGGTTCATATCATGTCGCGGAACTGGATTCTTCCCTGGGGTTAACTAAGAATGGCGAGCCCCTGGAAGCGGGAACTGCCATTAATGATGGCGACGAAGTTCGGATTGATCAGTCCGAAATAGCTCTTCAATTCTTCCCAGTTCGTTCTCTTCCAGCCGTTATCCCTTCATCTTCGAGGGAAACGCATGTCGCACCTTTCATCGAAGCAGCCGCCATTGAATCAGCTGCCACGGCCAGGCGCGACGATGCCAAGGTCTTTCTCCGAGAGTTCACTCGCGAGTTGGTGCGCGAGATTAACACCAGCACAAAACTTATTACCATGGCCATCGCCATTGCGCTGGTTGGTGGTGTGCTCTATATCGGTTTCTCGATGTTCAAGGAGCTTCAGCGAAGCCGGGGTCTTATCGACGATCAACGTGCAGGAATGAAACTAATGCAGGATCAAGTCTCGAAGACAAACGAGCAACTTTCAGATCTCGGTCGTTCAAATAAAGAAATTCGCGACAGCCTCTCTTTAGCAGTCAAACTTCGCAGCGACTACGGTCGAGGTGTTTGCTTAATCGCGGGCTCGTTCTACTTCGTCGAAGCTGGAACAGGGCGGCCTCTCCGTTACCAGGAAACGCAGTCAAATGAAAGTGGCGCCGCCGTGCAGAGCGGCGGTGAGCAGACGCTGACCCCTGAGGGACGCGGAGCTATAGCTGAGTATGAATTTGTCGGAACGGGCTTCTACGTTGGAAACGGCTTCGTTGTGACTAACCGTCATATCGTGCAACCCTGGCTCGCAGATGACCGAGCACAGAGCATGAGCAACAGTGTCAAAGGACAACCTCGGCTGAAAAAACTTGCCGCTTACTTTCCCGACTATTCACAGGCCATTGCCTTGAAGTCGAAAGGAGTCGCGCAAAAAGACGATCTAGCGGTTTGTCTCCTGGATCTGCCGGAGATTCCGGAAACCATACCTGTGATTCCTCTTGAGACAGACCCCGATGCAGTTGCCGTGGGAAAAACAGTCGTCATGATGGGTTACCCTTCTGGCCCAGATCGACTACTCGCTCTGCTGGACGATGCGGAGTCGCGAGGTATTCAACAGCGTTACGGTTCGCTCGATGCGCTGCTTGGATATCTGGCCAGCACAAGACGCATCCAACCTCTAACAACCCAGGGGAACATCACTGATCTTGACATCCGGCGCATATCTTATGATGCGAGGACCGCGGAGGGCGGGTCTGGCGCGCCGCTCTTTGGACCATCCGGCCGGGTCATCGGGGTAAACTTCGCGGTATTTACGGAAAACCAGGCCTCAAACTTCGCCGTTCCCATTCGTTTTGGCATCTCGCTTCTCGAGCGTTCTGGGTGGGAACCTCCCGTACCAAAAGACGCCAAGGAACTCGAAACCGCCTCTGCCGCGCCCAAATAAATCACGTTAACAATCCTTTCATCACATCCGTCATAAGAGAGCACCTGTCGACGGCAACTTACCGAGCAGGTTCAGGCATCCGAAGCGCATTATGACAATGCCTTTGCTGTCACACTGTTCCCCAAAATATCCCAGTCAACACTAGGCTGATGGTATATTAATTTCGACCGGCAAACGGGGGTATGGTTTTTGCTAACTCCGGATGGACCGCGAAGATACTTTGGTTTTAGGCTAAAAAAGAACAAGGAATGCAGCATAAACGCCCCATTTGCCGGATATTCCTATATTCAGCTGCTTGTGATCGGGACAGAGTTACCGCCGTTACCCTAAGGCGTCAGGGTGTAAAGGGTAGCCTGTTCTTTTCCTTCCTTCTGCTGATCTCGCCGGTATGCCAAACAGTTTCCTGGTGCCAGACCTCCACAACTCAAAACATCGCTCAGGGGAAGACGTCCCGGCTTTCAGAGATTCTGCGCGTTGAGAGAGTTCCCGTGGTTGGGGGCTCCGAGCTTATAACTGTACATGCCAGGCTCGATGGCCTCCGGTCGCAGTCGGACGGGTGGGTACCGATGGTTTCGATTCTCCGCGATACGCTCGGAGATATTAGCTCCGAAAATGATCGCCTGCGTTATGTCTGGCCGCTTACGTATACTCGGCCGACCGTGAAGCAGCGTCTGGCCGCCGCTATCCCTTTCCTTTATGCGAGGGTTGGCAACAAGCGAAGCCTTTCTCAAGGATCACCACCTCCAGCGTTTGATCTCGCGGCTCCCGAGAGCGAGGTTTGGGAAAAGATCTTTTGGACAGCCTTCCAGAATATTCTTCTTGATCCTTACGGCACCCCGGTAAAAGCCTCGACCAGTTCTTATCGACGAAATTCAAGTGACTACCGCAAGTCGCACCTCATTCGAGCACTATCAGTACTTGCGTTATACCAAGCTGTTAAGGGTCAGTCGGCTTTCTCGGACGCTGAGATGGCCGAGATTCAAGCTCGACTTTTTCTCACGGACAAAACTTTCGGCGGTTTGGTCGACGATTCAAATCTGCAGGGCTACTACGAGAAAAAGGTCACCGAGAATAAAGACGAGCGCGGACATAATTGGGAACTACTGAGACAACATGCCGAGGCGGAGTCGCTCTATTTTGAACCTTTGCAAATGCCCGACGGCGCCGCGACTCATGCAATGATTTGGGTAGCAAAGCGGGATCTTGAGATGCCGCAGAGTGCGCCCTACAAAGGTCGTTTCCTGAACATCGCGAATCCCTGGTCAGACAAACGCCTCCGAAACTGGCAAGGGTACGTCGAAACTCGTTACTTCGATTCTGAGAGCCGCGCAGTCCCCGCGGACGCCCCGGGCGCAGAAGCGGTCGAGATGATTCCGCTGGCTCTTTACGGTCTCGACAATCCCAAGATTCCCATGTTGCTGGTTGATTTTCGTGATGGTTACAACCCAAAGAAGCGGGAAATGTCTCGTCGCGTTTTGCAAGACATTACTCGCAATGTTCTATCGCTTTCAAAATTTGGCAATCTTCCTTTCTTTCTCGGCCGTACAGTCTTCGATTTTGTTACCGGCCGACGCGGTATTGATATTAACCAGCCCACTCGTCTGCGAACGTACTCTCAACTGAAGCTGCTGCTTGCCCTGACTAATTCTCTGAACCCGGAGCTTCGCGATGAAGTAAATGGCCGCCTCGAAAGGATTTCTCTAAATCCTTTTGAAAATGATCTCGAAGCCGAAGTTAAGTTAGCTCGCGAGCAATACGCCGCACTCCTGGCCTATTCCCGTGACCCCGAAGGTCTTGCGGCTTGCGTAGAACGCGACCGGCGAGCCGAGATGCTCCCCCTCGAGCATGGGCGTGGTGCTCAGATCGCATTCAGGTTGGCAAACGTTATCACATTCGGCAAATACGTTCACCGCGAGCGTTCGACCGATGATATGCATGGCCGCCTCGACAGTGCCCGGCGCCTGGACCATCACACGAAGTTTCTTCAGCTCGTTTCGAAGTCGAGCGCAGAGGTTGATGTCGCCTGGGATCTCGAAGAAGTAAGACGATCGTTGCAATTCATCGCCGAACACGGCGACGAGGCGGGCGCCCATGCAGTATCAGCCGCTTCCACAATCTTTGCTCGAACGAAGGATGACGAAACGCGACGTGCCTGTCTTGATAGCCTTTCACGAATTAATAAACCCAAGGCAAAAGCCGAACTCCTCCGCATATCTCAGAACAAGGATCTCGACCAAACGTGGCGAACCATCGCTGAGGTTTATGTGCTCCGGGTCCACCAGCGCGAGCAACCAATAGCCGCCTCGGATGGCGGCATTCCTGCCAAGGTCGGCCAGCCATTACAATGAAACGGCTTTGCTCTATTCAAAGCACAGCATCCTTGCGGCCACGCCCTGTTCTCTCTTATTTGGCGCGCATATTCTTTCTTGTTACCTTTGTCGTTTTGATGACACTGGGTGGCGGGCAGTGTTTCTCTCAAACCAAACGCCTGGTCCTGATCAAATGCGACGGGCTTCCTTACGACCTTCTTAACAGTTTCGTGCAAGAACGAGACCCACGCACCGGAAAGAGTGCCCTGCCATGGTTTGACTACATCTTTTATCAACACGGTGCCCGACTCTCAAACTTTTATGTACGCGGCATGAGCCTGTCCGCACCGTCGTGGTCTCTGCTGGATACTGGCCAACATCTGCATATCAAAGGCAACGTTGAATTCGATCGCTATACGCTCCACTCCTATGACTACCTAAACTTCATACCGTTTTACATCAGTGGCGTGGTTGGAGCACGTGTGGATATGCCTGCCGTCGAAGTCCTTGACTCGATAGGGGTGCCGCTCCTGGTGGATGCCTACCCTCACAGTGAGCGGTATGTAACCTTCTCCCTTTATCAGCGCGGCCAGCGTTATTCAACGCTCCAAAACGGGTTACAGAATCGTTTCAAAAAATCACCCAAGGAATTGTTTGATGAATGGACCATGGGATTCGAGTTACGGAGTGCCGTAACCGGACAACTCGAAAGAGAGTTGCTCGAGAAAATTGCCGATCCAAAACTTCGCTATCTCGATCTCTATTTGGCGAATTTCGATCACGTAGCTCATCACAACAATGACCGAGAATCGCATCGTTTCATCCTTAAAGAAATGGATGCAACCCTGGGGGAGGTGTGGACAGCTATTCAAAAGAGTTCGCTGGCGGACGAAACAGCGATAGTCGTAATCTCAGATCACGGCTTCAACACCGAGGAAAACGTTTATAGCCAGGGCTACAACCTCGTTCAGCTTCTCGGTAGCCGGGCCGGGGGCGGACATCACGTAATCACCAAACGACGCTTGCTGCTCGGGTATGCGATTAAGGGCATATACCCACTAGTGCCGCTGATCACGACAACCACGAGCGACTCTTATTATCTCAAGGGGCAAAGCACGCTTTATCCAACCGCGACGCTCGACTTTGATGGAAATGAGCGCGCGTCGATCTCCCTGCGCGACAGCGATCTCAACCTGCTGCACATACTGCTGCAACAGCTAAAGCGCGCTGATTTGCCCAACGACATCCGCGAGGCTGCTACGAAGGCGTTCTTCGCCGCGATTGATCGCCGCAGACCTGAATGGCAAAGGAATCTGGACGAACTCAATAGCGAGCTGGGGTCGCTTCATCGGAGTATCGAGCAGCAACGAAAGCTGTGGCAGTCACAACCAAAGAAGTTTACAAAAGAGGAGCAGCAGGCCGGACGAGATGACGACTCGAAACGCATTTTCGTTCAACTTGATCGTTCGGAACGACGAGAAACTGAGTACACAGCATATGCTCACACTCTCCAGGCGCTTCTTGCCCTTTCGCCCAAAACAGGCATTCCCGCGACGATAAAGATTGAAGACGTAATCCAGAAGGGAGCTATGGGCGAGCACAACAGCGTCTACCAACTGCAGAATTACGTAGTTGGTATGCGCCCCCACGGTCTGGTATTGGATTCTGCCGGTGCGCTGGACATGGAGAAGAGCTTTGTCCGCGTAGACTATTTTTCACTGCTCCATGGCGTTACAGTCAAAAACAACGTACAGCCGGGAGTTTCCAATCGTCCCGTCGACATTATTGCGACACGGCTGTCGGCTCCCCTCGTACTTCCTCTGTTAAATGAGACGGACATTTCTGAAGACGTTGTTTGGGTCAATGGAGGCAAAGGAAAAGAGGCGCTCCTGCTCGCTCGAGCCGATAGTCGCGGTCAGTTGAGTTTCCGTTATCAGCCAATAAGTGCTCTGACGCAGGATGCCGCCGGCCACCTTCATTTTGAGCCGGTCCCATGGCAACCCGGTCTTCCCCTGCATATCTTCGAAGATGCCCAGCTGGTAGTTCCCGGCGGCGATCGAGCGTCATGGTTGAGCCAATGGCACACAGACGTGGAATGGCTGCGCGCTTTGCATCGCACACACTACTCCAATGGTTTGATCGGACTTCACGAAGAGATTGCCCGTCACTCCACTCAAAAACTCTCGTTCGACGAACCTGGAATCAGTGACGACGAGCGCCTGCTAAGAAGGTTCGCCCGGCGTCAGCGGGACCTGGTCGAATCCGACTTGCTGTTGGTAGCCGACAATCATTGGAACTTTGACGTTCGTGGTTTTAACCCGGGCGGCAATCATGGTTCTTTTTTTCGTATTTCCACTAACTCCACCTTCATGATCGCCGGAGGTAACAAAACGGGGCTCCCTCAGGACACCACCATCGAAGAGCCCTACGACAGCCTGAGCTTTGTCCCCACGCTGTTGGCATTAACCGGATATTTACGCGATGATAGCACCCCTATTCCAGTCTTGTGGGATAAAGGCTTTCGGCGATTTCCCGGTCGCGTCGTCAAGGAGCTTTTGCCGGGCCGCCCTGAGAATCCAAAAATCGCAGTTACTGGAGCAAGCCCATCGCCTTGATAGAATCCGGAGAAGAGTTCGCTGATTGGCAATCCGAAGAGATAGAAGAACTCTCCGAAGAACCGGGAACTTCCGGGGTTAACAGCTCACGCCGTTCTTTTATTTGGCTTCAAACGCTCGCATTCATCCTCGGGCTCGGACTGTTGATTTATGTCATCAACCGGGTTGGGGTGCAACCGATCTTTGATGCATTGCTGCGCATCGGTTTCGGCTTCTTCTTCATTTTTGGCATAAGCGGACTGCGACATGTACTTCGCACTATCGCGATGCGTGCGGCCGTACCCGCCGAACATCGACGCTTTAGTTTTCAGCAGGCGTTTGCCGCTCGTTTAGGCGGTGAGGCAATCAGCTTCCTCACATTCACCGGACCACTGCTGGGCGAAGCCACCAAGGTAGCTTTGTTGCGGAAGAGGGTACCTCTTACATACGGCGTTCCGGCGCTGGTGGTCGATAACCTACTCTACAATCTTTCCGTAGTGTTTTTCATATTGAGCGGCGCCTGCGTAATGCTGTTCAGTTATCATTTACCGACGCTGGTTTATGCGGTGTTGGTGGTAATAGCGAGCGTTGACGCTCTTGGCATCTTGGCCGCTGCCCTTGCCGCAAAGCGTCGCGTCATGCTGTTGACGTGGGCCCTGGATCGGCTCGCGCAGTTGCGACTCAGTCCCAAGGTCATTCTTAAGCGCCGGCATCACATCTATCATCTCGAACTTAAAGTCTACGATTTCTACAAACATCATCCCGGCGCCTTTTTCGGTATGATAGCCTGCGATCTACTTGCACATGTTTCAAGTGTGGTTGAAGTTTACGTGGCGTTACGGATGTTAGGTTTTTATCCGGACGTGTCGCAGGCTTACATCATCGAGTCGCTGACGAAGGTAATCAACTTCGTCTTCGCTTTCGTGCCGGGAACCATCGGTGTCTACGAAGGCGGGACATCGGTAATACTTCAAAAACTGGGTTTCGCAGGAGCCACGGGAGTCGCTCTGGCTCTCGTCCGCAAGGCCGCAATCGTTTGCTGGACGTCAGTGGGGCTACTTGTTTTGACCTGGCGCACTCTTCCCAACGCATGGCGTGGCGTTTTGGATCGCAGCCCGCGCCTACAACGACTTATGGATAACCTCGTATTTTCCAACATTGCTCATCGACCAGCCCGCACTGCTGTAAGTATCCTTGGTACCGCTGTTGGTGTTCTCCTGGTCATATTCACAGTAGGCCTGGCTCATGGAGTCCTGCACGAGCGGGGACGGCGTGAATCTAACATCGGAGCTGAGATCATGGTCCGCGCCAGTGGTACCCTCGGACTGGGCGGTTCTTCATCTTTTGTGTTGCCCGTCACGCATGCGACGGAACTCGCGGCGATTCCAGGAGTTCGTGCTGTCACTGCGGTTGGCCAAACGTTGGATCGCAGCGACTCAGGCTTTGGCCAACGCTTAATCGATGGCATTGATTTCGATCAGTACTCGAGGGTCTCAGGTATCACTATCAGAGAGGGCCGCAAGCTCGGCTCCGGTGACGAAGCAATCGTTGACCCGGTATGGAAGGAGCAGCGACGTGTCGAGGTGGGTGACGTAGCGTTGCTCTTCGAACGGCCCTTTAAGATTGTTGGGGTTTACGAACCACCTGGCGGAGGACGCATCAAGATTCCCCTGGCAACAATGCAGGAACAGGAAGGAGCCGAAGGACGTGCTTCATCGATCCTGGTTGCTTGTGTCGATCCCGCAAAACAGGAAGAGATCGCGGCCAGAATTCGCGAGCGCTTTCCCGACGATCAACTCATCTTCACACGTGACCTGCCAGAGATTTATGCCAGCGGCGTACCCGCGCTTAATGTTTTCATCAAAGTCGTTGTGGGTGTTGCCGCTTCGATCAGCATGCTCGTGATTTTGCTGGCAATGTACACGACTGTTACTGAACGCACGCGACAGATCGGAATCCTCAAGGCGCTGGGAATGTCTAAACCTTCGATTGCTTGGGTTATTGAGCAGGAAGCGATCATTGTTAGTTTCCTCGGCGTGACTGTCGGCGTCCTTCTAACCCTGGCAGCTCGTTTTGCTGTCATGCGAGTTACTACATTGACCATTGAAATCGAACCCCGTTGGATTCTCATTGCGCTTGTAGTCGGGCTACTCGGTGGCAGTGTCGGTGCTCTTTATCCCGCTTTGCGGGCCGCAACTCAGGATCCGGTTGAGGCTTTGAGTTACGAGTAAAGCCAGGAATGGATTGGATAAACGCACTCCAGTGGCCGGCTATGCTTGTGACAGTGACAGCCGCATGGCTGGTAGCGTCGCAAAGAAAGTTCAAACGCAACTGGGGATTCTGGCTTTTCCTACTAAGCAACCTTCTATGGATTGTGTGGGGCTTTCACGACAAGGC
>WNGI01012922.1_pt1 | contig 10389 bp, 8 predicted proteins | sample 5400621 | NCBI WGS metagenome assembly WNGI01 (sample SAMN13153374, study PRJNA577476) | soil metagenome | isolation source: 20 cm soil or saprolite under Garry oak tree replicate 1 | place: USA:California | collected 2016-06-15 | reverse complement strand
AGGGCGGTAAGGGGCGGTATCGAGCAAATACAGATCGTGCGAGAAAAAGCGGATCGAGTCCAAGGCTGACCAACGCCAGCCCTCCGTCTTTCACAAAAACCCGTCTTGAGATCGACATGTACCGCCTCCTACCGCCCTCTACCGCCGCTACTGTCTCTGGAAGTCCGGTCCGCCCAGGGCCAGGCCGACGGCCATGACCCGAGCTTGCTCAGGATCGGTGATGTCGGTGAGCTGCTCGAGAATGACGCTCCGCGTATGCGCGGACATGGTGCCGCCGAGCAGTTTCTCATCGATCACGGCGACGAGTTGCGCGTGATCATCATTCGCCGGAATGCTCGAGCACTGCTTCGCGAGCATCAGCGCGGCGTTCATGCGCGCGAGCAGCGCGCCGCTGTTCACCCAATGCGCCTCCGTCTCGGCGTAGCCGGTCGGCGCGGGTTGCTGGTACAGCGGCTCTCCCAACCGCGCGACGAGCTGCGCGAGTTTCGGACTCGTATCAGGATCGACGCCCGCGGCGCGAATCGCGCTCACGACGAACTCGAATGGCGTTTTCACCTTCGAGCGGACCGCCGGCGGCGCCCAGAAATCGGGCGACGTAAAGATCGCGCGGAGCACCGCGCGAATGTCGCCCCGTGTCTGCTGCCACGCCGCCACGGCCGCGTCGACGCAGCCGTCGGGGGGCTCATCCGCCACAAATCGGGCACAGAGCTTCGCGCTCACGTGATGCATCGTGGCGTGCTGCATCGCCAGATACTTCAGCAGGCGAATCCCTTCACCCTTGCCATCGTCACGAAACGTCATTCCAAACACGTGCTTGGTTCCGCCGTCGTGCGCCCAGTCATGAAACACGAATCCCGCGCCGAGCTCCGGCCGCTCGATGCTCCAGCCCGTGAAGATGCGGGCAACTTCGATGACGTCCTGTTGCGTGTAGCCGCCGTCGACGCCCAGCGTGTGCAGCTCGAGCAGCTCGCGGGCGTAGTTTTCGTTGATGCCGGTGGGCCTCGACCTCACCCCCTGACCCCCTCTCCGCTTCGCGGCGAGGGGGAACGGTGGGGAAGATCCGGGCGCGACGCTTTGCGCGTTGTCGAGATAGAACAACATGGCCGGGCTCTGGGCCGTCGCGATGAGCAGGTCCTCGAACCGGCCGAGCGCCCGCGGCCGGATCGTTTCCTCTATATAGGAAGGCAAGAGAAAGCGGTCGGCACCCTTGCCCACGAAGACGTTGAAGTGATTCGTCCAGAAGTCGACCATCACCTCGCGCAGCTGCCGCTCCGACAACGCCGCGCGGACGATCGCGAGCTGCTGCAGCTCGCCGCCGAGCTCGCGGAATTCGCGCATCGGAGCGGCGCCACGCATGCGCATCGAATCGCCGCTTGCGGCTGCCTCTCGCTGCATCCGCTGGCGCTCACGAACCGCGTCCCGGTACCGTCCGGCCAGATCGGCGCGATCGTAGTCGAGGATCTTGAATTCGCGCTCGCGCTCCGCGAGGCGCGTGTCTGACATGTGATCGGCATCGAGCTGACGGTCGATCCACTTCATCACGCCGAGCTGCGCGACGCTGTCGGCTTCACCGGGACGGGCGCCGTAGGCCAGCCGGTTCAAGACGTGGAACGCCGAATCCCGCGGCGTCAGGCTCGCGCCGGGAACCTGCGCGGCGAGCAAAGACGCCGCGGCTATGATGGATCTCCATCCTGGTGCTGCGGGCGATCCGGTCCCTCATTCCCGTCGCGGTCCTCTGGATCGGCAAGCTCATCATCGATGGTGTCATCGCCGGCGTCGCCACCGTGCACGGCGGCGGCACGCCGAATTGGTGGCATCTCGCCAGCCTCGTCGCGCTAGAACTGGGCATCGCCGTGGTGGGCGAGGGATTGGCGCGGCTCTCGTCCCTGCTCGAGAGCCTGCTCGGCGATTTGTTCGCCAACCGGCTGAGCGTGCGGCTCATGAAGCACGCCGCCACGCTCGATCTCGCCCAATTCGAGGACGCCGAGATCTACGATCATCTCGAGCGCGCCCGCCGCCAGACCGTCGGCCGTATTGGCCTGTTCACACTGTTGCTCGGAACCGCGCAGGATCTGATCACGCTGATCTCGCTGGCCAGCGTCCTGCTCGTGCAGCTGCCGTGGCTGCTGCTCCTGTTGACCGTCGCGGTGCTGCCCGCGTTCCTCGGCGAAGCGCACTTTGCCTCGCTCGGCTACTCGCTGCTCTTCAGGTGGACGCCGGAGCGGCGGCTGCTCGACTATCTGCGCTACATGGGCGCCTCCGACGAGTCCGCCAAGGAAGTAAAGCTGTTCGGCCTGTCGGATTTTTTGGTGGGGCGCTACGCCGATCTGTCCGAGAAGTTCTACCAGGAGAACAAGCAGCTGGCGATTCGCCGGAACATCGTCTCGACGCTGCTGGTGACGCTCGGGACGCTGGGCTACTACGGCGCGTACGCCGTCATCATCTATCGCGCGGTGATGGGCGACTTCACGATCGGCACGCTGACGTTCCTGGCCGGCTCGTTCCGCTCGAGTCGCGGGCTGATCCAGAGCGTGCTGATCGCGCTCTCGTCGATTTACGAACAGAGCCTCTATCTGAGCGACTTGTTCACCTTCTTCGACGTGCAGCCGACGGTAACGTCGAAGCGCTGGGCGGTGCGCGGCCTGACGTTCGCATTCGAGCCGCACGAGCGGATCGCGTTGGTCGGAGAAAATGGGGCGGGGAAGACGACATTGGTGAAGCTGCTCGCCCGCCTGTACGATCCCGACGAGGGCCGCGTCTTGCTCGATGGCGTCGACCTGCGTGACTACGACCTGGAGAGCCTGCGCCAGAACATCGGCATCATCTTCCAGGACTTCGTCCGCTACGATTTCGTTTTACGCGAGAACATCGGCGTCAGTCAGATCGAAGCACTGGGTGACGATGCCCGTATCCGCGAAGCCGCGCAGCGCAGCCGCGCCGACTCCGTCGTGCAGCGCGTACCGCAGGGCTACGACCAGATGTTGGGCAAACGGTTCGACAACGGCGTCGAGCTGTCGGGCGGCGAGTGGCAGAAGGTGGCGCTGGCGCGCGCGTACATGCGCGACGCGCAGGTGCTGATTCTGGATGAGCCCACGGCCGCGCTCGACGCGCGTGCGGAGTACGAGGTTTTTTCGCGGTTCGCCGAGCTGACGAAAGGACGGATGGCGGTGCTGATCTCACACCGTTTTTCGACGGTGCGCATGGCGGACCGCATCCTGGTGTTGAAGGACGGCGAGCTGGTGGACGACGGCACGCACGAGGAGCTGGTCGCGCGCGGCGGGCTCTACGCCGAGCTGTTCAGCCTGCAAGCCGCCGGGTACCGCTGACCTCTAGGGGGCCGGTCGTTGATTGCCCCCGTCAGCAACGAATTTCCAACCGCCGTCCTGTTGCCGCTTCCACACGGTGAGATACTTGCTGTAGTGGTGCAGGCTTTCGATCGTCGCCTCGCCGACGCTGCAACCGAGATCGCCGGACTGCGCAATCTCCGCTCCCAGCGGCCACCACGACAGCACGGCGCCGGCTGGGAAGCCGTCGAACCCCGCACCGATCGCCTCCCGTCCCTCGCTGAACTGTGTGCCGCCGCCGAACGCCATCGCTTCATCCGCGGCAAATGCGAGGAACGCGGCCTTGGCGCCTTGCGCGACCGACATCGCGGCGAACGCGGAGTCGGCGCGCATCAGCTCGCTCGCGTCGGCCGGGCCGCGCACCGGCGCCGTGAGACCGCCCTTCCGCGTCGCCAGCGTGACCGGGTCCGTCACCGGAACCGGCCGGTTCGTCGCGTACGCCGCGATCCGCCAGCCGTCGTCGGTCTTGCGCCAGCAGGCGAGATACTTGCCCCGTGTTGCTCCCGACCGCGTCCACCCATACGTATAGCCGAGCCGACCATCGCGTGAGACGTCGGCGAATGCCGGCGTCCAGGTCAGCGTGAGGACCGAGTCCCTGCTTTGGAGAAAGGCGCGGACGCGGTCGGAGCCGCGCAGCAGCGGCGCGCCGGGATAGAGATAGGCGGCGCCATCCAGCAGTGCCGGGACGAAGCCCTGGAGCAGACCAAGTGACGCGGTCTTGCCCGACAGCGAGCGATCGGCGGCAAGGAGGGCCTCGCGGTCGGACGTTCTGTCGGCAGCGGCAGTGAGGACGATGACGGTGAGCAACAGACGGTGCATGGGTGCCTCCCGTGCCCAATTTGGCCGCTGCGCGGCGCCAGGCGTAGAGGCGGCGCGTCATCGGATTGTGAAATTCACACATTTCTGACCGCTGCGGTCGCCCGTCCCCGCACGCTTCCCGATAGCATGGTACAATGAGGCTCATGAAGCGGGCACTGATCGTATTCGGCGCCTGGACGGCGGTCGCGCTGCTGTTCGCGATCCAGATGCATTTCCAGTCGAGCAGCAGCAACCCGCCCGATCCGCGGTCCTGGGGCTGGATCCTCGCCTGGCAGTTTTCGGGCTGGTGGAGCTGGGCCGTGTTCACCGCTCCCGTGTGCGCCTTCGCCGCCTGGGCGGTGCGCATCCGCCGGCCGGCGGCGTTGATCGCGGCACACGTGCCGATGGCGCTGGCCACCGCCGTGTTGTGCGCGGGGTTTGAAGGCGGCGTGAAGTGGCTGTTCGGCCTGTACCGCACGCCGCACACGCTGTTCACCGGCGTTGGCGACGCCGTCGCGATGTACTGGACGTTCAATCTGCTGGTTTATGCGATGGTGGCCGGGCTCTACCATGCCTGGCGCGCGGCCCGCCTCGAAATGCAGCTCGTGCAGGCGCGGCTCGACGCGCTGGTCGGACAGCTGCAACCCCACTTCCTGTTCAACACCCTCCATACGATCTCCGCGTTCGTCCTGGAAGATCCCAAGCAGGCGAACCGGATGATCACCCGGCTCTCGGAGCTGCTGCGCCACTCGTTTAACCGGGAGCGGGGCCCGCTGGTCACACTGGAGGAGGAGCTGGAGCTGCTGGATCATTATGTCGCGATTCAGGAGGCGCGCTTCGGCGATCGCCTGCGCGTGACCTTCCGCGTCGACCCGCGCGCGGCCGCCGCCGTCATTCCAACGTTGCTACTGCAGCCGCTGGTCGAGAATGCGATCCGGCACGGCGCCGTCCCCAACGGCGGCGTCGCGGAAGTGGAGATTGCCGCGATCCGTGACGGCGACCTGCTGCACCTCGAAGTGCGCGACAACGGGCCAGGGTTCAGCTCCGACGCGCACGGGTCTGGCAACGGGTCGGGCAGCGGCCTGGGGATCACCAATACGCGAGCTCGGCTACAGGAAATGTACGGCCCCAGCCACCGCTTCGAATTGCAGAATGCGCCTGCGCCCGGCGGTGGTGCCCTCGCACTGATCGAGATTCCGTACTCCGACCATGCGCGCGATCATCGTTGACGACGAGGCGCCGGCCCGGCGGCGGTTGCGCGGCGTGCTGCAGCAGATCAGCAGCGTTACGCGCATCGACGAGTGCGCCAGCGGCCGGGACGCGGTCGAGCTGCTGCGCCGCGGCGCGCCCGACCTCGTGTTTCTGGACATCCAGATGCCCGATCTCGACGGCTTTGCGGTGGCCGCGGCTGCGAGCGAGGAGCGGCCGCCCGCGATCGTCTTCGTCACCGCCTACGACGAGCATGCGGTGCACGCATTCGAGATTCAGGCATTCGATTACCTGCTCAAGCCGTTCGACGATGAGCGCGTGATTGCGACGGTCAAGCGGGCCGAAGACTTCCTCGACTGGATGCGGCGCGAGGGCGGCGACAGCGCGGATCCTGCGCTGCGCGGTTTCGGTGACGTCACGGTCGATTTCGCGCGTCATCAGGTGCGGCGCGGCGGCCGCACCGCCGAGCTGCGGCCCAAGGAATACGCGCTGCTCGTCGCGCTGCTCAAGCGCGGCGGTCGTGTCGCGAGCCGGCTCGAATTACTGCAGGAAGTCTGGGGCTACGCCGAAGACGTGATGAGCCGGACGGTCGACACGCACGTCGCGATGCTGCGGCGCAAGCTCGAGCACGACCCCGCGCATCCGCGGCACATCGTCACCGTGCGAACTTTCGGTTACCGGATCGAGCGCTAGCGGAACAACAGCCGGTCCGCGATCCGCTCGGCGATCGCGTCCGGTTCTCCACTCGAGCGGTTCGTGAGCACGATCACCGTCAGGCCGCGACCGGGGAACCGCATGATCGCGTTGTGAAACCCGCTCGTTTCACCGGTGTGGCGCCAGCGCTTTTCGCCGCGATAGGTGTCGATGAACCAGCCGAATCCGTATTGCGTGACCGCACTCGCCGGGAGCTGTGGCGGGGTAGTCGCCAGCGTCATCGTCGCCGAGTCGATCAGATCACCGCCCTCCAGCGCCTGATCCCAGCGCGTCAGGTCGTCCACGTTCGTGTAGATGCCGCCGTCGCCCAGCGTCGCGCTGGTGACGCTCTGGTCCGTTTGGTCGAACGAGCCGCCGCGTGGTGAATACCCGTACGCACGGTGCGGGACGGTGTCCGATCCCTCGACGTGCACAACGCTCGCGCGCATGCCGAGCGGGGCAAAGATTCTCGTCTGCACGAAATCGGGGAACGACATCCCCGACACGCGCGCGACGATGATGCCGAGCAGCACGTAGCCGGAGTTGCTGTAGCGGTATTGAGCGCCGGCGGGGAAGTACAAGGAATCTTTCGGTGCAAGTAACGCCAGCACATCGCGGTCGTCGAGCTGCGTGGTGCGCGTTTCGGGAATCAGGTCCTCGTAGTCCCACAGCCCCGACGTGTGGTTGAGCAGGTGGCGCACCGTAACGGCCCGCGCAGCTGCCGGCAATTCGGGAAGGAAATCCCGCACCGGCTGGTCATAGCGCAGCTTGCCGTCCTTGGCGAGTAACATCACCGCCATCGCGGTGAATTGCTTCGACATCGAAGCGAGCCGGTAGTCGGTCTCGGGCGTGGCTGCGACACGCCGCTCCAGATCCGCCATGCCAAACGCTTCGCGAATTATCACTCGCCGGTCGCGAATCACCACGACGCTCGCGCCCGGAACGGACGAGCCGGAATACGCGGAGAAGAGATCGTCAACGGTCACGCGTGGTTCCCTTCCGCTTCCGGTGGCGCACGAGGCGCACAGAGCGAGAATCAGGCCTTGGAGGCGGCGTACCACTCGTCCCAGGTCTCCGGCGCGGCGCCGATGGTGAGCTGCTGCTGATGGCGTACGAGAGGCATCCGCAGCAGCAGCGGCTCCAGACTGAGCTTCTCCAGCCACCGCTCGTCGCTGAGGATGGCGGAGCGGAGGCCGAGCTCTCCGAAACGGCGCGATTCGCGGTCCACGAGCGCCGTCACGCCGAACTGCTGCGCGAAGCGCCGCAGCTCGCCAACCGCCGCGGCGCGCTCGTTCAGGTCCACGAAATGCACCTTGATGCGCCGCTCGGCAAAGAACCGCAGGGCGGCACGGGTGCCGGCGCTCTTTTTGACGCCAAAGACCTGAACTTCCATGGCGCGTAATATATTCCCCGCCACCATGAGCCCCAGATCCAGAATCCTTGCCGCGGCGGTGCTTCGATGCGCGCAAGACGGCAGGTGAGACCGTAGTGGCGTGAGAAAACAAACGGGCCCGCGACTGCGCGGGCCCGTTGGCTAATTCGTGCTGCGAGTGCTACTGAACCGCCCGCAACGCGTTGACCCGTCCGCCACCATAGAAGTCATCGTTGCCGGGTTTGCCGAGATCGTCCGCCGACTGGCGCAGACGCTGCTCGACCGCTGCCGGACCGATGCGTCCGAACTTTCCGATGATCAACGCGGCGACGCCCGATACTGCGGGCGTAGCCATGCTCGTACCTGCCGCCCAGGCGTACGATCCTGTCTGGGCTCCAGAGCCACGCTGCGGTGCCAGGACGAGGTCGAAGACCACGCACGGAACGGTGATGAAGCCGGTGGGAATCACGGGCTTGGTGCAGGAGGCGCCCCCCGGCAGCACAAAGTCCCCACCAGGGCCCGCGAACGTGACCGCTGATTGACCAAAGTTCGTGTACGACGCCGGCCGATCGACGTTGTTGACGCCGAGCGCCCATCCCATCGGACCGGTCGCCGAGACCGCGATCACGTGGGGAGACATCGCGGGGACGACCAGAAGATCGTTCGAGTGATCGAGGTCGGTTGCTTCGTTTCCCATGGCAGCGACCACGGTGACGCCGCGCTGATAGGCGTAGGTCGTCGCTTTTCCCAACGCTGCCGCCAGATGCGCCGCGCCGCTCGCACCGAGAGGTTTGCCCGTGATGGGGTCGTACTGCTGGTGCTGGAATCTGCCGGAGAGGCTCATGTTGATCACGTCCGCGCCGCCGCCGCCCTCGGCAATCGGTGTGGCTGCGTACACGATGCCTGCAATGACATTCGCAAATGACCCGCTCCCGCAGTGCAGGACCTTCACGCCAATAATCGTGGCGCTCGGTGCGATTCCCACCGTGCCGATACCCTGCGCCGGAGCGGCGACGATTCCTGCCACGTGGGTACCGTGCCAGAAGGTATCGGTGCTGTCGCACGCGCCGGTCGAACGCCGGCGGGAGAAGTCGGCGTTGAACGGCTGACCCGCTACCATGGAAGCAGAGTGTGCCACGTCGAGGTTGGGAGCGATGTCGACGTGACGGCTGTAGATGCCGCCATCCAGGATCGCAACGCGCGCGCCCGCACCTCGAGCGCCAAGGTCCCAGGCGGCCGGAGCCGAGACTGCATCCGGTGCCCATTGGATGAGCCGGAAGCCTTCTGTGGCGCCGAAGCTGGTCGCGTCATCCAGGGATCCAGCCTCGCCCGCCTCGCCGGCCCCGACGACATGTTCTGGTGTGACCCATTGCACGTCGATGTCTTCCGTGACGGTGGAGACCCCTTTGATTTTCGATGCGCGATCGGCGAATGCCGGATCGTTCGAGGCGGCGACCGCGACACCGATCTTGTCGAAGCTGGACGTGAGGGTTCCACCTGCCGCACTCACCTGCGCGGCGAGATCAGCCGGTAGTTGTGTGCCGACGAAATCGAGGACGTAGGACTTGGCTTGGAGGTTGGCGCTGCTGAGCTGCAGGGACGGCGTTCCAGCGGTGTTCGTTTGCGTCGCGTTGTTCACGGTCGGCGTGACCGGTGCGTTCTCGACGCATGCGGCGGCGATAATCGCGCCGGCCACGGCAGCGGCTCGTAAGACGTGTCTGGGCATTGTGCACTCCTCGACTGTGATGAAGCGGGGGGGCGGGGGGGCGCCGAAACTAGAGAACCTGCCTGCGTTTCTGGATGTCCGCAAGCATTGCTTGACGTCCGGGATGCGTCTCCCCACTCTGGGGCTGATGACCAAGCACTTCCTGCTCTTGGTCCTGGCTTCGTGCATCGCGGCGTGCAGTAATCGCCAGGAGTCGGTGGCGCAGCCGCCACGCGAACATCAAGCGCCACCGAATCCTCCGGCGGCTCCCCAGGCCCCACCTGTCGAGCGGCTGCCGGACGACCAGCAAGGTGTGATCGGGGTCGTGAACTCGTCCGGGCGCTCCGGCGCCTACTACGTGCCCGGTGGACCGCGTCTGCAATTGCTTCCCGTGCTGGTCATCCTGCACGGATCGGGACAGTCGGGGATGGAGATGGTTGAAACGTTCCGCACTCTCGCCAAGGAGCGCCGGTTCGCGATCATCGCCCCCGATTCACGGGACCACGACGGTCAGCTCACTTGGGAGGTCGGCGACCATCCAGGAGACGTGACCCCGGATTTGACCCATACCATCGAGTGCGTCGCGTGGATGCGAGCTCACGCGAGTTTCCTGGTGGACGAGTCCCACGTACTCATTGCCGGATATTCGGGAGGGGGTAGCAGCGCGCCTTACATCGCGACTAATCGCCCCGGCTTTACGCACACGGCCGTGCTACACGGTGGCGTATTCCCGGGAGGCATCGGCCCGCAACGGATCCCCGCCTGGTTCTCCACCGGTGAGCAGGACCGTTTAAGACCTGTTGAGCTGGTCCAACAGGCGGCAGCCTCATTGCGCACGCTCGGCTTTTCGAGCGTGAGCTTTCGCAGCTATCCGGGGGGGCATGAGCTCAGCGAGCCTGAACTGCGGGAGCTGATCGACTGGTGGCTCGCTCCGTAACACTCGTGAGGGAAGGTGTAGTCGCTTCAATGCTATATTCCAGCCCCCATGCCCGCATCCCGCTCCCGCATCGGCGTCATCTTCTTCACCGTCCTGATCGATCTGATCGGCTTCGGCATCGTGCTGCCGATCCTGCCGTTCTACGCGCAGCGCTTCGGCGCCGCGGGCCTGGGATACGGCGGCGTCATCGGGGTCTTCTCGCTGATGCAGTTCGTGTCGACGGCATTGCTCGGCAAACTCTCGGACCGGATCGGCCGGCGGCCGGTGTTGCTGACGACCATGCTGGTCAACGCGGTCGGCTACACGCTGTTCGCGTTCGCGGGCTCGTACT
>WNGI01025558.1_pt1 | contig 10390 bp, 13 predicted proteins | sample 5400621 | NCBI WGS metagenome assembly WNGI01 (sample SAMN13153374, study PRJNA577476) | soil metagenome | isolation source: 20 cm soil or saprolite under Garry oak tree replicate 1 | place: USA:California | collected 2016-06-15 | reverse complement strand
GGTTGCCTCGCTCGAACCAGTCGCCAGTTCAGGATGATGCACCTGAAAGTACAGACGCTTAAGGCACTGAACTCCTGCAACGAATTTGGACTTCGAGATTCTCATTCAGTCTTGTTTCTACGATTGAGCCCTAGCCAGCCGCTGGCTCGAATCTACGCCCGATTGCGCTTTACCAAGATAGTCACAAACGTTTCGGCCTGGGATTTCAATCCACGATGTTGATATTTCCAACGAAAGGCTGCTGGGAAGCCAGAGCATGGTCCGACTGCTACAGTCTTGCCTTCTGATTTGGGTGGCGGGAATATCGGGAGCGTTCGAGGACTCTTCCATTGTCCGTAGCATGTTTTGCACGAGATTAATGGCCTGCTCTTTCGTCATACGTTTTAGTAATTCGTCCGTGGTCAGGTGTAACGCTTCAATCTTGAGCGATACGTGTTCCATTATTTTTGCAGTGCAGGGCCAGAACCTCCAAAGCGAGCCAACTATTCCGCATATTGCCAGAAGGCCGCCAACTATAATAGCAGCCCGAAAAGGTAAGCATCAGTGTCGTCTGGGTCTTTTGCTGGGGGTCCGAAATGCCTCCAGAGGGACGTGCCGACAAGAAGCCCACCGAGTCCCAACAGACACGCCGTTATAAGGGAGAAGAGGACTGCCGATGCATGTCTGCGTTGGAGAGAGTTCACCATTACGGGTAGCGTCCTGACGCCAGTATATGCCATCCCGATGCCCACTTCCGATAACAGACTTTCACATGCGACGTTTTTACGTTACGGCAGCCTTCTTAATTGCCTGGGCTGCTCTGGCCCCAGAGGTCAAGCGTCCGGTTCTTTCTCGCACGAGAGAATTAATGCACCTTTTGCAGGCGAATATCACGTCGAGGACCTGCAAGTGTTCCAAGACGTTAAGGTCGTCCACGCCGAAGAGGGTATCCGTCCGGTGAACTAATTCGAAGTGGCTGGCGGCTACGCGTTGTGCGCAGCAGGGAACTTCGCGTCTCTCGATCAGCGTTTATAGAACAGAAAGCCCATCAGGAGCAGACAGAGAGCAAAGCCGAGGGTACCTAAGACCGAAATAAGTAGCTGTGTGAAGTACCGGACGATGGGTGCAGTCCAGTCTTCTGCTTTTGATTCGGCAGGGTATGTGACAACCGTTGGCCCAGCATGTTCAACCTGGGGAGAAGTTTCCTCTTTCCCGAGGCCAAGCAGCAATGCAGCAACCAATGGTAAAGCTATTGCTAACCACCTCCAGACTTCGCCTTCCCTTTGGAGTTTCGGAATCTCAGCTTCGTACTGAGGTAAGCCGATCCACCCGCTGACAGCACCAACGACACCTAACGAGCGAAAGATCGAATAGGCGGATGTAAACATTAAGCCCAGAGCGACAAGGAGCCATGCGATACGCCTTGTTCTTGGCCAGTGCAAGGCGATTGGGTGTCCGCGCACCAACATTTTTGCTCCTCCTTCACGCTTCATGTTCAGAGGCAATTATGCTGTACCTCCGGCCGCGCAGCGATCCGAAGTCTGAGGTCGAAGGAGTACTTCCCGGCAGCCTTTGCAATGTCTTTGGCGACGTTTCGCGCAGATTCTCCGTGGCGGAGGACGACCAAATGCTGGAAGAGACGAAGCAGGCGGAAAATGTTATCCTTCAATGAGTTAGTGAATAGCCCGGAGTGGCGGAACTGGCAGACGCGCTGGACTCAAAATCCAGTGGTACTTAGTACCGTGTGGGTTCGACCCCCTCCTCCTAATTTTCCAATAACGCAGTACTAGTCAAAATCTGGAGTTTTTACGATTTCTGCGGATTTTCAAGGATTGTGGTACTACGCAGATGTATCAACGTGTGTCATCCTGTAGCGGATTTTCGCGTTTATTGGTAACAACTGGTAACAATGGGAATTGGCAACATAACTGACGGCGATCTTCCGAAGCAGCATAAACACAGGGTATTTATAAGGTGGGTTCGAATCCGAGGGTCGTACGGTTCCGAAACCATAAGTAATTTTCCAAAAGAATTTTGGTGCCCGAGAATGGGGTCGAACCATCACGGCCTTGCGGCCACCGGATTTTGAGTCCGGCGCGTCTGCCAGTTCCGCCACTCGGGCACGGCGACAGGATATCATGGACATTGAAGACTAGAAACGGAAACTGGAGGGCGGCGAGTCAGAAGAGTGCATGTCAGCATATAATCCCTCGCAATCATGAAGCCTCCCCCAAAGCCCACTTTCAGACAAAAACTTTGGCCTCCAATCGAACCCGTCGTACTCATCTTGTTAAGAGACATCATTTTGTTCTTCATTGTATTGGCTGCTCTGCTTGTCGGCTTCGCTGGAATCGCGGGGTTGAAGGCGTTCGGAATGTCAGAGCAGCGGCTTCAAATTCTCGAAACCATGCATTTCTGGGCTTACACTACGGTTGAGATGCTCTTTCTCCTGGACATGGTTTTGAAAATCATTCTTGAGATTTTCAGAAAACGGCCATGACTAATCCGTTTCATCACTTCTTCTGGGAAGACTCTGAATTTAGAGGGTTGGCTTACGCCCTCACCGCTGTTGCAGGAATACTGTATGCAACGACGAGAACACTGGTGTTTCATCGCCCTGAGGGGCAAGTGGCTGTGGAGTTGTTTGTTCTCGTTATAGTCCTGAACTCTGCGGCGGTGGCAATAAATTATCTAAGGATAAGAGAATCACTCCTTTTGAAAATGACCTATAAAGGGACACTTACTGGCTGGCAGTATCGTAGTGCGCTTGTTGTTCTCATTTTAATTGCTTCAATTCCATTCTTGGGGCTTGTTCTGCAACCGTCCATCATGTCTTACTTCGAGATGGTGGTTCTAGCTTTTGTTACTAGCCTTTTGTCCGTACTCGCGTCAGGTCTGGCACACACTTTCCGAAAGGACACAGTCCAACTACGAACATATCGTCTTTCGTTAAAAGTCCGATATGGCGGCCTAGTGGCATGTCTCATTCTCTTGAGTGCTCCAAGGCTCAACGTTTCAAAAGTTCAAGCCGCCATAGTTAATCAACGACTGGAAACGGCAGCATCATCTGTTGAGCCTGACAAGGCAACAAGCCTTTCAGGCAACCAATTGAAGACAAATTTCCAAAGAATCATTGCTATCGCCAGTAACTCAACACAGTTTAAGATTCCTGCTAATCCCGACCTTGTAGAAAAAGTGAAGAACAACCTTGAGGCGACACTCAAGTCGGTTAATCCTTCGCGTGAGGACGTTCGAAGAACGGGAGTTGCCGCCTTCGTCGCGCTAGTGGCGTATGCTCGCGCCAACAATGTACTGATTGCGGTCAATGTTCCTACTATCTTGCTTCCTCATGGTGAAACAGGAAACTCGATGATCTCGCAAGTGCCTCTCAAGAACGGAGCGGCATGGTGGCAAGGGTCGGCACAAGGGAGTGCGATTTTTGCGATGCCCAACCCGAGTGGCGAGCCCGTCTTTCCTGTTTCTCATAGCAGCGTCGTCTTCAATGGCGTTAACTTTAATGCTTTTGGGATGCGGCGTGCTTTCGTTGGAACCGATAACGAATCACAGGTCGTAATTATGAATGCAACTATCGAAGGCGCGGCCCAAAAACTTGATGCTATTGTGTGGCTCAACATCAAATTCAAGAATTCGCAAATTATCTACCGTGGCGGGCTGCTCTACTTAGGGGATGTGACTTTCGAAAATTGCCAATTTCAGTTTGGTACCGACACCGAAAGCAAGAAGGTATTGGCTCAAATCCAAGCGGCGGGAAATCAGCCAGTGACGCTTGTCTCTGGGCTATGAGAATTGCAATCGCCTGATGGACATTGAAGACTAGAAACGGAAACTGGAGGGCGGCGAGCCGGAAGAATGGTGCCTGTTGAATGTCATGCTTGTGAGGGCATGGGCTGATTGTAGCTCTCACAGTTCAAGGTAATGCACCTGTCGCGGCTGAGCTACCAACTGACGCAATATCCCCCCTTTTGCGTCCGGGATTTTGTTTGTTATCCATCGTTCTGATTTGTTTACGTCGGTGCTTCTGCTACGCCGTATTACGCTCTCAATTTGCACCTTGGACGGTCCCATCACAAAACGGTCGGAATTAGTCGCGGTATTCTCGTTAATCAATCGAACTGCTTCTCGGTCTATCTTTCTAGGACCATCCCCACTCCCTGGCTGACCCAAACGCAAACACAAATTTCGCGTTAGCGGCACGAATACAAAGGTCCCGGGTGATTTGAAACCCGCCACTCTCACGCCCGGAGGCGGAACCATCGTCACAGGATTATCCGACAAGACAAACCCCACCTGCGGCGGACTTATCAGAATCTTTATGTCCAGTTCGCTGAATACTTTCTCTACGAATTCTGTATGCTTGACGAGGCTCTGTATAAATGGCATTTCTGTCGCAACAGCTTTGATGCTTCCGCTTTTTACCGCTTCGACCATAGATTCGGGCGTGACTGTCAACTCCTTACCTACGCTGGTTGCATAGTCATTCATTACTGCCGTCGCCCGCTCCACATTTGCAAAAGCTACCTCCATCAAGTCGTTTGCTCCGGCTTCGTACATTGCCGTAATCATCTTTTTATTTGCAGGCACCCTCGTGTGTTGAAGGGCGGCAAAATAGATGATCTCTCCGAGTAGTTCTGGGCCGGGTGCAGCTAGAACGCTTGGCAGTTTCTTCAACGCGAATGATGCTGAACCATCCACGTTGCGGAGGAATTCCGTTTCAACGATCTGTTCGAATGCGCTGCCCGGCATTTTCATGGCATACAGGTCATGTTGAGAGCAGGTCGAAAGCGGATGAAGTTGCTTGCAGGTCTTGAGCAGTCGGTCGTATACCCACATCAGACCGTCAGAGGCGGCGAAGTGCTTCTGATAGAAGACTGGAACGTAATGATGCTTCATTCATTTCTGACAGGATACCACTCTTGGGAGCGAATTTTGAGGAGCGCCGAGAAGAGTTCTTAGCTGAAAGTCTGCGGTCAATTCCCATACATCGCCTTGAACCTCGCCGCGTTCTCATAAAAATCTGTTCCTGATTTTAGGAGCGCCCATGATTGATGGCGCTCCCTGGTCCTGGCGGGGGATTCAACTTGAGAACCTCCACAGACTTCAAGATTAAATCCTTCCTAACATCTAAGTCCTTTTCCTTAAAGTAACGAACGACGAGTTCCGCAAGGTCCTGGGCGTAGTCCTCCATCTTTTTCAGGAGGAGATAGTGATCTCTGCCGATAATCATTTCATGCTTATTCAGGCCCGTGCGGGGAGCAATTGCTTCAAGTCCGTCACTTACCTCTTCACCGTCAGACATTTCATCAAGTACAGGGAATTCAATCTCAGGCAACTTGGAAGTTGGCGTTCGCCTAGTCATTTTCGTCGCCTCCTAATTCTTCCTCACCGACCTGGCCAGATTCGTTCATGCGCTACCACCTGGGCCGTCTTTCCGGGGCATGAACGGAAATGCGACCTTCCAGACCGGGTCACTCCATGTAGGTGGTAGAAGCCACATCGCCATGAAAAAGAACATCCAGAAAACAAGCCATACACTCAAGAAGGATTCTATCGGTCCTGGTGGTGTGCATTCAGGGCAGGGCGGCACAGGATATCCGTCTAGCATCGGCGTCCTCCGCATGCGGAATGTGCGGGACGCTCAGGCCGTGTTGTAGAATGCGCCGTAGGCATCGGGTCTCCTTAACCGGGACACGATGTTTAGGGGCGCGTTGGTGCTCAAACACCTTCGCGTCCCGCTCAATGAAGCTACGCCTACGTAACGGTCACGTCAACACAACTAAAGTTCTGTGCCTGCTATACTCCGATACATGTGGCCGCACTTTATTAATCTACTGTCCCACTCTTGGGATTCGTTTCGAGGCGCTTTGGGTACCACTACGCTCGGATTCATTGCCCCACTGATGGTCTCTGTCGTCAGCATTTTGGCTACTCTCTATTACATTTTGCGGAAGCATGGAAAAGAGGCCATGCTGAGACATTGGAAAGACGATGCGCTAATAGCGTTGCGCGTGATCTCCATTGTGACAATCTTGGTGTACGGGCCTATTTGGTTTTATACGGGGTTATTGAAAACCGTTTTCAATGACCATCAAGTATTCGTGGCCGAGAACAAAGAACTTTCAGCAAGCAACAAGACCATGAAATCAGATTTGGACTGGCACCGACACAACATTTCGACATCGGACCCGGTGTTTCCAAATATCATCTACATGCTTCAGGCGTTCAATTCCTTTAAGCGCGACATGAATGGGGAGCCGTGCGTTCTCTACGCTTCCGCTCCAAAAGAAACAGTAGCGTTGGCAAGCGAGATGATGCAATTGGGTGGGCCGATTTCCGGCTGCTCTCCCTTTGGTCCAATGGGTGCTGACGACCCGGAGCTTGACCCAGAAGTCGTGCAAGGGACGGTGCCAGATGCCATTGTCGTTCACGGAGTAGAAGGCGAGAAAGCCGCCGATAAACTATTCGGCACTCTTGGAAATCAGATTCAATTGAAGCGCAGCTATCGCCTTTTTAAGCATCCCGAGAAGAGATGGGCACCACAGCGAGCTAATGAACATGTTGTTTGGCTTCAGTTTGGGAAAAATGCGAAGTGGAACAGCGAACGGTTTTATAGAAGCCCGTGACGGGCTGAGCCCGCATTCGAATGCCGGAGGACTGGTTGGCAACATTTCAAATTTACGGCGATGAGAGCGGCAAATTAAAGAGCAAGTCAGACTACACGTCCCTGTTCCCGCACCTTATCCGCCTGCTTCTTTAGCTTCGTTTCTGCCTGTCTCAATGCCGCCAATATGTTCATGAATCCTCCGGGCGGGTATCCTCTCACGTCCAGGGCATCGTGTTAAGCTCTTGCCGAGAAGGATAGGTCTACAGTTTGATATGGGAAAGCTGGAGGGCTCCCTGGAAAAGTGCAAAACAAAAGGGCTCAGCCTGACGAAGGGGAGTGTCATGGAGGGATTCAGCGTATTCCACTTCCTGATTATCTTAACGGTCGTTGTCTTCTTCTTTTTTGGCGGCAGAACGTTCAAGTTCCCTCCATTCAGAGGTGGACCGCCAACCCATCCGCTCCCTGCCGCCAACCCATCCGCTCCCTGTCACTAGTCCCGTGGAAACCTCCCGCGCTGCGGGAGGCCCTGATTCGGATGGATTCACTTCCGCCTCATAGTTCGCTTCCATTCGTTCTCTATTCCGTGTGAAGTACTCCCATAGTACTTCCCTCAAGCGATTACCTGATTTATGTTTCAGGAATTCACCCGATTTACGGATTAGAGACATTTCACTATATGTCTTCACGCGTCGCCACGTTATCAGACGGTAACTGAAGCCCCCCCCCCACTGTTTACCGGTTATCTGGACTGTGCGTGGACTATGCCTCGGAGGCCCTATGCGAATCGTGCGGCTTTTCCTTTCTGTTTCCATTTCCTTCTTGCTTGCCATTATCGTCGCGGCCCAGCAAACCGCCACGTCCAGTCCACAGGCGCTGGTGCTCCTTCAGCGAACCCTCAGTGCTCTCGCCGGTGGCGACAGTCGCGCTCTAAGGAACGGCTCGTCGTCCGGATGACGAATCCGGGCGGCTGTCGTCAAAGCCCTCGTGTTGGAACCGGTAGCCGCATCAACCTCAGCCACGCCTCCGGAAGCGCAGCGAAGTCCGCAATTTCTCCACCGCCCCGCCCGCCATCGAAAAAGCTTTTGATGTTCAGATCAACCACCCAGTTCACTTTTCGTCACCACGCTGGTTTGATCGGCGTACAGGAGGATTGATCATGTCCTACGATCCGAGACTACTTTTTGAAGAGATATCGATTTGTTTGCGCGAAAGCCCTTCGAAAACGCTTCTGGATATTTCGAAAAACTTGCAGGTCAGCCGACGAACAATCGAGAAAGCAATCAGTACGTCAACCGGTGGAACCTTCAGGCGACTCCGAGAAGAAATTCTTCTGAAAAGAGTCAGAAGTCTTTGTGCATCTCAGCCTAGGCTGGCGATCAAGGAACTATGCTTTGCTGTGGGGTTTAAGTCTGCCACTTCTTTCGCACGCGCGATTAAACGTGCTTGTGGCTCTTCCCCGGAAGAACTCCGTTTTCGCGTGGTTGGTGAAGTTTTAGATGCACACGACAAGGGCGCACGGTAAGAATCTACACATGAATTAGCCCCGAATGACACACGACACTAGACTGCTCTCGCAAGGTCGTAAAGATGTGCAAACTGCGCCTTTTTTGCGCGATTGGCGCCGTATTGGGCCTTGCTCTTAGAATCCTGCTCTTTTAGAGTTCACCCGAATCGGTCGCAGCTCAAACGGGCCGGGACAAATCATTAGGACGAAGAGAATGACGTTTCATTCGCCACGGGCTCAGGTGTGTCCGACTCCCAATTGGATAGTCTTACTCATGACGATCTCCATTTGCTTAGTTGCAGTACAAGCGCGGGCACAAGGCCAGGGGTCGCAGATTGGCCGCGAAGTGGCCATTCCTCGGCACTTGCAGGACGGCGAAGAATACCAACTCACAATTCCTCAACTCATCGCCTTCGGCGAAAAACTCTTCACCGCCAAATGGACCATCCAGGAAGGAGCAGGGCGTCCACAGTCCAACGGCACCGGCGCTCCCTTGTCCGATCCATCTGATCCGCTCATTTTTCCTCGCAACTTCAATCGCATCTCCGGACCGGATTCCAACTCCTGCTCGGGCTGCCATAACGAGCCGTTCGTCGGAGGTGGTGGCGACCGCATCACCTCTGTCTTCGTACTGGGACAGCGCTTCGACTTCGCCACGTTTGACCACTCCGATCCCCGGTTGACCAAAGGCTCTCTGGACGAGCGCGGCCGGTTCGCCACATTTCAGGACATCGCCAACGAGCGCAAGACCATCGGCATGAACGGCTCAGGCTTCATCGAAATGCTCGCCCGCCAGATGACCGCCGATCTCCAAGCCATCCGCGATTCTTTGGCGCCAGGCGCAAAGCAACAGCTCATAACCAAGGGAATCTCCTTCGGCTCGCTCAAGCGCAACATAGACGGCGCCTGGGACACCTCCGGCGTCCAGGGATTACCTGCGCCGAGCCTGGCTTCCACGGATTCAAACAATCCGCCAGCACTAATCATCATGCCCTTCCACCAGACAGGCGCTGTGATCTCGCTGCGGCAGTTCACAAACAATGCGTTCAATCACCACCACGGCATTCAATCCGAGGAACGCTTCGGTGTGGGAGTAGACGCTGACGGAGATGGCTTTGTCAATGAGGTGACACGTGCCGATGTGACCGCCGTGACCGTGTTCCAAGCAACACTACCGGTTCCGGGTCGCTTGATTGCAAACGACCCCGAAGTCGAAAAGGCCGTGCGCCTCGGTGAGCGCCGCTTCACAGAAATCGGTTGCGCGGATTGCCACATCCCCAAGCTGCCATTGACAAACAACGCGTGGGTTTATTCTGAGCCCGGTCCTTACAATCCGCCCGGCAATCTCCGCGTCGGTGATGCGCCGACTCTCCTCGTTGATCTCACAAGCGACACTCTTCCCGGCCCGCGACTCAAACCCGATGCCCGCGGAATCGTTTGGGTCCCGGCATTCACCGATCTTAAAATTCACGATATAAGCGCTGGCCCAAACGACCCCAACGCCGAGCCCCTCGATCAGAATCATTCGCCTGGTTCAGCCGCATTCTTTGCCGGCAACGCAAAGTGCCTGACCCGCAAGCTCTGGGGCACAGCCAATTCCGGGCCTTTCATGCACCACGGCAAATTCACCACCATGCGTGAAGCCGCGCTCGCTCATTCGGGGGAAGCATTGGCCTCACGCAGAGCGTTCGAGGCGCTCAGCGCTTACGAAAAGGATTCCATCATCGAGTTTCTCAAGACCCTGCAAGTCTTGGCGCCACAAAATACTAACCCGGTCGTTGGCAAAAACGACCGGCCCTAAGTGCAGTCTCACAGTCCCAATTAGATTTCTCGTTTGCGCCCGGCATATACATGGAGGACCAAATGTCAAAGCACTTCGCAAGCTGGATCAGAAAGAGAATACATTCAAATCGGACCCGTTTATTTTTAGCGGCCAGTACGGCGATCCTTGCTGCCATCGCGTTCACCCTGGCTTCCGTCGCCGCAAATGATGCAATTGTTGCTCGATCGAATCATGCGCAAGCATCCCGGCCCGCGAGCACTGTCGCTCAAGCAAACAAAACTTATACGCTCTACACGGGTTTTTGGCGCACGGACGGCAGCTTTGTTTCCACCATCCGCATCAAAAATGTCCTGGTCGTCGCGCCCGTGGACGTTACTCCCGTGCTCTTCATGGCTGACGGAACTCCCTACATGCTCTCCTCGGTTCACATTCCGGTCTCCGGCGTGGCCACCGTCAACATCAACGACGCCTTGGCCACCGCGCCTTTCGTGATTGCAAGTCA
>WNGI01006851.1_pt1 | contig 10391 bp, 9 predicted proteins | sample 5400621 | NCBI WGS metagenome assembly WNGI01 (sample SAMN13153374, study PRJNA577476) | soil metagenome | isolation source: 20 cm soil or saprolite under Garry oak tree replicate 1 | place: USA:California | collected 2016-06-15 | reverse complement strand
TTCCAGACCTACTTCGAGCCGATCAAGCCGGTCAGCCTGGAGGGCAACGAGCTCACCCTCGCCCACTCGAGCAAGTTCATGATCGACTGGGTGCGCGACAACCTGCTCGACGTGCTGCTCCAGGACCTCGAGGCGCAGCACGGCCGCAAATGCGGCGTGAAGTTCGTGGTCCGGGAGCGGGCGCCGGGCGAGGAGGTCGCCGAGGCGGCGATGGTGCCCGAGAGCCGACCGGTCACCTCCCCTCCCCCATCCGAGCCGCCGCCCTCCTCCCGGCAGCTCCAGATCAACCCCAAGTACACCTTCGACTCGTTCGTCGTGGGACCGTCGAACCAGTTCGCGGTCGCAGCCTGTACCGCGGTCGCCAACTCGCCGGGCAAGGCCTACAACCCGCTCTTCCTCTACGGGGGCGTGGGGCTGGGCAAGACGCACCTCGTCCATGCCGTGGGAAACCATGCGCTGCGGCAGAACGCCAACTGCCACGTCGTGTATCTCTCGTCGGAGTCGTTCACCAACGACCTGATCCACGCGCTCGAGCAGCACCGGATGCCCGAGTTCCGCGCGCGCTACCGCGAGAAGTGCGACATCCTGCTGCTGGACGACATCCAGTTCCTCAGCAACAAGAAGCAGACGATGGAGGAGTTCTTCCACACCTTCAACGCGCTGCACGAGGCCGGCAAGCAGATCTTCGTCACTTCCGACAAGCTTCCCACCGAGATCGAGGGCTTCGAGGAGCGGCTGCGCAGCCGGTTCCAGTGGGGCCTGATCGCCGACATCCAGCCGCCGGAAGTGGAGACGCGGGTCGCCATTCTCAAGAAGAAGGCCGCGACCGACCACATCGCCCTGCCCGACGATGTCGCTCTCTTCCTCGGCACGCACATCCGCAGCAACGTTCGCGAGTTGGAAGGGTCGCTCATCCGCCTGTCGGCGTTCGCAAGCCTGACCGGCGCGGCCCTCACCGTCGAGCTCGCCCAGGACACCTTGAAGAACATCCTGGTGGTGCGCGGGGACAAGCCCGACGTGGAGACGATCATCAAGGTCGTCGCCGAGGCCATGCAGGTGAAGCCGCAGGACATCAAGGGCGATCGGCGGCAGCAGAACATCGCCCGCGCCCGCCAGGTGGCGATGTACCTGACCCGGAAGATCACCGGCCTCTCCTATCCGGTGATCGGCGAGAAGTTCGGCGGCAAGGACCACTCGACGGTGATCAACGCCGAGCAGCGAATCGATCAGCTGATGAACGAGGACCCGGACCTTTCGAAGACCGTGCAGTCCCTCTTCCGCCGGTTGAACTCCTGATTGTGCGAAAGGCTGCGCGCCACGTGTGGACGGTTTCGCGAGCGGCCGCCGCACAGTCCTCGCACAGCGATTCGAATCGGTTGTTCGCAACGCGAAGATCAACGATCTTGCGGATGATGCCCACCTCCCCACAGATCCACAGGCTCTAAGGGGACTACGAGATCCTCTTTTCCTGATCAGAAAGGTACGCAAAAGATGGAGCTCCAGATCGGGACCGACGAGTTCTCCCGGGCGCTGTACCGGGCGCAGGGCATCGTCGAGAAGAAGAGCACGATGCCGATCCTTGCCTCCGTGCTTCTCGAGGCCACCGAGGACGGGAGGATACGCGTCTCGGCATTCGACCTGGAGATCGGCGTCACCGGGACTCATCCCTGCGAGGTGCGCAAGAGTGGCTCGGTGGCGTTGAAGCACAAGGAGCTCTACGACATCGTCCGCGCCTTGCCCGAGAAGTCGGCGGTGCTCCGGCGAGAGGCAAACAACCGGGTGAGGCTCACTTCGGGAGCGGCCGAGTTCAACATCGTGGGGCAGCCCGCCGAGGACTATCCGCCCTTCCCTCGCTCGGAGAAGGTCAACTTCGTCGCGGTCGATCCGACCGCCCTGCTGGAGATGATCGAGAAGACCCAGTTCGCCATCTCCGCCGACGAGACCAGGCACAACCTGAACGGCGTCTTCTTCGAGAGCGGCGAAGGGGACGTGAGGATGGTGGCCACCGACGGGCACCGGCTCAGCCTGGTGCAGAGGCGGCTCGAAGGTCAGTTCAATCTCAAGCGGGGCGTGATCGTGCCTCGCAAGGGACTGTTCGAGTTGCGCCGGCTCCTTTCCGAGGACCAGACCGGAACCTGCGAGCTCGGCTTTACCGAGACCTCCGGCGTCTTCCGCCGCGGCGACGTCACCATGGTGATGCGCCTCATCGACGGTATCTTCCCCGACTACCAGCAGGTGATTCCCAAGGAGGCGGACCGAACGGTCACCGTCGACCGCCCTCGCCTGCTCGACACCCTCAAGCGCATGAGCCTGCTCTCGAGCGACCGCAGCACGAATGCGGTCCGCTTCGAGCTGCAGGAGGGATCGCTGAAGGTGACCTCGCAGAACCCCGACCTGGGAGACGCGAAGGAGGAGATCCCGGTTTCCTACAAAGGGCAACCGCTGCAGATCGGCTTCAATGCCCGGTACCTGATGGATGTCCTCCAGGTCGTCGACGCCGAGCAGATGAAGGTCGAGCTCTGCGATGAGCTGTCCCCGGGTGTGCTCAAGCCGGCCGGGGAACCCGGAGCGGGCGCGAGGTACACCGCGGTGATCATGCCGATGCGCATCTGAATGGGAGCTCTGTTCGCAGCCCTCCTCCTTGCTGCCGCAGCCGACGCCCGTCCGTCGCAGAAGGTGTCCAGGGACCCGCGAACGATGGGACTGGGAAAGAGCTGCCGAAAGAACGCCGACTGCAAGCACCGGTCGCAGCGGTGCGTCCGCCAGAGCGACATGAAGGGAAAGCCGCTGGACAAGGGGTTCTGCGTGCTGCCCTGCACCTCCTTCGAATCCGGCACACAGAAGGTCAGTCCCGGCGCCCCGGTCGACGTCGGCAGGAAGGCGAAGAAGCCCCCTCCGCGGTGCCCTGCGAAGTACGAGTGCCGCAGTGCGGGCGCCGGCGTGCCGTTCGACATGTGCGTGAAGCAGTAGCCGCTCTCGCGCCGAAGGCGTGGGATTGCGGCGATGTTCGAGGCTGTACAGGGTATGAGATTCGTTCTACGTGCTTCTTCTCGACGTCAACGCGCGCTCGTTCCGCAATCTCGCCGATGCGCGCGTCGGGCTCGGGCGGCACACGACCGTGCTGTTCGGCGCGAACGGCCAGGGAAAGACGAACTTCCTCGAAGCTTGCCATCTCCTCTGCACGCTGCGGCCGTTGCGGGCGCAGAAGCTCGCCGAGCTGGTCCGGATCGGGAGCGACCAGCCGGCGCTGGTGCGAGGACGCTTCGAGCTGCCGGGTGGCGTGCGCGAAGTCGAGGTCGAAGTCGGAAGGGAAGGGCGCAACGCCCGCGTGGACGGCAAGGCAGTCCGCGATCCCGACGAGCTCTTTGGCGGGCTCGCCACCGTCGCCTTCACGCCCGACGACGTCCTGGTCGTCAAGGGAGGACCCGAAGGGCGGCGCAAGCTTCTCGACCGCGCGGCGCAAAACCGCCATCCGGCCCACCTCGCCGACGCGCGCGCGTATCTGCGGGCGCTGCGCTCGCGCAATGAGCTGCTGCGGCGCCAGGCCGCGCCGGACCTGATCGCGAGCTTCGACGAGCCCGTCGCGAAGCTCGGCGCCTCGGTGCGAAGGCGGCGCGAGGGCGTGCTGTCGGAGCTCCGGCCGCACGCGCAGCAGGCGTTCGCGGAGGTCGCGCGTGGCGAGGAACCGCTCGCGCTCGCGTATCTCGCCGCCGGCCGCGAATCGGACGCGCTGGCCGAAGGGGGCGCTTCGCTCGAGCAACGGCTCCTCGAAGCGCTCCACCGCCGCCTGCCGCGCGACCGCGAACGCGGCTACACCAGCGTCGGCCCCCACGCGGATGACCTTGGGCTCCTGCTGGGCGAGAGGCAGGCGCGAACGTACGCGAGCCAGGGCCAGTCGCGCGCGATCGTGCTCGCGTTCAAGATCGGCGAGATCGAAAACCTCCGCGCCTCGCAAGGGAGGGCGCCGCTCTTGCTGCTGGACGACGTCTCCAGCGAGCTCGACCCCTCGCGGAACGCGTTTCTCATGCGGTACCTGGGCGGTCTGGACGGGCAGGTGGTCCTCACGACCACCGACCCGAAACTGGTGGCGAAAAGCGCCGTGAAAGAGGCCGTTTTCCAGCGTGTGGAGAGTGGCCGGATCGCTCCAGAAAATGCCCTGTTTCCCGAGTGATCGGAGCGTCTTTTCGCCTTGCTTCCGGCGCGTTTCGGGTGATAATTCTGGGCACTTCCCAGAGGTGAGATTTTGGAGACTGCGCACGAGAAGCGGGCACCCTCTTCGGTGCCCGCCGCAGGTGAATACTCGGCTGACAGCATCAAGGTCCTCGAGGGGCTCGAAGCCGTCCGCAAGCGCCCGCACATGTACATCCGTGGCGTCGGCGCAGAGGGCCTGCACCACCTCGTGTACGAAGTCGTGGACAACTCCGTCGACGAGGCGCTCGGCGGGCACGCGAAGACCATCGAGCTGACCATCCACGCCAACGGCTCACTCTCCGTCCAGGACGACGGCCGCGGAATCCCCGTCGGGCCGCATCCGACGGAGTCGATGGACGCACTCGACGTCGTGATGACCAAGCTCCACTCCGGCGGCAAGTTTGACGGCAACTCGTACAAGGTCTCCGGCGGCCTCCACGGCGTCGGCGTCTCCTGCGTCAACGCGCTGAGCGAGTGGCTGGAGGTCGAGGTCTATCGGGAAGGCAAGATCTTCAAGCAGCGGTACCAGACCGGCATCCCCACCGGGCAGGTGAAGTCGATCGGCAGCACCTCGCTTCGCGGGACCAAGGTCACCTTCAAGCCCGACGCCTCCGTGCTCGAGGCCACCGACTTCAACTTCGACGTGCTCTCGAACCGGATGCGCGAGCTCGCGTTCCTCAATCCGGGCCTGCGCGTCCTGATGCGCGACGAGCGGTCGGACAAGAGCCACGACTTCAAGTACGAGGGCGGAATCGTCGCCTACGTCGAGCTCTTGAACAAGAACAAGACGGTCCTCTTCGACCCGCCCATCGCGGTGCGCGGGGACGTCAACGGCGCCGAAGTGTACGTCGCGCTGCAGTGGAACGACGGCTTCGACGAGAAGGTGTTCTCGTTCGCCAACAACATCAACACCGTCGACGGCGGTCCCCACCTGATCGGGTTCAAGAGCGCGCTCACCCGCACGGTGGTGAAGTACGGCGAGGAGAACGGCTCCTGGAAGGAGATCAAGGAGTCGCCCTCGGGCGAGGACATCCGCGAAGGCCTCACCGCCGTTGTCTCGGTGAACATCCCGGGCGCGCAGTTCGAAGGCAACCTCAAGGGCAAGCTGGTCAACACCGAGGCCAAGGGCGTCGTCGAGGACCTCGTCGGGCGCAAGCTGACGGAGCACTGGGAGCGCAATCCCGGGGTCGCGAAGCGGGTGATGGCGAAGGTGGCCGATGCGGCCCGCGCGCGCATCGCGGCGCGAAAGGCGCGCGAGACGGTACGCCGCAAGGGCGCGCTCGACTCCGCGTCGCTGCCGGGCAAGCTGGCCGACTGCCAGGAGCGCGACCCCGAGAAGTGCGAGCTCTACATCGTCGAGGGAGATTCCGCGGGCGGGTCGGCGAAGCAGGGCCGCGACCGGCGGACGCAGGCGATCCTTCCCTTGCGCGGCAAGATCCTGAACGTCGAGAAAGCGCGCTTCGACAAGATGCTCTCGTCGCAGGAGATCGTCACCATGATCACGGCGATCGGCACCGGCATCCACGACGAGTTCGACATCAAGAAGCTGCGCTACCACAAGATCATCCTGATGACGGATGCCGACGTGGACGGCAGCCACATCCGCACGCTCTTGCTCACGTTCTTCTACCGGCAGATGCACGACGTGGTGGCGCGGCAGACCGAGGAGGGCGCCCGCAAGCACCACCTGTACATCGCGCAGCCGCCGCTCTACCGCGTCGCCAAGGGCAAGAAGGAGATCTACCTGAAGGACGACTCGGCGCTGGACGCGCACCTGCTCGATCTGGGGACCGAGGGTGCAACGGTGCGCGGGCAAGGCAGCAAGGACATTTCCGGCGCGCAGCTCAAGGCCCTTCTGGAGAAGGTGCTCCAGTACCGGCGGCTCTTGAGCAAGGTCGACAAGCGGCGCGATGGACGCGTGGTCGACGCGGTGCTCGCGGCCACCGAGATCGACGAGCAGGCGCTCCGCGCTCCGGCGGTTCTCGCGAAGCAGGCCGAGGCGTTGAAGAACGCGCTGGCCAAGGCGGAGCCGGGTGAGACGCTGTCGCTGCAGATCGCGGACGATCCCGAGCACGGCTGTCAGAAGATCGTGGTGCGGCTCGGCCACAACGGCTCGATGCGGGAAACGGCCGTGGACCACGTGTTCCTGAGCGGGCCGGATTTCGCCGAGCTGCAGCGGCTGCGGCGCGAGTTCGCGCTGCTGGGGAAGGCGCCCTACGCGCTGACTACGAAGGACGGCGCGGCGGGACAGACGGCGCAGAATCCCATCGAGCTGGTCGAGACGGTGAAGCGGGCGGCGTCGAAGGGACTCGAGATCCAGCGGTACAAGGGGCTGGGCGAGATGAACCCGGAACAGCTCTGGAGCACGACCATGGATCCGGCGAAGCGGACGCTGCTGGAAGTGCACGCCGACGACATGGCGGAAGCAGAGCTCATGTTCACCACGCTGATGGGCGACGCGGTCGAGCCTCGGCGGGAGTTCATCGAGCGGCACGCGCTGGATGCGACGAATCTCGATATCTAGCGCTGCAGATCAACCGCCAAGCACGCCAAGCACGCCAAGGTTTCACTTTCCTGAGCGCATGCGCGGATAGGACGGGATCCTGGGATCGGCGCCGGGTGCGGAGTGGGTGCCAGCGTGGGCTTCGGCGAGTGCCGCGCGTCCGGAAGGGAGCGCGAGGATCCCGTTTAGCGACACTGCTGTCAGCCACGCTGATTGGCGATCCCTGGAAATGGCGATGTAAACGGTGCCGGGGTGGTCGTCGGGGAGCGGCTCGAGTTGGGCGCCTTCGGCAGCGGAGAGGATTCTCGCGTGGAGCGGGATTCGCCGGCCGAGTCTGCGAAAGGGCGGTGAAGCGACCTGGGCGAGCGTGGAGGCGAACTCCGCAGCGTCTGGCGCGTAGATGCCGGCGTAACTGCGATCCAACTCGGCCGCGGCGGCCGCGAGCGCGGAGACGAGAGCGGGAGCGGGATCCGGCGGGGATCGCGGCTCGCCCGAGGCGGAGCGTAGGGCGAGGCAGATCCCGACGAGCAGCAGGAAGGCAACGTGAAGCGGCAGGACGGGCTTCCGGCCTGCCGCGGCGTGCGAGGCGAGCAAGACCGTAAAGACAGCGAGGGCGGCGGCGGACAGGGCGAGCAGCGAGCCGTAAGGAAGGTCCCAGGCGAGCGCGGGTTGGAAGACGCCCTGTGAGCGGATCCAGAGGAGTGCTGGACGCGCGACCAGCGCCTCGCCAAGCGCCGCGAGCAGGGCATACGCGCACAAGTACGCGAGACGGATCACCGAGGCATCATAGTCGCGGGCCGAACGGTGGTCGCTCCGGCAGAGATCGCATTGCAACGCAGGCGGGAGCGTTCCAGGGTTCCCGCAATGGCTCTCGCGCTCCTGCTCACCGCGGCGTCGTTGCCGTTCTTTGCCGACCCCGCGATCCCGGCTGCGTTGGGCCCCATCGATCCGCGACCCGGATCGTGGGCGGAGTATCTGGTACGCACGCGGGGCCGCGAGGACGTGCGGGTTCGTGCGACGGTTTTGCCAGCCGAAGGCCAGGGACGGTATTGGCTCGAGCTGACGGTAGCAGGGGGAAGCGGGATCGCGTCGGCGGCCAGAATGCTGATCGAGGGCGACAGGCCCTGGCCCGCGAACGTCGGACGCATGCACGTGATGCTTGCCGGGCAGCAGCCCGTCGAAATCCCGCTCGATCGCATCCGCCTCGCTTTGCCACGCACTACAGCGCGCGGGCCGATTCGCATCTGGCGGGCGAGGAGCGTACCGCTCTGGGGGCTGGTGAAGGCGCGCTCTCCGCGGCAATCGATGGAGTTGCTCGCCTCCGGGGCCTCTGGCGGCCACTCCGTCTTTCCACCGGGGTGGGATCAGGGGAACGGAAGGGAAAGTGCGAAGAAGTAGCCGCGGACGTGTGCGTCGATGGCGCGGAGCATCTGCGGATGCGTCTTCATCAGCCAGACGCCTCCCACCGCCAACCCTCCGAGCAAGGTCGCGAGGAGAATGCTCGACTCGACCAGAGCCTGGCCTTGCTCACCGCGCCGTCTCATCGCGTGTCGCCCTCGGATCGCGTGATGAACACCGCCGCGCCCGATGGCTCGCCCAGATTCTGCAGCGCGAGCGAGATGGCGGAATTGCGCTTCCGAAAGGTCAGCAGGCCGTCGTTCCGAGCGTCCGACGTCTCCCTATATCCCTCCGCTGCGAGCGCCGATCGGTAGAAGCTTGCAACCGCGCGTGGCAAAAGCGAAGTGACGAATTGCGCGCTCTCCGCGCTCGAGCCCGCATCGGCGCTGCGAAACCCGAGAAGGCCCCGATGTCCGGGAGGAAGCGGAAAGGAGGCTCGTTCTCCGCCCTCGAGGAAACGCGGCGGCATGCGCGGATTCGCCGAGCCCACCATGACCAGCGTGTCGCCATCGCGCGACTGGATGGCGGTGATGAACCGCTGGAGTCCGTCCCCGGGGTCGAACGCCGCGACGTGCGCGAGCTTCGTCTCGCTCGACATGACCGGCGTCAGCCCCTGCGCGCGAAACGCGTCGGCGTAGAAGCGGGCGATGCGAGTTGGCGGGTCGCCGGTACGGAACAGCGACAGTTGCATGGGTTGACCGGCGACCGCGAGGCCCTCGCCGATGCGAACGAGGTCACGGTTGTCAGGATAAGTGACGGCGGCGGCACGCTCCGGTGCGTGCCGTTCGGCGAGCGCGCCTCCCGCCCAGGCCCCACCGAGAAGGACCGTGGCCGCTGCCGCGAAGGAGGCGAGGATTCGCACGGCCTTCATTTGCAGCCGCCGAAAGCGTGTGCCGTTTGCGCCTTCTGCGAACCTCCGAAGAAATGCCCGCGGCACCGATAGGCCTTCACATAGCCATTCTCCGCGGCGATGCGCGGGTCCACCGCATCGAGCCGCGCATCATCGAGCTCGCGGTCCATGCCGCCATAGCGGGCCCAGTACGTCGTCCGGATCCGGTACGGGACCGTGTACCGGGTACGGTCCACGCGGTCCCCGAGGCTGTGCTCGCCGTCCAGGTATCGCGGTGCGCCCGCGCTGGTCACGTCGCCAGCGCGCTGCGTCGGGCAGGGCACGTCGGCGCCTGCGATTTCGCACCAGTGGGGCACCCAGCTTTCCGCGGCGCGCTCCGGTGGAAGAATGGTGACGGGACCGCGATTGCTCCCGCGACCGTCCATCCGGTCGGTGGAGAAGATGTCCGGCAGCGTCCCGCCGGCGAGGGTCCGGGTGATGCCGGCGCGCAGGAGGCCGGAGGCGAAAGCGCGAAGATCGTCGAATCCGGGAATGCGGCGGACACCGAAGAATGCGATCTGCTTCACTTGCGCGGTGACCTGCTTCTCCACTTCCGGGTACGTGCGCGCGGGAGCAATGCGCACGTCGGTACCTGCGTCGCTCGAGGTGTAGGCGGCGGGCTTGGGCCAGGCCTTCCAGGTGTCGAAGACGAGCTGCATCGGCCTTTGCAACCCGAGCGGCGCCTGCAGCCGGAATCGACGCAGCGCCGACCGCGGCCACAGCTCGCCGGCGATGACGCTGCGCCCGTCAGCGGTGGCCTCGAGGGCAACGCGGGCGACCGAAACGCCATGGGGATTGAATCCCATCGCCCTCGTCGCCGGTCCGACCGCCTCGTCCAGCGCGCCGCCGAGGGCGTCGATGAACCGATCCCAGGGCTCGCCATGCTTTGCGAATTTCGCGGATCCGCCGAGAGCGACCTCGGCGGAGGTGGTGTCGACGGTTGCCCGGAACGAGAGGTTTCGCGCCTGCGGGTACAGGACGAGGCCTGTGGCCTGCGACCGGACTGCGGACGGCGAGCGGGGATCGGCAAACCTGGTTCGCACCTCCGCTTCGATCTTCGCTTCGGGCTTGAACACCGTACTTTCCCAGAGCGCGTAGCGCAGCGCCTCGCCGAGCTTCAGCTTCAGCACCAGCGCATCCGTCAGCGCCGCCGACCCACACACGAGAAGCAGCAGGACAGGAATGACGAGGGCCGCCTCGACCAGCGCGCTGCCCTCCTCGTCGGTCCGCGCGCGGTTCATCAGTGCAGAAGAAACTGGCGGAGTGCGGGCACCGCGGCGAGCCCGAGCTTCGCCGCCACATTCGTCTCGAGCACCGGCATCAGGCGCGCTCCCCACAGCGGGTTGAAGAAGTTGGGCATCTCCTTCCAGTCGCCGGGCCGGTGGTAGTACGCCTGCGCGGCGGCGAAGA
>WNGI01006850.1_pt1 | contig 10391 bp, 5 predicted proteins | sample 5400621 | NCBI WGS metagenome assembly WNGI01 (sample SAMN13153374, study PRJNA577476) | soil metagenome | isolation source: 20 cm soil or saprolite under Garry oak tree replicate 1 | place: USA:California | collected 2016-06-15 | reverse complement strand
GTCAACCGCGGCCCGGCCAAAGGTGGCATTCGTTACGGCCCTGACGTAACGCTCGATGAAGTCAAAGCACTTGCTATGTGGATGACCTGGAAATGCGCGGTTGTAAGTATACCTTTCGGTGGAGCGAAAGGCGGCGTTATTTGTGATCCCAAACAGATGAATCCGAGTGAACTAGAACGTCTCACTCGCCGCTATGCGACTGAGATTTCTATTGTCATTGGGCCTCATAGCGACATTCCAGCGCCTGATGTGAACACGAATGCTCAAGTGATGGGGTGGATCATGGACACGTATTCCATGCATGAAGGCTACTCTATACCCGCTGTAGTCACAGGCAAACCTCTTTCTATCGGCGGAAGCGAGGGTCGTAACGATGCCACCGCTACAGGTGTTTTGTTTGTTACTCGTCAGGCCGCTAAGCGTATCGGTATGCCATTACGGGGCGCTCGTGTAAGTATCCAGGGCTTCGGAAATGCTGGCTCCATCGCTGCACGACTTTTCCATCATGAAGGGTGTAAAATCGTCTCAGTGAGTGATACAAGGGGCGGTATTTATAATGAAACTGGCATTGATCCTGCTGCGGTGTTGCGCTTCAAGCAAGAGCAGGGCAGCGTTATTAATTTTCCACATGCGCAGAACATAAGTGTACAGGATGTGCTGGAGATTCCCTGTGATATCCTGATACCTGCTGCTACCGAAGGTGTCATTACTTCAGCAAATGCTGACCGTGTTCAAGCTAGAATTATTTCTGAAGCTGCTAACGGTCCCACAACTCCTGAAGCGGATGACATACTTTTCAGAAAGGGAGCGCTGGTCATTCCTGACATCCTTGCAAATGCTGGTGGTGTGACTGTTAGCTATTTTGAATGGGTGCAAGACTTGCAAAGCTTCTTCTGGGGTGTCGAAGAGATTACTAAGAAGCTTGAAATGATTATGAATCGTGCCTTTGAAGCCGTCGCTGAGAAAGCCGATCAGTTTTCTTGTGATATGCGTTTAGCTGCCAATATGCTTGCTATATCACGTGTTGCCGAAGCGACACAGGTCCGTGGAATTTACCCTTAAGCTTGCCATTCTATGCAATGAAAGGAGAGGTTGATAGGCTTTGTAACCTTCAATCTCTCCCTTTATTGCATGAACTTGCGATGATTAAAACCCCCGGCGGGGCTCCCGCTTTGGCTTCTTCGTCGGTTTTGGCGTTTTCACCTGCCTACCTGGCTTTGGCTTTTTGCGACCACGAGCGCTCCAACCATCTTCATCTTCATCTTCATCTTCATCTTCAACCTCATCTTCAAAGAAGAGTTCATCTTCAGGCTCTTCTATTTCCTCCTCTTCCGGCATTATGTCAGCTTCGGGGGTAATCGTTTCCTCTACTAGTTCATCTAAAACATTGTCCGGAAGCTCTAAATCAACGACATCATTAGCCAGATCAAATTCACTCTCTTCACTCTCTTCGAATTCCTCCGGCACAAATGCTGGCTCAACCACAGTTTGTGTTCGTGTCGCCTTATAACCATCGGTGACCGAGGCTGCATGATTGCGCCCGGATCTTCGTAGAGGCGTTGGTTCTGGCTCTGGTATCTCTGTCTCGTCTTCGACTAGATCAGTCTCATCTTCGATTTTGGCAGCGCCAATGACTGTGCGTCCTGCGGCCACGTCTAACCAGAACTGGGAGTAGTAATGTGGCCTGTCCGTTTCTTTCTCGCTATCTTTCCTTGTCATTCTTCACCTTCTTATGCAAGAGAAGATCACATAGGCAGCCCGAAACCTGAATCGGTACCTGGAGCGTCTCTTGCTCCATTGCCATGTGAAGATTTTCCCTGCAAGAATCGCAATTAATACCACTGCATTGATAGTGGCCATTCTCCTTCCATCATATGAAGAAAGTGTAAACATGTCAAGATGCATTCTGATCATGCTCAAGCCGCCTGTGAAGGGGAATGAGATGCCGTCAAGACCCCAAGTGCATGAATTTTCAGGTCAAAGTATTTGCAGAGACAAGCATTCAACCCTATAATGTATTGTAAATGATGTAATAGACCCTCTTCACAATGGTACGCCAACAATTGGAGGAAATAATTGACCAGGATTCTCGACAGTATTGATAGTCCATTACAATTACGCGCTTTGAAACCAGCGCAAATGACCCAATTGGCCGCAGAAATTCGACAGGAGATCGTCGAAAAAGTTGCGGAGAAAGGTGGCCACCTGGCCCCTAATCTTGGTGTAGTAGAGTTAACAATGGCTCTGCATTATGTCTTCAATACACCAGACGACTTATTGGTTTGGGATATAGGGCATCAAGCATATGTGCATAAACTTTTGACAGGACGGCGTGAGCGTTTTCATACAATTCGACAATTTGGAGGTCTCTCGGGCTATCTCAGACGCGAGGAGAGTGAATACGACGTTTTTGGAGCAAGTCATGCCAGCACATCGATATCAGCGGCGCTCGGGTTGGCTGTTGCTCGTGATTTGCAAGGCCAGAATTTCAAAGTGGTTGCGGTAATTGGCGATGGGGCATTGACTGGTGGTATGGCTTTGGAGGCCATCAATAATGCTGGTAGCTTAAAGAAAAATCTGATCATTGTACTCAATGATAACGAAAAATCAATTTCTGATAATGTTGGCGCTCTCCACCATTATTTGAGTAATGTACGGCGTATGGAAACCTCGCCAAGTTATCGCCGCTTGCGCGAGATGGCTAAAGGCTCGATTGAGAAACTGCCTAAGGTGGGAGATAAGGCTCGTGAAGCCGCTGGGCGAGCAGAGATGAGTTTCAAGAATTTTGTCTTGCACAATAAAAATGGAATGATTTTTGAGGAGCTAGGTATCAAGTTCTTTGGGCCATTTGATGGGCATGATTTGCCTCTCTTGCTAGATGTTTTTGAGAATATTAAACATGTTGAAGGGCCGGTAATCGTACAGGTCGTAACGAAAAAAGGCAAGGGCTGGGAATATGCTGAGAACGATTCCACCAAGTGGCACGGACCAGGAGCTTATGATTATGCTACAGGCGTCATTAAGAAAAATCTCAATGACCCTCCAACTTATACCGAAGTTTTTGCCAATACTCTTGTGGAGATAGCTGAGAAAGATAAAACTATTGTTGGTATTACGGCTGCTATGGCCGAGGGCACTGGCTTGAAGAAGATGCACCAGCGTTTCCCAGAACGCTACTTCGATGTTGGAATCGCTGAACAACATGCTGTTACGTTTGCGGCCGGGCTTGCGGTAGGTGGTTTGCGCCCTGTAGTTGCCATCTATTCGACATTCTTACAGCGAGCCTATGACCAGGTTATCCACGATGTTTGTATGCAAGATTTACATGTTGTGTTTGCAATGGATCGAGCAGGAGTTGTCGGTGAAGATGGCCCAACTCAACACGGCATATTTGATATTGCGTTTATGAGAACAATCCCCAATATGAAACTCATGGCGCCTAAAGATGAGAATGAACTGCGCCACATGCTTTATACGGCTGTATATATGGATGGCCCTGTAGGTTTGCGTTATGCACGAGGAAAGGCCGTTGGAGTTCCTCCTGATCGCGAACTACACAAGTTAGAGATCGGTAAAGCAGAACTCCTTAGCCCATCTACGCTTGAGGAAGCTGAGCAGCAAGAATGTGTCATTCTTGCGTATGGCACCACAGTTGCTCAGGCTGAACAGGCGGCAAAAGAGTTGAGTGAAAACGGAATTCACGTTGCTGTAGTGAATGCGCGTTGGGCTAAACCACTCGATGAGGACTTGATCGTACGTCTGGCGGTAGGAACGCGTCGCATTGTCACAGTTGAGGATCATATGGTTGCTGGTGGCTTTGGTAGTGCAGTGCTTGAGCTTTTAGAGTCTCATGGCCTTCTACAGACTGTTGAAGTGCGGCTCGTTGGCTTCCCTGATAGGCTGATCGAGCATGGAGCCCCTTCAATTCTCAAAGAATTGTATGGGTTGACTTCTTCCCATATTAAGGATGTAGTGCGGGAATTAGTGAGGGCAGAATCAAAAGGGTATGAGCTAGCGCATTAACGCTATTCACCTATACAATATTCCCGTCTTGCATTCGAATGATGCGATTAGCTCGCTGTCCAACTTCTAAGGCATGTGTAACAACCACTAGCGTCTGCCCATACTCGCGATTAAAGAGGCAGAGCAAATCCATCACATCGTTGGCAGACTCGCTATCAAGGTTGCCTGTGGGTTCGTCAGCCCACACAATAGCGGGGTCATTCGTCAATGCACGTGCAATGGTAACACGTTGACGTTGGCCTCCTGAAAGTTCAGCCGGGCGATGTCGCGCTCGATCGGCAAGACCAACACGATCCAGAAACTCTAATGCTCGGCTGCGGGCTTTTTTTGTAGAAACTTTAGAGACAAGCATTGGTAGTTCAACATTCTCCACGGCACTAAGCATGGGCAAAAGATTGAAATCTTGAAAGACAAATCCCATATGTCTGGCACGGTAAGTTGTACGTTGGTTATCTGTCAAATCGCGCAGATTATCACCTTGAATAAAAACGTTTCCCTCATCGATGGTATCTAAACCTGCAAGACAGTTGAGCAGCGTTGTCTTTCCGCAACCACTTGGACCCATGATAGCTACCATCTCGCCTTTAGCTACTACCATATCAATTTTGCGCAACGCCTCCACACGTAATTGCCCGCTACGATACATTTTATGCACTTCTTGTGCTTCAATAATTGGTTGTTCTAGCATTTGATCTTCCTCCTACGACCGTAATGCCTCTGATGGAGCAACCCTCCCAGCCTGCCACGCAGGAAGCAGAGCCGCTATGAGCGAAGCTAATAACGCAATACCCACAAGCAACCCCAGTTCTTCCCAGGGAATTGTAAATGTTAAGCCTGTATGAAATTGCTCAAAGAAATTTACCGCAAATATGTTGCGCGAGAGAATGAGTCCAAGAGTTACACCTATCAGACTGCCAATACATCCTATGAAGAACGATTCACATAGGAAAGCTCCTTGCAACATACGCCTCTTTGATCCAAGTGCGCGCAGCATGCCAATCTGCTGGCGACGTTCGACCACAGCTCGAGTGCCGGTAATAGCAAGCGCTGCTACTCCAAGTAACAATGTCAAACCGACTATGCCTAATAACACATTACTGAGTAGGATGCGTGGCCCTCGTAGCGTCCAAATCGCATCTTCCAAAACAGTTGTCTCCAGGCCATTATCCAGAAAGGCTGATCCCAGAGCTAGAGTTAGAGCCCGTTTATCCTGACCAGGAGCGACTTTAAAGTAGTACGTCTCAGCTTCGGGTGTCGATGGATCAGTTTGGAAATTGCTATAGGCTTTTTGGGAGATGTAAAGCCCGAAATGAGCGCTATCGCTATTATCTACGACTCCGATAATGGTCAGCTTTAGCGCGGATCGTTGCTGGAAACCAGCTACCCAGACCTGAGTAGGGGTGAAGATCGTATCACCCTGGTAGACACCGTTCATTGAGTAGGTGAAGTATGGATCAAAACCTGGAGGGAATATGGGTGAACCGGCAGCAGCAGGTGATGGCGCGTTAGGATCATACACTGGCGAATTGACCAGGCTAAAGGGACGGTAAGGTAATGCCGTATTGTCAATGAGTGCATAATTGGGATGTGATTGCAATGCTTGCCATACGGCGTTGTCGTTGTTGAAACCCTGCGCTCGCGCGGTAAGGTGTAAGCCATATCCTTGCAAAAAACCCCCGCTTACAACTTGCGCTGGATAAATATGCCAGGCCGGGGTATCAGCGTTTGGCTGGATCACTCCTACTGCTGTTGAAGCCTGAGTACCTATCGCGCTAAAAGCATTGGGATCTATACCGTGACTAGCTAGCGCAGAGCGTATGTCAGGGATTGGCTTGAAATATGCCACCGCCTGAATATCGTAGCCGCCAGTCTGGAAGTTGATATCGGTATAGTTGTTCTGCATCGCATTTGTTATAACTGCCATGTTCGTCATTACGAAAACGACCAGGCTAAACATTACAATACTTAAACCGGTTCGGAAACGATGATGTAGGGGATACGCTGAAGCCAGTCTGGTCATGATTTGTAATCCTGGTAACCACGAGCAGAGCGCCAGGAGTGGACGTATGAGTAAATCAGCATTGGCAATGAACGCCCAGACAACTCCAAATACCATCATTAAGCCTGCTACGAAAAAAACCTCTACTCCCCCCTGAAAACGTGGCAAACCCAATACTGCTAATGCGTCAAAGGGCAGCGCCCAGTAGGCAAAGATCGAAAGCCCTACAACGGTGGCGAATATTCTTTGAACTGACTTCTTCCAATTATTTTTCCCCAACTTGCCTAAGATCCAGTCAATGCCAGACACAAGTAGCAACCCAATGCCAATCACGAGCAACGAAAGGCCAAGAGAAAAGGGCATAATTTGTGACCTCTTTAACCCCAGCTCAAGCAACAGGTAGCCTGCCAGCAGGGGTAAGATGCCTAACCGCGCCAGCCTACGTATCAATCCAATCAATGTGTCGGGAATTTGTTCTAATAAGATACGTTGTATAGTGTGCGTCGAGCCAATACGCTTCATTAAATCAAGGAACTTTGTTAGAATTTCGGCGAGAGATGCAGTCGGTCGTTCTGACTCTGGAAGGTTGCGCATTGCATCCACTACAGTCATACGACTCACTACCCATGCCGAAACTCCTACTGAACAGAATGTAAAGATCACACCCAGACAATACGCGATGATCAGACTACGTGGTTGAAGGACGAATTTGAGCGGAAAATTAAAACGCGCAAGGATGGGTCCCAGGAAGAGGAAGAGTATCACCCCTATGCCTAAACCGATAAACAGGCCAATGAATGAAGAGATTAAGTCGTAGATTGTTCCCTCAAAGACGTACATCAATACGAGGTGCCGGCGCAGGACACCTAGAGCGCGTGCCATTCCCATCTCTGCCCGACGTTCAGCCGCTAATAGAACAAATATAAGGAATATCAAGAGTAGACCTATAGCTAAGGCAAAAAGAGCAAAAAGCGAAAAGATGCGGGAAAAAATATCATCAGCAAGTTGCGCAAACTGCACACCCTGTTCTTTGACCTCATTGACATGTAGGTAGGAGGGAATCCCTCGGCTCAGTGTCTGCTTAACAGCTTCTGAAACATCAAATCCAATTGAATCTGTTCTATGAATTGACACAAAAATCTGGGTGATATCATCAAAGCGGTGTTCGATGTCACGAAATGTTTTAACCTGGGTTACAATATACGGTTGCTCCCCGACAAGTCCTCCATCTGCAATGATTGCTTGCACATGCATCGTATAGCGTTTTCCGGGCCAACGTTTAGAATACAAGTAGATGGTATCTCCAGCATGTGCGTTCAAGAGCACTGCCAATGTGTGATTGAGATAGACCTGGTTAGTTTGAAGATTAGCAATATGATACTGTACTTTACTGATAGCATCCTGAATTGTACCAAAACCTTGCTCACTACCAGGAATGACGCCCAGAGCTGTAACTTTTGAGCGTACCTGGCGAGAAGATACATCAGCTATCAACACCCCTTGTTCTATTAAAGCGGCCCCAATCGCTGCAATATTGGGATCATTTCTTACCCGATTGCGCAGCTCAAAATAGATTCTATCATCGAAGAATCCAGGTGAGCCGGAGCTTTGTATAGCCTCATCCACATTTCCAAGGTTAGAGACTGCGACTGTTTGTACTGCTGCAGTAATCACATCACCAGTTGCCAGTACGCTGGAGAGGAGTGTAGTAGAAAGCATCAAGGCGAATACAATTAACAGCATTTGTGTGCGGCGACGGGGAATATTTCGCATGCCAATTTTGAAAAAGATTGCATTCGTGAGTGCCAGCAATCCCACCCCAACTATGATACTAATGGTTATCGCTAGTAAAATGATTGTGAGAGTATCTAGTGGTATTCCAAAAAGTTGTGTCATGTATGAATGTTCATCCCTGAGATTGCTGTAAGGTTTTGTAAAATAACTCCGCAATCTGTAAATACCCGAGATCAGTAGGATGTAGGCCATCATTGCTGATATATTCAGGGTGGTCTCTCAGGTTGTAATTTTGCAGGGACAGGTTAACTAAAATGGCGTGATGTTGTTGCGCTTCATGAGCGATCGTTCCATTGTATTCCTCGATTGTTTGATGCAATATCTGCTGGTTGTAGGAAGTGAAATACGGTAAAAGTGTTAGATCTGGGATATTTGCGATCAAGATATGTGCTGAGGTTGCCTGAGACTCCAGGCGCGTCAACATGAGATCCAGGTCGTGAGAATAACTATTAATTGGTACTTTATTAGCAATGTCGTTCACTCCTAACCAGATAGTTACCAGTTCAGGATGTGAGTCGAGCGCAACAGGAAGTTCCAAGTTAAGAGCATCGTGTAGGGTTATTCCCGGTATACCGAGATTGATTAGATGGACCTTTTGACTTAGCTTTTCCGCCAGGTTCGTTGGCCAGTTCTCCATATAAGGGTCTGATGTGCCAATCCCAAAGGTATCAGAAGCTCCAATTGCCACGTAGGTAATCTGGGAAGTAGATAACTCGTTTACCTGCTTTGGGTTGCTGTTATTACTTGCTTGCCCTTCTGGTGACTGGCCGCAACTTACTAAAAAAAGCATAAGGAAGCAGAGTGAAGTAATCGAAAGAACTACTTTCACCTTTGTTAATATTCTTGGGTTACGATGGTAATGGCTAAGCAGAGGATAATCTGCGCTATATAGTTTGCCAGAGTTCATGGTTGTACCAAGTTATCTTCCTGGCTATAGTTTTCAATGTAGCGACTTAATGATTATAGCATATTGGTTCCAGGATGCTATAAAATGTAATAATGTACATCGCGTTATAGATGCCAGTATGCTTATTGAACACGTATTGACCCAGATTTTTTTTCTATCTTCCTGAAAATAAGCCGGTTATGATACACTGTAGTGGCTCCTCTTGTGAGCATCCTTCCCAAAATGGTATATCGTTTGTGCTGGCGGATGTTCGCCTTTCGCCTCCAACATCAGCAATAGTAAAGGTAGTGGTATTTTATGGGAAATGAGAATGGTTCAGTAAATCCTCAGGTAAAAAATTCTCCCAATGCAGAATTTGCCGAACTTAAACCTGTGATCGATCCTTCCTTACTTAATTCGCTCGAATGGCGTCTTATCGGCCCATTTCGCGGTGGTCGGGTTGTCGCGGTGGCGGGAGATCCAGTGCATAACCTGGTCTTTTATTTTGGCTCGACAGGTGGGGGTGTCTGGAAAACAACCGATGGTGGATTGATATGGCAAAATGTGTCTGACGGTTTCTTTAAACGTGCATCAGTTGGTGCGATTGCTGTCTCAGACTCCGATCCCAACGTTGTGTATGTTGGTATGGGCGAGACGACCATCCGTGGCAATGTCTCTCATGGCGATGGTGTGTACAAATCCACTGATGGAGGAAGGACCTGGACTCATCTGGGTCTGGAGAATACCAGAAATATTGCTAAAGTGCGCATTCATCCCCAGAATCCTGACCTGGTGTATGTAGCAGCACTGGGGCATGCGCATGGGCCAAATCCTGAAAGGGGGCTATATCGTTCATTAGATGGCGGAAAAACATGGCAGCAGATCCTGTTCCAAAGCGATAAATCAGGGGCAATTGATCTCGCGTTAGATCCAAATAATTCTCGCATCTTATATGTGTCTTTCTGGGAGGCTCAACGTAAGCCGTATACGCTCATTGGTGGTGGTGAAGGATGCGGCATCTTCAAATCGATTGATGGTGGCGATACCTGGACTGAGATTACGCGCAAACCTGGTCTGCCGAAGGGGATGCTGGGTAAGATAGGTCTTGCTATTTCGCCTGCCAGGGAAAACCGCGTCTGGGCTGTTATTGACGCGGAAGATGGAGCAATTTTCCGTTCCGATGATGGAGGTGAGAACTGGGAGCGACTCAGCGAGGATCGCAATCTACGCGCTCGCCCGTGGTATTACCAGCATATTTATGCTGACCCACAGGACCCGGAAACCGTCTGGGTACTGAATGTTCAGGCATGGAAATCGGTTGATGGTGGGCGAACCTTTTTCGAGATATATATTCCTCATGGGGATCACCACGACCTGTGGATTGACCCACACAATCCCCAACGTATGATTGAGGGAAATGATGGGGGTGCCTGTGTCTCATTCAATGGAGGTACAAGCTGGTCTACAATCTACAATCAGCCCACAGCAGAATTCTACCATGTTACAACCGATACCCAGGTTCCTTACAGGGTTTATGCCGCGCAACAGGATAACTCGACTATCAGTTTGCCCAGCCGCTCGGCCCTTGCTGGCATTACGCAATCGGACTCGTACGAGGTTGGAGGTGGCGAGAGCGGCTATATTGCTGTTCGTCCAGATAATCCGAACATTGTATTTGCAGGAAATTAT
>WNGI01021167.1_pt1 | contig 10392 bp, 12 predicted proteins | sample 5400621 | NCBI WGS metagenome assembly WNGI01 (sample SAMN13153374, study PRJNA577476) | soil metagenome | isolation source: 20 cm soil or saprolite under Garry oak tree replicate 1 | place: USA:California | collected 2016-06-15 | reverse complement strand
CACCTGCGTAGATCCTACAGGCGAACAGCCCCTGAATGGTATGATTGTCTCTGTAGAGAAGGTAGACTTCTTCTCGCACTCGAAACAATGCTGTTCCTGACATCCACGATCAGGGTCAAGATGCTCTCGTTACTTGCTTGGACGAGACAAGACATGGGTTAGAAGATGGTGATTTCGTCACATTTACAGAGGTGCAGGGTATGACAGAACTAAACGGCTGCGAGCCGCGAAAGATTTCTGTGAAAGGCCCTTACACGTTTACCATCGGCGATACCTCCAATCTTAGCGATTACAAGGCTGGCGGTATCTTCACCCAAGTCAAGATGCCCAAAATAATTGACTTTGTGAGCACTTGTGAGGCTATGTACCACACTTGTCTAAATTTTCCTCGTAGAAATCCCTCGCGGATTCATTGAAAGAGCCAGAGCTCTTTATCACCGATTTCGGAAAGTTTGACCGACCAGCAACTCTGCATTCGGGATTCCAAGCTCTATCTGAATACCAGAAAAAGAATCAGCGTCTTCCTCGACCAAGGAATGCGGCAGATGCGGCAGAGCTCGTCCTGTTGGCGAAGAAATGTGATGCAGACGCCGATGAAAAGACAGTGACAGAGCTGGCATACCAAGCTACCGGCGATTTGGCTCCCATAAATGCTGTCATCGGCGGATTTGTTGCTCAAGAAGTACTTAAAGCCTGCTCGGCCAAGTTCCATCCCATGGTGCAGCACTTGTATTTCGATTCTCTCGAGTCTCTGCCCGATGAGCTTCCTTCTGAAGCTGACTGCCAACCAAAGGGTTCTCGTTACGACCCTCAAATTGCAGTGTTCGGGCATAAATTCCAGGAGAAGCTCGGAAACTATCGTCAATTCCTCGTTGGTTCCGGTGCCATTGGTTGCGAAATGCTCAAAAACTGGAGTATGATGGGATTAGCCTCAGGCTCCAAGGGACTAATTCATGTCACCGATCTGGACACGATTGAGAAGAGTAACCTTAACCGCCAATTCCTTTTCAGGCCCAAGGATCTCGGGAAGTTTAAGGCGGAGGTCGCAGCGAGCGCAGTATCCGATATGAATCCCGACTTGACTGGAAAAATTCATGCCAGACAGGATCCTGTGGGCTCGAACACAGAAGGTGCCTCCAACGGATACTATCATACGAAGTGCTAACTGTCGCACAGACGTTTATGATGAAGAATTTTTCAATGGTATAGATGGTGTTACGAACGCTCTTGATAACATTAAAGCCCGTGCGTATAACATTAGTTTGGCATAACATAAATTAGTAATTTCAATAGGCCTATACATGGATCAGCGTTGCGTATTTTATAGGAAACCTCTACTCGAATCTGGTACTTTGGGAACGAAAGGCAACACGCAAGTCATCATTCCCGACTTGACAGAGTCATACGCGTCTTCGCAAGACCCTCCCGAAAAGGAGACTCCATCTTGTACCATAAAGAACTTCCCTAATGCTATCAACCACACGATCGAGGTAAAAGTCATTCTTCTCCCTAGCGTCGAATACTCACTCCGTCTTGTAGTGGAGTCGGACGCAATTTGATAATCTCTTCGTGAAGCCGGCTCAAGCTGTGAACGCATACCTATCGGAACCAAATTACTTACAGAATACTGTGAAGTATTCGGGTCAGCAGAAAGAGCAGATAGAACAGATAATGTCATACCTGGTGACTAATAAGCCACTCACCTTCGAAGAATGCATCGTCTGGGCCCGCCTTCAATTTGAACGCGACTATAACAATGACATCCGACAACTGTTGTTCAGTCTACCAAAAGATGCAGTAACGAGTACGGGACAACCATTTTGGAGCGGGCCGAAAAGGGCACCAGACCCATTGACGTTTAATTCGAACGATGTAAGTCGTTGCCTTGCACATGGACTGACTGACGATTATTTTTCAGTCGTTGCACCTCCAATACATCATTGCAGCTGCTAACTTGCATGCTTTCAATTATGGTTTGAAAGGCGAAACAGACCCTGCCATATTCCGAAAAGTTGCTGATTCGGTTATTGTACCGGAGTTCACGCCTAAAAGCGGCGTGAAAGTTCAAATCAATGACAACGACCCAGTCCCTCAGGGTAGCAACGGTATGCTTGACATGCTGAGAAGATTTGCGCTCCGCCTAATAAACTTTTCAGGCGATGATGACCTCGAGGACCTTCCTTCTAAGCTTCCTTCTCCATCATCACTCGCTGGTTACCGTCTGACGCCAGTCGAGTTTGAAAAGGACGATGATACGAACCATCATATTGACTTCATCACAGCTGCCTCGAACTTACGTGCTACCAATTATGCTATTGGTGTCGCTGACCGCCATACAACGAAGCAAATCGCAGGAAAGATTATTCCAGCTATTGCCACAACGACATCGCTTGTCACAGGTTTGGTCTGCCTGGAATTGTACAAGGTGTGTATGTCACTGGTTGAGGATAATTTTCTCAAATTGCTTGCAAGATCGTCGATGGAAAGAAGAAGCTCGAGAGTTACAAGAATGGATTTGTGAACTTGGCTTTACCATTCTTCGGCTTCTCTGAGCCGATAGCTGCGTCTAAGCAAAAGTATGGCGAGACGGAATGGACGTTGTGGGATCGCTTCGAGTTTAGGAATGATCCTTCGCTGCAAGAAATGGTGGATTGGTTCCAAGAGAATCATAAATGTACTCCATGTATATCGCTTCATGGGCAACAGAGCGATGAACGACTTCCCATGAAGTTCAGCAAGCTGGTGGAGCACGTCAGCAAGAAACCGATACCACCGCATGTGCAGGCCTTGACGGTTGAAGTCATGGTGTCAGACGAACAAGGCGAGGACGTGGAGGTAGGTCTCTATCAGTTGCTTTGACACATGCGTTTTGACACTCCATATAGGTGCCATTCATTGTTGTAAGCATCTGAAATGTATACGGTGTCGGCGACGTGCATCAACAGAGAGAATATCAATATGTAGAATAGTTTAGGTGACCTGATCCGTGTTTATTAGACTTGTAGGCTTCTTACTTGTCTTGGAAAGCAACGGAAGCAGAATTCACATAACGACACGCAAGAGAATGCTACCTATAAGATGATAATACAACAAAAGCACTATCTCGCAAGAAAAGTCCCGTCAATCACGGCTACGACTCCGTGAACTGACACTGGACCTGGAGCTGACCGACATTGACGACCCTGTGGATGCCGCAGATGCTGAACGCCCGCGCTTCTGCGGGGGCGGGGAGCGCGATGGTGAACGAGAGCTTGATGGAGATTTCATACGAGGGGGAGAGCGAGATCTTGACCTGGAATCGTAGCGTCGTCGAGGAGGTGAAACAGGACGAGTTGATCGAGAAGGAAGTGATCGATATTCTCTATCTCTGTTTCTTTCCCTCTCGCGCTCACTTTCGCGGTCCCGGGAAGCGGGCATCTCAGATCGAGGAGGCGGAGAACGCTCTCGGCCTCTTTCGCGCTCTCGTTCGGGTTCACGGTCTCGCGGAGGCGGGGGTGGCATATCACGTCTGCGGGGGCTCCTGCTTCGTCTCTCGTGGTGTCCTCGGTTGGGACCCCGTCTGTCTGCGAAGCGGTCTTCATCCCTTCGTCCTGCTCTAGGCCCAGTGGGGAGGGACCTGTCCTCAGCTCTGAGTCTATCGCGCTCTTTTCTTTCTGCTTCCCATCGTGCCTTTTGCTGCGCCATTCGGACACGTTCTTCCTCTTTCCTCCGCTCGCGTTCAGCCAGCCTTTTCTGTTCGCGTTCTTCCCGCTCTGCAATGCGCCTCATTTTCATATCTTCTTGCTTTTCTCGGTCAAATGCATCTCCCTCTTGATAGTCAGACCGAGTGCCGAGTGCACGGGCCATCTTGTCAAGCTCCGTTTTTTTCGCGGCGGCCAGGGCATGCGTGTCTGATGCCTTGAGAGTTTTTGCAACTGGTGCAAACGCAGCCAGGTTATTGAGTAACTTTTCCCGCAGCGCAGAGACTTGCTTTTCGATCTCATCTCCATCGATACTAAAAGTGCCCCGTTGGAACTCCTACAATCTCGATGGTAGTAAAAAAAACGCACCCGTCCTCTTCGAGTGTGAGTTGCAATTCCAAGCATTTCACTTCCACTTTGCGTTTCCTTTCATGCTCCAGGATGGCCTGGTCTGGCTCTCGATGTTTTGGGGGGGCAGCGTCCCATGCGCTTTGGCGATCCTGGTGGGACTCGAACTTGCGCAGGACGGAAAGGTTGCGCACGACATAGCCATTTGTTCCGCTTGTACGCGCGTCAGGATGACAACGGCAGAACTCGAGATGACGTACCTTCCACGCGGCGTAGTAAGACCAATACCGTTGTACATGGTGGCGATGACAAAAGGAAGATGATTAGTCAGCGGACGGTACACACGTCATCTGCGGCACTGCTTACTTACGTAATCCGGCAAGCATAAATAAAGTCTGCCATCCTGTTGTCCGTCCGTAGTACGCAGCTACCTTTCCTTCTTTCTCAACCATCACGGGCATCAGGGCCTTTCCTTTTGAGCTCTTGCGCGCAGTGAACCGCTATCCCATGAACGCCTCTCTTCTTGAGCCGCTCCCTCCTGCGCGCGAGATTCCATCAGCATTTACTGCAAGTCTAAGGAGTTGGTATGTCTTGCTCTCCAGCTTTGGCGGCACGCTCAGCCCCTGTTACTTTAGGTGGTCTGTCGGAGAGAAGCAGAGTGCAATCAGCGAAGAGAGGCTTCTCAGGTGACCTTCCGTGCCCGTATACAAACTATGTATCGTATTCATCGGTGGCTTCCCAGACGCCTGCCTTTTTTCAGGTCCGCAAAGCCCATAGACCTTCAGAGTCACGATGGCCCTGTCATCGCTTATGCTTCTCGCATTGACCTTGATACCCCTAAGCATTTTCTTAATACATTGACCATCACATCGACACAGCCATCGCCAACCGCGCCGCCGCCTGCTATTCTTCTTCATGGTTATGGCGCCGGCCTAGGGTTTTTTTTCCGCAACTTTCATCCCCTCGCACAATGGGCAGGTCAACGTGGATCTGCTGTCTACGCCGTGGATTGGCTAGGAATGGGCCGTTCGGCCCGCGTGCCCTTCTCTGTCAAAACTAAGAGGGATGACATTCCGGGACGTGTCCGCGAGGCCGAATCATTCTTTGTAGACTCTCTAGAGCAGTGGCGTGCGAAGGTTGGATTGGAAAAGATGACGCTTGTCGGACATTCACTCGGCGCATATTTCAGTGTGGCCTACGCTCTCAAATATCCTTCCCGCGTGAACAAACTGGTGTTGCTTTCGCCCGCTGGAGTACCTCATGGTCCAAACACAACAATGCCATCACGCGAGTTCACAGACAGTGGCGACACACAAAGTTTGGGAGGGACTGCAGAGCCCGTGTCAGCGTCAAAGCTGACCAGAATCAGAAGTCACCAAGAAGCGGAGAAGAAGCAAGAGAGTAGGGCTAGACGGCTATTTACATACCTTTGGGAAGAAGGCTGGAGTCCATTCCAGGTAGTTCGAGCGTCCCTGTTTTGGGGACCGTGGATGATTGGAAAAGTGAGTTTTGCGCGACCTTCTAATGAACGCACTTCTGATGGCTTCGTGTCTGCATTAGTACTCTTCTAGGAGATTCTTTGGACTAACAGAAGAAGATACACGTGATATACATGACTATATTATGAACATAACACTGGCGAAAGGGTCGGGGGAATATTGCATATGTCAGCTCAATAAACATAGCAAATCGCTTGTTCTAATTGTGTCATCTAGCCCATATCCTCGCACCTGGAGCGCACGCGCGTATGCCCCTTGTGGATCGGGTATCGGCACTCAAGATCCCAATCACTTTCGTTTGTGAGTATAGCCGTTACCTTCACATCTGCGTAAGTTGACAAGCCTAGATGGTGAACAAGATTGGATGGATCCTCAAGGTGGGATCGATAGTGTAGAGCGACTACGGCAAGCAGGGAATGGGCAAGGCCGAATGTACATTGTCAGTAATGCGGGTCATCATGGTACATCTGTTGCTATCATATGTTGAACACCATGCTAACGTCCTCTAGTATACTTGGATAATCCTGAGGCAGTCAACGGACTTCTTGTCAAGGAGTTGAATAGAGCAATTGAAGACTAGAAAGCAGGTACTCTAATACCTTATATATTGTTATGTTCTGTACATTAACTGTAATCCGATGTATAATTCTTCGGAGTTCCGATCATGCAATACCAGCCATGTAGCATCGACGAAAAAAATAGAGATGGAACGGCCAAACTTTAGGTAAATGGGAGCAAAACAGCATTCAGAGCAAAGGTTTACACTGGAGGCATCGGAAAAGCTCTTTGAGCCCTAGCTTCGACTGTTCGACGGGCCGCGCGCGTACTTGGCGCTCGCCCACCAGTCTCCCGGTATCCTTATTATGGCTACCAAGAACAGCCTCTTCCTGTCAGATATGCACGGTGGCGAAACCTCGAGCAGACTTACCAATAGAGCCTAATCCCGGGCAATGTCGAAGTTATACTGTTAATATTAGTTTAAGAATTTCGCCGTCAAGCCCAAGGCTGACACGCTTTGCATTGGACAAAATAGCTCGGGATCACAGGGAGCGAACGACGAATCTTGCCTATTTCTTTTCCCCTAACACGTACATAGCGCCTTTTGGCGTTGTTTATATTACAGTTCGTAGGCTACAAAGCAATGCGACGATACACAACTTGAATGGCATGACTGACAAACATTAGGTAGGTGCCTATAGAAGACTGGGTATATGGATCGGTCTATCTGGATATCTGCACAATACAATAAACAAGCGAACGCTTGGCCGCTAAGCAAGCTTACTTTGCTTTGATCCTAGCCGCCAATTCCTCCTCGAAGATTTGGTCAGGGCCGAGTTGATTGCCTAAAGTCAACCACCCAGGACGCGTGTTATGCTTCCGCCCAAATATCTCCACCTTCCTCCCACCTGGACACATCCGCTCTATGATCGCATAAATCTCGTCTGGTTTACGACTCGTCTCTCGCACTTCAGACACAATTACATCCGTGTCAAGTCCTCGATTCACCCAAGAAGGGAACTTGAGCATTCCCTTGGAGTCCGTGATAGTTTTGACCCCCACAAGCATATGTTCCTTCGTATGGTTAAGCCAGTGACCTGTGCGGCCAGTTCGAATGACTCGTTGCAACTACGGCCAACATGAGAGGTGACCTAAGCTGCTGAAGCACGCATACCTGATTGGTTTTTACCCAAACGACTTCGTCTACCCTGGTGTAACCCCACACGCGTAAACACTCACGGCCAACCTCCATCGCACGCCCTGTAACCCAGAGGAACAACAATCCTTCGTCCTGCAGAGTTGGTATTGGCATGGCTCGCATTTCATCATCGGTCATTGTCCCATATGGCAACTGAATTGTGTGATAAATACCCATCTTTGTTCGAGGGAATCAAACAATCGTACGCTCATATGTATATCCCAAGGAGGGTCCGCCATTATGACATGGAACTTCCCCAGCACTGAGTAGTCAAATCGACGAAGGTCGCAATTGATCCACTGTGGTGGTAGCTATCGGCCCATTAGGGACGGGAGACCCTGAGGGAGATGGATGTAACTCACGACGCGCATACTTGGCCCCAATGGCCCTAATCCAAGCTCGATTTTATGCTGTTTCTTTCTGATGACTTCCTTCCCATTCAAGCTCTGCCGTCCGTCACCCTCGTCCCAATCGACTTCATAATGCAAATATCTGCAAGGTGCTTTCTCCTTGCCCCGTCCGCCTGCGCCAAGTCCTGAAGGCAAAGAAACGGGGCCACGTACAGACACAGACCCAGGATAGGAAGGAATAGATGGAGATTGCGCATACGTTGGTTCGGAGTAACATGTGTTCAGGTACGAGCAGTGCCCTAGAGCAGGATCTGTGTGGGGGCGAATGAGGGGCCGGAAATGTGTGCGTTCGCATATGCTTGCAGCCTCTTGGTCATGGCATTCCTCCCTTGCTTTGGCGCAATCTTCTTTCGTTATATGGCTGCATATAGGTTCAAAATGCTCCTCGGCAGATCGAAACTGCGAGAAAGTTATTGGAGTTATTCAACTAGCACAATAAAAATGTACCTGCTCAGCCAATAACCTGTGCTTCGCTGTACTTCGCTGTAGTATGGAATAAGCTTCTCTCATTTCTTTGCTCAGGTTAGCCAATGTAGACGCAGTCGGAGTCCCTGGCGACTCGTATACGGAAGTGTCATCTACGGCGTCACCTGCAGCAGAGTCGTCATCCTCGTCGACTACTCTTTTCCTCTTCCTCGGGTTCGACCCGCTGGAAACACCGTGATCAGTCGCAGAGGAGTTGAACGGGAAATCAAGAACAGTCATTCCACCATTATCCCTGGTCAGTGAAATTACACCCTCGTCCCAAGTTCGTGAAATGTCATTCAATACGTCTTCAAAACGCGCCAAGTCGGTCAGTCTGAGCCTCGCTTTCCGCGCCGCGGTCGGATTGAATGCAATTATATGAGTGAGCAAGGCCATGGAGCTAATTGGTGCATGTATCTTCCTGGATACAAATAGGGATTTGAGGGCTGTGATGGACAGCGACCTCAATTTATTCATTTACGTGTATTTGTACGAGCCATCACTCGCTCGAGTCAAAATTCATAGGGCGCGCTACCTCGTGGTGCGCCGCTTTCTGGCTATATCTTTTTCCTCCTTTCGGGGGCCCTTTTCGTGAAGTCGTGGGATTAGTACACCAAATGATAAGGTGAGAATCAATCCAGTCACTATTCGCTCGTCAGGGGTTTCTCGAAACGGAACGTAACATGGCCCGACGATATCGCATTCACAGCATCAAAATTCTTTTGGACAGCTGGAATGCTCTGCTCCGTATATGGTTGCTTTTAATTGATCTCACCTCTAATGTCATCGTGCATCAAGTTGTATGTCTCCACGCGCGCGAACTTAATCAAGAGGCTTAGGAGTAAACAACTTTAGTTTCGAAGCATTCCTATAAGGCTTCTCGGCGTTCAGAATTCACCCTGTTTTCATGCTGTGAGTGTGGTCCGCACATGAATTAATATCAAAATTTTATTTACCACTCTGTTCCCATTTGTTCCAACATCAGAAGTTGCTCTGTGCATGACAAAGTTTGGGTCATAGAAGACGATGAGCGGTCCCCCGCGTGGTCTATAAACGTTTATTGTGAGTGTTTTGTGGGCTCAGGGGCTGATTCTCGGATTAGGTGTTTTGTACCCCTACTTTCACTTGGCCACGCCAAGAGCGTGGCAAAGATGTGCTCTTCTCTCCGCACCATGCCCGGGGTTTGTGATAACCTATATCTCACTTGTGACTTTTCTCAGAGGATATATCGCTGCGCCACAGGAGCCAGAGAATCGTGTATAATGGTACGGTGACAACACACAATAACTCCCAATCGTAGTCACAATCTACCACGGAACTTCCCTGCCCGCCCAATCCCAGACCTTTCCCCGTTGTTTGATTGTCTACTACATTGAAAACCTTTTCTGCCGCTTCTGCGGGCTCGAATAACTTTTGAGCAGCAGAATGTCCTGGCCCAGAACGGTTTCCACGGTTCCAGGATGTATTACGATGCATACAGGTTCATCTCCAAGTGCAAATTGAATGTCTTAGCTGTTTGATTGAGGGCGGTCTTCGAAGAACGGTGAGAATATCAACCGCCGCGTTTATTGTCGCTTGTGGAGCCAAGAGCCGAGATGTGTACCAATATATATCGAGAGTCCTGGGAATCTCCCTTGCAAATTGCGGGCGGGAGGGACAGAGAAAAGTGTTTGATGCAGAGAATGCGTTGACTTGAAACGTGGGGTGATATACGTCTATACAGACGACCGCTTTTCAGGATTCAAAATTCTTCCGGAAAAGATTCCCATGTGCAGGTAAGGCTCGCCAGTGAATCTACCAGCATGGCCGAAGCAATACTTCGCTCCGAAGTCAGGTCAAGACCCAGGAGATGGGGGCGAGCAGGGTTGATGTGGCCGATGGGTTACAGTATATCTTAACTTCTTCAGGCGACCCCGAACGATGCGTGGCATACGCTCGATATTCTGTAGGACATGGAAGATGGCGGGTAAGCGCTAGGGAGAGGCCGGGGTTGCAGACGGGAATAAACGGTCGGGGAAGCATGTTGGCGGGCAGAGAGTAAGAAAGGTCCATGAACATCTCAAATATGTTGACGGAGGAGAAATCGATCGCGGGGCGACGAGGATCACATGGAGGAGGGATCTTCGGACAGGATGAAGGAGAGATCGCCCAGAACGGTTCAATTGCACGTACGTAGACGGAAACCAAGCACACCCTAAACTACAAAAAAAAAAAAAGAGCTTCTGGATCCCCAGCCCCATATACTTGATAAATAACACAAAGGGCTTCTCGAAAGCAGGTAAGCGCATCGCAAA
>WNGI01017563.1_pt1 | contig 10393 bp, 10 predicted proteins | sample 5400621 | NCBI WGS metagenome assembly WNGI01 (sample SAMN13153374, study PRJNA577476) | soil metagenome | isolation source: 20 cm soil or saprolite under Garry oak tree replicate 1 | place: USA:California | collected 2016-06-15 | reverse complement strand
AAGAAGGACGCGTCGCGGCCGCATGCGAGGCGACGATGAGGGGGCGCGATGCGGAGGCGCTCATGCCCGCCATCGCGGCGGTGATGCGACGTGCGGGTGTTTCCCCTCAGGAGCTCTCCCAGGTGATTTGCGGCGCGGGCCCCGGCAGCTTCACGAGTTTGCGCATAGCCGCATCGATTGCGAAGGGATTGGCGCTCGGTATCGGCTGTCCGCTCTTCACGGTTTCATCGCTCGCGCTGCTCGCGGCGGGGAGGGGAGCGAGTTCCGCGGGCCGCTACCTCGCCGTTCTCGACGCACTCCGTGGAGAAGCGTACGTTGGCGGATATTCCTTCCACTCGCAGAGCGGATTTTCCGTGATCCTAACGGAGCGAATCGTCAGGCAGGCAGATGTCGCAAGCCTCGCCGTTTCCCTGGGCGCAACGACCATCGGTCCGGGGCAGAGCATCGACGCGGGGCCGCATGCGAGTGCGGTGCTGGCCGTCGAATCGTTGATCGCGTCTAGCCGCGGGGTGGATTTGGGGAGCTGGGAGCCCTACTACGGGCGGAAAGCCGAAGCCCAGATGCGATGGGAAGCGGCGCACGGGCAGCCCCTGCCGTCTGGCGGAAGCCACGCATGAAAGTCGTGGGACGCGTACGCGTCGACGACGTACCGACAATCGCGGCAATCGAGCGACGGTCGTTTTCCGATCCTTGGTCCGAACGGTCATTTCGCGATGTGCTTTCTCATCCGCAGATTTACTTCGCTTGTATTCGAGATCTCGTCGACGGCGGTGGTGGCGCCCCGGCGGTGCTCGGTTATGTTGTCGCGTGGTTCGCGAGCGGTCAGGGCGAGATCGCGAACCTCGCGGTGGAGCCCGATCTTCGCGGCCGTGGAATTGGCGCGGCGCTCTTGGATGCGGCCCTGGAGGAGTCACGGCGCCACTCCACCACGGAAGTTTTTCTCGAGGTCCGACATTCGAATTTGCGGGCGCGCCAGCTCTATGAGTCGCGAGGGTTCATGGAAGTCGGACGGCGACGGAGGTACTATCGGCAGCCCGTGGAAGACGCGGTCATACTTCGGCGAACGGAGCCAGCCGTGGTTAATCCACATTCTGATGCCTGAGCAGCAAATCATTGCAGATCGGTACCTTGTCGTCGTTCGCCAAGAATCAGTTCGAAGTGCGTGAAAAGGGTTGGATGTTTCGGAAGGTTGAATGACACCGTACGCGGCGAGACTTGGGACCCTCTCGCCAGGAGGAATACGTGAGCCGTAGCCTGAACAAGGTCATGCTGATCGGAAATCTTGGGAATGATCCCGAGGTACGATCGACATCCGGAGGAAATCGCGTCGCGACGTTCTCTCTCGCCACAAGCCGCTCTTGGAATGACGCGGCTGGCGCGAAGCAGGAGAAAACGGAATGGCACCGGTGCGTGGTGTGGAATTCGAAGTCGTCGCAGCTCGCTGACATCGTCGAGCGTTATGTGAAAAAGGGCGACAAGATTTACGTCGAGGGCCGTATCGAGTATCGCCAGTGGCAGGACAAGGAGGGTCAGACCCGCTACAGCACCGAGATCAATGTGCGCGAGTTGATCATGCTCGGCGCGCCGCGCGGCGGAGGTGGTGACAGCGATGGCGAGGGTGGAGGCCACCGTGCGACCAGGGCGCCGGCCACGCAGAAGGCGAAAGCCGCCGCTGGTGGCGATGATTTCGAGGATTTCCCGGGCGCGCTAGAGGACGAGGACGACGATCTGCCGTTCTAGATCGGATCGTCCAACGAAGCCTGCACGAACGCCGAATTCTGGGAGCCGCCTGAGGGCGGCTCTCGTTTCTTCCGGGCAGCCAATTCGTCATTTGTGTGCGGCTCATCTCGGACATCACGACCGAACCGGAGTGCCTTATGCTCGGCCGAGCAGTAAGCAAGCAAACTCTTCTCAGAATACGCGCTTCAGGCCTGGTCATAACGGCCGCGTTAGCGCTTGCGGTGCTCGGGACGACGACGCTCGGCGCGCAGCAGGAAACGCCGCCCGCGCACACGGTCAAACGGGGTGACACGCTCTGGGACTTGGCGAAGCTCTACCTTGGCGACTCGTTCTTGTGGCCAGAGATCTACCGGCTGAACACGGACATCATCGACATCGACGATCCGCACTGGATCTATCCAGGAGAGGTCCTCAAGCTGCCTGCGCCTGGGACCACGCCGCCTCCGGTCGTCGCCGACGTTCCACCCGTCAAGCAGGCCGGCGAACCAGTGCCGACGACGCCCACGCCGGCGGCTTCCCCTGCACCGACGGCAACGGGAACTCCGGTATATGAGCCGCCGATCGGAGTCCTGGATGGCCCAACCACTTTTCCGAAGACGCGGATAGCCGCTCCAGTCTCGAAGCGTCGCGCCTACACAGCCCCGCCGACGCCCACGGTGAAATTGGGGACGTTCCTGTCCGCTCCTTTCGTCGACCGCTCCGGCGGCCCACGCGGCGCGGGTCAGATCCTCAAGGTGGTCAGTCTTTCCGTCACCGTCTCCGGCAAGGATCAAAAGGCGCGGGCGCAACTGCATGATGAAATACTCATCGCCCCACCCGCGGGCTCCGCGGCGTCGGAAGGTGAGCGCTACGTCACCTACACCTTCGGCCCGTATCTCGAGGATCTCGGTCAGGTGGTGGTGCCTACCGGCATCATCGAGGTGACGCGTGCGCCGCGCGACCGAGAGGCGGCAATTGCGCACGTCGTCCGCATGTTCGGGGAAATCCAAGCGGATCAGCGGCTGATGCCTTACGACAGCACCGCTCTACACATCTTCGGGCGCCCAGAGGAAAAGCCGGACTCGATCGTGTCCAAGGTCGCCTTGATACAGAGTGGTGCGATCTTGCCGAGCCTGCAGGATTATCTCGTCGTTGACGTTTCCACTCGTGACGGAGTCAGGGTGGGCGATGAGTTCCTGCTGTTCGAGCCTCATCACAAGTCCGACAAGAGCGATTTCGCCGATCCCGAGATCGCCATCGCACGCGCTCAGGCGGTTCGCGTGACGTCGTACGCGACGACGCTCATGATCACCGGCCAGAGGCATCCAAAAATCGAGGCAGGCACGCTGGCGCGTCGCGTTGCGACGATGCCCTAAAGCTCGCGGTTGCGTTCAGATCGCCCGACCAGTCGCCCCGTGATGCCCTAAGGCTCGCGTTTGCTGTAGATTGGGGCGAAGCCAATGATCGCGATCGCCCACTTCGTCGCCATCTCGTTGTACATCGGCGCGGCCGCGCTCGCCGCGACGCCATTCGCCCGTCCCGTCGGTGCTCCCGTTCGCGGAGTTATCGCGTTGCTCGCGGCCGGGGTGCTCGTGCACGCGATGGCGCTCATCCTCTTCGCCCGCAACGTCGGTGCTGTGCCGCTTACCGGTCTGGGACCGGCGCTTTCCTTCGCCGGATTCGTCCTCGCCGCCACACTATTCACCGTCGAGCTTCTGGCGCAGGAAGTGTCGCTGACGCTCGTCGCCGCACCTCTGGCGGCGCTCCCTACAGTTTTCGCCAACATTATTGGCCTGACGCCTGGCCATGAGCCGCCGGGCGTCCGAGGGCTTTGGCTTTTCGCGCACATTGCGTTGAGCTTCGTCGGCATCGCCGCGTTCGCAACCGCGGCGGCGGCTGGTACGATGTACCTCATCGAGCGGCGGGAGCTCAAGTCACGGCGCTTCGGCGCCATCTTCAGGTTTTTCCCTCCACTTGCGACGCTGGACAAGGTGAATCACCTGGCGGCCATCGCCGGTTGGCTAGGCCTCACTCTTGGCGTCGTCCTCGCCGGCGCCTACTCGATCGCCTATCGGGAGATGAACCTGCCGCAGTTGATGTGGGGTAGCGGAGCATGGGTCGCCGTCAGTGGTATCGCCGTTGGACGCGTGCTCGGTGGCTGGCAGGCCCGGCGTGCCGCCGTCTACTCGAGTGTCACGTTCATGGCGGTGCTCCTCCTGTACGTCGCGATTCGTGTCGTCGGCCCGGCGGCGGGGAAATTCTTGTGAGCAGCGCATTGGGCGTTGCCGTCGTACTTCGTGGTAGTTCCATAACGGCACTCGTCGTCGGCGGTGGCGACGTCGCGACGAGGAAGGCCGTCGCGCTGCTCGACGGCGGCGCGTCGGTCCGCGTTCGCGCTCCAGTCGTGAATCCCACGTTGTTGCAGCGAGCTGTTTCTGATGAGCATCTTCTCATCGAGCAGCGGCCGTACGACCGATCGGCAATCGGCGACGCGACGCTCGTCGTCGCCGCGACCGATGACCGCGCCGCCAATGCGCGCATTGGTACTGACGCACGCGGCGCGCATCGATTGGTCGTCGTCGCCGATGATCCGGATGCCGGCAATTGCGTGATGCCGGCCATTCACCGCACCGGCGATCTATTGGTCGCCGTCTCGTCTGGAGGCGTCCCCGGCGCGTCAGCGCGTGTGCGTGACGAGCTCGCGCGGCGGCTCGATCATCGTTATGCGTCAGCCATTCGAGATCTCGCCCGTTTGCGCCAGCGCCTCTTGCACAACGACGACCCGTCGGCCTGGCACTCCGCCGCCCGTGCCCTGCTCGCCGATGATTTTTGTGAGTCAGTGGAAACGGGCTCCTTCTCCGAGCGACTGGCGGCATGGCGATAGTCGTCGCCGGAATCAGTCACAACGGCGCCGCGCTTGCCGTGCGCGAGAAAGTCGCGTTTCGGGCCGCCGAGCTGCTGCCGATCCTCAGCGCCATTCGCGACGACTGTCGGTTTCGGGAGGGTGTTCTGCTCTCGACGTGTAATCGTACCGAGTTCTACATCGTCGAGGGTGAGCGCGACACGGCGCCTGTCGTGTGGCGAACGCTGACATCGCGCCTCGGCGAGGAGGCATCGGCGTACGGGTACGTTCGCCGCGACAGAGACGCGATCTCTCATCTTTTCCACGTTGCGTCGGGACTCGACTCGATGGTGCTCGGCGAGGCACAGATTCACGGCCAAGTGCGTGACGCGTGGGAAGCTTGTCGCGCCGAATGTGGCGCGGTGCTGAACCGACTGTTCCAAACGTCACTCCTCGTCGCGGGACGAGTGCGCAATGAAACGTCGATCGGTCGAGGCGCGGCCTCGGTGAGCTCGGCGGCACTGCAGCTCGCCCGGCAGATCTTCGGTTCACTCGCCGGACGCCGCGCGATGGTCCTCGGCGCGGGTGAAATGGCGGAACTAGCGCTCGAGTGCCTGGTCAACGAAGGCCTGCGCGCCGCGATCGTCGCCAATCGCACATATGAGCGAGCGCAGGAGCTTGCGGCTCGTCACGGCGCGGTCGCGATGCATTACGACGAGTGTTGGGCCTCGCTGCACGAAGTCGACGTCCTGCTCTGTTCGACGGCCGCACCGCGCCCGGTCGTCACGCTGGACCGCGTTAGGCCGGCGGTCGCTGGCCGTCGCGATCGACCGCTCTGCATTCTCGACATCGCCCTACCACGCGACGTCGAGCCCAGCGTCGGCGCCCTCGACAACGTGTTCCTCTACGACCTCGACGATCTACGGGCGGTCGTGACGACCAACGTCGAGCGGCGCCGGGAGGAGCTACCCACAGCCGAACAACTCATCGCCGGCGAAGTCGAACGTTACTGGGAGTGGTTCGCTGGACTAACCGCGGTGCCCGTCCTGACGAGCTTTCGTGGCGAGATGGAGCGGCTGCGCGAGCGTGAAGTCGCCACAGCGTTGCGGCGCCTCGATCACCTCACACCGACCGACCGTGCCGTCGTCGAGCAACTCTCACGCTCATTGATGAACAAGTTCTTACACGAGCCCACGGTCCGCCTCCGTGCGGCAGCGGCGAATGGCCGGGGACTGGGCATTGTCGATGCCGTCCGCTATCTGTTTGGGCTCGATGATACGGCGCGACCGGAGAAGGAACGTGATCGAGATCACCATCATGATTTGCGATAGAGGAGAGGGCGAGTGCCGAGTGCATTGGTGACTGGAGGCGCTGGTTTCATTGGCTCGCACGTCGCCGAGCTATTTTTGGCTCGTGGCTACACGGTAGAGATTCTCGACAACCTGTCGTCAGGCAAGCGCGAGCACGTCGATTCGCGCGTGCGGCTCCACGAGATGGACGTTCGCTCCGCCGAGGCGGCGCGCCTCGTGACACAAACGCCATTCGATGTGATCGTGCATCTCGCGGCCCAGATCGACGTGCGCAAGAGCGTCGCCGATCCGGCGGCCGACGCGAGCATCAATGTCGGCGGCACGCTCAATCTCATCGAGGCGCTTCGCCAGAGTGCCCGCGGCACGCAAACGCGCTTTGTATTTTCGTCGACCGGCGGCGCATTGTACGGTGACTTCGTCGATCCACCTAACGTGGAAAACTACAGCAAGGATCCTGAGTCACCCTATGGGATCGCCAAGCTGAGCGCCGAGTACTACCTCGCGTACTACGCGCGCGTCCATGGAATGGACACGGCGGTCGTTAGGTACGCGAACGTCTACGGGCCGCGCCAGGATCCGCACGGCGAGGCGGGCGTCGTTGCGATCTTTTGCGGACGTATCCTGGACGGTCGGCCACTCTCGGTGTACGGCGACGGGGCACAGACGCGCGACTATGTGTTCGTGGGCGACGTCGCCGAGGCAACCGTGCTCGCCGGCACGCATTCACTTCCGCGTCCCGAACGTCTCGATGCGCGCGCATTCAACGTCGGCACCGGCATCGAGACGAGTGTCACCGAGCTCGCGAGGCTCTTGCGCCGCGTCGCGCGTTCGGATGTCGCTGTCGAGCACCTTCCCAAGCGCCCCGGCGAGCAGCAACGCTCCGTGGTCAGTATCGCCAAAGCGGGCTCCCTGCTCGGCTGGCGGCCGCGGGCGTCACTCGAAGAAGGCTTGTCGAAGACGTTTGCGTGGTTCGCGGAGCGCCACGATGGGAAGAGCGTGAACGCGCGCGCGACATCGGGAGTGCAGCGATGACGACGGGGCCGGTGCTGCAGATCCGCGGCGCGGTGCCGTCGACACCGCTGGAGCTAATCACCGGAGCGTCGACGCTCACACAGGTCGTCCTGATCGTTCTGGCGCTCCTGTCTCTCCTGAGTTGGGCGCTCATGCTCGGCCTGTGGCGTGAGCTGTCTCGCGCGCAAGGATCGTCGCTGCGGTTCTTTCGGGACTTCGAGCGGGCGACGCGGCTCGACGAAGCGGGCACGATTGCCAAGACGACAGCGCCTAACGCGCTGACCCGGCTCTTCATGCGCGCGGCGCATTTCGTGTCCGACACACGCGTGCGGAATCAGCAGGCGCGCGAGCGCGAAGCCGGAGATGTCGCTGCGCGCACGCCGGTGACGCTCACCGGCTCGCAGATCGAGACCTTACATCTCCTGCTCGAGACCGACGCCTCGGCGGAGCGCGATCGGCTCGGTCGTTTTTTGCCGTGGCTGGCGACGATCGGATCGGTCAGCCCGCTCATCGGTCTCCTCGGCACGGTCCTTGGCGTCATCGATGCCTTCATCGGCATTGCCACGAAGGGATCCGGCAACCTGACGGCCGTCGCGCCTGGTGTCGCCCAGGCCCTCGTCGCAACGGCCGCGGCGCTCGTCGTCGCCATTCCCGCGACATTCGCCTACAACATTTTTGCTGGACGTCTGAACCGATTCGATGGAATGATGGAGAGCTTCGGGACGGCGACGATCGCGCTCCTCGTCCGCGAGGGACAGATCTGATGTCCCCTATGGTGCGGCAGCCGGTCACCGCAACGGGCCGAGGCGCCTAACGTGGCCCGGCGACGGCGCGACCGTATCGAGTTGAACGCCGAAATCAACGTCGTGAATCTCATCGACGTGATGCTCCTGCTGCTCGTGATCTTCATGATCACCGCGCCGATGATGCAAGGCGGCGTCGACATCGCCCTTCCAAAGGCAGAAGCGCGGCCGCTCGAATCGAAGGGTGGACTCGTGGTCACGGTGACGCGCGGCGGACAGATCCTCGTCGGCGACACGAGGATGTCTTTCCCGCAATTCCGCGCGGCGTTCCGTGCCTTGGCATCGCAGCAGTCGCGTCAGGGCGTGTATCTCCGGGCCGACAGCAACGTGGGCTACGGGCTGGTCGTTCAGGTCCTCGCGGTCATGCGTTCCGCCGGCGTCGGCGACGTCGGCCTTGTGACTGAGCCGGAGGTCATCCGCTGATGGCCCCGGAAAGAGCGGTGATGGGCGCGAGCGCCATGCCTAACGGGAAATCGATCATGGCAGGGCCGTTGGCGGCTTCGACGGTGCTGCACGCGCTGCTCATCTCGGTTTTCTTCCTGTTTCGCGGCGGGACGCCGCCGCCGTCGGCGCCGGTGTATCGCGTCGATCTTGTCGCCGCGCCACCGGGACCGCGCGCTGCCGGCGTCGTCAGTCCTCAGCCCGTCGCGCCATCGCCGCAGACCACGCCGATCCGCCCGAAGACCGCGCCTCACGAAATGCCGCCGCCAAATACAAAGGCGCCGCCGCGCGCGCCCACGCGCGAAGCCACACCGACCCTTCCGACACAGACCAAGCCTGACAGCAAGCCGCCAACCGTCGCCGGTGGTGGTGAGGCCGGAGGCCGCGGGACCGATGTTGTGACGGTGAGCACAGGCGGAATCGATTTTCCGTATCCCGGTTACCTGGAGAACATCGTTCGCCAGATTGCAACCAGGTTCAAGCCGTCCTCGCGCGGCGCGCTGCGCGCTGAAGTTGTCTTTTTCATCAGCCGCGACGGATCCGTTCCGAGCTCCAGCATTCGGGGTGACTTTCCGATTCGACCCACGGCTGCTTCGCTGAGGAGCCGGCCTCTCAGAATCTCAAAGATGCTTTTTTCGACTTTGGTTGTTGTGTTTTCGGCGATCACTTTGCTGGTGTGTGTCGCTCACGCCCAAGACACGACGAGGCGCGGCGTAACGATCGGTCTGACCTATGATCCGACCTCGCGCCCCGGCATCGCCGTGCTTCCCGCAACGGGCGCGTTCGCCGACTCGATCCGCACCATCATCCAGCGCGACCTGGACTACAGTGATCGATTCACGCTCGTGCCATTGGAGTCAGCCGATCCCACAACGTTTCGCGGAACGAGCGGTACCGGCCTGAATTATCCCATCTTTGCGCGGCTCGGGGCCGCCGCGGTCGTTCAGCTCACGGTTGGCGATGGCGTGTTGCACGTCGCCCTTCACGACGTGGGGAAAGGCGGCGTGATGAACGTGCAAGACTTCAGGATCGCCGGACGCGCCTACACGCGCGATTGGCGCATGTCGGTGCATGGGGCGTCCGACGAGGTCGAGCGCTGGATCACGGGCTTGAAGGGCATTGCGCAGACGCACATTGCCTTCGTCGTCGGGCAGCGCATTCACCTTGTTGACAGCGACGGCGCGGGTGACGAGGCCACGCCAGTCAGCGGCAATGCGATGTCACCGTCGTGGAGCGGCGTTGGTAATCAACTCACGTACGCGACCTTTGGTACGACGTCCAGGATCATGGTGTACGACCTTCGGACGGGTCATTCGCGTCTGCTGCATAACGCGACGCCCTCCCACGCGAACCTGACGCCCGTTTTTTCACCGGACGGTTCCTCGATCGTGTATGCGCACGCCGACGACGACGGGTCGGATCTTTACCTGGTCGCCGCCGATGACGGCGCGCCGCCGCGTCGCATTTCGGTGGGCCGTGGCACTGACAACGTGCAGCCGTCGTTCAGCCCCGACGGACGACGCCTCGCATTCACGTCCGGTCGTGTTGGCCATCCGGAGGTTTATATTATGGACGCGGATGGAACCAACGCCGAACTGCTGACTTCGTTCGATTTTGGCGACAAGAACTATCGCTCCGATCCCGATTGGTCCCCCGACGGACGCCTCGTCGCATTTCAATCGCAGTTTGCAGACGGTCGCTTTCAGATCATGACCATCAGCTTGCGCGATCGCAGTACGAAGTTGCTAACGAGCGAAGGCTCGAATGAACAGCCGTCCTGGGCGCCGGACGGCCGTCACCTTGTGTTCGCCTCTACTCGCAGCGGAGGGAGGGAGCTCTGGGTGCTCGACACCGAATCCGGGCGCCTGCGGCAGCTCAGTCGCGCCTCGGGCGCGGAATTGCCTGCGTGGTCACCTCGTCTTGGGTCGAGTGCATCGACAACCGCTGCTAGTCGTCCGTAGGACGGCGTCATCGCTTCGGCGCCGAAAGTCCCCTCCTGTGGTCCCCACACGTCCTCCCACCTTAGCCTTTCAGGAGAGAATCTTCGATGACAGCACACTCCCGTGCCGCTGCTCGCTCGATCTCGATCGCCGTGGTCGCCTCGATAATCGTTATCGGTGCGTGCCATAAGAAACCGGAAGTCGCCCCCGCGCCTGCGCCGGCTCCGGCAGCGCCGCCTATCGACAGTACGGCCATTCGCGACTCGATCGCCCGCGCACAGGCTGCTCGCGACGCGGCGCTCGCTCGGCAGCGCGCGTACGACGACA
>WNGI01006847.1_pt1 | contig 10394 bp, 10 predicted proteins | sample 5400621 | NCBI WGS metagenome assembly WNGI01 (sample SAMN13153374, study PRJNA577476) | soil metagenome | isolation source: 20 cm soil or saprolite under Garry oak tree replicate 1 | place: USA:California | collected 2016-06-15 | reverse complement strand
CTCTTGACTTCTCAGACTCAATTTCCAAGAGTGGTGCCGCTTCAGAAGTACCCGCAAAACCGATAAAACCCCCTTTTCCCCCGGAGGGAAGTCTATGAAACGGCTCGGAATGGTACTGCTCGCGGTGGCGCTTGGCGTCTCCGCCGTCCGCCCTGCGATGGCTCAAAAGGCAGCGGGCAGCCTGGGATACGGTATAAGTGCTGGTGTGCTTCTTCCGATGGGCAATTACGGCGACGCCGACAAGATGGGCTTCGTTGGTGGCGCTGGCGCGACCTACTGGCTGCCCGCCCTGCCGATCGGCATTCGCGGCGACCTGTCGTATTCGCAGTCGTCGCACGATGGTATTGACGGCAACACCAAGATCATGGGCGGCATGGCTTCCGTGGTCTATTCCCTGAATCCCGCGAGCGCCCCGGCGCGCATCCTGCTGACCGGCGGACTCGGCTATTACAATGTGAAAGAGAGTGTCTCGGCCCTCTCCGAGTCGAAGGTTGCGTTCGGCGGTGGTGTGGCCGTGGCGTTCAAGATGGGCACTGGCAGCACGCGCCTCGTCGTTGGCACGCGCTACACCAGCGTCAGCACCAGCGGCAGCTCGACCACGTTCCTGCCGCTCACCGTAGGCCTCACCTTCGGCAAGTAAGCGACCCTTGGCGGCGTGAGCCGCGTCACGCGGTCGTTCGTAAATGACGGCCCGTCAGCAGGCTAGCTGGCGGGCTGTCTTCACGCCGGCGGTCCCCTAATTGACAGAAAGTCATGTCGTTCTTAACGATGTGACGCTTCGCTACCCCAACTGGAGGATGTTATGCGGAAGCTCACGAGTGGTGTGGTGGCGGCTGTCGCGCTGCTAGCGCTCCCGCACATGGCGCTTGCACAGCGTGGTCGGCCTGCGGCATCGAGTGGCCCCAAGAACGAAATCGGCGTCGATCTCGGCGCCGCGTACAGTCACGTCGGCAGCGGATGCCCGGCGGACTGCAGTGGTTTCGGCGTCGGAACCCCGGTCGATATCCGGTGGGGGTTCATGGCGAAGGGCCCGCTGTCGTTCGAGCCGCGGTTCGCCCTGAACTGGCAGTCGGGCTTTGGCGGTCATGATCTGCAGTTCAATCCTGACCTGAACGTGATCTATCGCATGGGCAAGTCCACCGCGCGCAAGGGTCTGTACCTGACGGGCGGCGCTGGCCTGGCGATCGAGAACAGTGGCACCAGCGGTTCGTCGAGCACCACCGCGACGCAGCTGTCGCTGAACGGTGGCGTGGGCAAGCGGATTCCGATGGAGTCCAATGCCGTGCGGCTCGAGGGCTTCCTGCGGTACAACTTCGAGAACACCGGCAAGAATCTTCCGAGCAGGTTCGACATCGGGGCCCGCGTCGGCTTCTCGTTCTGGCGTTAAGTCACGCGTAAAACACGGCCCGTCAGCGAACTAGCTGGCGGGCCGTCCCCTTTTTAGGTGACTCGCAGTTGACAGAACCTCATGTGGTTCTTAACGATGGGGCGGTTTTACCACCCCAACCTGGAGGTCTTGGTATGCGGAAGCTCTTCGGCGGGATGGTTCTCTCCGCTTTCGCGCTGTCGCTGCCTGTGGCGGCGATAGCTCAACGGCACGCCGCCGCCCCCGCGAGCGGTGCCAAGCACGAGTTCGGCGTCGATCTCGGCCTGGCGTATGTCAGCCCGAACGGGGCGGCCAGCGGCGGGATCTCGCTGCAAACGCCGGTGGACGTGCGCTTTGGATTCGTGCCGCGCGCCGGCAACAAGCTGATGTGGGAGCCGCGGCTTACGCTCAACTTCAATACCGTCGGCGGCACCACAACGTACATATTCACGCCGCAGGTGAACGCGCTGTACGCGAACACCCCTGGGATGCATCGCAAGGGAATGTATTTCACGGGCGGGGCCGGGCTGGTGATGGGCGACCTTGGTGGGGGTAGCGGCACAGCGGTGAAGCTTGAAGGCGGCATTGGCTGGCGGAAACCGTACGAGGGCGCCGCGTGGCGTTACGAAGTGGGCATCCAGTGGGTCTCGTCGAGTGCCAATCTCGGTGGGTTCGCGGATTACATCGCGATCGGCGGCAGGATCGGCCTTTCACTCTGGCACTAGTAGTAGGGGCGCAGCATGCTGCGCCCCTACATGAGCGCGGCGTTCCGGAACATCGGAACGCCGCCTCGTTCATCGGGTACCCTTCGCACCAAATCTCGAGGAGCATGGGATGAGCTGGTCTCGCGGAATGTGTCTGCTGTTCGCCGGCGCTGCCCTCGCCATCACGGCGGGAGGCGCGCGGGAGGCGGCGGCACAGTCGACGGGTCTACCCACATTCAATGCGCCGTATCGCGCCTTCACCCGCTCGGAAATCGGAGTCGTACTCACGTTCCCGGATGGCGGCGGCACGGCATTCGAGGGCGCGTATCGAAAGTCCAGCGGAAAGTTCGACTTGGGATTTCGCGCCGGCATTTTCACGCCCGGCGGGAACGGCAACTCGCGGCTGCTCCTCGGCGCTGAAGCGCGCCAGCGCGTCGTGACGCACACCGAGGACTTTCCGCTTGACGGCGCGTTGATTCTCGGAATCGGCGGGCAGCTGTCCAGCGGCAACTCGGCGCTGATCGTGCCGGTCGGACTGTCGCTGGGCAGGCGCATCGATCCGAAGGATTCGAAGATCAGCATCGTACCCTACGTGCAACCGACCGGTTTCCTCGTGGCCGGCAGCTCGTCCGATTTCCTGTTCGATCTGGGTTTGGGCGCCGACTTCCGGCTGTCGCCGAAGTTCGATGCGCGCATCAGCGCTGGACTGGGTGATATCGAGGGTGTGTCAGTTAGCGCCGTGTGGGTGCACTAACCCAGTGTCCAATGATCAATGATCAATGATCATTGATAACTGATCATTGATCACTGATCATTCTTCAGAGGAGGATTTCGATGAAGCGCATGCTCTCAACTATAGCGGCAGCCGTCCTCGCGGGGGCAGCACCACTCGCGGCGCAGTGGGCGGGGATGCCGGCATGGAATAATCCGAAAGGCGGCTCCGGCGTCACGATTTATGGGGACGTCGGCTTCCCGAACACGAACGCCCAGAAGGGGACGGCCTACGGCGCGCGCGGCACATTCGGCATGGCCAACCTGAGTTTCACGGCCGGCATATCGAGCTGGAAGCCGGAGGGGGCGAGCCAGAGCACCACGTCGCTTGGTGGGGTGGCCGAGTTCCGGGCCATCGGCGGGAGCTTGCTGCCCGTGGCGCTCAACATCCAGCTGGGCGCGAGCAGCGCGAGCGAGTTCACCATCGGGACGACCACCACCCCGAAGACGACGAACATCATCACCGGCGCCGGATTGAGCGTGAATGTGCCGACCCCTGGTCTCAGCATCGAACCCTATGTTTCGCTTTCGAACCGCTGGCACAGCCGCTCGGGTGGGTCCACCATTTCGAATTTCGGTTGGGTAATCGGCGCCAACGTGGGATTTGGAACGATGGGCGTGCATCTGGCCTATGACGCCGAGAAGAGGGACGACGGCTCGACGGCCGGGGTCATCGGCGTTGGCCTGCATCTGGCCTTCAAGGCTCCCATGGGGATGTAAGAGGCTGTAGCTTTGGGGCGCGCCGCACCCATGTGGGAGGGGGGCGCGCCCCTTTTTCTTCCCGGGAGACTCGTGACTCGTTTCGTAACACGTGTGGGCGCGGCGCCCATAGCGGTGCTGGCGGCCCTCACGCTGACCGGCTGCGCTCTGACTTTCGATGCGACCGAGCTGGGCGTTCCGACCACGATGTCGGAGTCGGCGGTAGCGCCCGCGCAGGGCACGCGGTTCCGCATCACCAAGCATCCGACGTTTCTGTTGTGGGGATTGGTCGGCGCATCGCGCCCCAACGTCGAGGATGTGCTCGCGGGTCAGGTCGGCACCGGAGCGCGGATTGCGGATCTCCGGATCAAGGTGCGCAGCCGCTGGGGCGACTTGCTCGTGACGGCACTCAGTTTTGGGTTTCTCGCCCCCCGGACCGTCACGTTCGAGGGAGTGGTGGTCCCAGGAACCGCTACGGGGCCGTAATTCGATACGGCTTCGACTTCGTCCAGATCGCAATCACGCCGAATCCCGCAGACACTTCGCCCGGTCCCCGATAGATCTCGATCCCGTACACGTCACTGATCGGCGTGTTTTCGTGGAATGAATGCACGTCGATGTCGTCCACGTACCACTTTGGGGCGCGGCTAACGGACTTGTGCCTGGGTGAGGCGATCGTCGGGCACGAACCGGTCGCGGGCGGGCATGACCACCCGCGGCAGCGTTTGCCGATTCATCACCGCGGTGTCGGAGATGATCTGGTTCCGCCACAAGAGAAACGCGACGACGCCATACACCTCGTCGGGCGTGAGCGAGCCCGGCGCGTCGAGCGGCATCGCGCGATGAACGTAGTCGTAGAGTGTGGTGGCGAACGGCCAGTAGTTTCCGACTGTCTTGACAAGACGCGGGTCGCGCCCGAACGGGAATCCCTGCCGGGGCTCTCGACCCACCAACTGGTCGAACGGTCCTTCGGTGCCCGTCGGGCCGTGACAGCGCGCGCACTTCCGTGCGTAGATCGCAGCTCCCTCGCGCGGGGTGCCGTTGACGGGCGGTAGTCCCGCGCCGTCGGGCCTGACGTCGATGTCCCAGACGGCGATTTCATCGGGCGTGGCAGGCCTCCCGAACCCGAACGGGGGCTGAACGCCAGAGCCAGCTTCCCGAGGCTCCGGCTTCCCGCAGGCGCTCCACACGAAGGCGAGCGCCCAACAGACCCATCTTCCACGCGCGGTCACCCTTCGAGTCCGAACACGACGCTGCCGTCCCTCCGCACGCGCCAGGGCCGAATGTGGTTGAAATGGTACGAAGTCCCCCGACCACGCGCCTCGCGCAGTTGGTCGAGTGTGGGTTGCACGTAGCCGGTCTCGTCCACTGCACGGCTGAGGAGCGTTGTTTCCTTCCCGTCCCAGTTCCACAGGTACCGGAATCGGGTATGGCACTTCGGGAGCACCGGCTGTTGCAGTTCTGCCGTACCCCAACGACGGCCCGCGTCAGTACTCACGTCTACGCGGCTGATCCGGCCGCGGCCGCTCCAGGCGAGCCCGCGGATTTCCCACCATCCCGTGGCTGGGAGGACCGCGGGGTACGCCGGGAACGTGATGGTCGATTTCGCGTCCATCACGAAGCTGAATTGCCGAGCGGTGCCGTTGGAGAGGGGATCGGTGTATTTCGAGGTCTCCTCACGCGTCATGAAGGGCCGGTCGGAGATCTCGATCCGCCGTATCCACTTGACGTTGGCGTTTCCCTCCCAGCCCGGCAGCAGGAGGCGGGCGGGGAATCCTTGTTCGGGGCGAAGCGCCTCGCCGTTCTGGCCATAGGCCACCAGGCCGTCGTCCCACGCCTTGGCGATCGGGATGCTCCGGGCCATGAGCGCCGCGTCCTCCCCCTCGGCGAGAAACCAGGTCGCGCCCGGTTTGACGCCGACTTCCCGGAGCAGCGTGGCCAGGGGCACGCCCGTCCACTCGCTGGTGCTCGTCAGGCCGTCGACGAGCTGGGGCGAGAGGTTGGGCTGGCTCGCCCGGTAACTCGAACTGCCGTTCCCGGAACACTCGAGAAAATGCAGGCGGGACACGCTGGGGAAACGCGTGAGGGCTTCGAGGTTGAACACCGTCGGACGCTCGACCATGCCGTGGATGAGCAGCTTGTAGTCGTGCGGATTGATGGCCGGCACGCCGGCATGGTGGCGCTCGAAGTGGAGGTCGGAGGGCGTGATGATCCCGCACAGATCCTGTAACGGTGTGAGCGACACGCCCTGATCGCCGCCAACGGGAACGCGGCGCGGGTGGTTGAACGGTGAGCGTTGCCCCAGCTGGCTGACGGGTGCGCCGGGGACTTTGGTGGGGTCCTGCGGCGCCTGCGTCAACCCGGTTCGCTCCACAGCGCGGGCGCCGAGTGCACCGGCGGCCGCGGCGAGGAGAGTGCGGCGCGAGATTTTCTCGTCGGTCATCGTCTGGTCTCGTTAAGTTAGCCTCCGTTGCGGCGGTCGGCACCGGGCCGCACCTTTCGAGCATGATGACGTTGTATCTGTCTCTCGGCCTGGTGGTGGCCGCGATCGCCACCAGCGACCAACCCGGGCCAAGCGTCAGATCGTGCCAACTCTGTCACCGACAGATCGTCGAGACGTTCCTTCAGACCGGGCACTTCCACACGTCCGCCGAGGCGACCCCGCAATCGGTCAAAGGCCGCTTCTCGGAAGGCCACAACCTGCTGCGCACGGGAGTCCCGGGAGTCTATTTCAGGTCTGAGGGCCGGGACGGCGGGTTCTACGAGACGGGCGTGGATTCAGCGCGCGGTCGATCGCGAACCGAACGGATCGACGTCGCGATCGGGTCGGGGCGCCGCGGGCAGACGTACCTCTATTGGAGAAACGGGCTGCTGTTCGAGCTCCCGGTCTCGTATCTCACCGCCTCGCGGCGGTGGATCAACAGTCCCGGCTATCCGGACGGCCAGATCGATTTCGAGCGCGTCATCGTGCCCCAGTGTCTCGACTGTCACAGCACGTCGTTTCCGCTCAACGCGGATCGGCGCGCCGTGCGGTACTCCGGAAATTATCAGCCGGGCATTCTGTGCGAAAAGTGCCACGGTCCCGGGCAGGCGCACGTCAGCTACCACACCTCCCATCCGGCCGACTCGCTCGGCCAGTTCATTCTCAATCCCGCCCGCTTCTCGCGGGACCGGAAGGTGGACAACTGCGCGCTGTGCCACTCGGGCGAGCGGGATCCCCGGAGGCCGCCGTTCTCGTACAGGCCGGGAGCGGTGTTAGATGAGTATCTGGCCCCGGCCCGGGAGACGCCCGACCCAGATGTGCACGGCAATCAGGTCGGTCTGCTGCAGCGCAGTAAGTGCTTCCGATCGAGCCCGGACATGTCCTGCTCGACCTGTCACGACGTTCATCGGCCAGAACGTGACCTCGCCGCCTTCGTCCCGAAGTGTCTGGCATGCCACCAGACCGACCATCATCCGATGGCCGAGCAGCTCGGCGAGCGCCTGACGGCATCATGCATCGACTGCCACATGCCCAACCGGCGATCCCGCGCGATCGAGATCAACACGCCCGGAAGCCGCGTCGCCCTGTACTACCGGAGCCACGCGATCGGCATCTATCCTGACGTGGCGGCGGCGGTGCTGCGATCGGTGGGGGAGAAGCGGAACCGATGACGAGGCTCCTGCGGACGGCGCTGGCCTGGCTTGCCGCCGCGGGTGGGACGCTCGCGGCTCAGGCACCGCGCCTGGGAACGATTGATTTCCCCACCTCGGGGGCACCGGCGGCTCGAGCGCCGTTCATCCGCGGCGTGCTGTGGCTGCACAGCTTCGAATACGAGGCGGCGGCGCAGGCCTTCCGCGAAGCGCAGCGGATCGATCCCGGATTCGCCATGGCGTATTGGGGTGAAGCCATGACGTACACCCATCCCCTTTGGAACGAGCAGGATTCGAGTGCGGGCCATGCTATCCTGCAGCGTCTCGGCCCGACCCCGGAAGCGCGGCGCGCCGCGGCACCTACCCCTCGGGAGCGCGGGTATCTGAGCGCGGTGGAGATCCTCTACGGCGACGGCGCGAAGGCCCAGCGCGACACGGCGTACGCGCTCGCCATGGAGCGCCTCGTCGCGCAGTTCCCCGGCGATCGTGAGGCGCAGGTGTTCTACGCGGCCGCCTTGCTCGGCCTCAGTCAGGGGGTGCGGAATGTTCCCACGTACATGCGGGCCGCCGCCATCCTCGAGCGCGTGTTTCGGAGTAACCCGGACCACCCGGGCGCCGCGCATCTGCTGATCCATTGTTACGATGACCCGACCCGCGCGCCGCTCGGCCTCGCTGCGGCCCGCGCGTATTCCCGGATCGCTCCCGCCGCCGCGCATGCGCAACACATGACGACCCACATCTTTCTGGCGCTTGGGATGTGGGACGAGGTGGTGTCGCAGAACAAAATCGCGTCTGGGCGCGATCACGCCGCTTGGGCGCCCGACCATTACACCCAGTGGTTGGGGTACGGCTATCTGCAACAAGGCCGGTATGAGGAAGCGCTGCGACATCTCGAGCGGATGCGCCAGAACGTGAGCAAGGGCCGCCGCGGCCTCGCCGTCCTGTCGCAGATGCGGGCCGAATACGTCGTGAACACGGAGCGATGGGACAGCCCGTCGTTGCGGTGGGAGATCGACCTCACCGGGGTGCGGGCGAGAGACGCAGCCGTGGACGCGTTCGTCGCGGGACTCAGCGCCCTGAGGCGGGGGGAGCGCGCCGGCGCCGACCGCGGCGTGGCGGATCTCGTCGACATCAACGAGCACCGCGCGTCGGTCCCGGGCCGGCCCAGAGATCAGGTCCCGGACATCCTGGAGAAGGAGCTCCGGGCGTTGCTGCGGCAGGCCGACGGCGCCGTCGTGGAGGCCGTCGCGCTCATGCGCGAGGCGACGGCGCTGGCCGACGCAGTGCCAGTCGAGTTCGGGCCGCCGGGCGAGGTGAAGCCGGCGCACGAGTTGCTCGGAGAGATGCTGCTGCAGGCGGGCCGTCCGCGGGAGGCGCAGAGTGAATTTGCGCGCCAGCTCCGTCTTGCCCCCAAACGCGCGTTGTCACTGCGCGGTCTGGCCCGCGCAGCGGGGGCGGCGGGGGACCACGTCGTCGCCGCTCGGGCCTACGGGGACCTCCAGCAGATCTGGCACGGTGCGGACCCGAACTTGCCGGAGCTCGTCGAAGCTAGACGCTTTCTGGCTGCGCGACCCTAGTCGGGTCCTTCCCCTTCCACCACCTCGATCGTCCGGCCCGCGGCGATCGGTCCTGCGACGGTCTGACGACGGCCCGAGGGCCAGCGCACCTCCAGGGACGCGGCGTGCTCCGCGGTCCCGAGACCGAAACACAGCGGCAAGTCGCTCTGGGACAGGTAGCCCGATTTCCCGTCCAGCACCTTGAGGACGCGCCGGCCGTCGGGCAGCACGACCGTCACCTGCGCCCCGAGTCCCTCGCGGTTGGAGCGGGTGCCACGGAGGCGCACGCGGAAGCTGTTGACGTGCTGTCGTTGCGCGAGGTCGGAGACGAGAACCTGCGGCGGCGCGTTGAACTCGTTGGTCACGATGTCGATATCGCCGTCACCGTCGAGGTCGAGGGTGGCGGCGGAGCGCGTGCCGAGCGATCCCATCATCGTGAGCTGATCGTTCTCCATTCCCGCGCCCCACCGGCATCCCAGGGCTGTTGCGCCCGACTCGCGGCAGACGGCGCAGAAGAACTCAGCCCGGTCGCGGCCGCCGCAATCCAGCGTGAACCAGACCTGCTCCGTTGCACCGTTTGGACGCGGCTCGACGCCGACGAGAAATTCGCTGGGGAGGAAGTGGTGTCCGGCCTCGTTCAGAAGCACCGAGTTGATCCCATAGCGCAGGGGGAAGTTCATACCCGCAGCGATGAAGACGTCGTCCCAGCCGTCGGCGTTGAGGTCGTCCACGCTCGGCCCCCACGGCCAGTATGTCTCGACGCCAACGGAGTCGGACACATCCTGGAACCGGCCGCCGCCGCGGTTTGCGAACAATGCGTTTCCGAAGATGAACTGCCGCTTCCCGGCCGGGAAGAAATCCGGCGGAGCCGGGGCGGTGTCGGCTTTGCGAACCTCCGCGGCCCAGTCACCCGGCTCGATGTTGGCCCACATGTCCGAGTGCATGTCGGTCACAAGGATGTCGAGCTGGCCATCGCCATTGAAATCGAAGACCTTGACGCCCATCGCGCCCCAGGGCGTCCGCGGGAAGTACCGCTGCGTCGCGTCGCGAAAATGCTTTCCTCCCTCGTTGAGCCAGAGGTGGTTCGCGCCCTGCATGTTCAGGATATAGAGGTCGGGCCAGCCGTCGTCGTTGATGTCGACGATGGCCGCGTCGCCGCTCCAGCTCAGGTCCCGAAGCCCGACCTCGCGCGTCACGTCCTTGAACCGGTTGCCACCGAGGTTGCGGTACAAGATGCTGGCCTCCGCGCGGTCCGGGTGCGTGTGCCCGTGAAACGCGTCGGGCAGGCCGATGTAATAGCCGCCTGGCCCGCGCGCGTCGCGGGTGTACACGCCCACGTTGATCACGAGCAGATCGAGGAGACCATCACGATCGTAATCGAAGAACACGGCGCCGGAGGAGTGGCCGACGTACCCCACGCCCGCCTGGGCCGTGACGTCGCGAAACTCGCCGTGGCCGAGGTTCTCGAACAGCCGGTTTCCGTGGCGCACGGTCGTGACGAACAGGTCGGGGTCGCCGTCGTTGTCGACGTCGGCGAACGCGCAGGCGACCGCGATGGCATCTGGCATCCGGAGGTGTGCGCGGTCGGTCACATTCTCGTAGCGGCCGGCGCCCGCATTGCGCCACAGTTCGTCGCTGCCGAGCTGGGTGACAAAGTAGAGGTCG
>WNGI01006844.1_pt1 | contig 10396 bp, 3 predicted proteins | sample 5400621 | NCBI WGS metagenome assembly WNGI01 (sample SAMN13153374, study PRJNA577476) | soil metagenome | isolation source: 20 cm soil or saprolite under Garry oak tree replicate 1 | place: USA:California | collected 2016-06-15 | reverse complement strand
CGTAGAGGTCGCCGTTCGGCGCGAGCGCGAGACTCGTCGGTCTGTTGAACGGCGGCCCGCCGTGCGTGATCGACGTGACCGACTTGCCGTCGTAGCCCGTGTCGGACGCGCGACCGCTCGTGCCGATGGTCTGCAGCAGTCGGCCGTCGCGCGTGAAGCGCCGTACGGTCTGATCGCCGTCATCGGTGAACCAGAGCGTGTCGTCGGGCGCGACGGTGATCCCGTGAGCGCGCGTCGTGAACACGCCCTCGCCCCAAGAGCGAACGAAGCGACCGTCGCGCTCGTAGACGAGCACGGGGTGGTCGCTACGGCAGAAGAGGTACACGCGACCGGTCGAATCGACGGCGACGTCGGCCACGTCGGGGTGCTCGTATCCCGCCGGGAGCTGCTCCCAGCCAGCGACGACCTCGAAGGAGGGGACAGAGGTCGTGGCCATCCGCGCCAAGGCTAGTGCCTTACGGTCCCCCACTCGTCGCGTAGCGAGCGCGGACGTCCCCGCCCGTGACGCGATCGTCTCGCCATGCGACGACAACGCCGCTCGACGTGCGCGCCACCGTTGCACGCATCTGCGCCGTAGTTCCGGGATCGTCACTGACCAGCGCCGGGGTCAGCCACGCGTCGGCCGCAGCGTCATACTCGGCGCCCCAGATGTCGTAGCTCGCTCCGCGCCCGTCCTGCCACACGGCGAACGCGGACCCATCGCTCGCGACACTGAGATCCAGACTGACCGGTACCGCCGCGACGTCGCTGACGACGCGACTCGTCTCCCAGCCCGTACTCCCCGCACGGAGTCGGGCCATCCGGACCTCGGTGCTTGGCACACGGTCGTCGAGCCACAGGACGACCAGATCACCGCTCGCGTTGATCTCGATACGCGGTTCGTACTGATCCGCCGTTCCCGGGTCATCGCTGATCCGTTGGTTCAGGGTCCACGTCGACGCACCAGCCGGCAACTTTGAGAACCACACGTCGGAATCGCCGGCGCGATCGTCTTCCCAGACGGCGTAGGCGGTGCCGTCCGCTCCTATCGCGACATCCGGCGTGAACTTGCGAGAAATGCCGTTGTCGGTCACGCGCATGTTCGCCGCCCACGTCGTGCCGCCGGCCGGCAAGCGCGACGAGTACACGTTCCAGGCATGCGATCGAAGATCTGCCCACACAGCGACGGCGTCGCCAGTGGTGTTCACGGCGATCCGCGGCGAGTCCTGCGCCGCCCGTCCGGAGTTGTCGTCGTTGACTCTGACGTTCGTACTCCAGACACCGGTGCTAGCACTCCGCTGGGAGAAGAAGATGTTGACGTCCGGGTTCTTGATCGTACCCTGGCGCAGGTCCTGCCAGACCGCATACGCGTTGTTGCTTGCGTCCAGCGCGATCGACGCGTTCCACTGAGTAGCGCCGTTGGTGTCGTCGTTGACCCTCTGGTTCGCGCTCCAGGTCCCCGTCAGTGGGTCGCGCAGCGAGAAGTAGATGTCGCCTTGATTTCCGGTGCGATAGTCGTCCCAGATGAGATAGGCCGCCGAGTCGGCGCCAATCGCCGCGTCGGGCCGATCCTGCTGTCCCGCTGATACTTCGTTGACCTGGATACTGCCCTGCCAGCTCACGAGTGCGGGAGCGATCGAAAGAACCGCGACGAGCGAGAACATCGGTAGGCGCGGCGAGCGCAGCTTCACAGCATTCCTCCAAGCCCGCGCGCCCAACCACCCGGCGGCGGTCATCCCAGTGCGCGTTCCCCCCGAAGGATGACCGGTTGAGCGCAACTTACTCGGCGCCCCAGCGATGTCAACATCGCCGCTCAGTGTCCACGACGACCCGCGGATCGCGCGTCAACTCGTCTTGGGCGTATTTACGACAGAAGACGACGGGCTTGGCATCGTCGACTGCGCGGATGGTGACGGAGCACGGTCCGATTCCAGGCCGCCGACAAAGAATCATCCAGAACTCCTCGCCTGGTTTCAGCGTCAGATCGGATCGCGCCTCGCGAGGCTCTTCGTAAACCGTCACGGTTGTGCGGGTGGTGTTTATCGCTCTGACTTGAATGCCTGGATCGCCAAAGCAGGAACTCAGCACACCGCCAGCAGTGACGACGACTGCGAGGAGCCGGGTCGAGCGCGCACCTTCGCATGCCATCGCGCCGGTCATGATGCAAGTCACGTCCGAAAAACAGAAGGGCCGGTCGAATCCGACCGGCCCTCCCTGATGCGGGTACGCGTGGGACCTACTCGGCTGGTTCCTTGAGATCCGCCTCGGTCGGCTCGGCGGCGTCCGCGATGTCCTCGAGCTCCTCGGCGGCCTCGTCGTCGTCGTCATCGTCGAGGTCCTCGAGCGACAGCTCTTCGGGCGGGAGCGTCGGCAGCTCCTCTTCCTCGTCGGTGCCGAACATCGCCGCGAGGGCGCGTGCCTTCGGCATCCAGTCGAGCTGATCGCGGCGTGAGGGCAGACCCGTGCCGGCCGGGATGAGCTTGCCGATGATGACGTTCTCCTTGAGGCCGAGGAGCCGGTCCTTCTGACCCATCGTCGCGGCCTCGGTGAGAACGCGCGTGGTCTCCTGGAAGCTTGCGGCCGCGAGGAATGAGCTCGTCGAGAGACTTGCCTTGGTGACGCCGAGCAGCACGGTCTGCGCGGTGGCCGGCTCGCCGCCCGCGGCGATGGTGCGCGCGTTGATGTCCTCGAACTCGAACCGGTCGAACAGCTCCATCGGGAGCAGCTCGGTGTCGCCGGCCTCCTCGATGCGCACCTTGCGCAGCATCTGGCGAACGATGATCTCGATGTGCTTGTCGTTGATGGTCACGCCCTGACTGCGATAGACCCTCTGGACCTCGTTGACCATGTAGCGGTGCACGGCCTCGCGGCCGGAGATGCGCAGGATGTCCTGCGGGTTCGCGGACCCCTCAGTGAGGAAGTCGCCCGCGGAGACCTTCTGACCGTTCTCCACGTTGAGGCGAGCGGTGTGCTCGACCTCGTACGCGCGCTCCTCGACCTCCTTCATCGCGATCGTGAGCTTGCCGCTGCCGGCGATGGTCAGCGTGCCCGAGACGGGCGACGGCATGTCGGTCTTGCCCTTCGTGCGGCGCTCCGGCTTCGCGATGGGCTGGCCGGCCGTGACCTCGTCGCCGTCGGCGACCGCGAGCACGTATCCGGCGGGAACGCTGATCGGGACGGTGTAGTCCTGTGAGTTGCGCACCAGGATCTTCCGCGAGCCATCCGGATCGCGGACGATCTCCGCGACGCCATCGATCTCGCAGATGATCGCCATACCCTTGGGCACGCGCGCTTCGAAGAGCTCCTCGACACGCGGGAGGCCCATCGTGATGTCCTTGCCCACGGCCGCGACGCCACCGGTGTGGAACGTGCGCATGGTGAGCTGCGTGCCCGGCTCGCCGATCGACTGGGCGGCGATGATGCCCACCGCCTCGCCGGCGTCCACGAGCTTGCCGCTCGCGAGGTTGCGCCCGTAGCAAGCGCGGCAGATGCCGTGCTTCGCGTGGCAGCCGAGCGGCGAGCGCACGCGGACGCGCTTCACGCCGGCCTCGGCGATGACCTTCGCGACCACGTGGTCGATCTCGTCGCCGCGCTTCACGATGACGGCGCCGGTCTTCGGGTGCTTGACCTCCTGCGCGGCCAGCCGGCCGAACATGCGGTCCTGGAACGGCTCGACGATGCCCGGCTCGTCGGCGATCACGAAGATGCCGTCCTCATCGCCGCAGTCCTCGATGCGGACGATGACGTCCTGCGCCACGTCCACCAGACGGCGGGTGAGGTAGCCCGAGTCGGCGGTGCGGATGGCCGTGTCGGCCAGACCCTTGCGGCCACCGTGCGTCGAGATGAAGTACTCGAGGACCGACAGGCCCTCGCGGAAGTTCGAACGGATCGGCAGGTCGATGATCCGGCCCTGCGGGTCGGCGATGAGACCGCGCATGCCGCCGATCTGACCCATCTGCTGGGTGTTACCGCGGGCGCCGGAGGTGGCCATCATGTAGACGGACCCGCGGCGATCGAGCGCGTCCATCATCGAGTGGATGACGGTGCTCGTCGCGTCGGTCCAGATCTTCACCGTGTGCTCGTAGCGCTCCTGCTCGCTGATGAGCCCGCGCTGGAACTGCCGGTCGATCTCGACGACCTCGACCTCGGCGGCGTCGACCGTCGCTTTCTTGTCGGACGGGATCGTCACGTCGTCGATCGAGATGGACACGCCCGCGTTCGTCGCGGCGGCGAAGCCGAGCGACTTGATGCGGTCGACGACCTCGGCGGTCATCTCGTTGCCGTGGCGCTCGAACACCGTCGTGACGATGTCGCGGATCGCGCCGCGGTCGAGCGTGCGGTTCACGAAGCGCATGTCCTCGGGGAGGATCGCGTTGAACAGGACCCGCCCGACCGTCGTCTCGACGATCTTCCCGCCGAACGGGAACCGGATGGGCGTCTGGTACTTCACGAGGTCCATGTCGAACGCCGATTGCACCTCGTTGAAGTCGCCGAAGATCTGTGCGTGGCCGTCCTCGCTCTTGACCGCCGGCTCGAGCGTGAGCCAGTAGGTGCCGAGGACCATGTCCTGGCGCGGCGTCACGACCGGCTGGCCGTCGGCCGGCTTCAGGATGTTGCGCGTCGAGAGCATCAGGTTCTTCGCCTCGGCCTGCGCGGCCGCGGACAGCGGCACGTGCACGGCCATCTGGTCGCCGTCGAAGTCGGCGCCGAAGGCCTCGCAGACGAGTGGATGGATCTGGATGGCGTTGCCTTCGATGAGCTTCGGCATGAACGCCTGGATGCCCAGGCGGTGCAGCGTGGGCGCGCGGTTGAGGAGGACCGGGTGATCCTTGATGACCTCTTCCAGGACGTCCCACACCTCGGGTGACACGCGCTCGACGTAACGCTTCGCGCTCTTGATGTTGTGCGCGAGGCCACGTTCGACGAGCTGACGCATGACGAACGGCTTGAACAGCTCGAGCGCCATCTTCTTCGGCAGACCGCACTCGTGGAGCTTCAGATCGTTGCCGACGACGATGACCGAACGGCCGGAGTAGTCGACACGCTTGCCGAGCAGGTTCTGGCGGAACCGGCCCTGCTTGCCGCGGAGCATGTCCGAGAGGCTCTTCAGCTTGTGGTTTCCGGTGCCGCTGATGGCACGGCCACGGCGGCCGTTGTCCATAAGGGCGTCGACCGCCTCCTGGAGCATGCGCTTCTCGTTCCGGATGATGATCTCCGGCGCGCCGAGCTCGAGGAGCCGCTTCAGGCGGTTGTTGCGGTTGATGACCCGGCGGTACAGGTCGTTGAGGTCGCTCGTCGCGAACCGGCCACCGTCGAGCTGCACCATGGGGCGCAGGTCCGGCGGGATGACCGGCAGGATGCTGAGGATCATCCATTCGGGCGACGCGCCACTGCGCAAGAGGGCCTTGATGAGACGCAGCCGCTTGATGGACTTCTTGCGGCGCTGACCGGTCGTGGTGCGCATCTCGCCCTGGAGCCGGAGCGCGTCCTTCTCGAGGTCCATCTGGCGCATGAGCTCGAGGATCGCCTCGGCGCCCATCTGCGCGCGGAAGAACCGGAACTTGTCCGCGGCCTGACGGTAGTCGGCCTCGGTCATGATCTCCTGAAGCTTGATCGACTCGGCATCCTCGCGCCGGTTCTTGGCCTCGTCGCGGACGACCTGAACGTCGGGGGCGATCTCCTGCCGGACGACACCGAGGTCCTGGTCGGCGCGCATGCGGATGTCCGCGATGCGCTTCTCCGACTCGCTGCGGGCCTGCTCCTCTTCCTTGCGTCCGGTCTTGACCAGCGCGTCGAGCTGCTTCTGCAGCGAGCGCTGGAGCTGCGTGAGCATGGACTTCGTCACGTTGTCGCCCTTGCTCGCGATCGTCAGGTCGGCCTGCTTGAAGATGATGTCCTTGGACGCGGGCTTACCGACCGCCTCCTCGAGCTGCTCCTTGACCTTCGACGCGGCCGTCGTGAGGGCGTCGCTGTCCTGCGCGAGCTGCTCCTCCATCTGACGGACCTTCTGCTCGGTCGTGGTCCGGATGCGCATGATCTCGGCGTTCGCGCGCGCCTCGATGGCGCCGGTGCGGTCGGAGATCGTCTGCTCGAGACGGCGGATCTTGCCCTCCGACTCCTCCTCGATCGTTTGCATGACGCGCTCGCGCTGGTGCTCGTCGATATGCGTCACGACGTAGAGCGCGAAGTACAGGATGCGCTCCAGGTTGCGCGGCGACATGTCGAGCAGGATGCCGAGACGGCTCGGCGTGCCCTTGAAGAACCAGATGTGCGACACCGGCGACGCGAGCTGGATGTGGCCCATGCGCTCGCGGCGGACCTTCGCGCGCGTCACCTCGACGCCGCACTTGTCGCAGATGATCCCCTTGTAGCGGATCCGCTTGTACTTGCCGCAGTAGCACTCCCAGTCACGCGTCGGGCCGAAGATGCGCTCGTCGAAGAGCCCATCTTTCTCCGGCCGCAGCGTGCGGTAGTTGATCGTCTCGGGCTTCGTGACCTCGCCGCTCGACCACGAGCGGATCTGGTCCGGTGACGCGAGCGAGATGCGGATCGCGTTGAACTCGTTGACTTCAAGCATGTTCTTTAACCACCACTCTCAAGACCGCTGATGTTGATGCCGAGGTCCGGCGACGAGTACGCGGCCGCGTCCTCGATGAACCGGATCTCCTCCTCGTTGTCGTTGAGCACCTCGACCGACAGGCCGAGCGACTGCAGCTCTTTGATGAGCACCTTGAAGCTCTCCGGAACTCCGGGCGGCTGGATGTCCTCGCCCTTCACGATGGCCTCGTAGGTCTGCACCCGACCCATGACGTCGTCCGACTTCACGGTGAGCAGCTCCTGGAGGATGTAGGCGGCGCCGTATGCCTCGAGGGCCCACACCTCCATCTCGCCGAAGCGCTGACCACCGAACTGCGCCTTGCCACCCAGCGGCTGCTGCGTGATGAGCGAGTACGGGCCGGTGGAACGCGCGTGGATCTTGTCCTCGACGAGGTGGTGCAGCTTCATCATGTAGATGTAGCCGACGGTGATGTCCTGCTCGAACGCCTTGCCGGTGCGGCCGTCGCGGAGCTCGACCTTCCCTGATTCGGGCAGGCCCGCCTCTCTCAGGGCTTTCTTGATCGCGGGCTCGCGCGCGCCGTCGAAGACCGGCGTCTCCACGTGGAGGCCGAGCGCCTGCGCGGCCCACCCGAGGTGCGTCTCGAGGATCTGACCGATGTTCATCCGCGACGGAACGCCGAGCGGGTTGAGCACGATGTCCACCGGCTTGCCATCGGGCAGGAACGGCATGTCCTCGACCGGAAGGATCTTGGCGATGACGCCCTTGTTCCCGTGGCGGCCGGCCATCTTGTCGCCGACGCTGATCTTGCGCTTCTGCGCGACCGCGACGCGGATCATCTTGTTCACGCCCGGCAGGAGCTCGTCGTTGTTCTCGCGGCTGAACACCGCGACGTCGACGACCTTGCCGTGCTCGCCCGAGGGCAGACGCAGCGAGGAGTCCTTCACCTCGCGGGCCTTCTCGCCGAAGATCGCGCGCAGCAGGCGCTCCTCGGCGGTGAGCTCGGTCTCGCCCTTCGGCGTGATCTTGCCCACGAGGATGTCCTGCGGGCCGACCTCCGCGCCGATGTAGACGATCCCGTTCTCGTCGAGGTCGGCGAGCGCCTCCTCGCCGACGTTCGGGATATCGCGCGTGATCTCCTCGGGACCGAGCTTGGTGTCACGCGCCTCGCATTCGTACTTCTCGATGTGGATCGAGGTGAAGCGGTCGTCCTGCACGAGACGCTCGGACAGGATGATCGCGTCCTCGTAGTTGCCGCCCTCCCAGGGCATGAAGGCGACGAGGATGTTCTGGCCGAGCGCGAGCTCGCCGTTGTCGGTCGAGTAGGAGTCCGCGAGGACCTGGCCCTCCTCGACGCGGTCCCCCACCTTCACCAGCGGTCGCTGGTTGAAGCAGGTGCCCTGGTTGGTGCGGATGAACTTCTGCAGCTTGTAGCGGAATGCGTCGCCCGCGTCCTCCTCGACCCAGACCTCGGCGGCCGAGACGGAGCGCACGACGCCCTTGGCGCGCGCGAGCACCACCTGGCCCGAGTCCTTCGCGGCGCGGTACTCGATGCCGGTCCCGATGATCGGCGCCTCCGGGCGGACGACCGGGACGGCCTGCCGCTGCATGTTCGAGCCCATCAGGGCGCGGTTCGCGTCGTCGTGCTCGAGGAACGGGATGAGCGCCGCCGACACGGAGACGATCTGCTTCGGGGACACGTCCATGAAGTCGGCGTTCGCCGGCGGCGCCTCGTGGTACGCGTCGCCGCGGTGCACCTGCACGCGCTCGTCGAGGAAGAAGCCGGTGTCGTCGAGGCGCGCGTTCGCCTGCACGACCGTCGCGAGCTCCTGCTCGTCGGCGGTGAGGAAGACGATCTCGTCCGAGACACGCGGCTTGCCCTTGCCGTCCTTCACGATGCGGCGGAACGGCGACTCGATGAACCCGTACGGGTTCACGCGCGCGTAGGTCGCGAGCGACCCGATGAGACCGATGTTCGGTCCTTCCGGCGTCTCGATCGGGCAGATGCGGCCATAGTGGCTGTAGTGGACGTCGCGGACGTCGAAGCCGGCGCGCTCCCGCGAGAGACCGCCGGGGCCGAGGGCCGAGAGGCGTCGCTTGTGGGTGAGCTCGTCGAGCGGGTTCGTCTGCTGCATGAACTGCGACAGCTGGCTGCCGCCGAAGAACTCCTTGATCGCGGCCACGACCGGCCGGATGTTGATGAGCTCCTTCGGCGTGGCCTTCTCGGGCTCGACGATGGACATGCGCTCGCGGACGACGCGCTCCATGCGCAGGAGTCCCACGCGGAACTGCTGCTGGATGAGCTCGCCGACGGCGCGAACGCGACGGTTGCCGAGGTGGTCGATGTCGTCCGGGTGGCCCTTGCCGTTGTTCAGCTCGATCATCCGTCCGACGATGCGGACGAGATCGTCGTTGGTCAGCGTCCGCTGCGACATCTCGAGGTCGAGGCCGAGCTTGCGGTTCAGCTTGTAGCGGCCGACCTTCGCGAGGTCGTAGCGCCGGAAGTTGAAGAACAGCGACTGCACGAGGTTGCGCGCGTTGTCGATCGTCGGCGGGTCACCCGGGCGCAGACGCTTGTAGACCTCGACCAGACCCTCGTTCGTGTTCGTGGTCGGGTCGCGGTCCAGCGTCGACTGGACGTACTGGTGCTCGGGGTCGTTGTCGATCGCGGTGAAGAGCGCCTTGATCTCCTCGTTCGTCGAGTACCCGACCGCGCGCAGCAGCGTGGTGACCGGCAGCTTGCGCTTGCGGTCGACCTTCACCGACATGACGTCCTTGTTCGACGTCTCGAACTCGAGCCACGCGCCGCGGTTCGGGATGAGCTTGGCGTAGAAGAGACGACGGCCGGTCGTGGGGTCGTCGACGGCGGTGAAGTACACGCCGGGCGAGCGCACGAGCTGCGACACGACAACGCGCTCGGCGCCGTTGATCACGAACGTGCCCTTGTCGGTCATCCACGGGAAGTCGCCGAGGAAGACGTCCTGCTCCGAGACCTCACCGGTCTCCTTGTTCACGAGCTCGACGCGCGCCCAGAGCGGCTTGCTGAACGTGAGGTCCTTGGTGCGGCACTCCTCTTCGGAGTACTTCGGCTCACGGAACTCGCTCGAGATGAAACGCAGGTCGAGGTTCTTTCCGGTGAAGTCCTGGATCGGCGAGATCTCGGTGAACAGCTCGCCCAGACCCTCGTCGCAGAACCACTTGAAGCTGTCGAGCTGGGTCTGGATCAGATTCGGTAGCGGCAGGACCTCGGGCAGCGAGGCGAAGTTGCGGCGTTCGCGCGCAGGCGACAAGACCCGGTCGAGGGTGACGGACATAGACGGACCCTCCTCAGGCGCTTAGGTGGGGCAGGCGCAAAGAGAGACGGGGACTGACCTGTGGCAAGGGACATATCGTAGGCCGTCATCTACCGGCCGGTCAAGCGGCGGGAACCGTCAAATTTGGACTTGAGGCCGGGCCTTGTCAAGACCCCTTTCTTGCCGCTCCCGCCCGCCCGGGATAGGCGTCAGAAGTCGGTAAAACGGGCCCTTTGGCACCCTTTCGGGCGGCACACCGGCGGCGGGCGTGCGTATTCTCGGCAGACAGATGGACGAGCCGAAGGCTCCCGTGGACCAGCCGGCGCCCGAGAAGAAGCCGCTCGTGACGCGTCGAACCGTCCTCGCCGCCGCGGCTGCGGCCGGCGCGGGCGTCGCGGCGGCTCGCCTGATCGCGCTGGCGAACGAGCCCACCTTCGACCGGGTGCCGGTCACCGGCACGCAGGGCAATAAGACGGGCCTCGACTGGGTCACGCCGCTCGGGAACGAAGCCGCACGCGTCTCGCACCTGCTGCGGCGCGCCACCTTCGGCGCGAGCGCCGAGGAGCTC
>WNGI01006843.1_pt1 | contig 10396 bp, 9 predicted proteins | sample 5400621 | NCBI WGS metagenome assembly WNGI01 (sample SAMN13153374, study PRJNA577476) | soil metagenome | isolation source: 20 cm soil or saprolite under Garry oak tree replicate 1 | place: USA:California | collected 2016-06-15 | reverse complement strand
AAGCAAACAGAGCAGGCAAACAAATGGGCAGTGTTGGTCATCGTCGCCATCGGCGTTTTCATGGCAACGCTGGATTCGTCAATTGTGAATATCAGCCTGCCAGCGATCGCCAGCTCCTTCGGCGTACCCCTCAGTGGGGAGATAGAGTGGGTAATTATCGCGTATCTTGTCGTCACCGCGGGTGTATTGCTGACGGCAGGGCGTATATCCGATATGATCGGACGCAAGCCAATCTGGGCCGCCGGCCTGATCATCTTTACTGTAGGATCGGCTTTTTGCGGCTTCGCTCCTTCGCTGGGGCTGTTGATCGCAGCTCGTGCATTACAGGGTCTCGGCGGTGCGCTGATCATGGCCATTAGCCCGGCGATGCTGACAAGCGCCTTTCCCGCGCATGAACGAGGCAGGGCGCTGGGACTCAACGCCGTGGTCGTCGCACTCGGAGTGAGCACGGGCCCAACGCTGGGCGGTATAATCACATCTACCCTTTCATGGCGTTGGATTTTCTTCGTGAACCTTCCTATCGGTATCATCGGCCTCATTCTTACTATGCGCATCCTGAAAGAAAAAATGCGCTGGAACCGTGGTAAATTCGACCCGGCGGGAGCGATCCTGCTCGCTTTGGGACTGGTCGCAATTACGCTGGGACTTTCCTTTGGTCAAGAGTGGGGCTGGAACTCACCGCTGCTCATCGGCTGTCTTGCAACAGGCGTTATTGCCTTAATTCTTCTTTATATTGTTGAAAAACGCGTCGCCGATCCGATCATCAACCTGTCATTGCTCCACAACCGTGTCTTTCTCTCGGCCACCTTGAGCCTCGTATTGAGCTTTCTGGCGCTCTTCGCTGTGAGTTTCATGCTGCCGTTTTACCTTGAAGAGTTGCGTGGCTTCACGACCGTGCAGGCGGGGCTGCTTCTCACGCCACTGCCACTCACGATTGCCGTCATCGCGCCGTTCAGTGGAACGCTTGCTGACCGCTTCGGCACGCGCTGGTTAGCGGCGGGAGGGCTGACCATAGCCTGTATCGGGCTGATATTGATCAGCCAGCTTGACGCCCATAGTTCGACCTGGGATATCATCTGGCGCCTGGTGATCACCGGTATGGGCCAGGCTCTCTTCCAATCACCCAACAACAGCGCCTTGATGGGTGCAGCGTCTAAAGAACAGCAGGGCAGCGCCGCCGGCTTCCTGGCTACCGGTCGCGTCGTTGGCCAGAGCGTGAGCGTCGCCCTGTCAGGAGCCATCTTCACCAGCCTGGGCGGCGCCACCGCGGGTCACGAACTTATCACCAACAAAAACTTGACGCCGGCTCAAATTGCCAATCTACAACAGACCTTCACGCACGCTTTCCATACCACCTTTATCGTCTGCGCGTGCATCGCGGCGTTTGGTATTTTCACCTCGCTGGTGCGCGGCAAAGAGAGTTAACGACTTATGAACAGGACAGATCGCTTGCTGGCCATTGTCCTGGAATTGCAGGGCAAAGGGAGACAGCGCGCCGAAGACCTGGCGGCGACTTTCGAGACCAGTAAACGCACCATTTATCGCGATATCCAGGCGCTGGGCGAGGCGGGCGTACCGCTCATCTCCGTTCCTGGCCGTGGTTACTCGCTGATGAAAGGATATTTTTTACCCCCATTGAGCTTTACTACGGACGAGGCGACGATGCTCCTACTGGGCAGCGACTTTACGGCACAAAATTTTGATGCACAGTATCGTAGCGCCGCCCAATCCGCCAGCCGCAAGATCGAGAGTGTCCTCTCTGAGAAGCTGCGCGATGAAGTGCGCTACCTACAAGACAGCATTCTCTTTATCTCCAGCGGTTCTACTGAGGATATCACCGAGACAGAGATGGTGCGCCAACTGCGCCGGGCGATCATTGAGCGCGCCACAGTGCGTTTCTGCTACCATACGCGCTACGTCCGTAATGGCCAGAGTACGCAGCAGACCCGCGAAGCAGATCCCTATGGACTTGTACATTATGCAAATGCCTGGCACCTGGTAGCTTACTGTCATTTGCGTCAGGATATCCGAAACTTCCGGCTCGATCGCATGGAGAACCTGGAATTACTGTCCCGCACGTTTCAGCGCCCTACTGATTTCAAGATGCAGCAGCGGCGACAGGAAGAAGCGCAGAGAGTAGTGGTACGCGCCCTGTTCGACCAGGAGGTAGCGCGCTGGGTGCGAGAGTCACGCTCCTACTTCATGGTCGCCGTAGAAGAAAGCGCGCAAGGGCTGCTGGTAACCCTCCATGTGCGCCAGGAAAGCGAAATACTGCAATGGCTCCTCAGTTGGGGAAGATACGTACAGGTATTGGAGCCAGAGTCGCTGCGAAGCATGATAGCAGAGGAGGCGGAGGGCATGCTGCGCAATCATCAAAATGACCCAGGCAATTGCTTTTGAAATGGTGAAACTGGAAGGACCGCAATACCTCGACGTAGGGAGCGCCGCAGTGATATACTTTCACTATGGAAACGCAACCGGAGAACTCCTCCATCAATCAGGAAACCGCCACGCTGTTACGGAGCAATCGTGAACTGGCGGTGCTTTACACCATCGCCGGGCATCTGAACCGCAAGGTAGATGTATATGAGGCGCTGCAGGAGGTATTGGCGCAAGTCACCAACCTGCTGGGCTTACAAACGGGTTGGGTCTGGCTGCTCGATCAACAGGGTGAACCATACCTTGCTGCAGCGCAATCGCTCCCACCCTATCTTGCAGACCATCCAGAACGCATGACCGGCTATTGTCTCTGCCTGGATACGTTCCTGGAGGGCTGTCTTGAAGGGGCCGCCAATATCGATGTATTCCGCTGTAGCCGCCTGAAGAAAGCCGAGCGCGATAGTGATCCCACCTCCTGGGGCTTGCGTTTTCATGCCAGCGTGCCCATCTATGCCAGCGCGACGCCGTTGGGTGTACTGAATGTTGCCAGCGAAGATTGGCGCGAACTGCTGCCAGAAGAACTACAACTGCTGCACATTATTGGCGACCAGATAGGGCTGGCGATACAACGCGCGCGCCTCTCCGCCGAACAAAGAGTCGCGGCCGCGCGCCTTGCCACTACCGAGGAGCGCAACAGGCTGGCCCGGGAGATTCACGATACACTCGCGCAGGGATTAGCGGCCATCACGCTGCAATTGGAGACGGCTGATGCCCTGGCAACAACGCGCCCTCAACGCGCCCAGGAGGCACTGCGCCGCGCGCTTGACCTTGCCCGCGGCAACCTGAAAGAGGCACGCCGCTCCGTGATGGATTTGCGAGCGGCGCCATTACAAAATCGTACGCTGCCCCAGGCGCTGGCAGCGCTGGCGCAACAGGATTGTGAAGGCGCTGAACTCACTGTACAATTCTCCTGCCCTCCTGATCTCACTTTCCCGCAACATTCGACACGCCTGGAAGTGGGCATTTATCGTATCGCGCAGGAGGCGCTGGCAAATGCCTGCAAACACGCCGGGGCACAGCATATCGAGATGATGCTCACAGGAGACAATGAGTATATAGAGATCGTGGTGCAGGACGACGGCAGTGGTTTTGATCCAGACAAGGTGACAAAAATCGGCGGGGAAGGGCAACACTTTGGCTTGACCGGCATGAGTGAGCGCGTGAAATTGCTTGAGGGCACTCTCAGTATTGAAAGCGAATTGGGGGCAGGCACCCGTATTGTTGCCCGAGTCCCATACCGCGGGAAAGGCCAGTAGATGGATAAAATTCGCATTTTGCTCGCGGACGATCATCCTATACTGCGCGAAGGTTTACGAGCCGTATTGGAGACACAGCCAGATTTCGAGGTCATCGCGGAGGCTGCCAACGGCATTGAAGCGGTGCGGCAGGCGCTGACCATGCAGCCAGATATTCTCCTCCTCGACCTCGAAATGCCGCAACTGGACGGCGTCGAGACTATTCGTCGCCTGCGCCAGCAACAGCCAAATTCCCGCATCATTGTCTTTACGGCTTTTGACAATGATGAACGTATCATACACGCGGTGCAGGCTGGCGCGAACGGCTACCTGTTGAAAGAGGCGCCGCGCGATGAAATTTTCAGCGCTATCCGCATCACCATGGCCGGGGGGTCGCTTTTGCAACCCGTCGTTGCCTCCAAATTGCTGCGTCACATGGGAAACCAGCCCCTTACAGGCTCACCAGCTACAACATACAGTCAAACAACGCAGCCTACCCTACCCTTCGAACCCCTTACCGAGCGCGAGCTCGAAGTACTGAATCTCTTGGCCCAGGGAATGCCGAATAAAGAGATCGCGGCTCAACTTGTTATCAGCGAACGCACCGCCAAATTCCATGTCAGTTCCATTATGGGCAAGTTAGGTGCTACCAATCGTACTGAAGCGGTCTCACTCGCCGCCCAAAAAGGGCTCATTACGCTCCATTCCTGACACGAAAGCACCATTTCCACAACTAATGTTTCTCTTGATACGTATTACTTATGTGAAGAACAGGAGGAACAATGCAATGATGCAATCACAAACATATGATACAAAACGCGTACATCTCAGTCGCTGGCAAATCTTTTTGCACGCGCGGAAAACCTTTAGACTTATCGGCGCCCTGGTAACCGATCGACGTATCTCTTTATGGCGCAAGGTGCTCTTCTTCGGCACGATTGGCGGCCTTCTGGTGCTGCTATTATTCCCAGACCTCTTCAATGAGACGTTCTTGAGTACCATTTTCCCCTTGATCGGTACAGTAGCGGGTGTCCCAATCGATGCAGGATTCGACTGGGCGGCTTTCGCCCTGGTAGCGCTGAACCTGTTCAAGTTCTTTCCGGCTGAACTGGTGGCGGAACACTATCAACGCATATTCCGCCAGCAATAGAGAAAAGAAGAGGGGCTTGCCTGCTAGCAAGTCCCTCTTTTTCTTATCTTCTGCGTAAATCTCGTCACAGATGAATTATGTCTTTGGCGGTTGGCGCTCTAAATTTCGTACCAGCATTGATAAAAACATACGTCTGGTCCTGCGATGGCAGGTGCATATGTATGATCATATCGGGCTTGCCATCAGCGGTAACGTCACGAAATTCCAGCGTAATTGGCGTCAAGTCGCCGCCCGGCCCCAAAATATAGTAGGGCACGACGTAGCTCAGAGCGCCCGACTGGCTGCCGGCAGGAAATTCCACCACGATCGCCTGGCGATTCAGGTTGACAGCAATGAAATGGCTAGGACGCTGGGCGCTATCACCCCCGTGTCCAACCACGGCATCAGTCTGGTAGGTTCGAGGAATGCCATAGCGAATGTCATCGTAGCGCTGCATACCCCATGCCAGCGCCAATGAACCTAATTCCCATAACACGAGCATCGCGATCATTCCAATGCCAACAGGAAGCAGCCAGTGTACTTTCCCTTTGAAGATATCATTCGCTGGAGCTGCCTGCGTCCTGGGGATGTTACGAGCAGCTGGCGGGATATTTATCGGAGGCGCCTGAGGCGAGATAGGTTGCCTTGGCTGCCCTCCTGTACGCCGCGGGGGAACTGGGGAGCCCGGCAAACCAGCTGTAGGAGGACGTGGTACGGGTAAGGTCGCTCTGCGAATCGCAGTTGTATGGGGACGAGGGGGATCGGAGGCCAGTTCATCATCCAATAGCATGTCATCTTCAGTTTCACGGCCATCGCGTCCATTCTTATCTGAAAATGTTACCAGGCTTGGATCAGACCTTCTTGTCCCTGTTGTCCCCGTGTTGCGCTTTTGAGGCTGATCTGCGCTGCGCCCCATTCAAATTCCCTTTCTCTTACCGGGTTCTACCATCTCCGACGCGCACATAAATACGTGTATTCTAAGGCGAAGCATACAATGCGCTCTGCCAATTATTACTAGCATGATAGATTATTCCCATATATATGTCAAGCTAATTGTCTCTACTTCATGCTGTTCCAATATGTCGTGTTTTCCAGCGCAATCCTGACTTTATACCGTCTGATTATGAGTATACTCTATGGTTGATTGTGCGTCACCAAAAGGGTTATTGTATAGCCCTGGCAAACCTTCACACGACCGAAGTGAAATGTGATATCATGTGTTTCAGATAAAATAAGTACTCCCATCTGAAGCTAGAACAGGAGCCTCCAGATCGACAGTATTCCGGTTTCATCACGGAACCTGCCCAAATCAAACGGTCATAGTCCTCATGAGGTGCAATCGCAGGGGCCCTGGCTCACTGTGGCGCGAGTTGCGTGGGTCGTCCTCTTTGTGTCGATCCTGGGCTTGTTCATTATTCACATCCCCGGTTACTACGCTGCTCTTCACCTGCTACGTTCGCCGAACGCTAACACGTTTACCGGTCAACTGACCCCCGGAGATGTGCAGGCACTTCATTCGCTGGGTCTTTCCCTCGACTTCTACGCCGTGTGTATGGTCGTGGTCAGCCTCCTCTTTCAGTTCAGCTATGCCGCTGTAGGTTTGCTGCTCTTCTGCCGCAAGTCGGATGATCGCATGGCACTCTTTGCCTCATTTGCCTTGATGCTGTCCCCATTTGGGTTTGCATACCTCACCTTGCAAACACTGCCTGCAGCCGGGTACTGGTTAATCCCAACGCTGAGTTCTTTTGGCAACGCCAGCATCATGCTTTGCGCGTATGTGTTTCCCAATGGGAAGTTTGAGCCGCGTTGGACACGCTTGCTTGCCCTTGTCCTCATTGCATACTGGGCCGCTGTTGCCCTCTTTCCGACGCGCATCCTCAACCACAACTGGCTCAATTTCCCACTCTTTTTTGGCCTGGCCGTGAGTACGATGCTGGTCCAGGTCTACCGCTATCGCTACTTGTCCACGCCGCAACAGCGGCATCAGACCAAATGGGTGGTATACGGTATATCGATAGCCGTCCTAGGGAATATCCTGGCGCGTTTCCTCGCTTCTTTCGTCTTTTCCCCGCTCGCCGGAGGAAGTTCACTTACTGACATTGTCGAAGTCCTCCTCATTATTTGCTCGATGCTGGTGATCCCTCCCACGCTCGGCATCGCCATACTCTCCGCCCATTTGTGGGATATCGATGTCATCATCAACCGCACCCTGGTCTATGGAGCGCTCACAGCCTCCCTGGCGCTGCTGTATGTAGCCCTGGTGATCGTCCTGCAATTCCTCTTGCGTGGACTGACCGGAGGCAACCAGCTGGCTATTGTCGCCTCCACCCTCGCTATCGCCGCCATGTTCCAACCTTTACGCCAGAGTATTCAGACGATCATCGATCGCCGCTTCTATCGTCGCAAGTATGATGCAGCTCGCACCCTGGAGGCTTTCACTGCAACATTGCGCAACGAGGTTGATCTGAACCACCTGCGTGAGCAGGTATTGTCGGTGGTAGAAGAGACGATGCAGCCAACACACGCCTCACTCTGGCTGCTCGATACCAAAGAACCCTGGACAGTAAAAACGCGCAAGCTCCCACTAATCGATGAGGAAGCAGGATAATTACAAGGATATCAATATGCAGAAAGAGACGTACGACGTGGTAGTGGTGGGTGCAGGAGTAGTAGGCTGCTCTGTGTCTTATCACCTGGCCAAATCTGGACTAAAAGTAGCCCTTGTCGACAAAGGAAGCGCGGCAGGTGAAGCATCGCAAGCAGCGGCGGGCATGCTCGCCCCTCTCGGTGACGAGGCTCCCAATCAAGAGCACCCATTGCAGCAACTGGGTATGGAAGCTCTGGGCTATTATGATGGCCTGGATGAGCAATTGAAGCAAGAGACAGGCATTGACATAGGACTGGTCGATGTTCCTACGCTGCGCCCGGCTTTTGATGAGCAGGGCGTGGCACACCTGCAAGCCCTCCTTACCAGACAGCAGCACTTTCTCCCAGGACTTCAGTGGCTGGATGGTAGGCTGGTACACGAGATAGAGCCATTGCTTCCAGAGACCGTCCAGGGAGCATTGTTGTCTCCCTATGAGAGAAGTGTGCAGGCTGCACGGATCACGCTGGCTTATGCACGAGGGGCAGCAATCCGTGGTGCACACCTTGTTGAAGGATGTCCCGTTGGGCGGCTCATCCGTCAGGGACAGCGGGTTGTCGGCGTAGAGACCGTGCACGGTCCCATGAACGCGGGGGTCATCGTCCTGGCAGCAGGTGCGTGGGCTACACAATGGCATACCAGGACATCGATCCCGCCTATTTTCCCGGTGAAAGGACAGATGATGGCGCTGCAAGCGCCGTCCAGCCTTCATTTGCGCCATACTGTGTATGCCTATGGTGTGGGTGGGATCGTCCCAAAATCGGATGGGACGATCTTTGTCGGGTCAACCGTAGAACAGGCAGGATTCGACAAAGCGGTTACGGCTGGAGGGATAGCGACACTACTTGCTGCCGTGTCAAAGCTTACCCCAGACTTGAACAGGGCTCGATTTGTACGCGCCTGGACAGGGCTGCGTCCAGGTTCGGCAGATGGGCTGCCACTCATTGGGCCAAGCCAGAGCGTGCAAGGATTATGGATTGCAGGGGGACACTTCCGCGATGGGATTTTACTGGGGCCACTCACAGGCCATATTTTGGCAGAACTCATTCAGAAACACTCAACACCATTTGGCCTGGATCTACAAGCATTTAATCCTGACCGCTTTGGTGGCTGGGATAGTGCTTCATCCTTGACATAGCTAGCTGCTTTAATATCTATCGTATCGATGAACAGTGCAGTAGTAGCGATGCTGTTGCCAGCCTGACACGGAAGCGTTTGTGTCTTCTCAGTTCCAACCTGTATGGCAATCAGCAATGCTTGTTGATAAATATTGCATTTTTCTAAAAAATAGTGTATACTTGAAAAGTCTTCTACTTCTTCTCATAAACCACGTTCCTCGTATGAAACAACACTCAAAGCACCCCTCCATCACGGGAGTGCTACGACTCACACGTCTTCACGTTCACATCTCTCCACATGGGAGCGTGATTTCCGGAACGGTTTTGTTCGCTCTTTCGCTTTTGTGCCTTCCATCTCTCACCTCTGAATGGAGGGGTTAGCGACATTGATCATTTTGAGCAAGAAGTGGATCTAGAAAACAACAGCAAAGGACATGAACCTTATGGCAAGTCAGAAGCATCTTGATATCCTTTCATCAGGGAATACGCTTTGGGGGAAGTGGCGACGAGCATATTCTGATGTACAGGCTGTAGAGCCGGACCTCCATAAAGCTGATCTCCACGGAGTTGATCTCCACGGAGTTGATCTCCACGGGGCCGATCTTACTGAGGCCAATTTGCAGGAAGCGGACCTGCGAGGAGCGGACCTGCGAGGAGCGGACCTGCGTAATGCCAATCTTCGCAGCGCCAATCTGAGCGATGCTCATCTCCAGAAGGCATACCTGCGCTGGGCAGACTTACGCGATGCCAACCTCTGTCGCACGGATCTGACGGGTGCAGATCTCAGCAAAGCCGACCTGCGCGGAGCAGACCTGGATGGAGCCCTCCTCGACAAAGCGATATTCGATGAGGCGAGCTTATCCGGGGTAGACCTTAGCGGCGTGGACCTCAGCAAGGCCGATGTACGTGGATCTGTGCGTACTGAGACAAGAGCGTAAGGAGCATCAAACACTGCGTTCACTTCCAGGCCCGACGAACATCCGACGTGGAGGCAAAACGCAGCAGGTGGCGGCAAGTCCCTTTTCTCTGCTACGGCACCAGCCAGGATAATCAGTGCTCATTGGAGCACAGGAAGTGAACAAGCAACGCATGAGCAAGCAAGAACCACCAAAGCCCCCTTGCAGGGTAGCATCGGAGGGGTCGCGATGATAGCAGACCGCTACTATGTCCAACGCCTCACTGAGCAGGTGTTTGTGATCCGGGAGCGCCTGTCCATGGACGGTGAGACAGGATCCAATGATCGCATTGTCCGATCGTTCGACATCCGCCAGGATGCATACATGTATGCCGACAGTGTGAACGATAAGCAAAGGGAGCTCGATGAACACTTTGGGCACTGGGCGCAATCCCCTATATTAGAAAGGCAGATTTAGACTGGCCTATGACTTTGGGAAAACGCATCCACTCCAGCCAGACCGCCTTGTTGCACTGATCGACTTGCTGGAGAGCAGCGGGTTGTGGCAGCGGAACAAACAGCACACACGTTTGCCTCTACGTGCTGCAACCATCGAAGATTAGCGCATACCCCGGCGGGAGAGATTGTTGGGGAAGTGACGCTCGCCCCTGGTGATGTGTGGTGGGAAGGGATAGAAAATAGCTATGAAGTCGCCCTTGAGGTCAGCTCGCATTGGCGAGGACAGAGAATTGCCTCCGAATTGTTGGCATTTGCTCTTGATTTTGAGGCGGTAGAGGAAATGATCCTCTTTGCAATGGGGTTGTCCTGGCACTGGGACACGCAAGGGCTAGGGCTCTCAATCCGTCGCTATCGAGTAATGCTCTCAAAGCTCTTTGCGGAGCAGGGTTTTGTCGAATACCCGACGACGGAGCCGAA
>WNGI01006841.1_pt1 | contig 10398 bp, 4 predicted proteins | sample 5400621 | NCBI WGS metagenome assembly WNGI01 (sample SAMN13153374, study PRJNA577476) | soil metagenome | isolation source: 20 cm soil or saprolite under Garry oak tree replicate 1 | place: USA:California | collected 2016-06-15 | reverse complement strand
AGGTGCCGCCCCAGATCCCGGCTGCATCCACTGGCAACAAATTCGAGACCCGATCGAGCATTTGTCGCGCGGCTTTGTTGGTGAAGGTGAGCAGCAAAATGTTGCGCGCATCCACCCCGTTCTCGAGTAAATAGGCCACGCGATAGGTCAGAGTCCGCGTTTTGCCCGATCCCGCGCCCGCAATGACGAGCAACGGCCCCGGCGGGGCTGTCACCGCCGCCAACTGTTGCTCATTCAATTCTGCCGCATAATCGATCGCGCCGCTAAATGCTGAATGCGCTCGTTGCAAGGTGTATTGGCGAGACATGGGAAAGCTACGCTCCGGTGACGAGACAAGGGCTTCAACGGAAATTTCAGAAAACTAGAGAGCTTCACCCGAACCGCCCGGGACGATTGAGGTAAATCGCCGGGCTATCTCACCCTCACGTTGCACCAGGCGGAGCGTCCGTGGTCGTCCAATGCGGTGAGTTCGTATTCGCCCGGCGTGGATTTCCAGGAGAGCATTTCGGCGGCGTTGCATTTGCCAAGAAACGTTTTGCCAGCAAACCAGTAAATGTCGCGCACATCTGCGTCGGCTTTTGCTCGGAGCGGGATCGCCGTTGCCGAAGCAAAGAGAATTTCGCTGTTGGGCAAAGGCGAAACAATCCGCGGAGAATCTCCCGAGCGCGCAACGACCGCTGTTCCGGGAAGAAATGGCGGTGGCGATCGGCGAGCGACCCCGGCGTGTTCAAACAATCGCAGCAGATCATTTGGCCAGAATTCATAGGTTTCGCGCCGGATTTCGCGCGTGCCGTCATCCGTCGCGAGGCGCAATCCGGTCGCGACATCGACCAGGACCTCGCGGTGCAATTCGCAGGTTTTGATCGGCGAGATTCCCGGAATAAACCAGCCTTCAACTAGGTCGGTGCAGTGTGCGCCAGGCAACTCCCCGGAAACGCTGCAAAATTTTACCCGCTTCAAATTTGGCGGAGGCTGAAGTGTTCTGTCTGGCTCTGGCCAGTTCGCGCGCAAGCTGTCGATGATTTGAAAGAAAAGTGGCGCCGCCGCAGTGCGTCCAACAAAGGCGCCGTTGGCGCGGCCGTCGAAATTGCCAATCCAAACCGCAAGCACGTAATGATCGAAAATCCCGATCGACCAGGCATCGCGAAATCCGTGCGACGTTCCTGTTTTCCAGAAAACCGGTGCCGCGCTTGCGGGATCGGCACAATTCATTTCCGGCCGCGGGACGTTGCCGAGCATTTGCAAAGTGAGGAAGGAAGCTTCGGGCGAAAGAATTCGGAGGCCCCCTTTTGAAATCGGATCGTGCGCGGTGCGACGCAGTGAGCGCAGTTCGCCGTTGTTCGCGAGAGCGGCGTAGAGCCGCACCAGATCTTGCATTGTTACTTCCGCGCCGCCGAGCGGCAGCGCGAGTCCGTAATGAGATTCCGGTTCCGGAAGCGGCACGTCGGCACGTCGCAGAAATTCGTAAAGATTCGGATGCGAAAGTTGCGCGGCGAGTGAGACGGCCGGGACGTTGCGACTGCGGGCCAGGGCGTCGCTGGCGCGAAGCGGACCAAGAAAATCGCGATCGAAATTTTCCGGATTGTATTCGCCAAAACTGCGCGGCGCATCCGCCAGCACACTCAGCGGGTGAATGATTCCCTGTTCCATCGCCAGCGCATAAACGAATGGCTTCAAGGTAGAGCCGGGCGAACGCGAGCTGCGCGTTCCATCGACCTGGCCATAGATTCCTTTGTCCCAAAAGTCGGCGGAGCCGATCTGCGCGAGGATATCAAGCGTTCGCGTATCGACCAGGAGGACAGCGGCGTTTTCAATTCCGCGTGTCCGAGTGGCCGCAATATAATCAGAAACCCGGCGTTCGATCAGGCGCTGCCTCGCCGGATCGAGTGTGGTCACAATTTCACGACTGGTTTTGTCCGATTCGAACACTTGCTGGACGAAGTGCGGCGCAAGGAATTCGGTATTCCCGCGGGCCTGCGCGCGAAACAACCGATTGGAGAATTCCGCATCGGTATCAGGTAAAACACGATCGTGCCACTTGCGTTGCGCTTTGTTCAGCAAACTGTTTTCGCGATCAACCAACAGAGCGCGGCGTGTCGGACTCTGCGGAATCACGCTCAGCGCAATCGCCTCCGGTCGGGTCAAGTGCGAAGCTTGTTTGCCGAAGTAAATTTCGCCCGCCGCGCCTGCGCCTTCGATGTTCCGGCCGTAAGGAGCAAGATTGAAATACGCTTCCAGAATTTCCGCTTTCGAGTAATGCCGCTCCAATTGCAAGGCGCGCAAGATTTGCGCGGCTTTGCCCGCAACGGTTCGCGTATGCAGGTGAAAACGCAGACGGGCGAGCTGCATTGTGATGGTCGATCCGCCGGTGCGCGCGTGCCGGGGCAGAATGCTTGCAACCGAACGCAACAACGCCACTGGATTGATGCCGGGGTGCTGCGCGAAATGTTTGTCCTCGAACTGAAGTGTGGCGTCGATCAGTTCCGGCGAAATTTCACGCAATCGTGTTCTGATCCGGAATTTTTGATCCGAGCTCAGGGTCACACGTAACAAATTTCCATCGCGATCACGCACGACTTGAGAAAACGAAATGCCGTCGAACAGTGGCGGCTTCGGAAGCATGAGCCAAAACAACATCCCGCATGAACCGGCCATTACGGTGACGCGGAGCGTTTTCTTGAACCATCGGCTTCGCAACGCCGTCATCCCGAGCGGAGCGAGGGACCCCACCCACGAAGTTTGGAATACGCTAACGATAAAGTGTGATCCATCACCCTGGGCGGGGTCCCTCACTTCGTTCGGGATGACATGTGTTTTCACTGCGGGTAATTCGAAAACTCATTCCGTCACCAAGATTTTCCCGCCCACACCGCGGCCTTTGACTCCGCGATCGTACATCGATTGCGCGAATACCGGCGGGACGACGAATTCCCCGCGATTACACGACTTGATGTCGTAATCGATTTGCAGCGCGGCACGTGGTGCAGTCCCGAAGAAAACGGCGCGATCTTCCCGCACATCGACATAATCGATTCCATGGATCGATGACACTCCCGGGCGCAACGAAGAATCGACTACTTCAAATCCGCCCGGCAGCAGATCGATGATCGCGACATTGGTCAGGGCGTTCTCCTTCAGACTGCGCACATGCAATCGTACGTGGACCGAATTTCCGAGATGAGTTTGAGTTACCGGCTGACTGTTCCTGTCGAGTAACTGGCGATAAACTTCGAGTCCGTCCGCCAGCGCTTGATCTGGAACCGTTCTGTCGAATCCGGCTTCGATCACTTGAAAAAATGCGCCCGGGCCACCAATTGGCGTTGCGGCGCGGAAACGCAGCGATTTCGCCTGGGCGGAAAAATCGGCACGCTGCAAAAGTTTTGTTCCGCTTTTCAAGCGTATTTCCGTTTTGTTCTCGCGCAGCTCGGCGACGCTGAGTTCGGGAAGGTTCTGTGCGATGACTTGCGAATAAGCTTTCAGCGCGGCAACAGCGTACGCAGCCGATAAGGTGTTGAACTGGCCTTCACCGATCGGACGCGAGACTTTTTCGAATTCCTTCGCCGAAATTTGACGCAGTCGCGCGGGGAAATGCCGCGCCAGGATTGCGATATATTGTGAATCGGCGCCAAGCGGCTGGCAGAAGTCGTTCCAATCAAAATTAGGCGGCTGGCCGAACCGATACTTCGCGATCAACCGCTCTGATTCCTCGTCCTGGTGCAAAAGCTTGAGCGCGCCGGCGAGGTAAATGCTGGTGATATCTTTCGGCCAATCTTTCGCGCGATGTTTATCGAGATAATCGCGCAGATTAAGGATGTAATTCGTAGTGACGACGCCTTCGCGCGTGAGAACGTAGATGGCATAGGCCACGGTTCGCGCGTCCGCAAAAGTCGACGGCTCGCGCCCGGCTATTGTTTGCAAGTTGCGCAAACCCGTCGTGAACATTTCCGATGGAGGCGGAAACCCGGCAGCCTTCGCCTGGCTAAGAAAATCCATCACGTAAACCGAAACGAAGCTGATGTGCGCACCAGTTTCCGGCGCCCAATAACCGAAACCACCCTGGTCGTTTTGTCGGCGCCGCAAGGTCGTGAACGTTTTCTCGAGCTGCGCGCTTATTTCCGCGCGTTTCAAACCGAAATCGACTTCATCCGAAAGCAGCAAACGGCAAAATGCTGCGCTTGTGATTTGCTCGCTGCAACCGTGCGGAAAATTTTTCAGGTAAACATCGAGTCCGTGCGCCAAGCCGAGCGGCAACGCCGAAATCGAAGCCTCGAGCTGGCGGGAGTCCGGGCGAAGCGCCCGATCAATTGAAACGTCCGTGCTGGAGTCAGTGAAACTTCCGCTGCGCACATCGGTCATGTAGGGAACCGGTGGGCGAATGCTGAGCGTGGCGCGTCGATGGACCCGCGCACCGCCGGCGCTGGCAGTGAAATTGATTTCACCCGAGCCGAGATGATCGGCGACGCGGAACTTGAAAACCGCGGTTTGTTCGCGGCCCGCCGCGATCTGCATCTGTTGCATTGCGGGGCCTACTAACAAGAAGTGGGCAGATGGTTCTGTCCGCAGTTGGGTTTCCGTCTCGCCTTCCAGGTTGTTTGCAACCGTGACACCGGTTTCAAATTCATCTCCCGGAGCGACCAGCACCGGCACACTCGGCGTGATCACAAACGGCCCACGAACCAGTGTCTCGCGATCGGCCGCGCCAGCGCCGTCGTCGGAAATCCCGACCGCCATGACCTTAAGCATGCCGTCAAAAAAATCCGGCACATCGTAAACCACTTCACGCGGAGTTGGGTCGGCCTCGAGAATGCCGGACCAAAACACCACCGGTTTCTCCGTGATGCGCTTGAATGGATTAAGCCGTTGAATATCGCCACCGCCGCCAAAAGCCGAGACTGAGCGGAGCAATGAAAATTCTGGAATGATCAGATCGACGATCTGCGCGGTCTCAACTCCGAGCGCGCACTTGCGAAAGAAAAAGCCGATCGGATCCGGTGTTTTAAAATCGGTGACTTGCAGGATTCCTTCATCGACCGCGAAGAGAACGATCTTGCAGGGGCGATCTGTCTTGTAGGAAATGTGAAGCGGTTCTCCTGGCTTGATCGTAGGCGACGTTTGCAGATCAAGGGTGAGGCGGCGTTTTTCGATGTTGGCGGTGAAATGGACGACGCCGTAACTGAGCGGACTAATTGAGATTTCTTTTGCGTTCAGCGCACGGACAAACGCAACATTGATGTAACCGCTGCCCTCAAAGCCTTCTGGCAGACGAATGTGTTGAATGCTGCTGGCGGTGTTGGTTTGAAACCACGCATATCCATAGATCTTGTCGCGCTCGATTGTAATCAGCCCGCTCCCGGCATACGGAGCCGTGATACTGACCGCAATGTCGTCGCCGCTGTTGTATTGCGCGCGATCGAGCTTTACTTCCAACTCCGCATTTTTCTCCAACGCGGCTGAAGCACCGTCGTTTCCCACGACGCAATAGTGCAGCTGGCTAAGCCGGCGATTTTGATCGTCGCGAAGCTCGATCGCGTAGTTGCCCGGCTCGGAAGTCGGGAGCGCGTAATGCAAACCGTTCGCGGAAATGGCGAGCTTCTCCGAATGAGCGAGCCGCTCTTTCAGCACCGAATGGTAGACGAAGTTTCCGTTGTCCTGCCGCGCCAGGACCGAAACATATTCCTGGGCAATGAGATTGAGGGTGACGTTCTCGACTGCAATTCGCTTCAGTTGCGGATCGACCGCGATGAAATCGAGCGCGCGCTGTTTGCTCGTTTCGATGTAGTGCAAGTCGCCGTCTGCTTTTGCGCCAATCACGAATGGCAAATCGGAAACGAGGGTGTTTTTCTGGCTGGTAACGCTGCGGCCGCCATCGGCCTCGAACCCTTCCGCAGTGAACCGCATCGCATAGGTTGCATCGGCAAAGCGCTCGAGTTGCAGATCGAATTCCGCGTGCCCGTCATTGTCGGTTTTTTTCTCCCCGAGCTCGACCGACTGCGAGCGCCGTTCTTTTCTTTCATCGAACGTCGGGTCGCAAAAAACGAAATCACGAAATTCCGGGAAACCAAATCCGGCGGGTGAAAGCTCGAGCTTGGCGGTAATGCGCCGGTCCGTTGCGGGCGTGCCGTACAAATTAGCCAGCGAAATCGATGCGCGCATTTGTTTGGGCCTGATCCAGCCATGAGCACTTTCTTGGGAAAGCCGCGTCTCGATCTTCGTTCGATCGGGCAAAAATTCTTTCACGTTTGCGATGGTGGAACCCAGAAGGGTGGCGCGCTTGTTGTTCTTGATCAGATAGGCATTGATCCGGTACGCCCCGGTCGGCGAGTCGTTACTGGTCTGATAAGTCAGCTCGACGAAACCGGTCTGTGATAAGGTGATTTTTGTCGTCTGTACCGGCAGATCGCGCGCATCCAGCACTTCGGTCTCGATCGGCAACCCTGCCAACTGCCCGCTCCAGTTCCGTTGTTTCACCACCAGTCCAGCGTGAATTTCATCGCCCGGCCGATAGACGCCGCGTTCCGTAAAAATGAAAGCGTCGAGATCTTCGGCGGAAAGGTTTTGCGCGCCGTCGATGTCGAAGCGTGAAAAATTCAGCACCCGATCTTCCCGGGCGTAGGGAATGAAAGCGACGTCGTCGCCATTGCGGGCCACCAATGCAATCGGCGTTTTGTCGCGCGTGAGTTTCTCAACTGAACTAAACGCGGCGTGGCCATCCGCTGCCGTCGTTTCCTTCTCTAAAGCGATTCCATTTTTGCCGATGATCTCGACGCTGGCGTTCGCGATCGGCCGCCCGCTTTGAATCGACATCAGAAAAACATCGCAACTGCCATTCGCACTTTTCTTCGTCAAAATTCCAATGTCGGTAATGAGAAGAAAACGGGTCTCCCGTACCGAGGGAATTACTTTGCGCTTGATCGGGTCCCAGCCGCGCGCCGTCAGGAAAAAGAGACCGCGCTCGCTGCCGCCATCGGCCGGTTTGCGCAGATGCTCGGAAAAATCGAACGCGGAATAGTTCGCTTTCCATTTGTTTTCCAAGGCGATCGACTGATGCTCGAGGGCGATGCGCGAGATGTTTTCCTGATCGAAAATTCCCGGATCCTCAAACCGCGGATGCTGAAATTTGCCCTCTGTCTGGCTAACGAGATGGTTGATTTGATTGGTGGCGACGCGCGCGATTTCATACTCGATTGCCGACAAACCGCGGGAACGGACGGATAGCTTGCGCTCGCCGCTCAATGCGAGCAGACCGCCAGCGCCTTCTATTTGAACTTCGCGCGGCAATTCCGGTACGGGAATGACCGCGTTGTAGTCATCGACCAGTGGATAATCGCCCAGTGCGCGCACCCCTTTGCGCAGGCGAAGATAAAGCTCGCCTTCGTCTTCGACCCGGATGCGAAAAGCGTGTTGTATGTCGTGCTCTTTCTCCGATCGAACAACGGTGAACTCGACGCGTTTCGCGCGCGCAAGCACGTCATCAGTAACGTCAGTCGCGCTTTGCCATTTCGATTTTACGCCGTCATCCGTAACTCTTTCGTCTTCGCCCGAATCTTCAACCGTTTCGCTTTCGTCGGGCTGGGCGTCGCTGTTTTCGACGTTTCGCTTCGGCAACAACCAAAGCTCCAACGACTTCTCCAGGTCGCGCGTCGCGATTTCCGCCGTCGTGTTCAGGATGATGATTTGCTCGGGATCGCTTTTTTTGCTGCGGACGATCGTGCCTTTGGCTGACTCGATCCGGAAGAATGTCGCCACGGACGGAACCCGTAGTTTTTCTTCCAGTGCCGCGTGGGTTTCAGCCGTGTTCTGCGCGGCGCGGATACCCTTGCTCAATTTCAATTTCACCCAGTCCTCGCGCGTCGGCAGGGTGACGGTGGAACTGCGCAAGTAGGCGAGGCGCTGATGCAAGCCGTAGCTGATGGTGAAGTGCGGCGCCGGATCAGTGGCGGCAAAGATTTTTGATCCCCCCAGTATTTCGAACTCGATCCGACGCTCCAATTCGCCGGGCTCGATCCGGTGCGTTGCCTCCAGCGTCGCCGTGATCTGACGCACCTCGGGATTGATCGGATCCTGGTAGAGAACGAGGTCGCGAATGGCGATCCCGAACACAGGTGTTTCGAATTCGTAGCGCGACCGCTCGAGGCGCACGTGCGACGGGAAAAAGCTCTTGTCGAAAGTGACCGAGAACTTTTTCTCGGCTGGCCAGTCTTCGGTCGGCTCGAATAAGAGGATGTCGTCGGCGGACCAGCGCCAGGCGCCGGCAATCTGGGGATTAAGGTGAACGCCGCTCAGCGATCGTTTTTGCAAGTCTTCAAGTCGTGCGGCGTGATCGCTGAAATAAACAATGAGCGGCGGGAACTTTAATTCCTTCTGCAATTTCGTGACCGGCAGCTGCGCGATGGTGGCACGGACGCGGTAGGGCTTCGGCCTGTGCTGATACCAGTGCCAGGTCCATGCTGTCCCGCAGGCGAAGAGAAGAAAGGCAATGAGCGCCGGCGCGACAAGCCGAGGGTGAACGCGCGCAAAACGAGCGCAACCGGCGCCGATGCGGCTAAGCCAGTGTGGCGGGCGCCATGAAAAGTTGCCGAAGATTGATCCCAGAATTCGAGAAATGCCTTGGGTGAATCTTCGAAAAAGCGCGTTCATAAGATGAATACGGCCCCCGCCGCACTGATCTTTCAGAAAAAAGCGTCGCCCTTGCGTCGCGTGTATGAAGCAAACCGCGCGTCATCCCGAGCCGCGCAGACGGCGAGGGACCTCACGAGTGCGGTGTTGATCACGCAAGTCAGTTTGTGTGATCCCGAAGGATGGGTGGGGTCCCTCGCTTGCGCTCGGGATGACGGAGGGTTTGGTGTTGAAGATTTTCCTTAATCCGAGCTCGCCCATAGCCATGTCACCGCGGGCCGCGCAGACAATGCCAGTCCGGCTCGGACTGAGGGACCGCTCGATCCCACCATTGCCGCAGCCAGCGTCAACGGCTACAAAGCGAGATGGGAATCGCCGGCCTGCTCGCCACTCGGCGCAGTCTGGTCGAGCGACTGGGCCACTGGGAGGACCAGGCGCGCTGGCAGGAATTCTTCGACACCTATTGGAAGCTGATTTATTCCGTGGCGCGGAAGTCCGGCTTAAACGACGCCGAAGCCCAGGACGTGGTGCAGGAAACCGTCATCACTGTCGCCAAGAAAATAGGCAAGCTGCGCTATGATCCCGCGATCGGTTCGTTCAAAGGCTGGCTACTCAACATCACGCGCTGGCGCATTGCCGATCAATTTCGAAAGCGCGTTCCATCACAAAATCAGATCGGTCTCTCTGGCGACGATCGGAGCACCGCGACGATCGAGCGCATCGCGGACTCCAATGCGGAAAATCTCGATGAACTATGGGAGCAGGAGTGGCAACAGAATTTGCTCGCCAGCGCGATGACGCGAGTGAAGAAAAAGGTCGCTCCAAAGCATTTTCAGATCTTCGATTGCTCCGTTCGTAAAGAGTGGCCGGCACAGAAAATTGCTGCGGCACTTGGGATCAGTGTTGGGCAGGTCTATCTGGTGCGTCATCGCGTGGCGGCATTGTTGAAGAAAGAGATCAAGGCGCTACAAAAGGAAGGGGTCCCGAGCGAAGCGAAGCGAAGTCGAGGGATGCCACCAAAATTACATTAAAGCTTTCGCAACGGGATTCCTCGGTCCGAGCCGGACTGGCGTTTTCGCTCGGAATGACGGAGCAATTGTCTCTGCCGTTCCGTTTATGTTAGGATCAGGTCCATCGCTGACGAAGTGAAAAACCGCGCGCCGGGACATTCCGTTCCCACGCAAATTCCCATCATTCCTGATCACGAAGTGTTGCGAGTGATCGGGCGCGGCGCTTACGGCGAAATCTGGCTGGCGCGAAGTCTGACTGGAGCAGTGCGGGCGGTGAAGGTGGTTTATCGCAGCACCTTCGAAAACGAGCGCGCGTTTCAGCGCGAGTTCCAGGGGATGTCGAGTTTTGAGCCGATCTCGCGCGCACACGCTGGATTCGTTGACATCCTGCACGTTGGCCGCACCGCCAAGTATCTCTACTACATCATGGAACTGGCCGACGACCATCTCAGCGGCCGCGAGATCGACATCATCAATTATTCACCCCGCACTTTGAAAAGTGAACTGGAGCGGCGGAAGCGATTATCGGTATCCGATTCCATCGCACTGGGCCTTTCCCTAACCGATGCGCTCAGCGCTTTGCACGCACACGGACTAACTCATCGCGATATCAAACCGGCCAACATTATTTTTGTCGATGGTATGCCCAAACTCGCGGATATCGGTCTGGTTGCCATTAGCGGACAGCGCTCGTTCGTCGGAACGGCAGGCTACGTTCCACCTGAAGGCCCGGGCACTCCCAGCGCAGACGTTTTCAGTCTTGGCAAAGTGT